>Ga0163154_10001664_pt1 | contig 33996 bp, 24 predicted proteins | sample OliLakLV19MP9P1_FD_148649 | JGI IMG/M metagenome (GOLD analysis project Ga0163154, IMG submission 148649) | Freshwater microbial mat bacterial communities from Lake Vanda, McMurdo Dry Valleys, Antarctica - Oligotrophic Lake LV.19.MP9.P1 | ecosystem: Environmental > Aquatic > Freshwater > Lake >... | reverse complement strand
TGACCTAAAATGGATTTTCACCTTAAAATCGAGTAAAAAATAGCCCCTTCAGTGGGCTTCAAAGTCGAATAGCCTATGGCTTTGAGCCATAGGCTAGGCAAATTGCCCAATTTTGCACATTTCATTTCACATAAGACGTATTATATACTATTTTGGTAAGCTCTCACCAGCATAGCATATAATTTTGATGAGTGTCGCCTCGCCCTTGCTACTGACGATTTGGATTGTCCCGCCGATATTTTGCACACGTTCACGCATAATAATCAATCCAAAGTGACCATAAGGAATGTTATCGGGGTTAAAACCGCGCCCATTATCCTTAATACTCAACTCAACATTTCCATCATAGCTATTAAAATTAATCTCAACAAGCGTGGCAGAAGCGTGCAGGATAATGTTGTTGAGGGCTTCTTGTGTCACCCGATACAAGGCAAAATGAACATCTTCTGGGACGGTGTCTTGTTTTTTGATATGCACATTAATGGCTAACCCAGTACGGTTGGTGATAATCGTGGCAATTTGACGGATTAAATCCCCTAGTTTGGCGCTATTCAGTGTGGATGGGTGCAATTCCAATAACAGTGAACGCATTTCTTCTAAGGCATTTTTGGTGAGCTGGTGCAAAATCTTTAGGCTTTGTCGCGCTTCTTCTTGATTAATTTCCCAGAGGATGGGCAATCGTTCTGTGATAAGGCTCATAGACCACAATGTCTGCGAAATGGTATCGTGCAGTTCATTGGCTAGGCGAGTGCGCTCTGCCATCATTGCCGAGCGTTTTGTGCGGTCTAATAACCGTGCATTTTGGATAGCGATAGCCGCTTGGTCTGCAAATGCCTGTAATCGGTCTGCATGGAGTTGGGTAAAAAATCCGGGTGTGGCGCTATCTAATGATAAAAACCCTAAAATCTTGCCATTAGCACGGATAGGGGCAATCACATTAGAGTTGACCCATTGCAAATTTGGAAAACCTATCCACATTGGTGAGGCATCAGTGTGGGAGATGGCTAGTGGTTTTCCAATATCTATCAATTGTTGCAAAACTGCCAATTTCATCATTGGGATACGTTGGTTTAACCAATCTTTTTCTTTGCCATCTTCTGCATATCCCCTTTGGCGTACCACCCGTACAAGTTCAGATTCGACTAGCAAGACATTTGCACCATCATACGCAGTCACTTGCCCCACTGTGTTGAGGATATGGTCGAGAATTTTATCTAAGTCGTGTGTGCTACTCAAAGTTGTTAATGTACTGCGTAGGGCTTCGGTAAAAAGCCGTTCCTCTTTTTCAACCACTTGCAGTTGCCTATATTCCAAAATTTGTTCTTGGAGGTTTTTATTAACTTTTAAATGGTTGGAAATATGTTCCTTAAGGCGTGTTTCTAAGTTGTTATAGGCTTGTTGCAATTTAAGCGAAGAGCGTTTACGCTGGGTAATCTGGCTCTTGAGGTCTTCTGTCGCCTGATTGAGGGTGGCAATTTGATCTGCCATTTGTTTTTCAAAATCAGTATAGGTTTCTGATAAACTTTTTTCAAGTGAGATGGTGGGCATATTTTGTTCAATGAGCGACACAACACCATCTAAGAGAGATTCTTTTAGGGCATCGGTTTCTGAATTGATGGTATCCGTTTGTGAAAAGTCATCTAACCAATATTGAATGATAGCTATTTTTTCGTGATTATCGCTCATTTTGTATTCCTACAACTAGGGTACAGGTATTTAGTAAATGCGTTAAAAATTTTATTCTACTTATATCATGAATGAAAATAGCGGAATATGCAAAACATTGATAGAAAATCATTCTTTGGGATGATAAACACTGCAAATGTAGTCGTATACAACTTTTTTTATTGATATACGTATAAATATATGTAACAATTAAACAGATAAAAAGGAGATGTTTAAAGTGATAGGAATAATTGCACTCGTAGGTTTGTTGGTTTTTGCGTTTATTTTGTTCAACCTGATATTTGGTGTGGCGTTCACACTAGTGAACTTCATCATCATGGTGTTGATATGGATTTTCATTGGCTACTTGGCGGGTCAGCTCATTCGTGGCAAGGGCTATGGTCCTGTTGGCGATGCGGCACTCGGTATCGGTGGTGGTATTGTTGGCTCTGTCCTCTTGAACTTGCTTGATCGTGATGCGTGGGATTCTGGCTTCATCGGCAGAATCGTTTTTGGGGCAATCGGCGCAGTCGTGCTGGTGTTCCTTGTACGAGTGGTCAACAAAGATTTTGGCAAATAACAAGCCAATTATAATCTCTGACAAAAAAGGCGGATGTGAATCAACATCTGCCGTTTTTTTATTTGTTATCTCCATAAATATTTTTTTACGATTACCTTATATATGAAAAAAGTATGCTACCATTAAGCTAAATAACGGTATTATCCATAATAACCCATAGTCTATCAATTTATTGTATAGAGAGATGATGTATGACAAATTATTTTCGCATTGTTGCTATCTTCTTGTTATCACTTTTTTTGAGTATTCCCCTTAGCACAACACAAGCGGCAGGCACGGTTACGACGTGTTCTTTATCTGCACTCACGACTGCGTTAACTGGGGGCGGGGTGGTGGATTTTGCGACTGGGGCAAACTGTAGTATTCCTCTTACAGGGCGTATCACGATTAGCGCCAATACCACCATCCAAAATACATCTGGCTTTGTGGTGACATTTACATCACAAGCAAGCCCGCGTGTGCCATTATTTTTAGTTAATGGTGGTATCACTTTCAATGCGAGTAATGTCACATTTTATCAGGGTGGTGGATTTTCTGGTGGTGGTGGGACATTTAACGGTGGCGCAATTTTTAATGCTGGTGGCACAATCAACCTCACAAATACGCGCTTTGATGATAATTTTGGTGGTTCTGGCGGGGCTATCCATAATAATGGTGGTACTATCGTCATCAATGGGGCTATTTTTGTGAGTAATAGCGTCTCAACAGGCGGGGGTGCAATTCTGAATGATGGTGGCAGTGTCACCATAGACAATGCCCTATTTTCTGGCAATAGTGCTGGTACGGGCGCGGGTATTCGCAACGAAAATGGTGGTACGGTCATCGTCCGTAATACCACTTTTTCTGGGAATACACCCGGTGGTGCTGTGTATGCGGCTTTTGGTACAGCCACCATCATTCATAGCACTTTTTCTGGTAATACATCATTTTTGAATCCTCCTGATGTTGAACATGCGGGTGGCACGACTACGATTACTGCCTCTATTTTTAATAACGGCGGTTGTGGTGGCACTGGTGCCGTTGTGGATGGTGGTAATAACATCGCCTTTAATTCTATGGGGTGTTTGGGTGCTAACCTAAATCCCCAATTAGGTGCGTTATCTGGTGGGGTACATATCCCGGGCAATCGTGCCATTGAATATGCACCTGCTTGTATATTGGGGGCTGACCAACTCGGTACAGCCCGTCCACAAGGGACATTATGCACCCCCGGTGCAGTCGAAGCAGACCCACCCCCCCAAGCAGTCATAGTACAATTTGTCTCTGCCAATGGGTCTACGTCAGAAAGTACGAATACAGGCGCATTTATCCGTGTGACCACCTCTGATACAGACCCTGTTGTGAACAATGCGAGTGTGGCTATATCTGTCACAGGTGGAAGTGCCTCTGGCGCAGATTTTAATTTTTTTGGTGGCACAATCAATATCCCCGCAGGGACAGCGCATAATGCCAGCATTTCTATAGACCCCAATATCACCATTGTGAACGATTTCATTGATGAAAATAATGAAACGATTGATTTGTCTTTATCTGTACCATCTGGTACATCTATTGGCGTACAAAGCACCTATATTCATACCATTTTAGACAATGATGTGGCAGGCGTGACAATCACCAATGGCTCATTTGTGATTATTGAACCCAACGGGTTTAATACGTTTAATGTGGTGTTGACCAGCCAACCAACGGCGCTTGTCACGATTAATATGAGTGTTTCCGATGCGACTGAATGCCAAATTAGCACACCTAGCCTTGATTTTAATAGCGGTGATTGGGCAACACCCAAAAATGTGACGGTGACTGCCGTAGATGATGCAATAATAGATGGCGCACAACCCTGCAATATCACCTTTGCCATCGTCACAGCTGATGGCATGTATAGTCCTATTGTGCCAGCATCTGTTACAGTGACGGTGAATGATGATGATATTCCCAATGCCATACTTATCATCGGCGGAGATAATCAACAAACCGCAATTAACACCGCTTTCACCAATGCGCTCACCATCCAAATAAATGATGCGGGTGGGCTACCCTTAGAAGGTGCAACCGTCACATTTACCCCGCCAGCCATTGGTGCAAGTGCAGGATTATCACAAACCAGTGTGTTAACCGATGTGAATGGACAAGCGACTATCACCGCAACGGCTAATGGCGAGGTTGGGGCATATCAAATTTTGGTGGAATCGGGCATATTGACCCCTGTCAATTTTAATCTCGAAAACCTTGACCCCGATGTGTTGTATGTGACGGCAATCTGTGTGGGTGACAATTTGGAAATCACGATTAACGCAGGCGCACCCGATTTTAACATCACAGCCATTAGCGGGGCAGATATGCCATTGCTCAATCAGCCATTGGGCGCGTATACGTTCATGGGACCCGATACATGGGTGGGCGTGACCATCACCGAATTGACAGGCGATTTGGAAACTTTCCCCTTGCCCGATATCACCTGTGATGCCACTGTGATTACCCCACCCATCGTCCAACTACCGCCACCGCCGATACCCGATAGATGTGATATTCGCGGGTATAGCCTAGAGATGCCTGTGGGAATTTTTTGCACTGATTTATATGAGAGTGGGCAATTTACTATCCCAGGGAGTGTGCCTGCCAACTTAGCCCCTGTGATTGATGCGGTGGATGTGGGCAAATTCAATGGAGAACGCACCATTTCTGGGGAATTTGAAACAGGGTTGCCAATCTGTTTGGTTGGGCAGGGGCGGTTATTCTTCTTGGATGCGTCTACCAGCCCACGCGCTCAATTTGAACTCACAACCTTCTTTGTGGATGGTAGGACATGCGGTTTTATCATTAACAGTGGGACAGTGGTACTCATTGCTCCATAGAATATGTGTGATGGGATAGAGGCATTACCCCCTCTATCCCATTTAATTTCTTAAGATTCATCCACATCTTTAGTGGCGGCAACCGCCAGTCCGCCTAAGCCGAATACAATCACCCCAATGACCACGCCACCCGCGCAAATTTGTAGGGCGAGTGTGCTATTGCCCCCAATCGTTGCAATAGCAGAAAACGCAAATGTGAGCATGGTGACAAAGATTATCCGTTTTGCCACCAATTGAGCAAATGGACTTGCCGAATTTTCTTGCATAATTAGCCTCTGCGTGTGATGACGGCATGTGTGACCACCGAGCGATTGCCCAGCTTTAACTCACGCCGTGTAATTTGTAAAAATTCCAAATCGCCAATATCGCCTTTGGTGGTGATATGTTCTTGGATGCGTGTCCCCAACGATGGTGCGACCAGCATCGAGACCAGCATGAGCGTCATTGTCCACGAAATTCTGTCTAGCGTCAATTTTTTTCTGCGACCAAACCCAAGCCATCCGCTAAAGGTGGTCAATCCGCCTGCTGTCGCCAAATTTGTGCCACAATTGGGGTGTAATGCCCATTGCGATTCGCCATTCTGCAACCGTGTGATAGCCTCTTTTACCGCCGATTCCAAGACATCGGTGGGGACATTACCAATGACAATAAACCCGTTGTTGTTGCTATGGGCGGCGATAGGCATATCTTTTTGTTTGCGACTGAGCATGTGAAAGGTGGCATGTTCTAGGGCGTGATTGCGCCGTACTTTGCGGATGAGGGGAAATTCTAAGATAGGGCGCATGAGTTCTGCGATTTTGGCAATCATGATAAAAACCTCTATTAGTCAAATTTTTCTGTGTGTAGCATAACACAAAATTGCCTGTTGGAGATAGTCGGCATATTCTTTGGAAGGTGATAAAATAACCAGAGTGATGATATTGAACGACCAACCATTAGGAGGTGGGGTTATGAATGTAAAAGCAGTTCATGAAGCATTATTGGATGTGGCACGCCAAGAGACAGTAATAACTTATGGGCAGATTATCCCGATTGCCGAAATGTCGGGGATGGGAGAAGGTGTGGGCGGGGCATTGGGGCGGTTATTTGGCACGATTGTGCGGGCAGAAATTGCGCGAGATGCCAATGCCCCGATGTTATCGGCAGTGGCAGTCTCTACAGAAAAAAATCGTCCTAGTAAAGGTTTTTTTGATTTAGCCCGTGAACTGGGTCGCCTAACCAGCACAGATGAAAAAGTAGAAACCGCTTTTTGGACGGCAGAACTTAAACGGGTCTATGCCTATTTTGGGCAAAATCCCACCGCGCCTGTGGATTTACCATCCGATACCATCATCGAAATCCCCACACAAAATGAATTTCTACTACCATTTTTGCAACGACTCTCTTTTTATCAAAAATGCACACGGGCGCAATTGACACAAGAATTACTCGCGCATTTTGGATTGCCAGAGCATGTTATGCAATACAAAATGGGTCATGTGGGGATTATCGCCAATCGTGTGGGATGGTGTGATGCCTATTTTGCCAAAGCGGGGTTCATCACCAAAAAACCTCATGCCACTGATAGTCAAGCAGATGAATTGAGTATTACCCCTCTGGGTTTGCGCGAATTGAAATATTATGCCGATGCGATAACGGTGGGCTATTTACAGAGTTTTTATCGGGGGAAGATTATTCGTGGCGCAAAAGCCGATGATAGCACGAGTGAGGCAGAACGCACCCTCTATGAGGCATTTAGTCAATTGGGTGATGATTGGACAGTAATTCAGGGTGCATCGTGGTTTGCCAAAGATATGGGGACAGTGGGTGAAATAGATTTTCTGATTGCTCATCGCAAAGATGGTGTGCTGGTGATGGAGGTCAAAGGGGGGCATATCAGTGTGCAAAATGGCAATTGGACAACGACCAACCGTCATGGAATAACCGCCAAACTCAAATCTGACCCTTGTGAACAAGCAGACCGCAATCGGCGTGAACTTCGCACATGGCTAGAAGCATCACCTATCACCAAAGGCTGGCATTATGCGATTTTTCCCGCAGTGGCATTTCCAGATTCGCAAGTGAGTGGCAATATGCGCCCCGATTGCCCAGAAGAGATTGTATTGGATATTCGCCATCTGGATAATGTGGAAGCACGCTTGCTGGCTATTTTTGCCTATTGGAAAACCCGAGCCGATAAATCGAATAAACGATGGGATGGTCAGAAGGCGATAGACGGGCTGGTGGGGTTATTTCAAATCACCAAATCGTTACAGCCACAAATCACCGAGACTTTTAAGCGCGAAAATAAAATCATTAACGACTTGACCATCTCACAATTTAAGGTGTTGCGCCAATTGCGTTATATCAAACGCACTGCGATTGTAGGTGGGGCTGGCACAGGTAAGACCCTCTTGGCGATGGAAAAAGCCCAACAATTGCTCACAGAGGGGTTTCGTGTGTTGGTGCTGTGTTATAACCGCAATCTGCAAACATGGTTGCAATTCAAGATGACCCACGCGGCATTGATGGTCTTTACCTTTCATGGGGCGGTTGGGCAGGCACGCGCTTGGGCGGGTGTTGAAGATGCAGAAATGAGCATGAGCGAATTTGATGCCAATGCACCCGAATTTTTGCTCACAGCCTGTGATATTGTGCGCCAAACACACCCAGACTTGTTATTTGATGCCCTTATCGTGGATGAAGGGCAAGATTTTCAGGAGGTATGGTGGATTGCCCTCCCTGAATTGCTCAAAAACCCGCATGAAGACATATTGTATATATTTTTTGATGATAACCAGCGCCTCTATGCCAAGACGAGCGATATTCCCATGTCGCAAACCCCGCTTGTACTCACCGAAAATTGCCGTAACACCCAATATATTCATAATAAGATGATTGAATATGCTCATGAGGGCGATATAACCGAGTGCATGGGACCAGAGGGTCGCCCGATAGATATTCGCAATTCTGGCGATGCCCAAAAAGACCTGCAACGGGTGTTGCATGAACTCATCAACGAACAAGGGGTCTCTACCGATGATATTATCATCCTCACACCCTCCTCGCGGGAGCGTAGCCAATGGAAAGAAAAATTACGCTTGGGCAATTTTGCACTTACATGGGTGTTGGATAATGCTGTGCCGATGTGGGTGCGCGTGAGTACGATTTATAGCTACAAGGGTTTAGAGAGCGCGGTAGTTATTCTCACCGAATTAGAAAACTGTCGGGATGAAGTGCGCGATATGCTCATGTATGTGGGGTTATCACGGGCGCGTCATCATGTGGTGGTGATAGGTGAATTGCCCCCGCCACAAGGGAAGGGTTAACAATAAAAAAAGGCGGATAGGATTCATCATCCTATCCGCCTTTGGGATATGGCTAATTAATTACCGTTCAACCAAGAATTCGATGACGGCACTACCATAGTTCTGGTCTTCCACGCTCACTTGGACAGGTCCATCGGCGGGAATTTCAATTTCGAGAATCAGACGTTTGACTGTGCCGATGCTCTGAACTGCCAGCACTTCTTCGCCTTGTGTGATGGTGATATAGGGTTGATTTTCTGCACCCGCAATCACCCGCACACTGACCTGTACGATTTCGCCTGCTGTGCCTTCAAAAATCCCAACACCTCTAAAGTTTTTATCACTGAGGCGGATGATGAGTGCTTCTTCATCCAACGCCATCGCGTTGCTGGTATTCAGCAACAGGGTAAATTCGCCACTATCGCCCGTGATATACGGTTGGACGAGGAGCGAATAGGTGCCATCTTCGGTGAGTATAATATTCATCAATTCGGGGTCAAATCCCACACCACTATCATCATCCCAGCCGATAACGGTGCCAGAGGGTGCTGTGAGCGATATGCGGGTATCTACTGCCCCATTGCTATTGACGGCGACATCCAAACCATCACCCATTGCGCCTTCAAAGGTATAGACATATACCGTTTCATCGGCAGAGAAGGTATTGGTGGCGGGTTCATCGTATGCGATGGACAATGGCTCGATGAGGTTGGCTGTCAGGCTATAATCACTTGGCTCATAGAGGTCATAGCTGGTCACGATAACCACATACACACCATCTGTTGGCAAGACAATGGGACCCAGCAAGGCATTTCCACCACCCGTTGATTGGTTCACTGCGCCATTTGGTCCAATGATTTGGGCATAGAGTGAATAACTGGGGGCGATGAAGTCAATGGTCATGACATCGCCTGCTGTGCCTTCGAGGGCATAAGTGGCGGTGGTATCACCATCAAGGCTCAATTGTCCTTCAACAAGGGTAGCAAATTCAATGCTGATAGGGGTAGTGGTCTGTGCGCTCAGTTCAAATGCGCCGTTGACGGTCTCACCCAGATAGAAGTAGCTATACGAGGTCGCCACGACCACATATTCTGTGTCTTCTGTGAGTTGGAATGGTCCAATGCGTGAATTGAGAGTGCCTGCACTATCATCATTTTCTGCGATGGTATTGCCTTCGGCATCGCGCAAAATCAGATAGGTGTCTGTATCGGCGGAACTGAGCGAAATGGTGACAATTTCGCCTGCGTTCCCTGTGAGGTCATAGAGAACCTCTTGGGCATCGGATGAGAAGCGACCAGTCACGGTTTCGCCCAAATCGAGTACACCGTCATCGGGAACTTCGAGGGTGACAGTGACCGTTTCGGTGGGGACAGGTGTTTCTGGAATAGCGCCTGTGCCGTCTAATTGCAAGTTGAGGGTAAACACACCCGACCCTGGGTTGATGCCCACGACATTGCCAAACGAATCTACACCGATGATATATTCACCTGTGGCAGGGATGGTATAGGTGATACGCGAATTGCGGTCGCCTGCGCCATCGTCATCTTGGATGAGCAAAACACCGCCCGCATCGTATAGAAAGAGATACGCATCAAATTCTTGTGAGGTGAGGGTAATGACCACCACATCACCTGCTGTTGCCGAGAAATTATATTGTTGTTGGGCAAAATCGGCGGGGATGGTGGAGCTAATATTATCCCCATAACCAATTGTACCCGCTACATCGGGGTTGGTTGGCGCAAATGGGGTTGGGGTGGGTGTGGCAGAAATCGCCGTTGGTACGGGGGTATTAAACGCAAGGGTTGGTGTGCCGACAACACGGGTGGCTACTATAGAGGTTGGTGCAGGGGGGAGTGACCCACCTTCGCCAGCCAGCGACAGGGCAAAACTACCTGTGGCAGAAAATTGCCCCTGTGAGCGATATGCCCGCAAACTGGTAGCAATAATGGTGTATGCACCTTCGGCAGGAATAGTCGCGGTGATTTGGGCATTGAGCCGTCTGCCACTATCATCGTCTTCTGCGACCACATTGCCATCAAAATCGAGCAATACCAAATAGGCATCAAAATCATTAGAGGTCATGGTGATGACCACTTCTGTATTGGCTACCCCAGCAAAAATATAACGCGCTTCACCGCCAGTATCGGCTGTGAGTTCACTATTGATAGTATCACCCACATTGATAACTGTATCGGTTTGTGCCTGAACACTGGCTAATGCCATACCAAAACACACGAGCAAAATAAATCCAACGAGCGAGATTTTTTTCATAGATAACCCTTTCAATTCATCGCAATCTCTTTAGATTGTATCCTAAATCGTGTGCTTACGCGCAGTGAATTGTGAAATCGTAGCCTAAACGTGTACTAGTCACCTTATCCGCATCCGCCACCAGTACCACCCTTTTTACTCTGCAAGACAATTTTGCGATTATTGACATAATCCATATCAGAGCCAAAGGGGTCTAATGAGCTGGGGTCGGGGAGTGCCAATGGCATTATTGCCCCGCCAACGTTGGTTGGGAAGGTGTAATGCAGTTGATCATCTGCACCCGCTTGCTCAATAATCTCGATACCATCCGATTGGGTATGGAATTTATCTATCCACCCATTCATGCCACTGTCCAAAATATAGATATTGGGGATATTATCTGCCACCAGCATTTTCCACGCCTCAATTGCGCTTGTTTCATCGTTGCTGATGAGTAGAATGGCTTTATTACCCGTCATGACTTGCCATTCGGGGAGGTGGGTGAGCAATTGATTAAGTGGCACATGTTGAGCATTTTCGAGATGGAAGGTGTTAAAATCTGCCTCGTTACGCACATCAATTAGGGTAAGGGTGATGCTCCCATTACGTATATAATCTAACACTTCTGGAGAAGAGACCATCACTGCCCGATTATCCAGCATGGGGGATTTTTCGGCTTCGATGCGCGACCATTTGGTGTCGCTAGTAGGTTGACCAACGACCAAAACCGCGCTTGCCATGATAAACAAGGTTGTGCCTGCGCCATAACGCCATTTGGGGGCGAGTTTGCGGTCTTTATTGCCAAAACGTTGCTCAAGTAATTCCGCCCCAAAGAACATCATCAATGCCATAATGACTACCCCGACCACTATAATGCCCGCATCTACACCGAATAATTGGGGTAGGGTCAAACGCCCCATATAGGTCGAAGACCAAAAGTCTTCAAATAAACCCACACTCTCGCCAAACATGAAAATGCCAAAGAATGCTCCGAGTGTGAAGAAGATACCATCCAGTTTGAGCGTTGCCGCCGCCACGAGTGATGTCCCTGGACAAAATCCGCCGACAATAAAGCCAACACCCATGATGAGTCCGCCAACAATTCCGGGGATGAGATAGGTGGGGTTGATCCAAATCATGCTGTAATCCAGCAAGCCAAGTGCTGTTGCGCCAAAAATTAACACCATCGCTACGATAATAGCGCCAAACATCACTTTGAGGACGGTATGGTCACGAAAATAAAATTGCGCCGCCAATCGTGTCGAAATACCAAAGCCAGCCATTTCGAGTACTACACCAAAACTTAAGCCGATGAGCAAATACACACCATATTGCTCCCAATGTCCTAATAATCCTGCTAAATCGAGCGGAAATGGGGTCATGATGAAGTAGCTCCTTATAGCCAGAATCTGCGGACAAAATAAGCGACTGCGTATCCACCAGCGAATACGGCGAACATGAATGCCCAACTACCAACCGATAATACTGCCCCGCCAGAGAGTGCCTGACCAGAGGTGCATCCGCGTGCGAGTCGTGCGCCATACCCCATAATTGCCCCGCCAATGAATGCCATCAGCCAACGACTTTTAGCCGACATGCGCGGACCGCGATTGGTCTCTAATTTAATACGCCCATGCCACCATCCCGATAAAAACCCACCCATCACAGTGCCAACCGTGACGAATACCACCCAATTATCCAATGGGTTCAAATCGCCCCCCGCCATCGTAGCGAGGTAAGCGTTGCTATCTACATAATCGGGTGAGATGGCATCCTGAAAAAAGACCACCATCCGATTCATGCCACCACTCGCACCTAAGCCATTGCCGGTGAGGAAAAAAGATAAAAATAACACAATGCCAAGCAAAATCCCGCCTGCATACGCATTAATGAAGGGCTTTTCTTTCCGCTTTACCCATGATAATTGTCGTGTCTTGGAAACAGGTTTGAGGTCTTTTTCGGATGGAAGATAAGTCGTCATAGCGGTATCCTTTCATAGATAAAATAATTTATTTGAAAAGCAAAAGGGCATTTGGGATGCGATATATTCGCCCCAAATGCCCTTGTCTTTATAAATATAAGTTTCATGAAGATGACTTTCTGTAGAATAGGGTAGAGAGGCGGTAAATTTATCCCACCGGCATCTCATCCAATTTGCCAGATTGGTTTTCAACCATCTCATGAAGTACCTGACGCATATTGTCTAAAATGCCGATGATACGGGTATCGGTGAGGCTATAAAAAATTTGTGTGCCAGCGCGTTCTGTGGTTAGCAATCCATTTTGACGCAATAGCGACAAATGACGCGAAACGGTTGGTTGTGGCACATCCAAAATGCCGACCAATGTATTGACAGACAATGCGCCATTTTCTAGGGCATAGAGCAATTGCAAACGGCGTACATCGCCAACAGACCGACATACTTTGCTATGGAGCATTTCTAGCTCATCTAAACTAACACGCATAACGATTGTTTCCTTAATTTTGATAATGGACAATATGATGATATACCATCCGTATATGCGAATATAACTTTAGTATAGTCCTTTATACAGAAGATCATATACGCCATTCATCATGATTTAGGAGTGATAGGTGTCATATTTATGTGGTGAATTATAACCCAATGGGGCATCATCACCGATGCCCCATTGGGTTAAATCGAATGGATTTTATTGCTCTGCCATTGTTTCGGCTGTCACCATATCACCTGGGGGGGTAAAAATTTGTTCTGCGATGGTCGCCCCTGCCAAGATACGAATGAGCGCATCGGCTTTGACTCTGCTAGAGATGGTGCGGTCAATATCTACAGAGGCACGCATATATTCACCCTGTCTAATCACTTCGCGGGCGGCGGCATTGGCATCTATGCTGACAATCACCACTTGGTCTGTGGGGATATTGGCGGCTTTGAGCGCCTCAATTGCGCCTAATGACCCTGCATCGTTAATGCTGACGATGACATTAAATTCAACCCCATCTGCCAGCAACTCTTCCACAGAGGCGCGTCCAAAATCTTCTGTAGCACCCAAATACCGCCCAATAATGACGGCATTGGGTGCGAGGCTCAATACCCCTGCTTCAAGCCCATCGGCACGTTCAACAATGGCGGGCAAATCTGGGAAGTCTAAGATAATCACACGGGCTTCACCACCGAGTTCATCGGCAATAATTTGCCCCGCAAATTGACCGGGTTTATAGCCTAGTTCATAATCATCGCCAACGGTGACAATCCCGCCATACCCAAAGCCCTCGGCATTACCTGCATAGAGGGTGAGCGGGATATTGGCTTCGTCTAATGAGCGCAAACTGTCATCCATGATATTGGTATTAAGCGGGCAAATCACAAATCCCACTGCGCCATCGCTACGCGCTTGTTCAACGAGGGATGGTTGGCGTGTTTCGTTGTTATCGGCATCATAGACCCGTGAATTGATGTTATAGGCTCGCAAAAAGTCGCCAACTTCACGCACACTGCCCGAATGATATTCACTGGTGCGGTTGCACGCGAGAATCGCAACAAATCCATCACCCACACGGGCTTGTGCTAGGGCAATTTCTTCGGCGGTGGGTATCGTGTCGTCTACACTGCCTCTTTCGCCAACCAAGATATTGGCGGTGATATTACGTAAGTCTAGTTTTGCTTGTGCAACCTGTGTGGCTTCGATATTGGCTGGATTTTGCGAATTGTTCATCAGGGCAAATAAGACGACCACGATGATAAATAAGCCTGCGATGATGCCACCCATGAGTAAAATCGGTGTGCCGACACGCGGTTTTTTTTCCAAGCCCGATTGGACACGGGGTTTACTGGCGGTGGATACTTTGGGGACAGCCACCGCAGGATAACTGCTCGATGAGCTAATGCTCAAGCCAGCCGCCCCGCGTAGGGCTTTGTCCATATCGCCCATGCTCTGAAAGCGGTCATCGGGGTCTTTGGCGATTGCTTTTAAGATGACCATTTCCATCTCTGGGCTAATATCGGGGTTATGGATGCTAGGCGCTTCTGGCATTTTTTCGAGATGTTGATAGATAATAGAGACCATATTGCTACTGGGCGAATCGAATGGTGGCTTGCCCGTGAGCATTTGGTAAAGGATGATGCCCATGCTATACACATCAGACCGATGGTCAACACTTTCACCACGTAATTGTTCTGGCGACATATAGGCGGGTGTGCCAACAATATTGCCTGTGCGGGTGATATTTTCTGTGCCATGAATCCATTTTGCCAGCCCAAAGTCGGTGAGGTGGGCATTGCCCGCATCATCCAACATGATATTACTCGGTTTGAGGTCACGATGCACGACCCCCTTGCTATGGGCATACGCCAACCCGCGTGCGATTTGGCTAAATAAATCCACCGCACGGTTGATGGGGATGCGCCCCTTATTCATAATTTCCGAAAGTGTCCCACCACGCAATAGACGCATGGCTAAATAGAGGATATTTTCTTGGATGCCATAATCATACACAGGCAAAATGTGGATATGCTCTAATCTAGCAACCACCGCCGCTTCTTGGGCAAACCGATTGCGGAACTCCTCACCACGCTCCAGTAAATTGTCCACCTCAATAACTTTAAGTGCAATATCACGGTTCATGGCGGATTGATGTGCGCGATACACCGATGCCATCCCACCGCGACCAATACGCTCTTTAACGGTAAACGCGCCTATTTGCTTGTCAATTAAATCGGGCATAACTGCCTCTCTATCTCTTTATGAAGAATAACGTCATGAATATGACCCCTAATTATTCCGTGAAAATCCAAATGTCGCAAGGAATTTATCACTCAATTTTTATGAATTTATAGTTAATTCATAAAATGGACAGTGGGTCTATCTCTAATATCCACTCACGACGCAGGGTTATGCCGTCTAATAGGCGGGTGGGGGCAACACATACCGCCAACACATGCCACCGATAGACCCTATTTATTTTACCAAAAAAACAGGGTGCTGGTGCGATAAGGTCTATGGGGATTTCGGTCTTGTCGCTCAATTGACGCAGAAATTGGGCGGCAATAGTGGCTTCTTTATGGGCTTCATGCTCATTATTTGCTTGGCATAAAATACGGATGATATGCCGAAAGGGTGGATACCCAATTTCGCGCCGATAGGCAAGTTCTTGGGCATAAAAACTGGCGTAGTCATGGTTTTTGGCGGCTTGTATGGCATAGTGTGTCGGTTGATAGGTCTGCAAAATGACCTCCCCGCCCAAAATGCTCCGACCTGCGCGTCCTGCGACTTGTGTGAGCATCTGAAAGGTGCGCTCCCCCACCCGAAAATCGGGTAAGCCGAGTTCTGTATCGCCACTCATCACCCCCACCAATGTGACGAGGGGCAAATCGAGTCCTTTGGCAATCATTTGTGTGCCAATCAGCACTTGTGCCTCACCTTTGGCAAATCGGCTGAGGATGACCTCATGCGCGAGGGGCGTAGTGGCGGTATCGGCATCCCAACGGATGGTGGGGATATGCGGAAAATGTGCCTTGAACGCTGTTTCGACTTGTTGTGTCCCTGCGCCAAAGAACTTAATCCGCGTAGACTGACAATTGGGGCAGGTAGTGGGTGTGGGTTGCGAATAGCCACAATGATGACAGCGCAACGCTGAATGGGTATCGTGATGCGTGAGAGGGGTATCGCATCGGGGACACTTGGCAATTGTCCCACAATCCCGACAAAAGACATAAGTGGATGTGCCACGCCGATTGAGAAATAAGATGGCTTGTTCGTCGCGTTCAAATACCGTCTTAAGCCCTGCCTGTAATTTTCGGCTGAACATATCGCTATTGCCCGCAATCAATTCTTGGCGCATATCCACCACGCTCACAGGGGGCATATCGCTGATGAATCCATCGGGAGAATCGGGGGCGGGTTGATAGTGCGGGGCGCGATTGAGCCGATTGGCTTGGCTGATGACCGCGTGCCGATGCCCCAAAATGCGATTGGGCATGGTGAGCAGGTCTAATGCTCCTGTTTGCGCCCGATAGTATGTCCCAATATCGGGGGTGGCGCTCCCTAGCAATAATATCCCCTCGTGGTGACGCATCCGAAATTCTGCCACACTCCGCGCATGATAATAGGGCGGGGTAATGGGTGGGCTACTTTTATAGCTATGGTCGTGTTCTTCATCTAAAATAATCAGACCCAAATTTTGCAATGGGGCAAATACCGCCGAGCGTGTGCCGATAATCACACGGATTGCGCCCTTGCGTGCGCGTTCCCATGTGGCTTTGCGGTCTTTGGGGCGCAATCCGCCGTGTGTGAGTCCGATAACCGATAAGCCATCCTCACCCAAAACATCGGTCTGCGAGGCAAATCGCGCCAATACCCGTTGGATTGTTTGGGCGGTGAGGGCAATTTCTGGCACAAGAAACAAGGCACTTTTGCCTTTGGTGAGGACATGCTCAATGGCACGCAGATAAATTTCGGTTTTGCCACTGCCCGTTACCCCATGCAACAAAAATCCGCGATATGCACTTGTGTCTAGCGCGTGGCGGATGCCATGCCAAACAGCGCGTTGGTCATCGGTGAGGCGGGGCGGGATAACTGGGATAAATGGGCGCGGGGCATGAGCGAGATGGTCACGTCCTTTGGGTTTTTCGCCTAGATGCACCAGCCCCGCCACTGCCAATCGTTTGAGGTCGTCTAAATTCGCGCCTGTTTGGGCATAAATCCAACTCACATCCATTGGTGTGGTTTCGCGCTCCAAAACACGCAAAATATGGGCATCCATCGCCCCACCCCGCAAATCGAATAATTTATCTTCGGCATCATCGGCAAGATTCAATCCGCCCGCGCCATCCTCACCCAATGCCCCAACGGCTATGAGCTTATCCACCGCTTTTTTGCCGATGTCGGGTAATTTGACCAGTTCTTTGGCATAAAAAACGGTCTGACCCTCTGCATGGGCGTTGATGAGCCACTCTAGCAAGGTAGCATGACGGCTTGGCTTGCCCAAATTACGCCGAATATGCGGGATGTCATCAGGGGCAATAGCGAGTTCTGCCACTTGAATACGTGGTGGGGCAGATTTTTGCAAATCGGCGGTATGCGGATTGATGAGGTGGGGTGGCAATAACAACCATAGGCACATACCGAGTGGTGTGAGATAGGTTTGGTGCATCCACCAACCGAGTGCCAATTGGTCTGTGGTCATGGGGGGATGGGCATCGAGGACGGCTTCTATGCCTTTGGTGACAATATCGGGGTTGGGGTTTTCGGGTGATAGTGCCACAACAATGCCGACATCGGTGGCAGTCCGAAAGGGTACACGCACCAAATGACCTATCTGAATTTGCCCCATGAGGTCGTCTGGGACATGATAGGTAAAGACGGCGGGAACATGGATATTAAGCGCGATTTGTGCAAATAGTGATGTTATCATGTGGTGATGATAACATATTTTATGGTCGTGGTGGGGTGTTATTTACCCCAAAAGCCAAACGACCCCGTTGGGGGTCGCGTGGTAATCGGGGAAGTTGTGTTTGACGGGATGGTGGGGGCATCACCCGTCAAACTACCCATAGTGTAACATGGCTGGTCGTGTCAAAAATTGACGGAAGGTATACGATTGTCCTACGCTGGCGGGGTGCTTTCTGGCACTATTGGGTAGGAGCGTGTGATGTTGGGAATTTGCAATGTGACGATAAAATTGCCGTCTAATTGCCCAAATTGCAAGTCTGGTGAACTGCGTTGTAGGTATGTCCAGAGGAGCTGAAGCCCGCGCCCAGTCACCCATTGGGGTTCACCGCTATTGGCAATTAATTTGAGGTCAATGCCTGTCACGCTTGGCTCCCATAACACCGAATCGGCACTATTATTGAAGGACATTTCTCTGACGCTTAACCATGCCCCTTCTGGGACATATTCTTGAGGTTGTGGACTCAATTCACGGCAAGCGGTGAGAATTTCGCTAAAATAATCGGTGGGCCATCCCCCAAACGCATCGGTGGTGTGTTCGAGTCCATTGACATGGATATAAAGGGTTTCTGCCACAGGTGTGATACTGCTCATTTGCAAATCGAGTTCTGCGCCATGCGTATAAATTTCTTTGTAGAGTGTGAGCCATTCCACAAAACGGCGGATGCGCTCATCATCCAACGGACCAAACAAGACACGCACACTGCCAGACCCTGTTTCTTGCGTCCAGACGGCTGTGCCATCGCCATAAACGGTGCAAAATGGTACTTCACCCGCCAACAGAAAATTATCAACATTATTGGGGTCTGCGCTGACATCGGCGCGGAACACCACATACGATGGGTCACGTTCCCATTGAATGACAGCATTGGGTTGAACAGGGGCATCTGGGGCGCTGGGTGTGCCTGCATCCCCACCAATAGATTGACACGCCGCGAGGAACGATAGGGTGATGATGAAAAAACAAAGCCGTAATTTCATAGAATAGTCCTTCACACTTTTTGACGGCATATCTGATATGCCCACTTCAAACACATAATTGGTTGGACAGGCTAAAATTATGTCCGCGCTTAAAATATAATTCAAGTATAATCGTTATAAATGTTTAGACCAATAGTAGAGGGCAATTTGTGATGTATCCAAAACAATCTTCAGCAGAAAATTTATCGAATATGCCAACACAACCCGATTCAGCGCTCCCACCACAATTGGTCGAGAACCTACGCCTTGCCGCCCGTGCCGTTTTGCAACACGTTACCAATTTTAACCAAGATGCCGATGAGCAAGAACGCATCACCCAGCAGACCAACCACCTTGTAGATAATTTTTTGCACACCGCCGAGCAGATTAAGGTGCAATCACGCGCCATGACACAAAAAAATGCCGAGATGCGGGTGTTGGCAAAAAGTGGCAAAGATACCATCGGCGAATCTGCCAGTAGCATGGGGCAAATTCGCGCTCAGGTGACGGCAATTGCCAACACCATCATCAAACTCGCCCAACTCACACGGCGTATTGATGAGATTATTTCGTCTGTCCAAGAAATTGCTACACAATCCAATTTATTGGCGTTGAATGCGTCTATAGAGGCGGCACGGGCAGGTACACATGGGCGCGGGTTTGCGATTGTGGCAGATGAAGTGCGGTCTTTGTCTAAACAATCCAACGCCGCCGCCGAACAGGTGCAACATATTTTGGCAGAGATTCAAACGGCGGTGGGGCAGACCATCCGCGCCACCGATAGCGGGTTGCAGAGTGTGGAATCTGGATTATTGACTGTGAGCGCGGTAGATGCGGTCATGGGTAAATTGGCAGATAATGTGAGTGCCTCAGAAGAAGCAGGGATGAGCATTTCGGAATTGCTCTCGGTGCAAATTCGCTATATCGAAGAATTGGCAATCGCCATAGACCGTACCAACCGCATCACCCAACAGCATTTGACAGATATGCCAAATTTGGCGCTGGTGGGTGATGGGCTGGCAAAATTAGTGGAATGATTATTCCACAGAATACTCTGTATATTGGCGCAATTCTGGCGCCCGGAAAGCCAAAACAATCCGTGATTTAGAGGTTCCCGATGCAACCAATTCCCGGGCAATCCCAAAATCTGTGCCATCATGCTGAATCCAAAATTTGCCGTTGATGTAATCAATGTGAATGAATCACCTATGAAACTTTTTATCTCAATGGCAATTTTTAAGGTGTCTTTTTCGGCACATAATAACCGTTCCGCACCCAAATCAACATAGAGTCCTTTTTGCCAATGCGTAAGCGTAACGGGTCATCTGTGATAACCCATCCGTCTTTTATCAGCGCATTTCTTACATGATTGTGATAAATATCTCTGGCTGGCATAAAAAAGACCTCTAATAACAATTCTAGCGCCAGTCGTTGATGATGTTGTTGCTGTCATCAAACGTGAGCTGAAAGGATTCGTTGGTCGTCAAATTTTGCACAAATATCTGATACTGCCCCAATACATTACTTGAATAAGCCAGATACCGTCCATCGGGACTAAACATTGGCATAATTTCATCTGATGCGGGTTGGCTAATGCGAATAGACCCAGAATCGGGGTTACGCACATCAATAAAATAAATTTCATGATTGGTATTCCCTTGTGGGTGGGCGGCATATACCACAAGGCTACTGGCAGTATCCCAACGGGGCATCGCCTCTATGAGGGTGTTGCGGTCAGTGGTTAGGGATGTTGGGACACTGGTTTGCACATCAATGACCACTAAATCTATGCCTAAATTATCACCTTCAATCACTTCGCGCACGGCAACTACCCGTGTGCCATCGGGGGAGAGTGATGGATTGCGATAAGTGGCGGTGTCGGTGGTGATTTTTTTGATAATTTCACTTGGGATGGTAGTCGCTAGGTTAAGGATGAAAATATCATCGCGCTGTTGACCAAATGCCCGACCAGCAAAGACGATTAATGACCCGTCTACCGAGAAAGTCGCATCAAATGCCTGAATATAGGCGGCGATGGTTTCTGGTGAAGACAGATTGCTAGAAATTTCTAGCCCGTCCACATCTAATAACACAATTTCTTTGGAAAAATTGCTATCTGGGTTTTCTGCTACCATAGCAAATTGTGAATTGCCCGCAAAGGTGCTAATTCCCAAACCGCGCAAATTGAAAAATGGGATAGCACTCCCCCCTGTGAGTGAAAATATCACGATGGGTTGTTGTTGATCAAAGGCACGGCTTCGGCTGGAACGCCCCACCATCATGCCCGATAAATCGGTGGGCGGTGGGATGGGGGTAGCGGTGGGAGTGGCAGATGGCAAGGGTGTCTCTGATGGGTAAAGTGTTGATGTTGGTGTGAGTGTCGGCGGATTGATGGCGACAAATGCGGCAGTTATCTCTATCGCAATTTGTGTCTCACGCTCAATAATGCGGGTTTGCTCTAATTCAAAGGCTTGCGCCTCTGCTAGGCGTTGTTGGGCGACACGGGTTTCTTGGGCTTCTGCCGCGCTCCGATTTTGCCCAATGAGGGCGATAAGTCCCACCATGAGCAACACAAATATCACCAACCCACCCACGATAAGGCGCAATAAACCCCTGCTCACACCGGGCAAAACTTCGACTTCATCGCGTGTTTTGACTTGGGTATCGAGTTTTGCCAGCAATTCTTTGGCTTTGTCGTTGGTGGGGTCTAATTGTAAAATGGTTGCTAAGGCAATCCGTTTTTCATCATTATTGGTGGTGAGGCGTGCCAATAAGAGCCACGCTTTGGCATTTTCTTCATCTTCTTCTAGCACCTCTTTCACTTTGGCGATAGCGGTGTCTATATCATTATTTTTGGCGGCTTCGACCGCCTGACGTAATAATTCCTGATGAATGGGATCCATGGTCTTTTCCCTTTTTAACGTAGACGGTAAATAAGTTGTGGCAAATAAAGCATTTGTATGGCGGGCGCGGGGAGTGATGCCCCCAATGGGATGAGTTCTCGCCCATTGTATGTGGTCAGATAGATGGCAAATTCATCGCCAATACGGTTTGAGATAAACGCCACATAACGTCCATCGGTAGTGAAGGTTGGGGCGCGGTCTTCTGCATTATTATCATCTACAGTTAGTAAGGTGGTGACATTATTGGCGATGTCGAAGAGAAAAATATCGGCATCGGTATTTCTGTCGCTCACAAAGACGATATGTGTCCCTGTGGCATTCCATGTGGGGGCATAACTACTTTTATCGGCGTTGGTGAGCCGAATCGCCTCATTTGTTGTATTCGGTTGTGGGATGTCCATCAGATAAAGCTCTGGCGAGCCAACACTTTCTCTATCTGAGGCAAAAACAAGTTGCCGACTATTGGCAATTGGCGACCAATCGGGGTCGGTATCGGCGTATGGGTTGTCGGTGAGGGCATATTGCCCTGTGCCATCGGTGGCGGTATACCAAATATCTTCATCACCATCGTTATTAGTCACAAAGACCAATTCTTGGGCATTTGGCGACCAACTTGGGTTGGAGAGGATTGTCCCACGAAAATCGGTGATGGCTTGTGCTTGCGTCAAATTATTAATAGGGGCAATATGCAGTTGTGGGTAAGATTCACCACCCTCACCAACTGGTACATCGCGCACAAATGCCAAAAATTGACCAGAAGGGTCTATGGCAATCTCGCGGAAGTCATCACCCACCAGTGTGAGGTCGCTGGCATCGCCCACACCACGATATAACGCTGGTGCAACCGCATCCAAAGGCAATCCCACATAATAGAGGGTAAATTCGGTGAGTGGGTAGGGGGTGGTTGTTGGGCTAGGCGTGGCGGTTAGGGTAGGGCTTGCCGTTGGGGTAAAAGTGGGTGGCAGGGTTGGCGCACGATTTGTCCCATCAAACGTTGGTGGTGGCAAGGTGGGCAATTGGGGCATGGGTGTATTTTGGACGACTGTCACCACTGGTTGCGCCACCGCGATGGGCGGGGTATTGGTCGCTGTGACGGTGGTTGAGGTCAGATTGGGTAATTGGGTGACAATGAGTATCCCCGCCACAATGAGCGCCCCCAAAACAGCCACAATGCCCAACCATTCGTTATTACCAGAGGGTTTATCTTCTCCATCGGCAGTTTGTGTTGGCTTGGATTGGGTGGTTTGTTGAGCGCGTCCTTCGCGCCCACCGCGCAATTGTGACATGGTATCTCGGTTGATAGCAGAATTATCGCCTTTGGGTTGTTGCCCCATCAGGGCATTGAGGGCTTGTTTGGCGCGGGCATTATCTGGATTGATTTCTAGCACACGCTCCAAACATTCTTGGCGTTCTTTGAGCGTACCCACACATGAAGCCAACCAAATCCACGCCAATTCGTTGGCGGGTTCTGACTCTATGACCTGTTCTAATAAGCGTCGCCCTGTGGCTCTGTCACCACGTTTGGCGGCATCTATGCCTTGTTCTAACACTTGGGATAGTTCATCGTTTGCCAAAATATGCCTCCATAGGGATTTAGCTTGCCGTTGAGATGATAATAACCACCACAATCACCGTAATAATCATAAAAGCCGCAATGCCACCAAATAAAAGGAGTGTCTTATTTTGATTGGCTTGGTCGCGGTAATTCATCTTTTCGAGGGCTTTTTTCGCCGTATCGTTGGTTGGATTCAGTTCTAAGGCTTTGGTGAGCCACGAGATGCGCTCTTTTTCGGTGGTGGCGATTTTTGCCAGCCACATAATGGTGGTCTCATTACGCTTATCACGGCTGTGAATTTGCCGAAACATCACCCGTGCGCCCTCTTTTTGCCCCTCTTTGGCGGCTTTAATAGCAAGTTGGAGTAAATCTTCGTTACTGGTTTGTTTGTTGACCATAATTCCCTCTATCACACACACACTTTAGGCATTTGTACCCTATTTTAACACCGAATCATCATTTTATCGAAAATCGGGACTATCTAACCATATTGTCACGGGACCGTCGTTATAAATCTGCACAAGCATGGTTGCCCCAAACACCCCATGCGCTACTTTTGATACCCCTTCTTTCATCAGACAATCGGCAAAATGTTTCACCAATGGCTCGGCATGGTCTGGACGTGACGCATCTATAAAACTCGGTCTGCGTCCTTTGCGGGCATCGGCATAGAGGGTAAATTGCGAGATGACCAGCACCTCACCCTCCACATCTAACAGTGAACGGTTCATTTTGCCTTCGTCATCGGCAAAAACGCGCAATTGCGCTGTTTTCCGCGCCAAAAATTCGGCATCTTCTGGCGTATCGGTATGAGTGATTCCCACCAACGCCACAAATCCGCGTTGAATTTCGCCCGTTGCGGCACCATCCACCGATACCTGACCGTGTGTGACCAATTGTAAAAGCACCCGCATGTGTTGATAACCTTCCCTTAATCGGCTAAGATAGTAAAGGCATGATGTGCTATGCCCTTTAAGAATCGTAGAATTAAAATCAAATCATAACATGGGATGAGCGTATGGCGGACAGCCTTTTTGATAATCGTTACCGATATGATTATATTTATCCACGCGGACGCAGTGGTGAGACCCTACGGGCGTATGATACGGTCAATAATGACCGTCCAGTGGTAATTAAGCGACCTGCGCTCAATGATGCCCCGCCCATCCGTGCAGGACAAGAGGTGAGCATCCTCAATGAACGTAAGGCGCTCAAGCAATTGGCAGGACATGCTGTGTTGACGACATTTTTGGGGGATGGTCAGTTTAATATCGGCGGTATGCCACATCAATATATCGTCATGGAACGGGCAGAAGGCTTGGTCATTGCCGATGTCGTGCTAGAGATGGCGCGTAGTGGCGGACGGTTGCCCCAACTGGAAATGTTGATGATTGCCGATTCTCTGCTAGATTTACTCGCCACCGCCCACACCCGTGATATTGTGTATAACGATGTAGATGCCAAACATCTTTTTTGGGATAGAAACACCTATCGGCTCAAAGTCATAGACTGGGGCAATGCGGTTTTTCTGGATAGTGAGACCATCAGCCCACAGGGGATTAGCAAGCAGAGCGATATTTTTCAGGTGGCGGAACTCTTATTTTTCATCCTCACGGGTGGACGGCGGATGGATGTCCCACGCGATGCAGGCAATGACTTTGCACTCGCCTTTGCCGATGATGAAGAACGTGTGTCGCCTCGTCTGCGGGCGATTATCAGCAAAGCCGCCCACCCAAACCCCAAATTTCGGTATGCTAATATCCCAGATTTGCGCCGTGACCTCACCGACTATCGCAAGCCGATAGAACGGGAACGCGACACGGTGGTGAATATGGTCATAGACCGCCTGCGTAAAAATTTGAGCATGACTGACATCACCTCCCTAACCGAGTCGTTAGACCCGGTATTGGCACAAGACCCCGGATTTCCAGCAGGTATCAAAGCCAAGCAATCACTCATAGACCGTGCGCGAGATTTGGAAGTAAGTGCAGAGCTTGATGCCGTGCAGATTTATGCCCAAAGTGGCAATTGGGGCAGGGCGGGTGATTTATTAAATGAACTTAAAGCGCGTGTTGGTACAGCCACCCGCCAAAAAGTATTTTTATTGGCAGATTGCGCCACCTTCCTCCAAGACCTGCCCATCATCCCCGCCTTACAAACAGCCACAGACGGGTTATTCGATGAACGCTATGAGCAAACCGCACACGCCCTCATGACCGATACCACCGCCGATGATGACCTGCGGGGGATTCAGTGGCAGATTGCCGAGCGCATGACCGCGCATATTCCCCAGATAAAATTATTGCATCCGAATTTATATCGGCTACGGTTGGCGTTGCGCCAATTGCAAGCGGAACGGGTCAATGTCAGCAATGCCATCAGCACACTCGATGAACATGATGCGCTACTCGCAGAATTATCGCATACCGACACGCCATTTTTGCCAGAATTAGCAGAAGGCTTTGCTCATATCAGCCTATTGCAAGACAAGCTCAGTGGGCAACTGGGCGCGATTGCCTCACAGACAGGTTTTTCTGAAGAGAAATTGCCCCGCAATAGCCTCGCCCGCGCCCAAGAAGCCACGCTTATCATTATTGATAATCTGCGGGTGATTAGTCAGCAAGCGACCACCAGCCCGCGTGAAGCGATGATGGCGCTAGATGTCACCAAGACCATAGACCCCACCTCATCCGTGTGGGAATGGGTGGGCGATTTGCTCAATGCGCTGTATCAACGGATGGAAGCCTATCAGACCTTTATCCCATCTGCCGATGGCGGCGATATTGAGGCGTGGCTCACCAATAGTCGCAAAGACCTCATCCCCTTCATTGAACGGCTATCAGACCCAACCCTAAAAGCAATGGCAGAGGGGTTTAAGGTTGCCAATACCGCATGGGGGGACTATGGCAAATGCGCCCTACAGGGCAACCGAGAAGGGGCGCTAGGCGCGTTGGATATGGCAAAAGAACGCCTATCGTTTTTTGCGCCAAGCCTAAGCCAATGGCTCACCCAATTGCGCGGTATCATCGAAAATGCCAATTATATTGAGCGCCACAGCCTATTTGGTGGCTTGGGGCGCGCCCTAGCCGATGGTTGGGAGGCGTTTGATAGGGGACGCTTGGCAGAGGCGGAGCGTCTTGGTCAACATGCCCTCGAAATTGCCCGTAGCGAGACAGAACGTGCTGTGGCACAACGCCTTTTTTCGTTGTGTGGATTGGGGCGCGATTGGAGTGAGCGTGAGAGCATCAATAACCGCGCCCGCACACAAACCGCGCTAGATGCGGTGGTGGCGCTATTTACCCCACAAGAACTTGCTATCCGCAAAAATTTCACCGCGCAAATGCCCAGCAAGGAGACCTATCTCCGCGCTATGCAAAAGGGTCTGATTGAAAGTTTGGGCAAAGAGAGCGCCCCTGCCTTGCGAATTTTGTTCCTGAACAATATTTTGCAGGCAACATTAGACGCGCACGATGCCAATATCTCCGATGCGCGTTTTTGGCGCGAAGTCGCGGTCAAGTTACTCGGTGATTATGGGGTGCGTCATGTGACCACCCGCCAATTAGATGAATTTATCGAAAAACGGCGTGTGCTAAACAGCGCAGGCGAAATTATCAATCGGGTCAATGGCAAACATGCCCTAGAGACACTCGAAATCACGCGCAGGGGCTTGGATGATAACCCAGAGGCGCGGTCACTCGCACCCGCCGTACAAAGTTTGCGTGACCTCGAAAATGCCCTCAAAGATTGGGCAGACGGTGAATTTAAGCCCGCAGGCATGAAACTGGAGACGGCTATCAAACAGGCGCAAGCCGTGAGTGCCGATGTGGATGTTCAGATAGGCGATTATTTACACTGGCTCAACGAGTTACAAGCGGTGTGCGCCGAATTGCATACGCGTTTTCGGCAGATGCGCCAACTGATAGAACGCCGTCCAGAGACCCCTGTAGATACCATCCGCGAGGCACATGAACGGGCGGTTATCATGACCCAAGAGCGACTTGGCGATGGGTATGCCGCCCAACTCGCCATTTGGTATGATACCTATTTGCAATTTTTATCGGCATATACCGACCCCACCCTCCGCAGAAGTGGCAAACTGGCACGTTTTAACGAAATTTTCAAAGCCATGTTCATTGACCGTCATCCTGCCTATGGGTTATATCGCCATTGGTACGACCTCACCGATAATTCACCAGAATTTCCTGCACCACCCACCACCGACCCCACACCCCGTTTGGATGAATCGGTGGTGGTGGATATTGGCGATGACCATGAAGCCAAAACGGATGCTATATCCACATCGCCAAAGACCAAAACAGCAGAAAATTCCCTCGCAGAATCGCGCTATAACGCCCCACGCAAAAAACCGATGCGTTGGATTGTCCCAATGGCAATTGTGGCGATGGCGTTGGGCATTGCAGTGGCAATTTTGCTCATTGGGGGCGGGGGAAATAATACCGCTACGCCGTCTGATGACATCACCGCCGTAGCTAATAGCCCCGATGCCGACATCACCGCCGAGCTAACATCCGATGTCGCCCCAACCTTGCCCATGATTGCCCCTGTAGATTTTTCATCTACAGAAAATGCCGATGTGTCATTGTCACCTGCTAATACCTTGCCACCGCTCACATTGGTCACGCCAACCTTGCAGGTGATTGCCCGCATTACCGATACACCATCGCCCACCCAACCGACCAATACGCCTGCGCCGACAGATACCCTCGCGCCAACCGAAACCCCCATCCCGACCAATACGCCTATCCCAACCGATACGCCTATTCCCACCGACACACCGATCCCAACCATCACCCCAACGCCCACCTTACCCGTACAAGGGGTGCAAGGCTGGCAAAATTTATTGACATTGGCAGGTGAACAACCGCCCACTACATGGGATACCGAAAAATTTGCCCCAGAAGATGGCGGTGTGGCGGGTGCATGGCGCTTGGGTGTGGGCGAAATTTTGTCTGATGGTGATTTTAATATCACTTTTGCCCCCGACTTGCTCAATGTCACCTATGGCAATGATGCCGCCTCACGGATTCGGCGGGTAGAGGCGACCTTTAACCTCATTACTTATGACCCGCGTTTGGTCGCACAAGAAGCTGTGTATTTCTCGCTGATGCTACAGAGTGTCAATCGCCCAGAATTGCGTGTGGGCTTGCATATCCAAGTCGTAAATCTCACCACGCTCAATTTGTGGCTACAAGAAGGTGATGAGCGCACATTTATTCTGCAACGCTCTGTCAATAGCATTAATCCGCGTATCCGCCTAGAGCGCAACGATACCACAGGCTATGTCACTGCGTTTTTGGATGATTTTCAGGTGGGTGAGCCATTGGTGTTTGTCGCGCCAGAGGCATTTGTTGTCCCTGTAATTACTGTGCGCGATGGGGGCGTGTTGCTCAATTTGCTCAATTGGCGGGTATGGTTGCGCTAGGCAGGAATACGGCTCTTTCTGAATAGAACATTAAGAAATATATTGGGCTATATTTCTTATGGGTTCTCACAATGAATGTTGACTATAATTTACAGTAAGGCGCGGGGTCATGTGAATTTAGTCGTGTTGTGGATGATAAACCATGTTTTTCATTGAAGAACCTATTGCAAGAATGGTTGCCCAAACAAAAATTATTGTGATAGATGGTTGCTCTGATATTTATGACACCATCTATCCCCAATTTTCCCGATTATTTGATATACAACGGGTATTTTTGCCTGATATTGACCCATTAGCAGATACCCCCCCGCCCGATGCGGTGGTGCTAATCATTGGCAAATCGCAATATGACACTGCCCTTGCATGGATACGTCAAGCGCATGAGAACGAATTATGGGCAGAGGTCCCCATTATTCCCTATCTGAAATTGGCAGAAGAAAACCGTTTTTTTGGGGCGGGTGTGACCGATTGCTGGATTTATCCCATCCCCATCGAAGCGATGATAACCCGCCTCAATACCCATATTAAGGCTTACCAACGGCTTAATTCTTATCGTGACCAATTGCATCAATATCAAAAAGCGTATGCAGACCAATCCCACCTGATTGAAATTGCCACTCACGATATTCAACACCCTATCAACGACCTGTTGATGTTGGAGGGATTATTGAGTGCTTATAACGACAATAATCCTCAAATGCGTGGGGTCTTAAAAGATATGGGTGGCGCGTTGGAGGCGATGCAAGAAATGGTGGGCGATTTTTTGACGGCGCTCAATTTGCGCGGACAGATGCGTTTTGACCCCAAACTGCTACCTATTGAAGGGATATTGTTGGATATTGGCTTAAAATATGCCATGCGAGCCGCTGCCAAACAAATTGAAGTGTTGGTTGGACAAACACCCGGTATGATTTATGCAGACCCCAAACGGGTGAACCAGATTGTAGAAAATTTGATGAGTAACGCGGTCAAATATAGCCCACCCAACAAAGAAGTGCATGTGTGGTCAAATGTCACCCCAGAAGGAACATATATCAATGTCCGCGATTGGGGCGCGGGGATTCCTTTGGAAGAAAGAACCCGCCTCTTTAGCGAATTTGGCAAACTCAGTACCCGTCCCACCGGCAATGAAGGCAGTGTGGGGCTTGGGTTGTGGGTGGTCAAGACATTGGCAGAGGCGATGAAGGGCGAAGCAGGGGCAAAATTTCCAGAGAGCGGTGGCTCAATTTTTTGGGTGCGCCTGCCCAATCACCCGCCTGCATCATAAATTCCCCAATCGGGCGCGAGCTCATCCATTGCACCAAAGGTCAGACGGCGCAATCCTGTGCCATCGGCATTGACGATGTAAATATCAAAATTGCGCTCAGATAGGGTATTGCAATCGGTGGCAAAGACGATTGATTGCCCGTCTGGTGTCCATTCTGGGTGCAATTCATCGCACGTCCACCGATTGCCATTGGGGATGAGCTTGACTTGGGTGTTTGTGACAAAATCATAAATCCAGATACGATTGACAACAGAAATATCATTTAATTGTTGGACATAAGCGATTTTTGTGCCGTCCGGCGACCATGCGGGAAAATTGGCATTTTCGATGATACGGCGCATATTGGCGCGGTTGGTCGCAAACGGTTGAATTCCCTCTGGTAGGGTGAGCAGATAAATATGCGACTCGGTTGGCATGGTTTGTGTAAACGCGATTTGTGTGGCATCTGGCGACCACGCCCATTGCACCACATCGCCTAGCTCTGGCGGATTGATAATCATCCTTGTTTCGCGTCCATCGGCATACCCCATGAATAAGCCATAGCGCCCATTGCGTGTTTTGGCATGAAAGCCGAGATAGGTATCGTCATACGACCATGCAGGCATAGCTCTGTCATAAATCGTGGTCAAATCGCCCATATTGGCTTCTAATAAAAATGGGGTATAGGTGGGGATGGTCTGATTGAGCGTCATCACCGCCAGATTAAATGTGCCTGTTTCGTTATGGTGATATGCCAACCGATTGCCCGCAGATGCCCATGCTGGATAGCGTTCATCCACCGTGTGAGTGTTGGTGAGCCGTAATGTGACCCCTGTTCGCATGTCCATCATGAATAAATCCCATGAATTTGAATCTGATTTTTCTGCCATGTATGCAATCACAGGGGAGAGGGGCATTTGCCCCCCTATCCCAATGACCATCAGACATATTCCCATCAATATGAGGCACATATAGAGGCTCACACGGCAGATGCCCATTATCAAAAATCTCATGGTGTCGCGGTTGCCTCTGGCACAGCATCGGCGGGGATGGTCTCCCATACGGGGAACAGATTATTGCCCGTCTCGGTGAGTTGACTTTTGTTTGTGCCATCCACATCCATCAGATAAATATGCCAATCGCCCGATTCGTTGGACATATAGATGATTTGTCTGCCATCGGGTGATACTTGGGCATCGCCCTCGAATGTTTCGTCTCCGATAGGGCGAATATTGCTCCCGTCTACAGCCATCAAAAAGAGAGACATCTCGCCCATCATGAGGATTTCATCTTCATTGGATACGAATAAAATGGTCTCGCCATCCAACGAAAACGCCCCATGAAACACTGAATAATCATAGCTAGTCAGTTGTTGGGGTGTGCCACCCTCACGGGGGATGATATACAGATTTTCGTCTATGTTATTCACACGGTTAGAATTGTAGAGGATAAATTGGTCATCTGGCGACCATGTAGCAAACCAATCTCTGGGACCATTAACACTATCTTGGGTGAGGCGGATTTTATCGCCTGTGGGTGGTTGTACAAATAAATCGAGATTGAGGTTGGCGATTTCTGCCCACAATTGCCAGCCGTCTTTGGTATAGCCAGGGTCCCATTGGAAGCGTTGTGCTTGTGCCACAGACATAATGGCACTAACCACATCCAACACCTTAAACTCTGTCCCATTAGGGCGGACTTGGGCGGGACCCATCTCCACGCCACTGCGGTTGGTGAGCATGTTAATCATCTCGCCATCAAAGGCATAACTCGGAAAATATTCGTGACCATCCCCCTCTTGGGTAAGGTTATTCAATACACCATCAGCAGACAACGCCACGACATCCCATGTGCCATCCATATCCGATGTGAAGGCAATACCCCCATTGAGGCGGGCGAGTTCAACATTATCCCCCCTAAAAAAGGTGTTATAGACCAAAAATCCCCCGCCAATCAGTACCACCAAAACGATAATGCCAACAATTAGTAACAAACGCTTCTTCATAAAAGTCTCCTTAGATTTTCTATTCCCCCCCATTTTGGCGCAAATTGTGTTTTTATGCGACACCTTCGTAAGACATTGGTTAGATTTTCTCTCTAAAAATAGATTTTTCAAATATTGCTATCATAATTAGCCTGTGTGGTGATAAAATGGAAGCTATTGTATAGTCATTATGTTTTTAGTTCAGGAATAATCGTATGGCAAATCTCCGCTTAGAAATTCCAAACGCCACTGCTATCTATGATGAAGCAACGCATGTGGCAAAAATTGAGTATCGTGGCACACTCGATGGTGATGTCACCATTCAGGTTTATGATTGGCTCGATGACCTCTATCGTGATGTTAGGTTAGAGAGCATTGTCGGGCAGATTTTTGATTTTCGCAAAGTACAGGCATTTGAAGAGAGTAATTTGAGTACGGCACGGCGCACCAGCAACCGCATGAATATGCGCGTGGATACCAGCAATATCCCTGTGGCGCTATTGGTGAACGATTTTTATCACGAAGAAATTTTGCGAGGCTCGATGCGTATTCCCGCCGAACATGTCCGCAAGCGGATTGTGTGGAGCGAAGATGATGCGTGGACATTTATCAAAAATTGGCATAGCAAGGAAAATGAGACCCCTTAAATAAATCAAAAAATCCCCCGTTTGGGGGATTTTTTTGGTGGGAGAATAGATAACCTAGCATCCACCAGACAGGGTGTAGTTTCTGATGACGAGGTTATTGTTTTCATTAGATTCTGTGACATTGTTGTTGGTATCAATATACACACGCAATTCGTGCGGTTGACCACCACGATTATTGACCGTAATAGAAGAGGATGTCCCAACCACAAAATTGCCACCGGGGTTAATGGGTTGTGACGATAGGGTGACGGTGGTGCTGGTTTCTTCTAACAAATCGCCATTCGACCAATCTTGGAAACTGACCGTAAATGTTGTCCCAACTGGGATAGCGGATGACCCAAGATTAGTGAGGTTAACCTGCACACTAAACGGTGAACCGCATGAGGGTGTGCTGGGGTTGAGGGCGGGTAATGCCGCCGCAAAATCGGGTAAGCCACCCGATGGGGTATTGGTCGCAGATGGACGGGTTGGGGCGGGTGTTGATGTTGGGATTGGGCGTGGTGGTGGATTGGTCCGAGTCAAGTTACTTAAATCGCCAGTGACCGTGACCACCGATGGCGCAATAAACCCGCGTGTGCCATTGGGCAGTTCGATATAATACCAACCGCTACCGGTTGAGCTAATGCCCAAAATGGGGGCGGTGGTGCCATTGCGTAACACACCCGCCACACTAAAGACGGTATCATCACCTGTGCGGACGTTGGCATCAATGGTGGCAGTCGCTTGTGGTGATGTGCTGATGATAGTTACATCTGGCGTAGAGATAGGCGCGAGTGACGAGTCGGTTGGGATAACCGCCGCATCTAAACCACCCGGTAGGGTGAATAATTGCACATTGCGTAGGGCAAAATCGGATAGGGTATTTTCCACACGCAACGGCGCGACTTCAAACACAAGTGGGTCTTGGTTGGGGACATTCACCGTGAGGCGAATTTCGTATAAGCCATCGGCAACGGTGAATGTGTTCCAAAAGCCTAATAATCCGTCTTGGACAGGTGTACTGCTTGGCAACGAAATGGGACCCCAAGGGATTTCTGGCAATTGAATATCGGGGCTGGGGGCAATGATGAGTGGGCGATATTCTAAGAAATAACTCACCATACCCGGTGCATTGGCAGAGCCATAAATCTGCATTTCACCACGCAAAAAATACACGGGTGGCGGAAAGCTGATATTGGCATTGGGGTTGGGTGGGGT
>Ga0163154_10001663_pt1 | contig 34033 bp, 33 predicted proteins | sample OliLakLV19MP9P1_FD_148649 | JGI IMG/M metagenome (GOLD analysis project Ga0163154, IMG submission 148649) | Freshwater microbial mat bacterial communities from Lake Vanda, McMurdo Dry Valleys, Antarctica - Oligotrophic Lake LV.19.MP9.P1 | ecosystem: Environmental > Aquatic > Freshwater > Lake >... | reverse complement strand
AATATAAAGTATGAAAAAGATATTTATCGCAATTATGCTCGTTGCTGCTTTGGCATCCTGCAAGCAACCTGAAAATAATTCAAACTCTGAGGATAATAAAGAACTAGCTACTTTACTGGATACCTATTTTGAAGAAGTGTTACAGTTATACCCAATAAACGCAACAGCCATTGGTGATACCAGGTACAACGATCTGCTACCAGCAGACTTTACAGATAGTTACCGTTTAAAGCTGAAAGAAGTGTATAACCGTTACCTGGCTGATATCACAAAATTTAACCGGGACGAACTAAACCAGCCTGACCAGATAAGCTATGATATTTTTAAGCGTGAAATGGAAATGAACATAGAGGGGTTTGGGTTTCATGATAATTATATTCCTAGTAACCAGTTTACTGCTTTGCCTTTAGCATTAGGACAAATGGGTAGCGGCGAGGGTATACAGCCTTTTAAAACTGTGAAAGATTATGATAACTGGATAAAGCGTGCCACTGCATTTTCAGTATGGACCGATAGCGCCATTGTATATTTTAAAAAAGGTATGGAGGCCGGTTTTGTATTACCCAAATCGCTGGTGATAAAAATGGTACCACAAATGCAGGGAATGGTTACAGACAGTGCACAAGGCAGTTTGTTTTACGGCCCTGTTAAAAAAATGCCGGAAAATTTCAGCGATGCAGATAAGCAACGCATTACCGCCGGTTATGTAAAACTCATCAATGAACAGCTTATTCCTTCTTTCAAAAAACTGGGCAATTTTCTACAAAAAGAATATCTACCAAAAACAAGAACCACATCTGGTATTGGTACATTACCGGATGGCGCAAAGTACTATGCCTATTTAGTGCGGCAGCAAACAACTACCAATAAAACCCCGGAAGAAATTTATCAAACAGGCCTACAGGAAGTGGCACGGATAAGGGCTAATATGGATAGTATAAAAAATGTAACCGGGTTTAAAGGCAACCTGCCTGCATTCTTTGAGTTTATGAAAACGGATAAGCAGTTTATGCCTTATAAAACACCCAAAGAAGTACTGGATGCTTTTGAAGCAATTCACCAACGAATGATGCCCAATCTTAAAAAAATGTTTACGGTAACTCCTAAAACCGGGTTTGAAATAAGACAAACAGAAGCTTTCCGTGCAGCAAGTGCCAGTGCAGAATACAACCAGGGGACGCCGGATGGAAGCCGACCCGGAATTTTTTATGTGCCCATTCTTGATGCCACCACATTTAATTTTACATCGGGTATGGAATCATTGTTTTTGCATGAAGCCATTCCCGGCCACCATTACCAGATTTCGTTGCAACAGGAAGATACATCGCTTCCAAAATTCCGCAGATTTGGAGGCAACAATGCCTATATAGAAGGCTGGGCTTTATACTGCGAAAGCCAGGGTAAAGAGCTTGGTTTGTATACGGATCCTTATCAACACATGGGCGCCCTTGGCGATGAAATACACCGTGCCATAAGGCTGGTGGTTGATGTTGCCATTCATACAAAAGGCATGAACCGGGAAGAAGCCATTAAATATATGATGGATAACGAAGCTATAAGTGAGCAGGGTGCAACCGCCGAAATTGAAAGATATATGGTGATACCTGCCCAGGCATTGGGGTACAAAATAGGCGCCTTAAAAATAAAAGAACTGCGTAGCCGTTACGAAAAACAACTGGGCAGCAAATTCAATATTGCCGGTTTTCATACGGAAGTTTTAAAAGATGGCGCCATGCCGTTGGAGGTACTTGAAAAGAAAATGGATACCTGGGCAAAAACGCAGCAATAGCGGAGCTAGTGTTAAACGTGAATGGTCAATGGTGAATGGTGAATATTTGACCATTCACCACCCGATAGCTCGGGTCACAAATCGATTCGTCATTATTCTTTCCAATGCGCTGATTTGTTTTGTGTAGAATGGGTTTTGAGGCTGAAGCAGTTTGATGTTTAGCCCTTCTAATGGTTGGTTCAGCAAAGCATCAGGTTTTTTAATTGCTTTATATAAAAACTTCTGCTCCCGTGGTCGGTGTCCCCACCGACCACTGCTTGCGTTAGAATACCTCCCGAAAATGTGTAAGCAGCCCAAACTCATCCTCGTTTTGTTCGTAAAATTTTGCAGAAGAAAATCTATACTCCGCAGGACTATTACATAATAACCAATGAGGTTGCATCGGGTTCAGATGCATATATTCCAATTTTTGGGCAGCCATATCCCTGCTAAAAACTTTAACTGCCAATGGGTCTCTTAGCCAGATATTGTGTTGCCTGTCTGTTGCTGTTACCACATAGTTTTTAAGCACAATATCATTCATTGTTTCATCTTATTCACCAAAGTTTTGGCAGTAAACTTCTCAAAACTATTTTTAGGAAACTCTTTTCCTTTCATGCACATTTGCTCCCACATCAGGTGAATATGATTGGGCATTAATACGTAACCGTATATTTTAATTAATTGCTGTTGCACCAACCACTGTAGGCTGTTAATTGCAATTATTTTGTTTTCATCGGGCATTAATAAATGCTGCCACTTATTTATTGTGATTGTCCAAAAATAAACTTCATTTAATTCAGTATAGGAATTGCGGTGGCCTTTATAATTAAACTCACTTTCTTTCATGTTTAATGATGTTTACTGAAAGGTAGTAAGAAATAAGTGTGGGGTTATCTTACTATTTCAAGCTTTTACTTCTTTCGCCACAGTGGAGGGTGGGGACATCGACCACGAGGCAATTTTTCCCGAGAACATTTTTAGTCTTTTCTCCTTGTCTTCCATATTTCAGGGATACGGCTGGTATGTAACAAAGCAAAGATGTTTACTGTATTATTTACTTCATCAATTGTAAAATGAACAAGAAAAGGGAATTTCTTTATAAGCATGCACCAAACATTTGCATATCTCATTCCGAAAGTAAAAGCATTTTTTTCCAGGTTATCAATTTGTAATTTTACCTGCTTTTGAAATCGGTTGCCTAAGTTATCACTTTGCATAATATACCAGTCGGTTGCTTCCTGAATATCATGTAAAGCCTCTACATCAATTTTTATTTTATGTTTTTTCACTAAGACTTTAGCGTTTTGGATGCAGCATTCCAGTCAAGCATTCTTTTGGGGTTTTGTTTGGTCTTTACCATACGTTCCGTGACTATTTTTATGTGTTCGGCTGGTATCTGCATGGCTTCATCCCATATAGCAGCATTAAGTTTGAGCTTTTCTGCAGGCGAAAGTTTTTTTACAACATCAATCAATTGCTTAAAACTCATATTATTGTTAAGTTGTACTGTATCCATATTGTAGTAATTAAACATTAAGGTACTACTATTTAAAAAAAATGTTACAAATTTATCCTCAGTCAATATTTTCAATAATCCCTGCAATGCCCTGCCCGCCGCCAACACAGGCAGATACAATGCCATACTTTTTATTCAATCGCTTCATATCGTTTACAACCTGTATGGTAAGTTTGGCACCGGTGCATCCAAGCGGATGACCCAATGCAATAGCACCTCCATTTATGTTTACAATCTCCGGATTTAAATTTAATTGTCTTATCACGGCAAGGGATTGCGAAGCAAATGCTTCATTCAATTCTATTAAATCAATATCGCCCAATGCCATATTTGCCTGGCGCAAAACTTTTGGAATAGCCTCTACCGGCCCGATACCCATAATACGTGGATGAACGCCGGCGCTGGCACAATTTACCAGTCTTGCAATTGGTTTTAAGCCCAGTTCATTCACCATCCGCTCACTCATTACTATTACAAAAGCAGCGCCATCACTGGTTTGTGAACTATTGCCTGCTGTAATACAGCCTCCCAGGGCAAAGGCTGGTTTTAGTTTAGCCAGTCCTTCAACGGAGGTATCTGCCCTTACACCTTCATCGGTATCAACAATGTAATTTTTTTGTTGCTTTTTACCTTTTTCATCCAGGTACACCTGCTCAACAGTTATGGGCAGAATGCCACTTTTAAAATGACCATTAGCAATGGCATTACCAGCTTTTACATGGCTGTTGTAACTAAATGCATCCTGGTCTTCCCGGCTTACATTGTATTCTTTGGCTACTGCCTCGGCGGTTAATCCCATGCTCAGGTAAAAATCCGGCTCTTCTTTAGCAATGGAATAAGCAGGCGAAGTTTTCCAGCCTGCTGTAGGCACCAGGCTCATACTTTCTACACCACCGGCAATAATACATTCAGCCATGCCCGTGCGGATTTTGGCAGTTGCCATCGCTATACTTTCCAATCCACTGGCACAATACCGGTTGATGGTAATACCCGGTGCATGAATACCAACTGCTTTGGCAGAAATCATTCTGCCAACCTGTAAGCCTTGCTCAGCCTCGGGTACAGCATTCCCCACAATTACATCATCTACTCTTTTTACATCCAGTTGCGGCACGCTTGCCAGCAAACCTTTAATAACATCGATGGCTAAATCATCAGGTCTTGTAAACCTGAAACCGCCTTTTTTACTTTTTGCAACAGCAGTTCTGTAACCTGCCACGATATATGCTTCCTGCATGATAAAATTTTTTGCCCCCATGCCCCAACGGGGCAACGAGGTGATTAAATATGCTATTTTACCCCCCTTTAGGGGATGGGGGCAAAATAGTTGTTTATGCAACTTTCTATTCCAAAGGTAGCAGTTCTTGTCAAAAAATCAAACTCATTTATATTTGCACAACATGTATAAACTTATCAGAGATTTTCTCTTTTTATTTGATCCTGAAAAGGTGCATTATTTTTCAATGAATAGCCTGCGATTGCTATGCAGAATTCCGGTTCTTAAAAAAATAATCCATCACCTCTTTTCCCCTGCCAATCCATCATTACAAACAAAGTTTGTAGGTATCAACTTTAAAAATCCTGTTGGCCTTGGTGCTGGTTTTGATAAAAATGCCCAATACCTTAATGAACTGGAAGCACTTGGTTTTGGCTTTGTAGAAATTGGCACTGTAACGCCCAAAGCACAAGCTGGCAACGACAAGCCGAGGTTGTTCCGGCTGCCAAAAGATAAAGCCCTCATCAACAGGATGGGGTTTAATAATGATGGGGTGGAGGCGGTTGCAGAGCGGTTGAAAAGTTGGAGAGAGCGTGCCGACCAGCGACTACCGACCACCGACTACCGACTACCGACTACCAGCTACCGACCACTGACTACCGACCACCGTCCGCCGACCACCGGTCACCAGGTAATTATTGGAGGAAATATCGGCAAAAATAAAATTACTTCCAATGAAGATGCCTGGAAGGATTATGAAATTTGCTTTACTGCCTTGCATCCTTATGTAGATTATTTTGTGGTTAATGTGAGTAGTCCAAATACGCCGGGCTTAAGGGAACTGCAGGAAAAAGATTCCCTTAGAAAAATATTGACCAATCTGCAGCAATTAAATGCTCAACACATAAACCCTAAACCTGTTTTATTAAAGATTGCCCCCGATTTAACCACGCCACAAATAGATGATGTAATAGACCTTGCGATGGAAATTAAATTAGATGGGTTGGTTGTTGCCAATACAACCATCAGCCGGGAGCAATTACAAACCGACAACCGGGAAGTGCAAGTAATGGGTGCTGGCGGATTAAGTGGATTACCAGTGCAGAAAAGGAGTACAACAATTGTTCAATACATTCATCAAAAAACCAATGGCGAAATACCCATCATTGCAAGTGGCGGCATATTTACTGCGGCAGATGCCAAAGAAAAATTGCAGGCAGGCGCTTCGCTGGTGCAAGTATGGACAGGGTTTGTTTATGAAGGACCTGCCATTGTAAAAAATATTTGCAAGGGATTGCAAAAATGACTTTTTTTAAAACTGCTTTCAGTATTTATTTCAAATGGATAGACAGATCAACAATACATTTGCACTTTAATAAAAATCAATGGCATATTTATTTACATCAGAAAGCATCATCAGTTTTTTTGTACTGGTTATTTTAGAAATCGTTCTAGGTATTGACAACGTAATTTTTGTAAGCATTATCATGAACCGGCTTAAAACCGGAGCTGAACAAAAAAGAGCAAGAACAATCTGGATGATTACCGGCATTATTTCAAGAAGCCTGATGTTGATGGGATTGGGCTGGTTGTTATCTCAAAAGGGGAAATCTGTATTTATCCTTGCTGGTAAAGGCTTTGACCTGGCCAGTTTAGTAATGCTTGCGGGCGGCCTGTTTTTAATTTATAAATCAGTAAAAGAGATACATGGCAAATTGGAAGGAGAAGACCCAAATGTAAACACAGCAAATTCCATCGGCATCTCAATGGCACAGGCAATTGGCCAAATCATACTCATTGATGCGGTGTTTTCATTCGACAGCATCATCACTGCCGGCGGTACCGCCAAGCATGTGGAAATAATGATTGCAGCGGTAGTGATTGCCATGCTGGTGATGTTCTTATTCAGTCCCAAAATTTCTTCCTTTATACATAAGCATCCTACGCTTAAAATGCTGGCGCTTTCATTTTTGGTTATGATTGGAATCAGCCTTATTGTGGAAGGTTGGGACAGTGAAGCAGCAGAGCATCTTCATCTTAAAAATTATATCTATTTTGGAATGGCATTTTCTTTTGGTGTAGAAATGCTCAATATGACCATGCAGGGCAGGGCCAAACGCAGGGTGGTAAAATTAAATGAACCTGTTTTGGAAAATAAGAAGGACGGTTATAATGATAATGCCAGTTAAAAAACATCAATTTTAATATTAAAAGACGGATAGAAAATTATTGCTTGTAAACATTTTCTTTACAGGCTTCCTTAATTTTTGTGTTAATCTTACTGGCTATTGGCTGCATCTCACATCCGATAGATAGGATTTGACTCTTTATTTTGGAAGTAAGAATTAATAAAATGCGGTTAAGATGTTAAGTTTTAAATGAAACAAAAACGGCTTAACGCCTTAACGGCAAAACGAAGTAACGCACCCAGCCTATTTGTAAAACATTGTTGTACTTTTACCAGTAAATATTTCTTTGTATGCAATATGAAAATAAGCCTGTAATTGGCCTTAGCTGTGGCGATGTAAACGGAATTGGATTAGAAATTATTATAAAAACTGTGGCAGATAGCCGACTGCTTGAAATCTGCACGCCCGTTATTTTTGCCAATAATAAAGTGCTTAATTTTTACCGCAAGGCTATTCCAGATGTGAACTTTAATTTTTCAACTATTAAGGAAGGCAACCGCATAAACCATAAGCAGGTAAATATGTTCAATTGCTGGGAAGAGGAAGTGGCAGTAACCCCGGGTGTATTAAACGAAATCGGCGGCAAATATGCAATATTGAGCCTTACAGCTGCTGCACAGGCTTTAAAAGAAGGCTGGATTGATGGATTGGTAACAGCGCCTATCCACAAAAAAAACACCCACTCAGCGGAATTTAATTTTACCGGTCATACACCTTATTTGAAAACCGTATTTGCAGCTGCAGATGCAGTTATGTTTATGGTAGCGGAGAATATAAAGGTTGGTCTTGTTACAGAACATGTTCCTGTAAATGATGTTGCATCCTGTATTACAAGAGAAAGTATTGCAAGTAAACTTCATCTTATGAATACCTCACTTAAAAAGGATTTTGGCATTGATAAACCAAAAATTGCCGTGCTTGGTTTAAATCCTCATGCCGGCGATGAAGGATTGATTGGAAAAGAGGAAGAAGAAATTATTAAGCCAGCTATTAAAGATGCCAAACAAAAGGATATTTTATGTTTTGGTCCTTATCCTGCCGATGCATTTTTTGCCAGAGGTCAGTATGGAAAATTTGACGGCATCTTGGCCATGTATCATGATCAGGGACTGATTCCATTTAAGTCACTGGCAATTGGAGAAGGCGTAAATTTTACAGCAGGAATCAGTGGTGTACGTACCTCGCCAGATCACGGTGTTGCATTTGATATTGCCGGAAAAAATAAAGCGGATGAAGCATCTTTCCGGGGTGCTATATTTACCTGTATTGATATCATTAACCAACGGCGTGAATATGCTGATAACCATAAAAACCCTTTAAAGAAAATTAGTGCAGCAGTAGTGGCAAGGGCTGTGGATCAAAAGACTTCTGAACTGCCGGAGTAGCAATCAGCTTATTTTATTTATTATAAAAATCAGCCATTTTTTCAATAAACTTCTTCATTTCTTCTATTTGTTCCCGAAGGGATTTTAATTCCAACAGCTGGTTTTCAACATTGCTACGCATTTCGCTTGCTTCAGAAACCAATTGATTTAGCATTTCTATTTCATTATCTCGTGCAGATATAATTTTTTCACATTCTTTCAGCCTTTCCGTAAGGCTTTGGCTTTCTGACACCAGTAGTTTAAATTTTCCCAACACGTCTTCTCCAGAAAAGTTGGGCACATCAGGTGACTGCATAAAAACTGGTTATTTTAAATTTTAAGTTAAGCAACGATACTATTTTTACTTCTAATTTAACTTATTTTTTAATCTTGAAACAGATAAAAATACCTGCTGAAGCAAAGGTATGCTTGAAAATAAACTATGCTTTGGAAGCATAACAATTAATTTTAAGACACTTATTTTTTGCATAAAAAAAGCTCCCGGATTAGCAGGAGCTTTTGAATAGGTTTATAAATTGGTTAGCCTTTTACTAAAGTACCCACTCTTTCGCCGGTAACTACTTTCAATAAATTACCCGGTTCGTTCATATTAAAAACTATGATGGGCAATTCGTTTTCCATACATAAAGTGAAGGCTGTCATGTCCATTACTTTCAAATTTTTGCTGATGCAATCATTGAAAGAAATATGGCCAAACTTAGTGGCAGTAGGGTCTTTCTCAGGGTCAGCCGTGTAAATACCATCTACCCTGGTGCCTTTTAAAATCACTTCCGCTTTTATTTCAATTGCCCTTAATGAGCCTGCTGTATCTGTTGTAAAATATGGGTTGCCGGTACCTGCTCCAAAAATAACCACCCTGCCTTTTTCCAAATGACGCATGGCACGTCTGCGGATGTAAGGTTCTGCAACCTGCTCCATTTTAATAGCACTTTGTAAACGGGTATATACACCAGCTTTTTCCAGCCCGCTTTGCAACGCCATACCATTAATAACGGTGGCCAGCATGCCCATATAGTCTCCCTGTGCTCTTTCAATACCTGTTTCCGCCTCGTTCATACCTCTGTAAATATTACCACCACCAATTACAATGGCAACCTGTACACCAAGTTCTACAATGCTTTTAATGTCTTGTGCATACCTGGAAATAACATCACTGTCTAATCCAAAGTTTTTATCGCCCATTAAGGCCTCGCCGGAAAGTTTTAGTAATATTCGTTTGTATTTAGGAAGCATCTTTTGTATTTTTTTGCGAAGATATATTTTCTGAAATTGTTTAGCTGCTTTTCTTGAAACGAAAGCCAGTTTTTTTATTGTAATCCGCCAATAATTTAAAAACCTGTAAATGAAAAGATAAATAAGCATCTTTTATTAAATGTTGAAAGCTACCCTTGTGCTTAAAAATCATACAAAAAATAAATTATCACCACATTCATTAGCTATTATAATAGATTCATGTTAAAGTTGTAAGCTTAGCTTTTTAAACATATTTACTATGCAAAATTTCTTAATTAAAAAAGTCAGTTAATAATGGGTATCAATTATCAATTAATCAATTTTAAATTATCTGAGCACCTCTCTGCTGATAACTAATTTTTGTATTTCACTGGTACCCTCCCCAATAGTACAAAGCTTACTATCCCTGTAAAATTTTTCGACCGGAAAATCCTTGGTATAGCCATAGCCACCAAAAATCTGCACTGCATCTGTACTTACTTTAACGGCTACTTCACTGGCATAATATTTTGCCATGGCAGCTTCCTTGGTCATGGGTAGTCCTTTTGATTTTAAATCACAGGCCTGGTTAATGAGTAAATCTGCAGCTGCAATTTCCGTTGCCATATCGGCCAGTTTAAAACTAATGCCCTGGAAATTTGCAATGGGTTGGTCAAACTGGTGGCGCTCTTTTGCATATTGCACCGATGCTTCGTAAGCACCTTTGGCAATGCCAACACTTAGTGCAGCAATAGAAATTCTTCCACCGTCCAATACTTTCATGGCTTGTTTAAAACCATCGCCAACGCCTCCCATTCTGTTTGTATCCGGCACCCTGCAGTTATCAAAAATCATCTCCGTAGTTTCACTGGCACGCATGCCTAATTTGTTTTCTTTTTTGCCGGCACTAAATCCCGGTGTGCCACGTTCTACAATAAATGAAGTGGAATTATCCTTTGTTCTCGATTCTCCGGTACGGCAAATAACCACCGCAATATCACCACTCTTACCATGCGTAATCCAGTTTTTAGTGCCGTTGATTACCCAATAATCTCCCTCTTTAACAGCCGTAGTTTTCATGTTGCCTGCGTCGCTGCCGGTGTTTGGTTCTGTTAATCCCCAGGCGCCTAACTTTTCGCAGGTGGCTAAAGCGGGTAGGTATTTTTTGTGTTGTTCTTCGTTACCAAAAGCTACTATATGACCTGTACAAAGTGAATTATGCGCTGCTACCGAAAGGCCGATTGCACCACAAACCTTAGCAATTTCCTGTATAATTACATTGTACTCAAAATAGCTGAGCCCGGCACCACCATATTTTTCCGGCACCAAAACACCCATCATTCCTAGTTTACCCATGGCTTTAAAAACAGGTAGTGGAAATTCCTGCGCCTCATCCCATTCCATCAAATGCGGCTTTATATATTGCTGCGCAAAATCTCTGGCAGTATGTGCAACCTGTTGCGTTAATTCACTTTGCTGAAAATTCATTTGTCTGCATTAATTAGTATTTACAAATCTACGCATTTCAAAATACTAACGGTTGTTAGTGTTTGTTAAGATAGCCCGGTAATTTAAATGAAACATATATTTTCAGCAGCCAGGTAGGTGGAATAATTTTTTTACAATTTTAAATAGGGAACCATTTTGTTGAAGACATCATCTGTAATCAACATTATTTTTTTGAGATCGGATACAGCAGCATAATTACCGTGCTGGCTGCGGTATTGCACAATGGCATTTGCAAGGGTATAGCGGAGATAGGGATGTTGTTTTAACTCATCGGTGGATGCTGAATTAATATTGAGTTGCTTCACTACCGGTTTGTCCAGTAAAAGCCGGGGTTTTATTTTTTGAAAAATTGAATCTGCAAGACCAAAGGTTTCGGCTACCTGTTCTATTTTATGAAAGCCTCCCAGTTTATCTCTAAAGCTGATAATGCGTTGCGAAAGTTTGCTCCCAATACCGGGTAGTGCAATAAAAGCTGTTGTGTCAGCTAAATTTATGTCTATTAATTGGGGAGTGTAAATATTTTTTTCTACTATCGGTTTACTATAATTGTTTGTTGGATAATTAGCTGCTGCATTGGCCTTCTCTATTTGAACAAATGGAATCAATCTTTCTTTATCAGCTTCACTAATACCCCAGATTTTTCCCAGATCTGGCGGCTTGTAAAATTTACCCCCTTTTGATATATATTTTTGAATGGTTGTTATTGTTTTTTCTCTCACGCCCAGTTTCTTCCAGCCTGCTTCGTTTAATGTATTTGGATCAAAATAAAAGAGTTCGCCTTTCCATGTTTCTTTTCCGGCAAATTTTCTATCAGCGGGTTCATACAAAGGAGTGTGGCCATCCTCCGAAGCCTTTCTTTGATAGGCAGTGCCGGAATCAACCTGTTTTATTTTAAGTGTTGCAATTTCTTTTTCAAAAGAGGTAGCGTCTGTAGCGATGGGCTTTATAAAAAAAGGAAATATAAAAGGAAGCAGGCTTATACCCACAATAAGCAGGAGTAATGCCAGGGTTCCATTCCGTTGCTTTTTGGTAAAATTGAGGTATTCGGTTATAAAGTTTTTGCCCATACAAATAGTATATGGAAGCTAAAATAGCAAACAGGCTATTCATGTGCAATAACCTAAAGAGGGTATATGTTAATCAAATAATAATTGAAGTTGATCATAAGCCAATGCAATACCAGGTGGTAAAAATTTACTAACCTGCTCGTACAAACCAAGCTGGTGGCTGATATGGGTGAAATATGCCGTTGGTACTTTTAATTCCTTTACAAGTGCTATCCCTTCATTTAAAGTAAAGTGAGAAATATGCCGTTCATGACGGAGCGTATTAACAACCATGGTTTGGCTGCCGGTTATTTTTTCTTTCTCAACTTCATCAATCCGGTTTGCATCGGTAATGTAGGTAAAGCTACCCAGGCGATAACCATATACCGGCATTTTTAAATGCCAGACAAGGATAGGAATTACGGGGATATCACCAATGAAAAAAGGGGTGTGGTCAATGCTGTTTAAATTAATTTCCGGTATGCCCGGATATTTTTTATCAGAAAATGCATAGGCAAATTCTCGTTTAACGGCCTCTTCGGTTAACGAGTTGGCAAATACCTGCATCGGTTTACCATTAAAATAACTGAAGGCTTTTACATCATCAAGCCCTGCAATATGATCTTTGTGCGGATGGGTAAATAAAACTGCATCTAATTTTTTTACCCTCGCTCTCAGCATCTGGTAACGAAAATCTGGTGTGGTATCTATTACAAAAGTAGTGGTGCTGCTTTCCACCAAAATGCTACTGCGTAATCGGGCATTTTTTGGATTGGTTGATTGGCATACTTCACAATCGCATGCAATCATGGGAACACCCGTACTGGTGCCGGTGCCAAGAAAAGTTATTTTTAACGGGGGACAAATCATATATACTCAATATCACTTGCAAAGTAAGCAATGCAGTACCGTCAGCCAAAAACAACCTTTTTGTAACAAAGGATTATAGCATGATTTTATAAAAATGGTTTTTTTATTTCGGTCTTAATCTAAACATCTAAACCCCGTCCGTACGGCGTTCAGCCGGGCGGGCCTCTAAACATAGATACCTCAACTACTTTACCCCGATCTTTTACTAAACTATTTATAACACATCCACCCAACTTTCTTAATCTTTCTGTTTGGTATCAATCACAATGGTTACTGGTCCGTCATTCAACAACGCCACTTTCATATCAGCTCCAAATACCCCTGTATAAATTCTTTTACCCAAATCATTTTCCAACTGATTAATCATTTGTTCATATAACGGTATAGCAACAGGTGGCTTGCTTGCCTTAATATAACCTGGCCTGTTGCCTTTTTTTGTACTGGCATGAAGCGTAAACTGACTTACCAATAAAATATCTCCACCCATATCTTTTACTGAAACATTGGGTACATGGTTTTCATCATCAAAAATACGTAGGTTCACAATTTTGCTGCTCAGCCATTGTATGTCTTCAGTATTATCGGCATCTTCTATCCCGATTAATACCAGCAAACCTTCATTAATAGTTGCTTTTACCTTTCCATCAATGGTTACACTGGCATGGGTTACTCTTTGTATTACTGCTTTCATGTTGTTTAAACTAAAGCAATGAAGTTATGCCATATCAATTAAATTGAGATTTAGCATCCTGCCGTTGTTGAATTAAATAAAATGGTTGCAATAAACTGTATTGTTTCACACTGAGCCATCATTTTTCCATACCTTATTTAAACAAAATTTTACAGAGTTGGCAAAATATTTTATGCTCAAAATGGGGATAAGCCAGCGAATGCAATGTGCTGTTGGGTTATGAATTTTTTGCACCGTCTTTTCCACAGGGTGTTAATATTTACAACAGGGATTTGTCATTGTATGCAGATAAATTCGTTATCCCTTAACCCGGATAACAATTGCTTAACACAATAATCAAAATAAACCATTTATGCCAATAAATAACCCAACTCCCAAGCGGTTACAATTTAGCCGTCAGTTTACCCAGGATGGTACTTCCCCCTTTGATATGTTTGAATATGATTATCGTACATCGATAATAAAAAATCCTTCGGGAGAAGTAGTTTTTCAAATGGACAATGTGGAAGTGCCGAGGCAATGGAGCCAGATTGCAACAGACATTCTTGCACAAAAATATTTTAGAAAAGCTGGTGTACCACAGGCTGACGGCACCACCGGCAGAGAAACAACCGTTAAGCAGGTTGCACACCGTATGGCGCACTGCTGGAGGGTTTGGGGAGAACGATATGATTACTTTCTCACAGAAAATGATGCACAAATATTTTATGACGAACTAGTGTATTCTATATTAAACCAGGCATGCGTACCCAATAGTCCGCAATGGTTTAATACAGGCCTGCATGAAGTGTATGGCATTACCGGAAAACCACAAGGCCACTATTATGTAGATGCTATTGATGGTCAATTAAAAAAATCTAACAACGCTTACGAAAGACCACAGCCACACGCTTGTTTTATTTTAAGTGTTGATGATGATTTGGTAAACGAAGGCGGCATCATGGATTTATGGGTTAGAGAAGCAAGAATTTTTAAATACGGAAGTGGTGTAGGAACCAACTACAGCAGCATTCGTGGCGAAGGTGAAAAACTCAGTGGCGGTGGCACATCAAGTGGCTTAATGAGTTTCTTAAAAATTGGTGACAGGGCTGCCGGTGCTATTAAAAGTGGCGGTACCACCAGGCGTGCTGCTAAAATGGTTTGTCTTGATCTGGATCATCCTGAAATCCAAAAATTTGTAAACTGGAAAGTAGAAGAAGAAAATAAAGTGGCTGCTTTAATTGATGCCGGCTATGCCAGTGATTATGAAGGTGAAGCCTACAAAACAGTAAGCGGACAAAACAGCAATAACTCGGTACGTGTGCCCAATTCTTTTTTTAAAGTACTGGATGAAGATGGTGATTGGGAGCTGAAAGGAAGAAGTGATAACAGGGTGATGAAAACCATCAAAGCAAAACAACTGTGGAAAGATATTACTTATGCAGCATGGAAATGTGCCGACCCCGGAACCCAATATGATACCACCATCAACGAATGGCATACTTGTCCCGAAGGTGGTGCCATCAGGGCGAGTAACCCTTGCAGTGAATACATGTTTTTAGATAACACAGCTTGCAACCTTGCTTCTGTAAATCTTCGTAAATTTTTTAAAGAAAGCGATAATAGTTTTGATGTACAAGGATTTGAATATACCTGCCGTTTGTGGACAATAGTGCTGGAAGTATCAGTTTTGATGGCGCAATTTCCATCAAAAGAAGTGGCTCAATTATCGTATGATTACAGAACGTTGGGTCTTGGTTATGCCAACCTCGGCAGCATGCTGATGGTGAGTGGCATCCCCTACGATAGTGACCAGGCAAGAGGTATAGCCGGTGCTATCACCGCAATTATGACCGGTGTTGCTTATAAAACTTCTGCAGAAATGGCTTCCTTCCTGGGCGCATTTGATAAGTACGAAGAAAACAAAACTCACATGCTAAGGGTAATGCGCAACCACAGGGCTGCCGCCTACGATGCACAGGATGCTTATGAAGGAATTGAAATAAAACCACAGGGTATCAATGCTAAATATTGTCCTGATTATTTATTGACTGCCGCCATAAAAGCATGGGATGATGCAGTACAGTTGGGAGAAAAATATGGCTACCGTAATGCACAGACAACAGTGATTGCACCAACAGGAACCATTGGCCTGGTGATGGATTGTGATACAACAGGAGTAGAACCAGACTTTGCATTGGTAAAGTTTAAAAAATTAAGTGGTGGTGGATATTTTAAAATCATCAACCAAAGTGTACCAGCTGCCTTACGAAATTTAAAATACAGCGAAAAGGAATTGGAGGAGATTGTAAATTATGCAAAGGGACATGCAACTTTGGAAGGTGCTCCTTTTATCAACACAAAAACATTGTTGCAAAAAGGATTCACTAAAGATGAACTGGAAAATGTAGAGAAGTCATTGGGAAGTGCTTTTGAAATCGGCTTTGTATTCAACGTATTTACTTTTGGCGAAGCCAGCTTGCAACGCTTAGGTTTTAAGCCGGAACAATACAATGACTTTGGCTGGAGTTTACTGGAAGAATTGGGCTTTACCGATGAAGAAATAGATGCTGCCAACATTTATGTTTGTGGTACAATGACGGTGGAAGGCGCACCTTATTTAAAATCTGCACATCTGCCTGTTTTTGATTGTGCCAATAAATGCGGACAAAACGGAGTGCGCTACATTCATGCTCATGGACATATCCGTATGATGGGGGCTGCACAACCTTTTTTAAGTGGTGCCATCAGCAAAACCATCAACCTGCCCAATGAGGCAACTGTTGAGGAAATTGCAGACTGTTACCGCATGAGTTGGGAGCTTGGTTTAAAAGCAAATGCGTTGTATCGGGATGGATCTAAATTGTCGCAGCCATTGAGTAATAAATCGGATAAGAAAAAGAAAGTGATTACCGACGACGGACAACCGACTACCGAAGCATTGGCAGCTAATGAAAAATTATCAACAGCACACGAATCTCAGATTGTTGACATGAGTAAATTGACGGTAGATGAATTACTGGATGAAGTTAGCAAGCGCATGCAAAGCAGTCCGGATACGGTGTTAAAGGGCCGTCTGGCAAAAATTGTAGAACGCAAAACCCTGCCTGCAAAACGTCGTGGCTTTACACAAAAAGCAAAAATAAACGGACAGGCATTGTTCCTTCGCACCGGCGAATACAATGATGGAACTGTTGGTGAAATTTTTATTGACATGGCCAAAGAAGGTGCTACTGTTCGCAGTATGCTTAACTGTTTTGCCATCGCCATTTCAATCGGATTGCAATATGGAGTTCCCCTAGAAGAGTTTGTAGAAAAATTTGTATTTACCCGTTTTGAACCAGCAGGAATGGTGGATCATCCAAACATCAAGAGCACCACTTCTATCATTGATCTCATCTTCCGTTCGCTGGCCTATGAGTATTTAGGCCGTACAGATCTGGTGCATGTATTGGATAAACCGGAGGTGGAAAATTTAGGCAATGCAGCATGGGACCACTCAACACCAACCATCGGTAACAGGGTACACGAATTAAGTGAAGTAAGGGTGATTGGAGGTACTTCATCTTCACCTGCCGGCAATGTGCAATCATCTGCAGCAAGGGCTCAAAAAAGTGGCGACAGCACACAGAATTACATGAAAAGTATGCAGAGCGATGCACCTGCTTGTAATACCTGTGGACACATCACCATCCGCAGTGGTACTTGTTACAAATGTTTGAATTGTGGAAATAGTATGGGATGTAGTTAACCTCCATCCGTTAAGAAAGTTATATAAAGAAACAAGCATAAGTATATAAACAATTACGCCACTCAAATGAGTGGCGTTTGTATTAGTGGATAATATAATTTTTTGCTGCATTTTCATTTATTTCAAAATATAAATTCGAATTGAGTGTCACCACACGGAATTTAATTTTTTGAAAGTAAGTGAATGGTAGTTTAAGGCATTAAAAACTCAGTTTATTTTCTGTTGTTAACTTGGTAATGGACGTATTTTTTTGGGATACAATATATCCAGTATTTTTATTTATTAGCCAGTAATTTTTGTTTCAATACCAATTAATTTGCCCAAATCCAAACGCATAGTATTTACCTTTGCCTATCTTTTTAAAACAAAAAATATGGATATCAAAAAATCAATTTGCATGCTGCTTTTACTGGTAAGCATTACAGTTGCGGCGCAAAATAAAAATGGTTTGGTAAGTGGCCCATGGGCCGGAAATGTTGAGCTACGCAATGCTACCATCTGGGTAGAAGTAACAGCTGCAGTAAAAAATGTAGCGATAAAATATCATGCTGTAACAGGCAATGCAGCAGATAAAACGATACCCTATAAAGGTGAACTGGGCAACGATTTTAACCCTGTTAAAATTGAATTGAATGGACTGGATATAAATACAAAATACACTTATTCTGTATTGATCGATGGCAAAGCAATCAATCCTGGTTTTGCTACAAAGTTTACAACCAAAGATTTATGGCAATTCCGCAAACCGGCGCCGGATTTCACTTTCCTCACCGGCAGCTGTGCTTATTTTAATGAACCAATATATGATCGTCCTGGGAAACCTTATGGCGGCGACTCTTCCATTTTTGAAACAATGGCAAAAACACCCGCTGCTTTTCATGTATGGCTGGGAGACAACTGGTACACTAGAGAAGTAGATTACAACACAAAATGGGGTTTAAATTATCGTGCAAGTCACGACAGGAGCACACCTGTTCTGCAGCAATTTATGGCAAGCATGCCGCAGTATTCCATTTGGGATGATCATGATTATGGGCCCAATGATGTTGGCAAAAGTTATATCTTAAAAGATGAAAGTAGAAAAGTATTCATGAACTACAGTTGTAATCCGAGTTATGGACAAAAAGGCGAAGGTATTTATTCAGTTGTTAGTTATAGTGATGTAGATGTTTTTTTAACCGACGACCGCTATTTTAGGAGTGAAGATGATATGCCCGATAGCATTGAAGGGAAATCCAACATAGAAAAAACCTATTTTGGAAAAATGCAGTTAGATTGGCTAAAGAACGCTTTACTCTTTAGTAAAGCAACTTTTAAAGTGATTGCTACAGGTGGCCAAATATTAAATCCATTATCCGATTTTGAATGTATGTGGTACTATAGTGCTGAGTACAATGAGCTAATGAAATTTCTGGCTGCAAATAAAATAAAAGGGGTCCTGTTTTTTACCGGCGATCGTCACCATAGTGAAGTAATAAAGCAAGAACGTCCGGGTTTGTACCCTTTGTATGATATCACTAATTCTCCTTATACAGCAGGTGTTGGCAAGGTAAGAGGCGATGAATTAAACAATCCTGCCCGTATTCCCGGAACCCTGGTGGAAGCCCAGAATTTTACTAAAGTTTCCGTGACAGGCAAACGCAATGAACGTGTAATGAAAATTGAGTTTATTGGAATTAAAGGCGATAAACTGGGTGAATGGAGTGTGGGAGAGAAGGAACTGCAGCCTGCAAAATAGTATTTAATCTATACAGACAACAAGTGTAACGGTTGTAAAAAATTTGCAGCATAAAGGTAAATCTGGCAATGCCAGGTAACTGGTTTGTTTAAAATTGCACCTCTTACAACAACATATCACCATTAATCAAAAATGGTATTGGTAGCAAATTTGGTTAATTGTAGATTTGTTCACTATGATAAAAACCATATCAAAATATTGGATTTGTCAATTAGGAGGCTGGGGAGCCAATTTTGCCATTTCTGTTTTCTTTTACCTCACTCTTTCTGTGCGAAAGATTGATGATTTTTTTCTTTTGATTGCTATCGGAATTTTGCTGGGTATTTTATTTTCCCATTTAATGCGGATGGTAATAAAAGAATATAGGTTTCTGGAGAAACCTTTACAGCAGCAGATATTGTCTTTTATTGGGATTACCTTTGTATTTGCTATTATTTATGCTTGTACCAATGTGGCAATAGTAAAATTATTGGGCCTAAAAGATGCTTCGGGACCCAAAATATCATTGCTTAATGAAATTGCCCGTAATTCAATCAATGATTTTTTTCTGCTCTTTATCTGGAACCTTATTTACTATACTTTTCATTACGTAGAGCGCAATCGTAAACAGGAAGTAGATACCTTAAAACTGCAATCGCTTGTAAAAGAGCTGGAGTTAAAAACCATCAAATCTCATATCAACCCCCATTTTATTTTTAATGCATTAAACAGCATCAGGGCACTGGTAGATGAAAATCCCGAAAGAGCAAGGCGTGCAATTACTGAATTAAGTAATATTTTGCGCAGCAGTATGCATGCAGAGAAATTAGAGACTGTGCCTTTGGAAAATGAACTTAATATTGTGAAGGATTACCTGGCGCTTGAAAAAATGCGTTTTGAAGAGAGACTTAGTATTGAAATGGATATTGATGAAGACACCTTGTCTCAACCAGTGCCACCGATGATGTTACAAACGCTTGTGGAAAATGCCATTAAGCACGGTATTAGTAAAAATATAAAAGGTGGTTTTGTAAAAGTAATATCCGATTTTGTTGATGATCATCATGAGTTAGTGGTTCAAAATTCAGGGCAACTAAATGGATTTATAAACGAAGATGGATTTGGTATAAAGAGTACCCAGGACAGATTGAATTTATTGTACCAGGGACAGGCAACATTTGATATTAAAAACCTGAATGACGAAATTGTAGAATCAAGGATTATAATGCCAGTTTACAACCTTTAAAATATATAGCATGCACAAAGCAATTATTATTGATGACGAAAGATTGGCAAGAAATGAGTTAAAAAAATTACTGCTGGAATTTCCACAAATTGAAGTAATTGATGAAGCTGCCAATGCCAACGAAGGCGCAGAAAAAATTGAATCTCAAAATCCGGACCTTGTCTTTTTAGATATTCAAATGCCCGGTAAAACAGGCTTTGATATGTTACTGGACTTAGATAAAGCCCCCCATGTAATTTTTACAACCGCCTACGATGAATTTGCTTTAAAGGCATTTGAAGTAAATGCCCTTGATTATTTGATGAAGCCAATAGAACCAAGACGCCTGGCAGATGCACTGCAAAAATTACAATTAGCTGATGAAAAAGAGCAGGCTTCGCAGCAATTCATTAACAGAGGTTTGCTGGGGGAAAATGACCAGGTTTTTGTAAAGGACGGAGAACGTTGCTGGTTTGTAAAATTAGCTGAAGTAAGGTTGTTTGAAAGTGTTGGAAATTACGCCAAAGTATTTTTTGCTGGCAATAAACCATTGATTTTAAAATCGCTTAATGCGCTGGAAGAAAGGCTGGATGAGCGGGTGTTTTTCCGGGCCAACCGCAAGCATATTGTTAACATGCGGATGATAGAAAAAATTGAACCTTACTTTAACGGAGGTCTTTTACTGGATATACAAGGCGGCGAAAAGGTTGAAGTAAGCAGGCGACAGGCGGTTAAGTTTAAGGAGATGATGAGCTTATAAAGATCTACTTTTAAAAATATTATTTAAAAAAAGCTGAGGTGATTCTCAGCCTTTTTTTTGTGCAGCATAATAGTAACAAAAGCATAAAAGCTTAACAACGCACCATCCTAAGCAAAGGCTGCTACCAAAAGTATTGAAGATTGAAAAAAAATCTACGTTATAGTACCACATAGCTAAACCTAAAAGAACCAATCAAAGTTTATTAGCGTGAAACTTAAAGATTTTATACACAATCATCTTCCTAAATAAAAATAATCATCCTTGTAAATCAAAAGTGACACTTTTGATTTACAAGGATGATTTTATATCTTAGCGGTATGATACAACGTACATTACAGGCAGAAATAGCAAAGCTGTTAAAATCTTTTCCGGCAGTTTGCATACTTGGTCCACGGCAGGTAGGTAAAACCACTTTGGCAAAAACCATTGCAGCCACTTTCAAAAAACCTGCGCTCTACCTCGATCTTGAAAATCCGTTAGACCGCCGCCGCCTCAGCGATCCCTTTACATTTCTTACAGACAACAGTAACCGCTGTGTTATCATTGATGAAGTACAGGTAATGCCAAAATTATTTTCTGTACTCCGTTCGGTAATAGATGCAGATAGAAAAAATGGCCGTTTTATTTTACTCGGCAGCGCATCGCCACAATTAGTAAAAGGCGTGAGCGAATCATTGGCAGGAAGAATTGCTTATCGTGAATTATCACCATTGAACATACAGGAGCTGCCTGTTAATATTGATAAAAATAAGCACTGGTTAAGAGGTGGTTTTCCGCCATCTTTATTAAGTCGCAGCGAAGCATCTTCCACAGAATGGCTAAACGGATTTATCCGCAGCTATGTAGAAAGGGATTTAAGTGTTTTGTTTGGCGTAGAATTTACAGCAAGCATTACCGCCAGGTTATTAAGTATGCTGGCACATATCCACGGTCAGTTATGGAATGCAGAGACCATTGCAAGAAGCATCGGTATAACTGCTCCCACAGTAACACGTTATGTAGATTATTTACAAGGAGCCTATCTGGTTCATCGCCTGCAACCCTTTCATATAAATACGCTGAAGCGTTTGGTAAAAGCTCCCAAAATTTACATACGGGATAGTGGCTTGCTGCACAACGTAAGCAACATCACCAGCCTGCATAATTTACGTGGCCATCCGCTTGCAGGTAACTCCTGGGAAGGTTATGTGATGGAACAGATACTGGAAATGCTGCCAGCAGGGTTACAATTATATTATTACCGCACACAGGCCGGTGCCGAGTGTGATATGGTAATTGCAAGAGGCGTACACGCCATTGCCAGTATAGAAGTAAAGCTGAACAACGCCCCAAGCCTAAGTAAAGGCTACTACCAAAGCATTCAGGATTTAAAAACAAAAAAGAACTACGTTATAGTACCAGATATTGAAACCTACAAAACCAATGAAGCTGTAGTAGTCTGCAATCTTAAAGATTTTATGCAAAATCATCTTCCTAAACTAAAATAATCATCCTTGTAAATCAAAAGTGTGACTTTTGATTTACAAGGATAGAATATTACGCTTATTCATTGCTTAACCTTAGCCAATTATTTAAAAATACTTTGGACTCTTCCGAAAAATCCTCGATATCGGCTTCTGTTATCTGCCCATCGATATAAATACCTGCTACAGCAGATAGATAACCTGACCCTGTTAAACCATCATAGCGGTTTGCAATTCTTTTATCCTGTTCCTTAATTTTTTTAAAAAGCTGATGGTATGCTGTACGGTTATCAATACTGCCTTTATGCCATTGCGATATTATTACTTCTGCTTGCTCCAGCGCAGTTTTAAATTCAGCATCAACTCCTTTATCTATTAAAAGCCGGGCAAGTTTTTTTTCGCTTTTAGAAAGTTCGAAAGCCATATTATTTGATGTTTATTTACGAATAAATTATTTTACTTTTTGCCAAGCCCGCCCAACAAACCACTTAATACTTTTAATGCATTCTCTACAACTCCCGAATTACTGATAGGTAATTTTAAATAAGTTTGTCCTGTTGAGCTATCTGTTTCTGTAATATTATTTATTAGTCTTTGTGTACTTTCGGGGTTGCCTAAAATATTCAGTAAGCCTTCAAAAAAACCAGCTCCCTTTTGTAAAACGTCTTCTTCCGGTGTAAGTGCTGCTGGTGTTTCTATTGTTGTCGGTTTTGCATTTTCGCTACTATCATTGTTAACTAACTGTGCAATTGTTTCGTCTTCCGTTACTTCAACCTCAACTATTGCACCGTCAGGTATTACAGCCATTTGTTTTTCAATTTCTCTTTCTTCATTTATGGTATAATCCGGTGCAGCAACTGTTAACCCCGTTGTAACAGATTCAATAGATTTCATAAACTGTTTAAACTTATCATCACCCATAAATATATCATTATCACCACCATCTAAAATACCTGCTGCCACTCCTTTTTTAAATTTCAGAACATCCAGCATGCGGTGTTCGATACTACCTTGCGAAACAAGATTTATAATGCTTACATTTTTCTTTTGCCCCAGCCTGTAAATACGCCCAATGCGTTGCTCTAATACTGCCGGATTCCATGGAATATCAAGGTTAATCATGTAGGCAGCCGATTGTAGATTGAGTCCTACACCACCAGCATCGGTTGATAAAAATATTCTGCAGTTTTTATCGGTTGTAAAATTCTCATACAGCTTTCCCCTGTCTTTGCCCGGTATGCCACCATGCAGGTATTCAAAACCAATATTTTGTTGTTTTAAAATAGTAGCCACTAATCTTGTCATACGTTCCCACTGACTAAAAATCACTATTTTTTCATCTGGCATTGCCAGTATCTCCTCTAAAATATTTTGCAGTTCATCTAATTTTGTTTGGTGGTTGGTTTCCTGGTCAATGATAAAAGTGCTGTCACTCACCATACGCATCATGTTTAAAAACTTTAATAAATTTTGCCGGTCTTCTTCACTTAAAAAATGCATGCGTTTCCATTTGTTTACCAACCTGGCAACTTTGTCTGCATATTCTGTATGCAATTCCAACTGTTGTGTTGTAAGTGGTACAAAAAGATTTTTATCCATCCGTTTAGGTAAATCTTTCAGCACTTGTGCTTTGGTGCGGCGCAACATTACATCCTGTAATAGTGTACCTATGTCATTCAGATTTTTATAGCCTATTACTTTATCCGTAAACTCATCTGTAATTTGGTATTTTGATAAAAAATTGTGCAGCGACCCAAGCATGTATGGATTTACTATTTGCATCAAAGAGTACAGGTCTTCTATTTTATTTTCAACCGGTGTACCGGTAAGCACCAATGCATAGGTAGTTTTAATGCGTTTAATGGCAGCCGATGTTTTGGTTTTCCAGTTTTTAATTCGCTGAGCTTCATCCAGTATCAATACATCTGCCTGCATTTCGTTTAGGTAAACAAAATCGTTTGATGCCATTTGATAACTTACAATTACATAGTCTGCAGTATTGTTGCTGTATAGTTTTTTTCTTGCTAAAATATTTCCCTCAGCCACACATACATTTTTGTTCCCCGTAAATTTTTCAATTTCAGTTTTCCATTGATATTTTAATGAAGTGGGGCAAATAATAATTGCGGTATTAATTTTAAATTGTCTTCTTAAAACTTCTGTACTCACAATTGCCTGTAGTGTTTTACCTAGCCCCATATCATCGGCTAGTATACATCTGCCTGCCTTTACAGCAAACAAAACCCCTTTCTCCTGGTAGGGGAATAATTTTGCTTTGCTGATATCCTTAAACAAAGCGGTTTGTTTTTCGGCTACTATCTGTTTGCGGTGCAGACAGTTTCGTTCCTGTACAATATATTCCAACGCATCAGCATAACACCTGAATTCGGGATGAAGTGTGTGGGCTTTATGCAGAAAAATTTCAAACTTCAAAAAAGCAGGTTCTAATAAAACCATATTGTTGTTAAAAAAGCCACTCGATAATTTTTTGTATTCCGCTGTATTTTCTGTGCCAATCCGCAATTTTACTTTTCGTTCGCCCCGGTAATCGACATACACGGAGGTGTAGGGCGGTGTATATGGAATGGCCAATTGCTTTTTTAATGCAGGCTTTGATTTTACTTTTATCAACACCGCTTCTATATGTTTGCAGGTACCCAACTGGTTGGTTTTAAAATCTGGACAACTGCAAAAATTAAGCGAATTATCCGCACTGCGCAATGCCACTTTATAAGTATTAGATGATTTGGAACTATCAACCTTATAGTCTCCAAAAACAAGTCCGTCACTCGTTTTTTTGATGTTAAGATTTTCATCTTCAGCAATTTGTTGGCGCAAAATTATTTGCCATTCACCATTAGTCATGTCGGCAGGTTTACGGGTATGCGAAATTCTGATTTTTATTGGAGTCTTCCTTTTTGCACTGCTTTTCTTTTTCATTTTTAGATTTTAATTATGGTGTAATTTAAAGTGAGAAAATGTTTTTGTTGAGGCACTCGAGCAACTTGTGTAAAACTTTGTTTTCACAAATACTATTTATTCATCAACAGGGTTTTTAGTTTCTTGATTTTAATACCAGCTAATATTTTACCAGCATCATCTTCCGAATTTTTTATGGTGATCCTTTTATCGGCATACCATTGTGGAACTTCTATTTTACTACCTGATTAGCAGTTTTAATAACTCTATCAGTCTCTAAACTTATCCATATAACTAGAAGCCTGGTATAGATTTTCGGGCTTTAGCTTTTTTATAAAAATAAAGTTGTGAAAAAATTTCTAGAGTTGAAAAATGTTTTAATATCTGCTGAAACCATTGATATTAGCGGGTTGTAGCGTATCGTTCGTTTCTGCGTTTATAATTTTTAAAAAATATATTTGGAAGATTGAAAAAAATAATTTCATCTTTGCACTGCAAAATAAAAAGCAACAAACACAACATGCAACGCACCAATTTACATATTATATCAAAAAACTGCTTTAGTCCGCTAATGGGTTATACAGTTTTCGGGGCAGGTTTTGCTGATGCGTAAAAAGAGAATTTACCAACACTAAATAGCGAAGCCCCAAAATAAAATTCGGGGTTTTTTTATTGCCCCAATCCCCTAAAGGGGGGTAAGGCAAGCTTAAAAAAATGAAGAGACCTACTGATTTATAAATTAAAAAATTGATGCAGCAACAAAAAGGAATGATAGCGATACGATTACAGCATTCAGCCATTACGTGGATGGCAACGGAGCATAACAACAGTAGATGTTTTGATGCCGGAGTGCGTAATCTAATTCCAGATACAAGGCCGTGGTACATACAAGCGCAAACATAATAATTGTTTCAGCGATAGTAAAAGCCCGGCCAACTTTAAATGGCCGGGCTTTTTTATTACACAAAAAATAAAACAAATAAAATGAAATTGATAGTAATTGTATTGATTGTGAGGACTGCACTTGCGTTAATTGAAAGTAAACTAAACAACCGCTCAAAGAATTTTTAAAATATTGCAGTAAAGGAGGGAAACAGGTTTCCCCTGTGAGATGCAACAGGGGAGTCTTTTCTTAAAACCCCCTATCCCCTAAAGGGGACCTGAAAGCTCTCGTTTTGTAAACAAACGGCATGGTCTTCCAAGGGTTAGGATACCGGGCTTTCTACCTGATGATGTGGGTTCGAATCTCTTACAGGTTACATTGGTTTGTTGGTTTAACGGCTAACATTTCTGATTATCAGAAGCTATGAGTTCTCCCGCCTTGGGCGGGATCATACAGACCGCAAGCCCAAAATGAAAGCAAATGTTGGCTTAAGCTTAACTAGTAAAGTATCCCAATGTAATCGGGTACATCGGGACGAAGTCAACCAATGAAAGAAAATGCGGCTTGGTGTAACAAGTAACACGTTTGTCTTCCTGCCTTTCGGGGAGGCAAACATAAGACAAATGTTTTCAGTTCAAATCTGGAAGTCGCACAAAGATGGTTTATAGTTCAATGGATAAGAACACTTCACTACGAATGAAGAAATGAAAGTTCGAATCTTTCTAAGCCAGCAGAAAAATTGTGGTTTGGTGTTGTGGTAAAACGCCGGTCTTCCCGATAAAAATCGGGACAGGCGAGAGCCGGTAGATACAGGTTCGAATCTTGTGACTGCAACAAACGATGGCTTAATTCAATTGGCAGAGTGCTATCCTGATACGATAGTGGTTGATAGTAAGAGTCTATCAGTCATCACAAAAAATGGTTGGTAGCTCAATGGCAGATGTACCGGACTTTTAATCCGGGGGGGTCAGAGTTCGAATCCCTGCGGACCAACAAAAGGAAATATAGTTCAACGGTAGAACAGTGGGTTGTTAGCCTTCTGATGAATGTTCGAATCATGCTGTTTCCGCAAAATAAAATGTGCCTGCCCGGCTAAACATAATTTGGACGGGAGTGTGGCAAAGTTGGAGAGTTGCAGTGGTAAGTAACACCATTACCTTCGGGTTTAATAAGTAAGAATCTTGTCACTCCCACAATGGAGAGAGTCCGGATGGAAGAGGAAGCTGTTTTGAAAACAATTGGCTCAAAAGGTTCGGGGGTTCGATTCCCTCTCTCTCCGCAAATGTCCTGCTGGCAGACATGGCGTATGCATTCGACTGCAAATCGAAGGAAGAAAGTTCGAATCTTTCGCAGGACTCTGAAAAATAAAATTGTTTGATAACAGTTGAATTCGAAGATGAGGAAATATAGATCAATCAACATATCTGTTGCAAACAAAATGGACGAATAGCTTCCCGATTGCTATCGGGATAGAGCACTGCGTTGAAGCCGCAGCCGTATAGGTTCTCCCGAAAGCATTCGGGATATTTCGTCCACACAACCCTGCCAGCGGTTGCAAACCCCGGCAGCGGTTATTCTAAAACAAATATTGTGATAAAAGCAATATTGAAAAACAAAACCTGAACGGAGCGTCGCCAATGTCGCTCAATCAGGGAATAAATGTTTGTTCCAAAATTTTTAATACTACTCCAGAAATGGGGGGCAAAAAAATGAAATGAAAACACAGCAGCAGCAATGGAGAACGTTGAGTGGCAAAAAGATTCAACGGCCAATTGAAGAAGAAGTGATGGAAGTGATTGCTCATGAAAGAGCGATGGGACATGATCTAAAAGTATGCATCGGAACCGACAGCCAGGTGAAGGGAAAGGAAACCGAATTCGCTACGGTGATCGTTTTTATCCGGAAAGGAAAAGGTGGATTTATGTATATACACAACGAAACCACCGCACAAAAAATGAGCATTAAAGAAAGGATGTTGCTGGAAGTGGCAAAGAGTATTGAAGTGGCGTATCCGCTGTGCAATATTTTTAGCAGGTACAGTGTAGATATGGAAGTGCATGTCGACATCAACACCAATCCAAACTTTAAAAGCAATGATGCTTTAAAGGAAGCAATGGGTTATATCATGGGAATGGGTTTTGTTTTTAAAGCCAAGCCAGATGCATTTGCAAGTTCATGCTGTGCTAATAAAGTGGTGCAGTAGGAAATAAACCGAAATAATTATTTTAAAAATAATAAAACAAATGAGACAGCTGGCATCTATACAAAAAATAAAAAAACTAGAACCGATACCTGGTGCAGATGCCATTGTAAAAGCTACTGTATTGGGCTGGCAACTGGTGGTGAAAAAAGATGAGTTTAATGAAGGCGATTTATGTGTGTATGTAGAGATTGATGCTTTGCTGCCGGATAAGCCCGGGTTTGAATTTATGAAGCCACGGAGCATGCGGGTAAGGACGATCAGACTAAGAGGGCAAATATCGCAGGGCATTTGTTTTCCACTTTCTATACTGCCAGGCAACATTAATATTGAAGAAGGATTGGACGTAACTGGAATTTTAGAAATTGAAAAATACGAACCGCCTGTGCCAGCAAGTTTGTCTGGAATAATGAAAGGAGGGTTTCCATCTTTCATACCTAAAACAGATGAAACAAGGGTGCAGGTATTGCAGGAACTGTTAGATAAATTCAACAATGAACCTTGTTATGTAACAGAAAAACTGGACGGAACATCTGTTACTTATTTTATTAAAGATGGCATGTTTGGTGTATGCAGCAGAAATTTAGAATTAATTGAAACCCCCGATAATACATTATGGAGATTAGCAAGGGAGATACAGATAGAAGAAAAACTGACTTCATTAAAAGGCAACTATGCGTTGCAGGGAGAACTGATTGGTGAAGGCGTGCAAGGCAATAAATACAAAATGAAAGGGCAGCAGGTATTTTTCTTTTCAGTATTTAATATTGATGAGTACCGGTATTTAGATTACATCGATTTTAATGCAACGATAAATGAATTGGGTTTTAAGACAGTGCCGGTTTTAGAGAGGGATTTTGTATTACTCAATGCAATTGAAGCACTGGTAAATAAAGCAGTTGGTAAATCGGTATTGTACAATGTAGATAGAGAAGGTATTGTAATAAGACCATTGGCTGAAAAAGTGGAAAGCATCGGCAGGGTTTCTTTTAAAGCAATTAACCCGGAGTTTTTGTTGAAGTATGAGTAGGGTGATAATGTAGGTTAGCCGTAGTGTGTGCCAAAAAAACTACAACCAACCGTAGCTTGCTGTATACTGCTAAACTGATGGAAGACAAAGCAGTGTTATGGAAACTGAAAGAGATGGAATACGTGGAAAAGATCGCCGCCAAAATTAGCAACATCTGTGTAAGTGGTAACCGTGTGTTGATTGATCAGTTGAAGCAGATATTTGTGCCACAGAAATTGTCTGAACTATGATTTTTATGATTTAGCTCATTTGTATGAAAAGAAATAATCAGCTAATTCAGCGTTAAAGAAAATCATTAAAGAAATTGCTTAAATTTGAAGTATGAATAAACAGAAAATAATAACGAAATTAAATCTGTACGTTATACCACTGGGTAATGCCTGGGGTGTGAAAGGAGAAGGTAGTACAAAATTTACTTTCATTACCGATACTAAAAAAGAAGCGCTCACTTATGCAAAAGGTTTAGCCGTAAGCAGGAGTGCCGAATTAATTATTTATGGGAAAGACGGCAAAGTAGCGACAAGAAATAGTTACGCAAAAAAGGAAGGTGGTAGTCTGGCTAAAAAATAAAAGTCATGATTTAAGAATGTGAGCCACCCACAACAGGGTGGTTTTTTTATTAAAAGAAAGTCAGTAATAATAAAATGCAACAAATAAAAACCATACTAACCAACATAGAACAAACCAAAAAGGTTAAAATACTTTATGCCTGCGAAACAGGCAGCAGGGCATGGGGCTTTCCATCGCCGGATAGTGATTATGATGTACGGTTTATCTACCGGTATGAGAGAGATTGGTATTTGAGTTTGAGCCTGCACAAAGACACAATAGAATACATGGTAGATGAAACATGGGATGTAACCGGCTGGGATTTGAAAAAGAGTTTATTGCTGCTGAAGAAATCGAATACGCCGCTAATAGAAAGATTTCAGTCGCCAATAATGTATTGTGGTGATGCTACTTTTAAAGATGAGTTTAAGCAATTGATAGAAACCTATTATTCGCCAACGGCAGTTTTCTTTCATCACTATTCTTTGGCCAGAAAGTTTTGGGAAGATTTAAAGGATGCCAATGAAGTTAAATTAAAAAGTTATTTCTATTTAATACGGTCACTGCTTAGTTGCAACTGGATAATAAAAGACAAATCGGTATTGCCGATGCATATAGAAGGGCTGATGGTATTGATAGATGAAGACATCAAGAACATGCTGAGGGATTTGGTACAACTGAAAGCTGGCGTGGGTGAAAAATACCTACATCCAAAAGATGAAGTGCTGAACAAATGGATAACAGAAATGTGGAAGCTTGTAGAAGCAACAAAAGAAAACCTGGGAGTGAACAGAACAGAGATGAAAGAACTGAATGAGTTTTTCCTGAAAAGAATACAATGATATGCTGACGATAGAAGAAGTTAAAAATAATGGTTGGCTGATATTTGAAGCCGTTGCTGGCAGCAAGGCTTATGGCTTGGCTACTGCAACATCTGATACTGATATCAGGGGGGTGTTTGTATTGCCAAAGGAAATGTTTTATTCGCTGGACTACACGGCACAGGTAACTAATAAGACAAATGATATTGTGTATTATGAGCTAAGGAAGTTCATGGAATTGCTGTTGAAAAATAATCCCAATATTTTAGAGTTACTCAATGTGCCGGAAGAGCATGTGTTATACAAACATCCAGTGATGGACAATATAAAGCTGGAAATATTTTTGTCAAAACTCTGTGAGCAGTCATTTGCAAACTATGCTTTTACACAGATAAAAAAAGCGTACGGACTGGAAAAGAAAATTTTAAACCCGGTTGAAGAGCAAAGAAAAACTGTACTGGATTTTTGTTTTGTTTACCAGGGTAAAGACGCAGTTTCATTGCCTGCATACCTTGAAGTGAGTGGAAGAGCGCAACAGCATTTTGGCTTAACAGTGATAACTCATTTGAGGGATTGCTACAACTTGTATTACAATGAAATATTGCATTACGCTGGCGTAACAAAGAAAGATAATGCCAATGATGTTTGTATTAGTAGTATACCCAAAGGCGAGTTGCCTGTTGCAATGCTGTACTTTAATAAAGATGCTTATTCCATGTATTGCAAACGATACAAAGAATACTGGGATTGGGTGGCAAAGCGCAATGATGAAAGATATAAAACAACCATAGCGCATGGGAAAAAATATGATTCAAAAAACATGATGCATGTATTTCGTTTGCTGTTGATGGCAAAAGAGATTGCAACAGAAGGCAGTGTGAATGTGCATAGAAAAGACAGGGAGTTTTTGCTAAGCATAAAAGAGGGCAAGTTTGAATATGATGAACTGGTTGTAAAAGCAGCAGCCATGAAAGATGACTTGCCTTTGTTGTTTCAGCAGTCGGGTTTGCAGGATGAGCCTGATGTAGAAATGGTAAATAAATTATTGATTAAAATGAGGGAGGTATATTATGGAGAATGAAGAATTATATCCGGAATTAGTTGATTACATCTATCACTACCGGGATGAATTTCAAACTTTGGATGAAAAAGTAGCGGGCAAATGCACTATTCACAGAGAGAAAGAATTGGACCCTGAATTGAAGGCCATTTTAATAAGCAGAGGATGGTACAGTGGCAAAGAACACATTCAGGCAATGCTTGCAAATGGAAAGAAAAGCTTTATTGTAAATGTATCTGAAAGAATATTTAGCAAACATAGAGCTGAATTAAATTTGAATATATGTACAAAGTGTAATAAAATTGCAAGAACCCGATAGGCAACGCAATGCAGGTTTTGCAGGAATGACTGGCACTAATCGATGTTGTGATAAAAGTCCAATAGTAATTCAACCGATGAAAGGATTGATTGTGATTTCATTTCCACTGGAAATAAAATAAAAATAGAACAAGTTCGCAACGATGATGCCATGATAAACTAAAGCTGGTATTTAAAATAGCACGTTTATTTTTCTTCTTCATCGGAATCTATTAATTCAAGGTATGCCTGAATCAGTTCATTCTTAAGTTTGTTTCCTTTGTGGACGAGTAGTGCTGTGTAAAGTGTAATTCCACCGGCATCAAAATCGCCGCTCACTTTTATTATTTTATGAGATGGATGGTCGTAGTATCTGAACCAACTTAAAAATTTTCTGGCTCTTACTGCTTCCTTCCCATCGGAATTGTCGCAAACATATATGACAGCATTAATTTTTGAGTTGAGAAAATCACCCACAATAGTAATAACAGTATCTGCAATTCCAGGGTCAACACCTTTTCGCTTTGGCACCCCGGAAATAAGTTTTAAATTAAATGAAAAAAAATTTGAAGCAATGGATGGATTGGATTTGAAATATTCCGAGTAAGAAAGGAAGAAGCAATTATACTCGTCACCGTCAACTGTCGTGAATAGAAAAGTAAGTGCATCTACTTTAATAACTATAGGCGTGCAAATTTGTAGCCATGTGTTTTTTCAAGTTCAATTAAAGAAGTACCGTTTTGAAGTGCTTCGGCAATTATCTTTTGGTCGGCAAGCATTTTCTGAAACATTTCAAGTTTTGTCATAGGTTTCACCTTTGACCTGCGCTTGGCACGCACCGTTTTTATTGGTTTTACAGCTACAGAAGACATAGAAATTATTTATTGCAATTTACAAAAAAACAATTGCAAACAACAGTATCGTCTTTTGAACTTAAAACGATATTTATTATAAAATACTACCGCCATACTTTTTAGATGGGTTCTTTTTAGCATGATGAAGCGTAATTATCTGAACCGTATTGGCAACTACTCTGTAAACAATTAGAAACGGAAAACGAGGAAGAAGATAATCTCTCAGTTCTTTTCTTGCATCGATGAAGCCGATGTATTCAGGATGTTCGGCAATTTTATTGTAGGCAAATTCAAGTTCTTTAAGGGGTTCTTCACCAAGACCAGCAAGTTGTTTTTCATACCATTCGTACGCTTCATATTGATCAAAATATGCAGCAGGGGAAATGATAATTTTATGCGCCATGCTGTTTGAATTTGCTACGTATTAGCGCATGGGATTCTTCTACAGTATATCCTTTGCTACCACTGTATTCAAATTGTTTGGCACGCTGGTAATAGGAATTGATTTCATCAGGGGTATAGGAGGATGCAGCAGGTTGCAGCATTTCAAGTACAGCGTTCAATTGATTTTCATTGGCTTCGTCTATAAGATTATGAATCTGTTTCCGAATATCTGAATGATGCATAATTAATTAATTTAAAAAAAAATTGTATCAATGCAATTTACAAAAAATAAGTACGAATATCGGTACACAATTATGAGCAAATTAAAATTAATGGGAAAACAAATCCGTGCCATCGGGTATCCCGAAGGACCTGTGGTAAATCCCCCTAAATCCCCCAAAGAGGGACTTAAAAAACGACACTTTTAAAATTTATAAATTATTACAATGAGCAAATTAAATATGCAGGGAAAAGAAATTAGGGCTATCGGTTATCCGGAAGGACCGGTAATAAGTGTGGCTATGAATGTGATGAATAAATATTTTAAACATCATGAAAAAGATGCAGTACTGCAAATATTAAAAGACATTTTAGCATCACCGGAAAATTATAAAACGCATGCAACCCTCTGTGGCATTGCAGAAAAACTGCTGGCAACTGCGGAGACTGAAGCTCCTCCTTTGGAGGGTCTAAGGGATACGGCTATCCACTTCAATGTATTTGGACAAGAGCATAT
>Ga0163154_10001662_pt1 | contig 34048 bp, 42 predicted proteins | sample OliLakLV19MP9P1_FD_148649 | JGI IMG/M metagenome (GOLD analysis project Ga0163154, IMG submission 148649) | Freshwater microbial mat bacterial communities from Lake Vanda, McMurdo Dry Valleys, Antarctica - Oligotrophic Lake LV.19.MP9.P1 | ecosystem: Environmental > Aquatic > Freshwater > Lake >... | reverse complement strand
CATTCTCTATCTGGCCCCGCGCGACGACGCCGACGCACGCGCGACCGCCAAAGCAAGGGCACAAGCCGCGTTGGCGAGCCTCAACGAAGACCCTTCGCGCTTCCCCGCCATCGCGCGCGCCGAGTCGAAATGCTCATCGGCGGGGGAGGGCGGTCGTCTGGGCCAAGTGGCGCTTGGCGAGACCGTCCCGGAAATCGAGTCGTTCCTCCTGGCTTTGGAAGAAGGACAAATCTGCCCGGTGCCGGTCGAAACGGACTTCGGCTACCACGTCGTCCAACTGCACCACCGCATCGAAGGAAAGGACATCCCCTTCGAAGAAGCCGAACCGCTCATCGCCCGCGAACTCCGCGCTCACACCTGGCGCCGCGCGGTCAGCCAGTACATCAGCCTCCTCGCGGGTGGCGCCGACGTCCAAGGCTTCGACATCAAGAAAGCGACCTCGCCACTCGTTCAATGAGCCCCTTGCCATCCGTCGTTGCAGGACGACAAACTCTGCGAACCAAGCGACATGGAGACTGTCGGCATCAGGATCAGGGAAGAAGAAGAAGAAAGCGCTGCTGCCCACGTTCGCGGGCTCCATTGCGCGATTCTTCCTCAAGGTGTGGGACGCCTGCACGAAGCTGGGCGAAGAATTGGTGTCACAGGCGAATTGGCTTCGGGCCGGCCTAATGATTGCAGGGAACGCCCGCTTTCTGGGGGCGCACGAGCGCCGAACGCTTGCCGTGGGAAGTATCGGCACGTAGGTGTTTGCATCAGAGTTTGCTGTGGGGCTGAAGACCCTCCCGCATCGCCTCGCCAGCGGGACACGGCGCGCCGTACGGATCGGGTAGAGCGATAGACGCGGCACACACTCCGAGAGTCGCGGCGGCATACGAGGCTTTGCGGAATTTCCGACGGGGTCCAACCGCATTGTGCTTCCGTTGTTGCCGCCCTGAACGCAACGGCAGCCATCAGCCGCCCACCTCACTTCCAAAGCAACCGACAAGATTGCTCATTTAGCGCGGAAGCGTTAGCGTCCCTGCTCGCGCGGCACGGTCGTCAATGAGGATGTGCTCATGAGCTACGTGAGGCGGACAGTAAGCCCAACGGAGACTGTCGAGTTTGAAACAGGATACCATTGGGTGGTGTGGCTTGAAGCAGCGCTGCTCACGGCGCCGACCATTGGCATTCTCGTGGCCGGTTATCCGTATGGGGTGTGGGACTACGTTCTGCTTGCACTCAGCCTCATGGCGTTTCCCTTTGGCGTCCTCTACTTCGTGCGCGTCATTTCGACTGAGATCGCCGTGACGAGCGACCGCTTCGTTCGCAAGACGGGTCTGATTTCTTACGACACCGAGGAGTTGAGCCTGGACAAGATCGAGAGCGTGTCGGTCGAGAAAACGATACTCGGCCGTCTTCTCAGCTATGGAACGCTCCGCGTTTTAGGCACGGGGGCTGGTTCGATCGAGGTGAAGATGGTTGACCAACCGGAGCGGCTGCGCCGACAAATCCAGATCGCTCGAGAAACAATGCTGCGGCGGTTGAGCGTTCCGGTGGGCGCGTGAAGGCAGGCGAAATGACAAGCACACGCAATCCGCCGACGATGGTCAAAACGGCCCTTCAGCAAATTACGTTTGCGTCCGACCTGACTGCCCGCGGTGACCGCGCACTCGACCGATCGCTTATGCTTGCTCGAACGCATCTGGCTGCATTGTCTGCCGTCCATGTCATCGATTCCATCCTCCTGCCAGAAAAACTGTTACCGCGCGAACTTCGAGAAGCCAAAGCGCGTCTTCAGCAGGAGATGCTTGAAGCGGGAACGGAAAACATTCGCCCAGTCTCCGTTAGAGCTCTGACGGGCGAAGTGCCCGAAGCAATTGTACGCTACGCGTCGGCGACGCGCAGTGACCTGATCGTCATGGGGTCGGCCGACTACAGCAAGTTGGGTGCCGCGTTTCGCGGGACGACCATCGATCGAGTCGTGAGGATAGCAGATTGTCCCGTGCTAGCCGTAAAGACTCGACCTCGTCACGAATACGACGCGATCGTCATTGCCGTAGACCAAGGCCCGGCTTCGCAACAGGCTCTGGTGCTCGCCCTTAATGTGTTTCCTCGCGCCCGGGTGACGGTTATCCACGTCGACGAGCCCGTAGCGGGGCAACGCGTGAACATTGAAGTCCGCAAAGAAGTGGAAGAGATCGTTCGACTCGCTTGTGCGACAGCGAAGCGTCCGTTACCGGGCAATTCAAAAGGTCCCACCATTGTCGTGAAGCGTGGGCGCGCGCTGGATGTTCTCCCCGATGCTATTGTTCGGCATCGCCCGGATCTTGTCGTGCTTGGCACGCACGGGCGGCGCGGGATAGCGAAGCTGATCTTGGGCAGCGTGGCGGAAGCACTTCTCGGTGCCTTGCCATTCGATGTTCTCGTGACGCGCGGCCACCGACGCGGCGGGTGATTTAAAGATCGCCTCGCTTCGTTACGAAGATTGCAAGCCGGCGCCAGTTCGCCGCCCAACCCAGACTAACGAGACTTTCCTCGACCAGCCGCGCAACGGACGGCGACTCTACCGCAACATTGTTACCGCCACCGACGTACTCGAGGAGTTCGGCCGTGGATCGAGCCACCCGACCATGCAAGCAAAGCGCCGATGACGGAAAGAGCGCGTTCATTCCCTGGTCTCTCCAAACCAACTCCACTCGATTGCCGGGTTGGCCTGGGCGTAGAACCTAAGCCGGTCCCTGAGCACTCAACCGGCGTTGGTCAGTCTTGCGCCAATTGTCCCCAATCGATCGGGATGACGTTGCGTTGAAGTCAGCCTACGGATCGTTTCAATGCTGCGCCGCGATCGAGCCCACGTTCAGTGCCGCGGACATGATGCAACCGTATCGACCGCTCGAAGCGCCGCCCACAAGGCATGTGGGCTAGTATGAGAGGAGTAAGGGGAGTTTTGGGTCGCGCAGCAGGTGCTCGGTGGCACCGCCGAGAACAAACTCTCTTATGCGCGACCGGCCATAAGCACCCAAGACAAGGAGGTTCGGTTGCTGCGCAAGAACGAACGATTCAAGGACACTTCCAACACGTTGCCCGTTGGCATCCACCTCTACCGAAGTCGCGTTAACACCATGGTATTTCAGGTGACGAACAGCCTCATCGCCTATACCTGTCACCGCCTCGGGCTTTTCGTTGAGCACTGTGACCACCTGCACCCGCGCGGCCCTAGCAAGCAGAGGAAGGGCATCGGCCATTGCCCGGGCTGCTGACCTGCTGCCATCCCATGCCACTGCAACGGTGCCAATGCGCTCGCCGATTGCGTCTCCGGGCTGAAACACCAAAACGGGCCGTCCAGAGTCAAATACAGTAGCTTCAGCTACCAAACGGCAGCCGCTTTCGCGAGGATTAAACGGTAACAAGCAAAGGTCGCGAGTGCGGGCAAACCGGACGACTTGTTGCGGAACGGCATGAAGATCCACCCTGCTACGCAGTGTCTGTCCCAACACTCCTGCAGCCTTTGCCTGTGTGGCGAAAATTGCCAACGAATTTCGAGAGGCCTTACCACTTTCTTGTTCCGCCTCAGCTGCGAGAGAGCTTATGCCCACGGCGCGATCCGCCAACCAACTTGACGATCGCCTGAATTCGACTTCCACAGCAAGAGCACTGAGCCGACCACCAGCCTTTGCTGCGAATTGCACAGCTTGGTCAATCGTTTCCGGCGAAGTGGGTTCAGGGTATGTCGCGATGTAGACGAGCATATCGCTGAGTGCCATGCTGTTATCCTCTGGTGCGTTGCACATCACGCTGTCTAGACCACGTCTCCAGACGCAGTCGAACTTTGGCTCGCTCTCCAAACCAATACAAGAGACCGACCAGCCCATCTTTTGGGAGATGTGCGTTGGTGGCCGATCTGGCGGTGGCGGAAATGGGCCGAACCATTGCGACAGCAACCTGGATCACGCTCCTGCACGTCATGCGACTGGCGCTCCCAAGACGCAATCTTTCACTCGCTCTCGATCGTATCCGGACCAAGACAACACAGACCGAAGAGCCTAAGCTCTCGGCGACGACGAATTGGCGAGCCGATTTGTCAATCGCATCGTGATTGTGCGAGTGCCAGCATGGCAGTAGTGCGTTGGAATTGTAGCTGAGATCGACGAGCGTTCATGACTCTTGGATGGGTTTGCGCGGCGCGCGCGTCGCGATCAGCGCGAAACATGTTCGGAGGAGGCCCAGTTCAATCGCGGAGCGTGCCATTGGTGGGCTCTGCCAATTCGATCATGACCAGATTGCAGCAAGGTGGTCCTTGTAGGAAGAACGACCAGCTGGACGCGCGCTCACACAAGACGTTTGAAGGGAATGCAAAATGTCGAGGATTCTTGTCGCATCGGATCTGTCCGCGCGGTCCAGCCGGGCACTGGCTCGTAGCATTGCGCTTGCCAAAGACCTCGGGTCTACGCTCGACATACTTCACGTCGTCGATGCCGATCTCCCGCAAGAGTTCCGTACCCACTCCATTCAATGGGCGCGGCAGGCACTGTCTCGAGAGACGGAGGGAATATCGAAGGGTGTGAAAGTTTCGATCGAGGTGTGTGCGGGTTATCCGTCATCGGAGATCGCCACACGAGCAGATGCTCTAAACGTGGGCTTGATTGTGCTGGGGGTTCACAATCGGACGGCCGCTCCGGGCAAACCGTTTGCGGAAACTACCGCCGGCAAGACTTCGAGCGCGAGTCGCGCTCCGGTACTTCTCGTCAATGGCGAAACCACACAGCCATATCGGCGGGTTGTGATCGGTGTCAGTTTTTCTTCGCTCTCTCGTGCGGTCTTTCGTCAAGCCTTGCGTATTGCACCGGGAGGCCGGTTTTATCTCGTGCACGCTTTCCAGGCGCCGTTCGAGGCATTGACCGCAGACTCGGATCTCGCAAGCGAGATCGGCGACTCGCTAAACGATCAAATGGAATTGATCGCCAAGTGGGCACAAGGCGTTGGAATTACAGCTGACGCGTTGGAGAAGATCTTGCGTGAAGGCGAGCCTCGCCGGATGCTCGGTGAAGAGTGCGCCAAGATAGGTGCGGACCTGCTGGTCATCGGCACCCATGCAGCAAGAAACGCGCGCGCTGTCTGGGGAAGCACTGCCGCCAGTCTCCTTCACGAACCGCCTTGCGACGTTCTAATTGCCAAACCCCACTCGCCCTAGATCGGGTGGCGCAGGATAGCGGCCAATCGCTTGCCGTTGGGGATGCTATCTCGACGGACGCCGAGAACGCGGGCGCCTGAACGAAGCGCTCGTCCGGCAATCTCGTCGAAGACGTCATAGTTGACGGCATCGCCTTTCGTATCGAACGTCACGGCGCCGGTCTCTTCATCGACGAACCCGTTGACGACGGAATCTATGTCGACGAGCAGGGTCTCGATGCCGCCGAATGTGGCTGCGCGCGCGGCGTCGGACATATCCGTGGTCACGCGGTTCTGGCCCGCCCGCTGTTCGAAGTGGCGATGGAATTGTTCGATCTGATTTTCGTAATGAGCATCAAGCACGGGCCTGGCCGCGGCTGCCAGTTCCGCTTCACTCAATTGGTCGGGACTTCCCGCAATGGTTTGAGGCAGAACCGCGATGGCGCTCAGCGAACGGAATAGGGATTCTACGGGTTGAGTCGCTGCCAGCACGACCGGGATGTCCGAGTGCATGAGGACGGGCCGCAGCGCCGCGTCGACCTTGCGGATATACTGCCCAAGACGAACCTTTTGTCCTTGCTGGCCCTCAAGACGGCGGCCGGCCGTGCGGTCGTTGATCGACGATTTGCCGACGGCGCTCGTGGCATCCTTAGGCAGGTTTGGAACCTTGAGTTCGCTGGCGGGCAGATCCGCGGACACCTCGATCAATCTGACGGCGTTTTCCGAAACTGCCAGAACATGGGCCGCGTGCGGAAACGTAATCGCGCGCAGCAGCGGTTTGAGATGGAAGCGATCGGAAACCTCGACCATGTCGATCAGCCTGTTCGCCAGGCGATAGGTTCGCAACAGATCGGGTGTCGCCAGAATTGCAAGACTGTGAGCTTGATAGATCCAGAACTCGTCGTCCGCCAGCAGAGCGTCGAACTGCTCCTGCAATGGCCATATGCGGCGCTTATTGAGGTCTGCCGCTTCGAGTTGGCCGATGGCCTTCTTGATCAGATTGCCGAGATTGATGCGGCTTGCTCTGATCTCTTGCGTGACCGGGGTGGTTTGCAGGTAGATCGAAATGCAGGCGTCCGACCGAACCCGGTTGAGGTCGCCGAACTCTTTCGATGTCGGCGTGTCGACGTGCAGCATGTTTCTTTCTCCTCAACCGAGCTCAGCTTTTTCAGTTCTCGTTGTGTGAGCAACTCGAAGGGCGAGCGGGCGGCACGCAGCGCCGACCATCGCGACGTTCAACGTGAAGGTTCGCAATCTGACGTGGACGCGGCGGTGTGTCCAACACTAAGTTGGTGGATTCTACGCGGTCCCGGTACAGCGCGGCGCGCACGAGCAGTATAACTGGGGCATGGCTGGCGCGGCGTTGCAGCGCATGCAGCAAGCTCCCAACCCGATCTGCAGCCAGGCAAAGGGAGCTGGGGACGTCAGCGTCGACGCAGACGGCAAACGCCCTGTCTCACTCCAAGGGTTCATTCATTCCATTTTGCACGCGAACCATCCGCGCATTCTTCCGTCACCTTTCAATTTCGTACGAGCCATGATGAACTTCTACAATCGGTCCATCGGTCGATGATCGCGGCGGGGCCAAGTCATGACAGATGAAGCGAGCGCGGAAGACGGTCGAACGTCGGCACCGCAGGTTACTCCGCGTTCCTGAGCTAGGTCTCTGACGACCGCGAGTTCGCCCTATTAGTGCCCCTCGGCCGAACGCGTGACATTGCGTGAGACGCGGATCGGCGTAGGATTGAGACGCGGGATTTGGTCGCGGTTGGAATCGAGGTCGCGACCGAAGCGTTTGTCGGGACACGGAGGACGAAATGGTCGACGCAAAAAGCTCGACTGACGCCGAGCGTCAAAGGGCGAAAGCACTGGCTCGATGGGAAGGCGAGGGTGGCGCGCTTGGCGCATCGCCACAAACACATCAAGCGCTCGATGAGGCGGAACTGCGAATCCTGAGCCGGTTGGGTGCGGCGCTGCTCAGCGAATGGACCAAGCTCCCAACCGATTTGCAGCAGACGATTTTCTTGCGCGCCTCAACGCTGCGCGCGTCGACCGATAGTGTTTGGATAAAGGCGGAAATCGCCCGGCTGCTACACGACCAAAAGGAATGATTGAAACGATCTCCCCGGGAACGCGCCGGGATTCCTCATTGCGGCGGGACGCTATCGTTGGCTTCCGCCCGATCGCGATAGAGGGCAGCGCGAACCAGCAGGATAAACGTGATCGGCGTTGTTACCGTCGCAAACACTGCGATCAGCACTTCGTGCAGAACAGGCCGCGTTTGCAAGACAGAAAAACACAGCACCGAGCCGAGTAATGTAAGGGCGGTCCCCATCGTTGCGCCGAGCGTTGTAGCGTGCACGCGGTCATAGAATGTTGTCAACCGTGCGAGCCCGACGGCGCCAATCAGCGTGATCGCGGCGCCGGCGACGAGAAGGAGGCCAGCGAGGATGGCTGCCCATAGCGGCAAATTAGGCGCGTCGATCATTCGATTACTTCGCCTCGCATTAGAAACTTCGCCAGCGCCACGGAGGAAGCGAAGCCGAGCAGCGCCAGGATAAGGGCGGCTTCAAAATAGAGCGTGCTGCCGGTGCGCACGCCGAAGGTCAGCGTCATGAGGATCGCGGTCCCGCTGAGTGTATCAAGCGCAAGCACACGATCCTGCGCGCGCGGACCGCGCGCAATGCGCCATGCCGCCAACGCCATCGCGAGTGCGAGCATGGCCTGCGCCACAAGCAACGCCAAACCGAGAATAATCACGCTCACGCAAACATCTCCATCAGTAAGGGTTCGTAGCGCTGCTTCACGAGTTTGCTCCAATCGCTTTCATCAACGAGATCGAACACATGAAGCAGGAGGTAATCGTGGCCGGGGTCGTGCTGTGCCCACAGCGTGCCCGGCGTGCTGGTTATGATTATTGCCAACAGCGCCAAGCCATACTGGTTGTGCAAATCTAGCGGGATCGCGATAAATTTCGACGTGCGGTTCCTGCGCCCCCCACCCAAAATTATGCGACCGACAGCGATATTGGACCGCACGATGTCGTAGGACACGATGGCGAAGAGGCGAAACGCGGCGCGGAAGCTCATGATCCGGAGCCTGGGCATCTGAAGAGGCACGAGGCTCCAAGGAGCAGCAAGTGCGATCAAGACAGCACCGACGAGCGTCATGGGCGAGAGCGAGTTTTGCAGCAACAGCCACAACACGCCAAGCGCGACCGAAAGTCCGGGATAGGGAACGATCCGGTTCACGGCGGTACCTCGCGCGCGGCGCTCGAACCAAGCACGGCGCCGACATAGTTGTGAGGCCGATGAAGCCATGCGACCGTTTCGTCGGTGTAACGTAACACCAAGGCGCCGTCGATCGTGATCACCATACAAACGATGAGCAGGCCGGCGACCGCTGCGAATTCAACACTGCGAACGCGCGGTGTGGCCCGGTCGGTGGGCGCCCAGAACACTTCGATGCCGACGCGCATCAACGCGACAATTGCGGCAAAGCTCGAGAGTGTCAGCACCGCGATGAGGGCCCACGACGTCGAAGTTGTCTCGCCTTTCATCAAGCCGGCCATGATTGCGAACTTGCCTATGAAGCCCGATAGCGGCGGCATGCCCGCTAGTAGCAGCGCGCACAAAATGAAACCGCCGCTGAGAAGCGCGATAGCTGCCGGTACAATCACGCCGACTTCGTCGGTGGGAGGACCGTCGTCATACGGATCGCGATATTCATCTGCGAACACCGGTTGCCCCACTGCGGGCGCCGTGGAGCCGCGTGCGCGATTCAAGAGTTCGATGAGCAAGAAGAACGCAGCGACCGCAAGCGTAGAGCTGAGCATGTAATAGAGTGCGCCGGAGAGCGCCGCTTCGCCGCCATGTCCTATGACTGCGAGCACGGCGCCCGACGAGATTAGTACGCAGAAACCGGCGATGCGTGACATGGTGCGCGCGGCAAGCACGCCGACAGTACCCATCGCCACTGTGAGCGTGCCACCAAGCAGCAACCATGGCGCGCCAAAGTCGGTGGAAGCGCCTGCATCCGGCCCGAAGAAGAGGAAACTCATGCGCAGTGTCGCGTAGACGCCCACCTTGGTCATGACGGCAAACAACGCGGCTGCGGGCGCGCTGGCGGCGGAGTAGGTCGGCGGCAACCAAAAGCCGAGAGGCCACATCCCGGCCTTGATCAGAAAGGCCATGCCCAGCAGCGCGCCGGCTATCTCGAATACGGCCCGATCGGACTGTGCGATATGCGGAACGCGTTGCGCGAGATCAGCCATGTTGAGAGTGCCCGCAACGCCGTAAATCAGACTAACCGCCAACAAGAACAAGAACGAAGCGGCAAGGTTGATCGCTATGTAGCGCAGCCCGGCTTTTACTCGGGGAGCGCCGGAGCCGTGCAGCACCAAGCCATACGACGCCGCGAGCAGAACTTCGAAGAATACAAAAAGGTTGAAAAGATCCCCGGTCAGAAACGCCCCGTTCAGGCCGGCCAGCAGCAGCAGAAACAGAGCATGGAAACGCGGGCCCGCGCGATCCCAACGAGCCAACGAGAAGACCAGCACCGCGATTGCCAGCGTACTCGACAGTGCCACCATCATCGCCGACAGTCGATCGACGACGAGGACGATGCCGAACGGCGCTGGCCAATCACCGAGTTGATAAACCACCGAGCTTGATCCGGAGACCGTAAAAAGCAAGATCGCGGAAATCAGCAACAACCCGACAGTGGCGGAGAAGCTTACTGCGACACGCAGAGCGCGTTGACGCTCATCTAAGAGCAGCGTCAGTGCTGCAGCCATCAACGGCAGCACGATTGGAGCAACAACGAGGTGGGTGGACACGCCGCTCACGCCTTGGGCTCCTCACCATCGACGTGATCCGTGCCCGTCAGCCCGCGCGAGGCGAGGAGAACCACCAGAAACAGTGCCGTCATTGCGAAGCCGATCACGATAGCGGTCAGCACGAGCGCTTGCGGCAGCGGGTCCGCATAGCCGCTGGTGTCGGTGACTGCGGGATCCAGCACGGGCGCTGCGCCCACGCGAACGCCACCGACCGAGAAGATGAAGAGGTTCACCGCGTAGGAGATCAGCGAGAGACCGATAATCACCTGAAATGTACGCGGCCGGAACAACAACCACACGCCGGAAGCCGTGAGGACTCCTATCCCTATGGCGAGGATAATCTCCATCAGGCGACCCCTTGTTTCTGTGTGTTGGTTGGTTCGATCGGCTCTGGAGCCGGCGCCGCATCCGCCTCCGCCGCATCCGCCTCCGCCGCATCCGCCTCCGCCGCTTCCGGGGACGGCGCTAGCTTGCGCGGTGTACGGATAGATTGGTGCGCTAGCGCGACCAGCATGAGCACGGTTGCGCCGACGACGAGAACAAATACCCCAAGGTCGAACAGCATCGCGGTGGCTACCGGCAATTCCCCGAGCAATGGAATATCGATGTACCGGAAGTGCGATGTCAGAAACGGATAGTCAAAGAGCCAAGCACCGGCTCCGGTGGCGACGGCGATCAGCAGTCCCAATCCGATCCAGAACATCGGCTGAATGCGAAGGCGAGCCTCCACCCAGCGCGCTCCTGAGGCCATGTATTGCAGGATGAAGGCGATTGACATGGTGATGCCTGCGATGAAACCACCGCCCGGCAGATCGTGACCGCGAAGAAAGAAGAAGAGCGCGAGCACTATGATCACGGGGAACAACAATTGCATAAGCACGCGCGGGATCATCATGTACTCACGCAGCGTCTCTTTATGATGGGGGTCCGCGCTTCGTTGCGGGGTGACCATGCTCTCCTGGGCTGGACGGAAACGGCGGAGAAGAGCGAAGACCGTCAATCCGACGACGCCGAGCACCGTAATTTCGCCCAGCGTGTCGAAAGCCCGGAAGTCCACCAGCAACACATTGATCACGTTGCGACCACCCCCTTCGGTGTAGGCGCGTTCGAGAAAGAAGTGCGCAACAGTGTCCGGGACGGGGCGCGTCATTGCCGCGTAGGCCAGGAAAGAGACACCAGCACCCGTCACGATCGCGATTGTCATGTCCAAGCCTCGCCGCAACAAGGCTCGCGTGCGCGACGCGCGAGAAAATGTGCGTAGCTCCTCGCGCCGAATCGGCAACCATCGCAAACCGAGCAAGAGCAGCACTGTGGTTACGATTTCGACCAGCAATTGCGTTAGCGCGAGGTCGGGTGCCGACAGCCACACGAACGAGAGGCAGCAGACCAGCCCTGCGCCGCCCATCAACACGAGTGCAACGAAGCGGTGATATTTTGCTTGATAGGCAGCACCGATGGCACAGGCGCAGCCGAGCGCCCATAGCATCGCGAAGATTGGATCGATGCCCTCGAATTCGACCGAGAGCGGGACTCCGCCCGCTGCTATCGCGATAAGGCCTGCCGCGACAAGTGGGACCAACACCAGCAGGCGCAGTTGCGGCTGCAAGTATCGGGTACTCAGTCGCTTTTCGAGTTCCTGCGCGCCTACGACCACGCCTGACGTGAAGACGTCGAACAATTGCCGTGCGCGAAAACGCCAGAAGACTGGCGGCGCACCGCGCGGGTTGTTGTTGATGCGGTTTCCAAATACGGCATAGAGCGACGCGCCAAGAGTGAGTGCGATCACGCTCAACATGAGCGCCGGCGTAAACCCGTGCCAAACACGCAAACTATAGGTTGGTGCGCGGTCACCCATCACCGATTGCACGGCGTTCGCGAGAAATGGTCCGATGGTGAGTTCCGGAATGATGCCGACGACGAGACAAATCAGGACCAAGAACTCAATCGGAAAACGCATCCAGTGCGGCGGCTCCTTTGGAACGCGCGGACATTCCGTGGGTGGCGGTCCGAAGAAGGTCTTGTGGATGAACCGCAGCGAATAAAGGACACTGAAAGCGCTAGCCAACGTTGCCAGCACCGGCAACGCGTAGTTGATGTGCGCCCGAGAGTTCTGAGCGATGGCTTCGGCGAGAAACATTTCCTTTGACAGAAAGCCGTTAAGCAAGGGCACTCCCGCCATGGCCCCCGCCGCGACCATGGCGAGGCTCGCCGTGATCGGCATGAAGCGCGCTAGTCCGCTCAGTTTGCGCATGTCGCGCGTACCGGTCTCATGATCGATGACGCCGGCGGCCATGAATAAAGAGGCCTTGAAGGTCGCGTGGTTGACGGTATGGAAGATCGCAGCCACCGCCGCCAACTCGCTACCCAAGCCTAGTAGTAGGACAATCAGACCCAGATGGCTGATGGTGGAATAGGCCAGCAGACCTTTCAGGTCGTGTTGAAAGATCGCCGCGAACGCGCCGAGCAGGAGTGTCATCATCCCAGCGCTGCTCACAAGCGTATACCAGGCGTCGGTCCCGGACATGACCGGCCACAACAAGATCAGCAAGAAAACGCCGGCCTTCACCAGTGTGGCGGAGTGTAGATAGGCGCTGACCGGCGTCGGCGCTGCCATTGCATGCGGCAACCAGAATTGAAATGGAAACTGCGCACTCTTGGTGAAGGCGCCGATGAGAATCAGCACGAGCGTTGGCACGTAGAGCGAATGCGTGCGGATGCGGTCGCCGGCGGCCAAGACGATGTCCAGATCGTAGCTGCCGACGATCTCGCCCAGCATCAGCATGCCGACGAGCAGGCAGAGGCCACCCGTGGCGGTGACGGTCAACGCCATTCGCGCGCCTTCTCGCGCGTTCGGACTTTGGTGCCAATAGCCGATGAGCAGGAAAGAAAAGAGGCTGGTGAGTTCCCAGAAGACGACGGTCTGGATCAAGTTGCCCGACATCACGATGCCGAGCATTGCGCCCATGAACCCAAGCAGGAACGAATAGAAACGCGGAACTGGATCTTCCGCAGCCATGTAGTAGCGCGTGTATAAGACAATGAGCGCGCCGATCCCGATGATCAGGACGGCGAACAGCCACGAAAGACCGTCGAGGCGCAACACAACGTTGACGCCGAGCGACGGGAGCCACGGAATTTCTGTGCGCACGCCGCCTTCGGCGGCCGCTGCCGCATAGAGCAACGCGAGGCACGTTAAGCACGCCAGCGTGACCGTGGCCGCGAGTGCAGCAGCGGCGCTGCGTGCCCGTAGCGGGAGCCCGGCCGCGAAGAGTGCGCCTGCAAAGGGCAGTGCGGCTAGAGAAATGATCAGGAAGGCTTGGGACATCGTCAGCCGTTGCGCAGCGCCAACTTAGGCTTCAATGCCGTCTTGGCATGTGGAGAGACAAAAGCGCCGGTCGACCGCCGCGCGCCCTGCATGAAATCGACGCTTTGAACGAACACCACGCACACAGGTCTCATTCGCCGATCCATGCAAACACAGGCTAGATGATGCAGCGATGTCGCGCCAGAGTGGTTTCAGCGATAGGCTCTACTCAAGCCCGCAACCATGGGTGCAGTGAAGGGATTCGCAAACGTCGGATGAATGAGTATGGTGCAGGGCCAAGACCTTGCGCGCATGCTGACTGCAACAGGCCGAGGAAGCAGAAATGACGCCATCGCCTGCCCCTTCAAAGCGACCGAAACTCCTTCTTGCGACGGACATGAGCGCCAGAGGCGACCGCGCTCTCGACCGCGCGGCCCTCCTCGCTCGGCAGTGGGATGCCGAACTGTTGGTGTTGCACGCCCTTCAGCCTGCTCCAGTTTCGCCTCTGAGTGCACGGGAAGAGGACGCACCGACGTGGCGGCGCCCGCCTGATCCTAAGCGCGCTGTGGAGACCCGCATCCGTCAGGATCTAAGAGAGGAAGGTGTCGATTTCTCCGTCATCGTAGAAGAAGACGACGTCGTAAAATCAATCCTGCATGTCGTGGAGCGAGAAGGCTGCGATCTCGTTGTCGTGGGGTCGTCTCGCCATGAGACGCTTGGCATGATGATGCTGGGTAATACCGTGGACCATCTTGTCAGACGCTCTCCTGTATCTGTTCTTGTGGTGAAGAGCCGGCCGAGGGGCGCCTATCATCACCTCCTCGTTGGGACGGATTTTACCCCGGAGTCGCGCCATGGTTTGGAGATCGCCGCGAAAGCGTTTCCCGATGCTTCCATCACACTCATGCACGCCTTTGAATTGCCGTATCGCCTGCTGATGTCGGATACGGCTCTGAGCCGCGATTTCAGCGCGATGGAGGTTCAGGAGATGAAGACGTTCCTGGACGGGGCGGCGCTCTCCGACGAGGCGCGGTTGCGTGTACATTCGACCATCGAGCACGGTCCGCCAGCTATCATGTTCCGAACCTTTGTAGAAGAACGTGGAGCTGACCTCACAGTAATCGGCGCATATGGTAGGGGCTTGATGTTCCACGTGTTGGTCGGCGGCAACGCGCACCGTATCGTAGACGCAACGCCGAGCGACGTCCTCGTTGTACGTGCGCCACGTCTGGCGCGTTGAGGAGCGAGTGGGAGAGGGCGATGGTCACGAGTCCGGTTCTCTTCATCGGTCATGGGAATCCGATGAACACGCTCGAATCCAACCGTTACACACAGGCGTGGCGCGGGCTTGGGCAAGTGCTCCCTAAGCCACGTGCCGTGCTTGTGATCTCGGCACACTGGTTTTTCGGCGCGACCGCTGTAACCGCAATGGCTGCCCCGCGAACAATCCACGACTTCTATGGATTTCCGCAAGCGCTGTTCGACTTCGACTATCCCGCACCGGGCGAGCCCGATCTGGCGAAGGAGATCGCGGAGGTGGTGAAACCCCTTTGGGTAGGATTGGACCGCGATCAATGGGGTTTCGATCATGGCGCATGGAGCGTGCTCGCCCACCTTTACCCCGACGCCAACGTTCCGGTGGTGCAGTTGTCGATCAACGCGCTAAAACCCTTGGCATATCACCTCGAACTCGCCGCGAAACTCGCGCCGCTGCGCGAGCGCGGCGTCATGATCGTCGCCAGTGGAAACGTCGTTCACAATCTACGGCGCGTGCAGTGGGACCGTCCCGAAGCGGCGTTTGACTGGGCCGAACGATTCGACGAGGCGGCAGTTGAAAAAATGGCGACCGATCCAAGCGCGATCCTGAAACTGACAGAACATTCGGATTACGCGGCGGCCGTGCCGACCCCTGACCATTTCATTCCACTTCTATACGTTGCCGGCTTGGCCGCAGCTGGAGAGGGACGTGCCGCTGCTTTTGCACGCGGCTACACAATGGGTTCGATCTCGATGACGTGTTACGCATTGGGCGCCGACGTCATCGCGACGAATGACGGCGCGGCTTGCGCCGGCCTGCCCCAGGACGTACCAGCTGATCAGACGAACACCTGACATCGCGTCAGCCTCGCGTTTGGCAGCGCGTGGCGAGTTGGCGGTATCAGGTGAACGTTCGATCGATTGTTGTTTGCGACTAACTTTCGCGCGGCAGCACCGTGGTTACGCGCTTAATGAACTGCGCGAACTCGTTCATGTAGTTTTGGAGGAATTCCTCCGTGGAGGCGTTGGTCACTTCACCAGCGTCGGTCACGAGACCTGGCGTGAACTGAATATAGGCTTCAGGGCTTGTCATTTGCGGGGCGTTGCAGAAGCCGAGCACAGCGCGCAAACTTTGCTGACCGACAGCCGTGCCGATCGAGCCTGGGGACGCGCCAATAACCGCCGCAGGCTTGCGTGTGAATGCATTCTGCCCATAAGGGCGGCTGGCCCAATCGATCGCGTTCTTGAGCGCGCCTGGAATAGACCGGTTGTATTCAGGGGACACGAACAGAATCGCGTCTGCGGACTTTATTGCATCCTTGAACGTGCGTGCGACAGCGGGGTAGTCCGCGTCGAAGTCGGGACTGTAGGATGGGAGGTCTCGAAAAGAGATCTCGAACATACGAAGCTGCGGCGGCGCAAGTTTGGTCAACGCCAGTGCGAGCTTGCGATTGATTGAAGTGCTGGAAAGGCTGCCAACCAAGTAGCCGACTTTGAAAGTGCTCATGGTATTCCTCCTTGGGGAGAGCGGCGAATGACATGCCGCCTCTCACCGCATATGATTTCTAGATCAGATCAAGCTTGAGTGCGCAGTCCGACCTCTTCGGCCATCCAAACGCTTGTTTGCCTTCAAACCGTCCAAACTCCAGGCGCCGGGACCCGTGAACACGAACAGCAGGAACACAAACGTATAAAGTATGGCCGCGTCGCCGCCATTCAGCGCCGGGTAGAAACTGGCCGGTGCGTGGAACATCCAATACGCGACCGCCATTTCGCCGGACACGATGAACGCCGTTGGACGCGTAAACAGACCGAACAGCAGCAGCGTGCCGCCTACCAGTTCGAGCCAGGCGCCGATCCACATGAGCGAGCCCGCTGTCGGCAGGCCGCCTTCGGGCAGGGCAGGAAAGCCGATCAGCTTTTGAGTGCCGTGCTCGATGAATATCAAAGCGGCGACGATGCGAAGCGTCGCGATCGCGTAAGGTGTGTAGTGTTCAAGCTTTTCCATGACATTCTCCCGTTCATGCCCGCGTTGGGCCAATGCATGGAAAGGAATATGCGCTCGAAAGGTCGTCTGATAATCTGGGGAACTTGAGAAGCACTGTTCGCACCTGGCGGACAATCAGCTCCAAGGCGGGTTGGCATAGACCTTGGCCAAGTGGTCCATCAAAGCGCGCGACTTGGCGGGCACGAACTGGCTTTCCGGATAAACCGCGTAAACGCCGAATTCGGACGCCCTCCACCCCGGCAGAAGCTCGATAAGACGGCCCTGCCTGATGAGTGGGCCCACGATGAAGTTTGGCTGCAGCGCGATACCCGCACCTTCGGCCGCCGCCTCGGCGACCGCATCCCCATTGTTGCAGCGTAGCGACGCTTCCCCGGCGTGCACTGCGATTTCCTCGCTCTTGCGCTTGAAGCGCCATTCATCGCCCGCGAGCCAATACGTGTAGGCGAGGCAGGAATGATCCCTGAGATCTCGGGGATGCTTCGGCGCGCCTACACGCTTCAGGTAGGACGGCGCCGCGCACAGCATCATCCGGCATTTCGCAAGCTTGCGGGCGATCAGACTGGAGTCGCGCAGGTCGCCGATGCGGATAGCCACATCAACGTTATCTTCGATCAGGTTGACCAGCCGATCCGTTAGCGTGAGTTCGACACGAACTTCAGGATAACGCAGCATGAACGCGCCCACCGCCGGCGCCAGATGACGAAAGCCGAAACTCATCGGTGCGTTGACTCGCAACAGCCCGCGCGGCTTCACAGACAGGCTGGACGCCTCGGCGGCGGCCTCGTCCAACGCGGCGATGCCTAGCCGAACGCGGTCAAGGAAGGCTGCGCCAGGCTCAGTCAATGCGACCCGGCGGGTGGTGCGCTGCAGTAATCGCACGCCTAGATTTTGTTCTAAGTCGCGCACGCGTTCGCTGACCAGCGTACGCGAAAGATGAAGCGCGGTGGCGGCTGCGCTGAAACTCTTGAGCTCCGCAACTTTGACGAAGATCTCGATGGCTTGAAGCCGGTCCATGGGGCAACATTATCCGGCTTCAGCGGATAAACAAGCGACTAAGGAGGGAATTGTTCGGCAGCGACAAGTCCGTCGCCGATTTCTGACACGGTTGTCGTCTTGATCGCCCGGTAGTCGGACTTCTCGGTAGCAGCGGCTGCGGGGTGTAGGGGATGGCGCGCATTGTCCGCGCTGCGCGAACAGACAAACCGAGCCAGCTGAGTTTATCGCGGCCGTGGCGAGACCTACATTGAATTGCAAGCCAACAGGATGGAAAGGAGGACACCATGATGCTCAATTGGCCGGACTATCGCCGCCAACTCGGTGAAGGCGTCAAGGATTTGGGCAAGCTCAGTCCCGACACGCTCAGAGGCTATGTGGCGCTCAGCAACGCTGGCCGGCAAAGCGATGTACTCGGCGCCAAGGCGCGTGAACTCATCGCGCTCGCGGTCGCGGTGACCGTGCGCTGTGATGGTTGCATCGCGACCCATATCGACGCGGCCCTAAGGCAGGGCGCGAGCCGCGAAGAGATCGCAGAAGCACTCGGCGTGGCCATCGCCGTGAACGCCGGCGCCGCACTCGTTTATTCGGCTCGAACACTTGATGCATTTTCGTCGCTCAGCGCCGCGGATGCGAACGACAACTTAGGAAGGACAAAGTCATGAGGAAGATCGAAGGAAAAGTCGCGGTGATTACCGGTGCAGGTCAAGGCATTGGCCGTGCCATTGCGCTTAGGCTGGCCAACGACGGCGCCGACATCGCCATCGTTGATCTCAACGAAGCCAAGATGAACGGCGTCGCCGCGGAGGTGCGCGATCTCGGCCGCAAGGCGACGACGTTTAGGGCCGACATCTCCAAGCGCGATGACGTTTATGCAGCTATCGATCACGCCGAAAAGCAACTCGGCGGCTTTGACATCATGATCAACAATGCGGGTATTGCTCAGGTGCAGCCACTGGCCGATGTGACGCCGGAGGAGTTGGACAAGATCGTGCGCATCAACGTTGGCGGCGTGCTTTGGGGTATCCAAGCGGCGGCGAAAAAGTTCAAGCAACGAAAGCAGAAGGGAAAGATCATCTCTGCGTCATCGATCGCCGGCCACGACGGCTTTGCTATGCTTGGGGTCTACTCGGCGACCAAGTTCGCCGTCCGCGCCCTGACGCAAGCCGCCGCCAAGGAATACGCGAGCGATGGCATCAACGTGAACGCTTATGGGCCTGGTATCGTTGGCACCGACATGTGGGTTGAGATCGACCGCCGTTTCGCGGAAGTCACCGGCGCCAAGGTCGGCGAGACCTACAAGACGTATGTCGAAGGCATAGCACTGGGGCGCGCCGAAACACCGGAGGACGTCGCAGCATTCGTGGCCTATCTTGCCAGCCCGGATGCCGACTACATGACAGGCCAAACGCCGCTGATTGACGGCGGCCTGGTCTATCGGTGAATGCCGTCATGACGGACTTGGAACGCGCCTTGCTGCTTTGGGAAGGCGAAGGTGGAGCACTGGCACTACCCCTGACGCGTGGCGGCACGCGCAGGGGCGCCCCGTTGCTCACGTACGATGGCGAGGGCCCCAGGTCTTGTGCCGTGCTGGGCCAGCCAATTGCGCAACCTCTATCCCTATCTGTGCGGCCTGAGGAGCCGACGAGATGGGCCATGTGATTGTAACGCTGCCGCAACACGTATATGACGTTGGAAGCGTCGGTAGGCTCAAGGAACAGTGAGATGTGGACCGTCGTATCAGCGTTATTCGCTCCGGGCCTTCAGCGACCCATTCATCCGCTGCATGCCATTTTGCTATCGTTTCCGCTGCCGATGTTCTTGAGCGCACTGCTCAGCGACATCGCCTATGCGTCCACATTCCACATTCAGTGGATCAATTTTTCTGCCTGGCTTCTCGTTGGTGGCTTGATCGGCGGCGGCTTTGCGTTGCTGTGGACGTTGGTCGAATTGGTTCGCGATCGGAGCACGCGATCAATGCGGCCGTTCACCTTTGCGGGCCTTATGCTGCTCATGTGGGTGCTGGGATTCATCAACTCTCTTGTCCACGCGAAGGACGGTTGGGCGACCATGCCAGATAGTCTCTGGCTGTCGTCGATCGCAACGGTATTGGCGCTTGTCGCGGCGTGGATTGGCTATTCTGGTTTGCGCGCGGGAGATCCAAGATGATGCGCCGACCACTTCTGTTGCTTGCGGCTGCGCTTGCGCTGTCTAGCTGTGGCGCGGAGCCCGAGACTGCGGACTACGGCGCCGACCCTGCGCTTCCAGAGCCGAGCCGAGGCCTGCTGCCAAGCATGGTTATTTCGCGGCCCGCGCCGTGGGGCGAGGCACGCCCGACAGTCCCTCAGGGATACACGATTGAGGCGATCGCCACCGATCTGAAGATTCCGCGTCAAACGCTGATTCTACCCAATGGCGACATACTCGTGGCGGAAGGGTCGGGCGGCGGCGCGCCAACGGTCAGGCCTAAGGACATCATCGCAAGTTTTATCAAGGGCCGAGGCAAGAGTTCAGTGCCAGGCGGCAACCGCCTGACGCTGCTGCGGGACGTTGACCGTGACGGTCGCTATGAGGTGAACAGCATCTTTGCCGAGGGTCTCAACGCGCCTTACGGTCTCGCATTGGTGAACGGCGTACTCTACGTCGCCAATCAGGACGAGGTGGTGCGGTTTGATTATAGCGACGGGCAAACCAAGGCGAACGGGCCACCCATCCATGTGAGCGATCTGCCATCGGCGATCAATCATCATTGGACAAAGGCGATGACGGCGAGTCCCGATGGACGCTTCCTCTATGTTGGGATCGGATCAAACAGCAATATCACCGAGCGTGGGATGGATGCTGAGATCGACAGGGCGATGATCTGGCAGATTGACGCGCAAACAGGCGCGCACCGCCAATACGCCACCGGATTACGCAACCCCACGGCTCTCGCCTTCCAGCCAGGAACAAATCAACTCTGGGCGGTCGTGAACGAACGCGATGAGATTGGTCCGAATTTGGTGCCCGACTATCTCACGTCGGTACGCGAGCGCGGTTTCTATGGCTGGCCGTACAGTTATTGGGGTCAAAACGTCGACCGGCGTGCGCAACCACAAGATCCTGAAAGGGTCGCTGCAGCGCTCCGGCCCGACTACAGCCTCGGATCTCATGTCGCCGCGCTGGGCGTCGCGTTTTCGAATCCGAACATGGGCTCGGCCTTTGCGGATGGCGTATTTGTTGGCGAGCATGGGAGTTGGAATCGCAGCGTGCCGGTCGGCTACAAAGTGGTCTTTGTACCCTTTCGCGACGGCCACCCGGCGGGCGATCCGGTTGACTTCGTCACGGGCTTCTTAGGCGATGACGGGCGCGCCCGCGGCCGGCCCGTAGGCGTTAGCGTGGATCCGCGCGGGGCGCTCATCGTCGCGGACGATCTCTCGAACACTGTGTGGCGCATCACTCCGACAGTGGCCGCGCCGGCGTCCAAATGACCTGCGACCACCGCGTCATTCCTCATCTTTGATGACGGTGACGTTGCCTTTGTCGTCGACGATCTCGGCTCGGGCGGAATTGCCAGCCAAACGAAGCCGGCGTGCTTGCTCAAGCGCAGCTTGCTTGGCCCACTCCCTTTTGACGTAATCGCCGTAGAAGCGGCCATTGAGCTTGACACCCCAAACGCCGGATCGTTCGGCCACCGAAAGAACCATTGGTGCAGTGCTGTTTGTGGGTGCAGCCATTGCGTTCCCTTCGAAGGGTGACCTCGTGTGGCCGTTACATCCAGCCCCGCCACTTGAAATAAAGATAAGGCAGGACAGCGGAAATGACCATGAGCGCTAGCGACGCTGGATAACCTGATACCCACCGCAGCTCCGGCATGTACTCGAAGTTCATGCCATAGACGCTCGCTATCAAAGTCGGCGGCAAAAACACTACGGCCACAACAGAAAATATTTTGATGATACGGCTCTCATCGATGCTGACGATGCCGAGAACCGCATCCAAAAGAAAGCTTATTTCGCTCGACAGATAGGTCGCATGGTCGACCAGGGAACGCACGTCGCGCGTCATCACTTTGATGCCGCTTCTCAAGTCGGTTGCTCCCTTGGCTTCTAGAGCCTGAGACAAGAAGGTCAACAGGCGTCCGATGGAGAGCAAGCTCTCGCGCGCCTTTGACGTCAGATCACTGCGCTTTCCTATGCGAAGAATGATGCGTTGGTAGTCTCGGGCATTTCTAATGCCGTCTTCGGCGAAGGTTGCCTCCGATATTTCCTCGACCTCTCGGCCGACATTCTCAAGGACATCGCCGATCCGCTCGATGATGGCTTCGAGCAATCCGACCAAAATGATGTCGCCGCGCGTCCACTGGTTGGTTTGTCGTTCTGCCCGGTGGGTAAATGTTGCGAACGGAAGAGGGTCGGAATAGCGAACTGTCATAAGCCGCTCGCCGGCTAGGACAAAGCTGATGGGCTGTGATCTTGGGCGTTCCGTCTCGCTTTGAGACAGCACGAGCACCGTCATGAACGAGGCGCCACCCTCATCGTAGAGTCGGCTTGATATCTCGATTTCCGCCAAGTCGTTCCGCGTCGGCGGATCGAAGCCGAAGAGCTGTGTGACGGCCTCCCGCTCTTCGGATGTCGGGTCTAAGATGTCCACCCAGAGTGAATCGACTGGAATCTCGTTCGCCCCAGGGCCCTTTGACGGAATCTGGTTGCGGCGAAGATGACCCTCGCGAAGGCTAAAGGATTGCAGCATACGTTGACTCCCTGCGCATGGATTGCACGGAAGCTCAATTGTGACCAGTGGTCTAGCACGGACGGACCGCTCTTGACGCGAGCACGTTCAGCAGACGCTGCATCGGTGATGCGCGCTCCGCACCAAAACCTAGCGCGGTCGCTGCTCTACACGCGAGGTTGTGTATACAGAGGATTGGCCGAAACCAGCCTAATGCACCGCCGCATCGCCGCGGCTCATTCGCTGAAGCTTGTGGGCATCGCTGGAAGCGGGTCTTGCGAACTGGTGGTCAGGTATCGCTGCGGTGCGTTGTTGCCGCTCCATGCAATCGACCTCCCGCAGTAGACGGCTATCGCACGTCTGTGGTGGGTGGCGTGCCGTCAGAACGCTCCGTGTGCCACAAGCCCTCGTCATCTTCGAACTCAATGTCACGTGGCGGCGTAGGTACTCGTTGTTCGGCGGCTGCGCGCTCAGCCGCGCGGGCGGCTTCTTTGCGTGTGGCAAAGGTCACCGACCTTATACGTCTATCCCCGTCATGTTCGACTAATCTGTAGTGCACGAATGACAATATCCTTCTCCATTTCTAGCACCGATTTTGCCGCAGTTGGAATAGTTGCGACCTACTCGGCAGCTTCCTTGCGGAGCGCGCTCGTCAAATTTTTGTTCGCGAACTCCCAATTCACGAGCGACGAAAGGACGTTCGCGATGTAGTCGCTTCGTCGATTTTGGTAGTCGAGATAGTAGGCATGCTCCCACAGATCGAGATTGAAGAGTGGGACTTGACCCTGAGCGAGGGGCGTATCCGCGTTCGCAGTCGTAGAGATTTTCAACTTACCCCGATCTAGAACGAGCCATGCCCAACCGCTTCCGAAATGCTGCAGGGCGGCAGCGTGAAAGAGCTTGGTGAAGCCTTCGAGACCACCAAAGTTCTGCTCAATTTCAAATCTGATTTCTCCACTTGGTGATCCGCCGCCTTCCGGGCTCATCGAGCTCCAGAAAAACGCGTGATTCCAAGCCTGCGCCGCATTGTTGAACAATTTGGACTGCGTTTTCCAGCGACGCGCTGAGGCCCGAATGACGTTCTCAAGCGACATGTCAGCAAACGCCGTCCCTGCGATGAGCGCATTCGTTGCATCGATATATGCTTGATGGTGCCCACTATAATGCAATCGAAGAGCCGCCCGCGACACGAGTGGCTCTAGTGCATCCATGGTGTAGGGAAGCGCAGGCAATTCAATCGTCATGGCCGTTCTCTCTGTTTACGTCGGTCGGCCCGCTCACACATTCGCGTTCAAGACGTCGAATGCGGAGGAGACAAGCGGGCCGACCGAAACTCAGATCGTCATGCCTTACATAGGTACCTGCATGGGAAATCGCCAACGAATTGAATTGCTATTTGAATGCCATAATTTTGATATGAACTGCGATGGTAAGAGGACGCCAAAATGGACACCGAGCTCGCGCGCACTTTTCTTGAAATCGTATCGACAGGGAGTTTTGTGCGCGCTGCCGAGCGATTGAATGTGTCGCAAACGGCGGTAAGTGCACGCGTTCGCAGTCTTGAAGCTCAACTCGGGCGCCCAGTATTCCTGCGCAACAAAGCAGGCGCGGCCTTAACGCCGGCCGGCGAGAAATTTCTACGCTATGCGCCGACGATTATCCAAATGTGGGAACGTGCGCGTCACGATATTGCGGTGCCCGCCGGGCGCCGGGCTCTATTGGCCGTCGGCGGTGAATTGTCGCTCTGGAATCCGCTCCTTCTAAATTGGCTTTTATGGATGAGAGAATTTGCCTCCGATGTCGCCTTGCGCGCGCAAGTCGCCACGCAGGAAACCTTGACGCGACAAGTTGCGGAGGGCGTTCTCGATTTTGCCATCATGTATGGGCCTCAGATCCAGCCTGGGCTCACGGTCGAACAAGTGCTCGACGAAAAATTGGTACTCGTCAGCACGGATCCATCACAATCAGCGAAGGAGGATGCGGGGTATGTGTACATCGATTGGGGCCCTGAATTTGCTATGCAGCACGGGGTGAGCTTTCCCGACCGCGCGAGCCCAACCTTGCTCATGGGCTTAGGTCCACTAGGCCTGAGCTACATTTTGGATTGTGGCGGATCCGGATACTTTCGAATGAGTTCTGTGCGACCCTACCTCGTTAGTGGACGGCTCAGTCTGGTCGCGGATGCGCCTGAATTTCCGTATCCAGCTTATGTTGTATACGCGACGCGAGGCAACTTGCGGTTATTGACGCAGGCATTGGATGGCCTAAGGCACGTTGCTGGACGGCTTTGAGACGAAGTTTCGGGTCGCTGCGTCGTTCAGTGATGTGTCGAACAATATTTTTCCGTTTCAAATTAATCAGCGACGCGATTGGTGGCGAGCGCAGGAGCCTCTACTTCAAATTCATATCAATGGTATTGCACCAAACCACCAACCTTATGGGTTTGCCCTTTGCCGCAATCGGACTACATAACCGCAGGCACGGGTTGGCAATCGTTGCCATCTGAGTACGTCGGATAGCGCGCACTCCGACAAAGTTTCGACTCTCGATCGCGGCGCGTAGGCAGTCTAAGGAGGCGGATATGTCCAATGATGCTGTTGCGAAAACGGTCAAAGCTACGACAAACCGTTTGGCGCCGAAGCGTTCGCCCTCGCAAATTGTCAACCAGGACGAACTAACCTGGTGGCCCTACCAGTCCCTTTCGCGGGCATTGCTGCAAACACATCGGAACACGGTCGCGTTTATGAAAATAAATCGAACGTTGCTCGACGACTTGAATGAGATCAATCGTCGTCATCAAGACCTCGTTTTTGATGTCTCGGAAAAATTGTTCGAGGCAAGCACACGAAAGCGTGGTGACCAAATCGCGACACTGCAGCCGGAAGACGTCACCGAAGTGTATCAAGTCGCGCTATCCGGAATTCGTGAATTCGGCCAGGCGGTAGCCGACGCGCACGTTCGTTCGATCGAAGCTCTGTGGCGGCACGCGATCAAAACGAACGGCAACGAGACCAAACACTCGCTCCCTCAAGCGGCCGAGTGACAATCGAATCGCGAACCCACGGCTCTCTAGGGTTCGCTAAGCGCTGCTTGGTCGTCATCGCCGCAACGTGCTTCTGACGTTTCACGAACCGCTGCGGTGTTCCCGGAGATCACGTTGTGGACTTTTCGAAAGCTCTCGCCGAGGCCGTTCTTTCCACCAGGTCGGAAGCAATAGTTGTCGCGGACGTGGAAGGCACAATTCGCTTTTGGAATCCCGGGGCGGAACGGATTTTCGGGTACGCGAGCGACGCTGCTCTAGGGCGATCTCTCGACATCATCATACCGGAGCGCTTACGCAAGCGTCATTGGGATGGTTACCACCGTGTGATTGAAGGCGGTGAGAGCCGTTATGACGCCGGCGAACTTCTCGCTGTTCCCGGAATCACAAGGGATGGTTCTGGGGTTTCCATTGAGTTCACGCTCATGGTGCTGCGGGATCAAGCCGGCAAACTGGTGGGATTGGCGGCAATCATCCGCGATGTGACGAAACGCTTCGAGGAAATGCGCGCGCTGAAGAAGAAGCTTGCAGAGGTTATGAAGTCATGAGAGCTGCGAAAGGCCGGTAGTTCGGACGTATTGAGATGTCGCACCGTTTCTTCACAATTGGACACTCGACGCGCTCGGCCGTCGAATTCGTGGACCTGCTGAAGCGCGCCGAGGTGCGACTCGTCGTTGATGTGCGGACCATCCCGAGATCGCGTACGAATCCACAGTACAACTCGGACGTACTCTCTGAGACGCTCTCGTCATTCCAGATCAACTACGAACACGTCGCGGCTTTAGGCGGACTGCGTTCACGCGGGCGCGATGTGCCGACGGACGTGAATGCGTTCTGGCAGAACCGGAGCTTTCACAACTATGCGGACTACGCCATGAGCGACGATTTTCGGTCTGGCTTGATCCGATTGCGTGAATTGGGCCATGCGACGCAGTGCGCGATCATGTGCGCGGAAGCCGTGTGGTGGCGTTGTCATCGACGCATCATCGCCGACTATCTGATCGCCGCCGGAGAAGCGGTATTTCACATACTAGGTCAAGATCATATCGAGCAGGCGCATATTACTGAGATCGCGAAGAGGGCTTGGCCGAGCGCGACATTGACGTATCCGGCAGGAACGGTGTCGCGCTTTGACGCGGAAGGGGCGCCGACATGAACTCGGTCAACAAAATCGGAGAAGCCACGAAGCAGGGTGAGATAACAGAGGAAGGGATCGGGCAGCTCATAGAGGCGTTCTACTCGAAAGTGCGACTCGATCCTTATCTCGCGCCTGTTTTCGAACGTGCCATCACGGGCGATTGGAGACCGCATCTTGCGACGATGCGCGATTTTTGGTCCTCGGTAATGCTGACGAGCGGTCGCTACAATGGCAATCCGCTTGCGGTGCACCTGGGTGTTGAAGGGATGGCGCCGGAACTGTTCGACCATTGGCTGAGACTCTTCAACGAGACATGCGTCGAACTATTCGATGAAAGCGTGGCTCGGGCATTTCGTGTCAAAGCCGGGCGCATTGCCGAGAGCTTGAAGCTCGCACTGTTCTACCGGCCGATCGCGCGCACATAAGGAGTAAGCTGTGACTAACGCTCGTCTCACCGACACTCAGTCCGAACATGATGTTCAGACCTCGCAGCGTGTTCGCGCGGTGGAGCGGTTAGCGACGCTCGGCACGATGACAGCTGGGGTCGCGCATGACTTCAGAAATCTTCTTGCGGTCATCGAGTCCGGTCTCAGACTCGCGGAAAAAAGTTCAGATCATCCTGATAAGATGCGGACTTACATTGCGTCGGCTCGGGCAGGAATCGAACGGGGTGCGGAACTGACGTCCCAGCTTTTGTCGTTTGCGAAGCATCGAGGATTTGAGCTGCACGCGGTTGACGTGAATGATTTGCTGAGGCGGTTTGAGCCGTTCTTGAGTTGCGGCGCGGGGTCAGGAACCCGCATTGTACTCGAGCTCACGTCCGGTCTGCCAAAATGCCTGGTTGATCCGTCGCAGTTCGATGCAGCAATGCTCAACCTCGTCATCAACTCGCGTGACGCGATGCCGGACGGGGGAGAGGTTCGGATCAGCACAAATCCAATGTACGTGAAACACTCGAACTCTAGTCCGCTTGCGCTTTATGTTCGCGTTCGCGTTAGAGACAGTGGTCACGGCATGTCTACAGAGGTTGCCCGGAGGGTTTTCGACCCGTTCTTCACGACCAAGGGTGATGAGGGCACCGGTGTAGGGCTCCCGCACGTGTACAGGTTCGTGCAGCTCACGGGCGGCCACGTGAGCGTTGAGAGCGAGCGCGGTATCGGGACGACATTCGACCTCTTTTTTCCTTCAGTCGACGGCACAGGCAACGTTTACGACGCCGCTAAGGCTCTCGCGCGTTGGGAGACCGAAGGCGGCGCGCCGCCTGCAAGTTGCGATGCAGAGAATCGACCGACTTGACAAACGAGAGAGCGCGGACGATATCGAGTGTCATGTGTGATGTAGCGACATTGCTGAAGACGCTTGTTCGTCGAAAGATGCTAATCGCGGGCGCGTAGCCCCTGGTTCGGACGCACTCGTGCCCGAGCCCGGGGCGCGATCACACACAAACTCTCTTTTTCACCTTCACCGACCACACGGTTAATCCCGTGTGATCGTGTTTGCACAGCAGGTTTCCAAATGCGCAAGAACATTAGCAATCGCGACATGCCGGCTATCACTGTCAGCAACACAGATCGGGATCAGCTTCGTCGACTGGCGGTGTCCGCTATGGACCGGATGCCTGAGGTCGCGAATGAACTGCTGACGGAAATTGAGCGAGCTACCATAGTTGCCAGTCCTGCCGTACCGCCGAATGTGATCCAGATGGGTTCAACTGCGGAAATCGTGGCCGGAGGCGATGGGCGCCGGCGTGTGACCTTGGTCTTTCCAAGCGACGCAGACATTTCCAGCGGCAAGGTCTCGATCTTGACGCCGATTGGTGCTGCGCTGATCGGTTTGTCTGAGGGCCAGTCCATCATTTGGTCAACACGCGACGGCCGGGAGCAGCAGATGACTGTCTTGGCTGTCGAGCCGATGACAGTAGGCGCCTAGCGCCCGGCGGCGCAGCGCCCTCGCATGGTCGCTCTGACGCCCAGTGCGGTCCATGGAATTCAAGCCTCAGGTTCTTTGGATCGCTGCGCCATAGCGTCGAGCAAGTGGCGGACCGCTCGATATTGGCGAGGCATGTGGCAACGAGACAGTGATGAGGGGCCGCAATATCCCCTCGCCACGAGCTGGACCGGTCGAATCGGGGTTACTTGACGGCGGCAGCGTCCGGAAGGAGGGAATACCGGATCGATTGGAAAGTCCGCGATAAGTCCTACGTTGGCTCGGGTTTGTCCAGTGCGACGGGCCGGGAGCCCCATGATAATTTCGGGATCCCGGTCCATCGCGTCCAGGTATCTATGAGTTTTCGCCTGCGCCCTCAGAATTTTGCAGGAAATTGCTTTGCGAGTCCGTCGGCGAGAGCGTCGGCGATTATGTCCATATGCGCAGTCATCGCTTTCCAAGTGTCCGCTTCAGACTTGGCGTCCTTGGCGATTAATTGTTGGATTTGACCGATGTGATGACCGCCGTGGGCCAACAGAAGCTCGTTGAGCGCATCCTTCGACCAATTCGGATTGGCGCCGCTTAAGAGCGTTGCGATAGCTTCGGCGTTGACGGTGATTTGGTCGGTCGCGGCGCTTTCCCTTTTTGCGTCCTTGGCGAGCGACGCTTCGAGGTAGGCCTTCACGGCTCCGTAGTGGCCGGCCAAAAGCGTGAACAATTGGTCGCGCGCGGCGGCGCCGTAATATGGCTCGATCGTACCCGCGATGGCGTGCGCATTGCTCACGGCTTCGGCTTCCGCCTTCGTTTGGGCGGCGGCGTCTTTGGCGATCGCGGCCACCACGACTTTACGCACGGCAACGACGTGGCCCTTCCACAGGCCGCGTAAGGCGTCGCGCGTGGCGACCACTTTTGCCGATGACGGCGCCGTGGCGGCTGCGGCAGCAGCGTGTGCCTCATGCGATGCGGCAACTTGAGTTGATGCGGTGAAGCCGCCAACGAGAGCGGCCGTCAAAAGCAGTGTCAGGCGCATGGTGGTCTCCATTCGTGAGGAAGTGTTCGGTGAAGGGATCAAGCCGTCACGTCTCTAGGCGGCCTTCAGTCGCCAATCGCGTGAGGACCGCGTCGGTGATTCGTTCGCAGCGCGCGCCGAGGAACGGGAACGCTCCCGTCATGGTGTTCGCTAGTTTTTCGTCCAGTGCCTGGCGCAGAAGCCGGCGTGCGCGGTGCAGCCTGGTTTTCACCGTCTCGGGCTTTAGCTCGAGGCTCGCGGCCGTTTCCTCGATGTTGCATTCTTGGACGTCGCGCATGATGAAGACGACGCGAAACGCCTCGGGCAATTCGTCGACGGCGTGTTCGATCAGTTTGCGAATCTGCACGCGCGCGGCGTCGACTTCCGGGCCGTCGGCGCCGAATGAATTCGGGAAGGGTATCACCTGCGCCCCCTTGTCTTGTGCGGCTTCCAATTCGTCGAGTCCGACCATCGGCTTGCGCCGTCGCAACCGGCCGCGGGCCTCGTTCAGTGCGATGCGCGTCAGCCAGGTCATGATGCCAGCCTCGCCACGGAAATCGCCGAGTGCGGCGAAGGCGCGCGCGTAAGACTCCTGCACGACGTCCTCGGCTTCGGAATCGTCGCGCACGATGCTGCGGGCGACGCGGAACAGTCGCTGATTGCCGCGTTGCATGATGACGCGGAAGGCGTCACGCTCACCGGCTTGCGCCAGGCGAACAAGTTCTGCCTCTTCGAGGGCGTCGTGGTCCGTCCGCTTGGGCTTTTGCATTTCGATCTCCGGCCTTCGTAACCGTTTGATGCGCGAAGGGGACATAAGGTTCCCGGGGTCACGATTTCAATGCCGCAAGCACCTCGCGCCGCGCACCTTCCTGCGTGAAAACCCCGCGGAATTGGCGGGTAACCAACGACGCACCGTGCTTGCGCACGCCGCGCGACGACATGCATTCGTGGGTGGCGTCGATGATCACGGCGACGCCGCGGGGTTGTAGCGCCTGCTCCAACGCACTTGCGATTTCGGCGGTCAATCGTTCTTGAATTTGGAGGCGACGGCCAAACGCCCCTACGAGCCGCGCCAACTTGGAGATACCCACCACCCGCTCGTTCGGCAAATAGGCTAGGTGCGCGACGCCGCGGATCGCGGCCATATGGTGTTCGCAGGTCGATTCAAGCGGTATGTCGCGCAGCAGAACGATCTCGTCATAGCCCGCCACTTCGCCGAAGGTTCGCTCGAGAATATCTGCGGGATTGTGGTCGTAGCCGGCGAACCATTCTTCGTAAGCGCGTATCACGCGCGCGGGGGTTTCCCGCAAGCCTTCGCGGTGGGGATCGTCGCCGGCCCAGCCGATCAGCGTGCGGACGGCCGCTTCCGCGCTTCGGCGCGGGAGGGACGCCGTCGCCGCGCAGGCACGAGCAGCGGGCGATCTTCTACGGCGGTTGCTTGGGCGTTCGCGAGCATCGGCGTTCCTTGGTGTTGCGATGCCACGTTTGATGCAGGGCCGCCGACGAGGTTCCCGATTTTATTCGGGAACCTTAGACCGCTTCGCGCATCGAATGGATATGCACGGCAGGCGTGCTCTACGGAGGTTGCTATGACAAAACCTAGCTCTGGACATGATTTGTCGGCCACGCGCCGCAACGTGTTCGAAATTGCGGGCTCAACACTTGTGGCGACGGCATTGCTCGGAACGCAAGGCGCGGCGTCCGCGGCCGTCAAAGCGGAAGCCACCCTCTACGAACGGATCGGCGGCGCGTTCGCAATCGCAGCGGTGGTGGACCACTTCAGCGACGCGGTCGTGAAGAACCCCATCGTCGGCCAGAAGTCGGCGAACCCCGCTCTACGAGAATGGCACACCCGGAATTTGGGCCGGCTTCCGGGCCTCAAATTCATGCGCACGCTGTGGGTCTGCAACGTCTCAGGCGGGCCGTTTCAATACACGCCGACCGTGCCGGGCCAAACGAACGTCGGCTTGGAGGAAGCGCATCGCAAACTGAAGATTTCACCTGCGGAGTTCGATGAGGTCGCGGCCGAACTTGCGCGAACACTCGACGTCTTCAAGGTGCCCGAGCGGGAGAAGAAGGAAATGCTCGGTGCTTTTGCTGCGCACAAAGGCGAGGTAACCGAAGGATACCGCGCCGCCAATACGGGTCGTTGAACTTGAAATGGGGGCAGGCTCCGCCCCCATACATCGACAGACCGTGAAACGAGGCACGACGACGGCCTTGGCTTTGTACTTGCTCTTCAGCTCGACGACGTTCTTCTCCAGTACATTAAACGGAAGGCGCTCGCGGAATACATCGATAGGTAGAGCTTCTTTTCGACGACGGCCACGTCGTGCAGACCGAGTACTCAATGGGGGGCTCCGGTTTCGATGGCCGTGTCCCACGACTGAAAGACAGCTTCGATCAAGCTCGGCTCCAACGGCGGATCGAAGCTTCGAAACCACTTGAGGCGAAGCATGTGACCGTCGGCAGGCGTCCCTCGTTGGTTGGGCTGCGCCTCGTAGTTTGCTGTGCCGAGCGCTTTGCGCGCCGCGACAAGCTCGTCGACTCGATCGCGAATGATAATTGGCAGTTATCATCCATAGCGCGAGGCGTACATGCGTCTCAACTGCCAGGAGAATATCGCTTGCCAAGTTGGTTGCCTGATCCGACCCATCACATATCGTTCGATCATTAAACACGTCATGGCGGCACCGGCGACGGTGCCGACGTTCGTGTACACCATCGCGCTTCACGCCGACGGGATTACAAGTCTGCGGGACTGGGGGTCGCAGGTTCAAATCCTGTCGCTCCGATCAATCAAATCAAGATCTTAAGTGTGCCGGGTGCGTGAGCAAGGGCGGGCGCGATACAAGAGCGATACAGCCCAGCCGGATTTCACGAGCGGAAAGACACGCGCGCTGTCGCACACATCGCAGCTCGATCGAGGGCTACTGGCGCGCAACGCACTCAGCTCAGAAGCCGCTGTGCAATCAGATTGCGGTGGGTCTCGTTTGTTCCTGAGTAGATGCTGGCGGCGCGGGTCGCCAGATACTTGCGGCTCGCGAAGGCGCCGACCTCCGTCCATGGACTTGGCGTCGCGCCGGATACCGCCGCGGCTATGCCTGCCGCGTTGAGCAAATGCACGGCAAGCTTCTGGTGCAGCTCGGTAGCGAGCGTCTTCAGCATCGAAGCCTCTACCGAGCCGACCCCGTCATAATGTCTGCGGCTCAGCACGCGTAGCTCGAGCATTTCGAACGCCGTCAGCTCGCACGTCAGTGAATGCAACTCCTGGCGCAGCTGCGCGCGCGCGGTGCCACCGTGGCTGTCGATGGTCTGCGCGGTCTTGCGGTGCGCCCGCCACAGCAACCCCGACGTGGTGTTGTTGCCGCGGGCCAGGCGCATGAGGTGCTTGGCGACCGACCAGCCGTCGCTCTCTTCGCCGACGCGGTTCGCGAACGGTACGCGCACGTTGTCGAAAATAACCTCGTTGAATTCGAAGTCGCCCGACAGCGTTCGGATGGGCTTCACCGTAATGCCTTCGCTCGCCATATCAATCAGCAAGAACGTGATGCCGAATTGCGGCTTTGTCCCGCGCGCCGTGCGCACCAGGCAGAACATGCGGTTAGCGATGTGCGCGCCGGTGGTCCAGATCTTAGAGCCGCTCACGACGTAGTGACCGTTTGCCACGACGGCGCGGGTTTGCAGCGCCGCCAAGTCCGATCCCGCGCCGGTTTCGGAGAACCCCTGACACCACAGATCGCTTCCGTCCAAGATGGCGGGGAGATAACGCCGCTGCTGCTCGGGCGTGCCGGCTGCGATCAAGAGCGGACCGAGGCTGCGCACGCCGCCCGCGAACAAGACCGGCGCGTCGTTCGCGGCGCATTCGCGCTCGAAGATCAGGCGCTGCGCCGGGCTCCAGTTCGTGCCGCCAAACGCCACCGGCCACGCCGGCGCGATCCAGCCCCGCTCGTACAAGCGTCGGTGCCACACACGGCAAGCGCCAATCTCGGAATGAACGCCCGTCGTGTCGCGTCCCGCTTGGCGCAAGTCCGTCGTCAACGCCACCGCAAAGAATTCACGCAACGCGCGCACGAAGGCCGCGTCGTCCATAACTGGGACGGAACTGTGCGCGATCATGGCCGGACACGACATGCGCCAGAATGCGAGGCAGAAGGGCTGCGCCGCCTTGACCTATCTCAAGCGGTCGATGCGAAAGAGCGCATAACGCCCAGCGCGGCGCGATCGCCGACCTCAGCCATAAGCCGGTCCGCGAGGTCTTTGCCTCGCTCGGTTTCGTCGTTGATGAAATGAAAATACGATACCAACATCAAGACGTCGGGCGTCTCGCCGTCGTTGGCCAAAGGCGCATGAAATGTCTCGCTGACGTAGAAGCGCTGGTCTGCAAACTCGACCCGGCCGACGGTGCGCGTTGGAACGCGCGCCTCCAGCGCCGGCGTCCACAGGGCGACCCACTTGTCGACGAACCGCTTCGGCACAGCCTCGTCGAGAAACCGCCCGGTCATCGCACCGCCCATGAACTTGTCGACATCGCTGCCCATCAGCTTGGCCTTGAACCGCGTTCGCGCGCCATCTCGCACAATGCTCAGAAACGCAAGATTGGGCAGGACCATCTTGAGGTCGGACATCGTCAGGTCGCCGCGCGCAGGCATCGTTCGCGCGCCGCGCTTCGCCTCCC
>Ga0163154_10001661_pt1 | contig 34060 bp, 37 predicted proteins | sample OliLakLV19MP9P1_FD_148649 | JGI IMG/M metagenome (GOLD analysis project Ga0163154, IMG submission 148649) | Freshwater microbial mat bacterial communities from Lake Vanda, McMurdo Dry Valleys, Antarctica - Oligotrophic Lake LV.19.MP9.P1 | ecosystem: Environmental > Aquatic > Freshwater > Lake >... | reverse complement strand
GGTGGGAAGATGATCCCGGCGAAGGGGATGACCCCGAAGAACCCGAAGAATGCCCAGACTGCGGCGAGCTGACGGAAGTCCGCGAGCCGGACGACGACGACTTCGACAACTGACCACAAACCACAAACCCCTGGCTTCGGCCACGAGGATCAAAAAGGCAAAGGAGAAAGCAAATGAACGACCAAATCAAGCGGGCGATCCTGGGGCTGCTACCTGCCGACGGAAGCGCCATCGGCAACGTGCGGTGCCGGGGGCTAGTCTCCCAAGGGCTCAGCGTCGAAGTGCCCAAAGACGACTACAACAGAGCGCGGGACCTCCTCATCGTCGAAGGCGAGATCAAGCGCGGGGCCGGGCGAGGCGGCTCGATCAAGCGCCCGACGCTGACCCCCACGCGCCCGGTGCAGCATCCGCGCCCGGTGCCAACATACGAAAGGCGGCTGAGCCAATACCTGCGCGACTTCGACGAACTCGACATCCCGGAGGGTCCGTCCTTTGCCACGATCTACGCTGCTCGCGACCTGTACTTTTTTGTGGTCCTGGACGAGCTGACCGCTGCGCGCAAAGCATCTATGGCGGACCGTGCCAAGCGCGCGGCAGATGAGGGAGGATCTAAGTGAGCGAACTGGACGACATCCAAGAATTTGCCCGCGTTGCGCACGTCCTGGGGACCGTTTTGAGCGTTGAATCAGGCCGCGAGATCTTCGTGGGCATGCACTACGCGTACCGGTCCAACTACTATCTGCGCGATCAGGAGGGAAACCGCTACAGGGTCGGAAAGGACTGGAAGGAACTCCAGAAGCTCCTCACGCCTTCGGGGCTCGAAATGATCATGGAAGGCGACAAAACAAAGTGGAGCGAGTCTTTCGCACACGAAGTCCGCGACGCCATCGAGATGGCGCGCATCCAATCAAGGAACGAGAGAGTATGAGCAAACTGGACAACTACCGCAAGGCTTCGGAGTGCGCACGCAAACTGGTGCAGATCCTGAGCGTTGCTCCATCCTGCGCGACCGCGCTGGTCGTGACCTACGACCGTGCAAATCACCACGATCTCCATCTGCACGACCCGCGCGACCCGGAGGGCAAAGGCTACCGGATCGAGAGGAGCTGGCATGACCTCCAGCAGCTATTGGAGCCGTTGGGGATCAAGCTGAGCCTGAGGGGCAACCTGACCATTTGGCGCGAGACGTTCCTCCGCGAGATCCGCAGCGCAACCTACAGCTTGCGCGTAGAAGCGAGGGACGAAGCTGCGGCGTTTCTCGGTGAGTTCCCCTGCCCGCTCCACGAGGAGCTGAGCAAAGTGATCGACAGCCTTGAGAGGCTGCAATGAATCACACCGTCGACCTCATCCTCTGGGCAGGCGCGGCGGCATGGGTCGCTGGCCTGGTCTGCATCGGCGTCTATGGCTTCGCTCATCCGGCCGCGATGCTCGCGATCGGCGGCTGTGCAGCCATCGGGTTCGGCATGGCGCTGGAAATGGTCCGCGGCCATCAGAAGGGCAAAGGAGAAATCAAATGAAGAAGACCAAGAAATCCGCGCACTTCTGCAAGCGGATGACCGTGGAGCTGGACCTGGAAACATCGGAATATCTGGAGACCATCGCGCACTCTTTGGACAGGACCAAGGCTTGGGTCGTGCGGCGTCTGATCCGCGAAGCCGCTCAGAGCGCAAAGACCCGAGACGGCGGAGGCATCCGCAAATGAGAGCCTTCGAGGCCTACGCCACGCGCGACGAATGGTTTGCGGCGCGGCGGTGCAGCATCGGCGCGTCCGATGTCGCAGCCATCCTCGGGCATTCCTCCTACGGTAGCCCGCTGTCGGTGTACCACCGGCTGCGCGTGGAGCTTGGAAAGGCTCGCGCGTCGTCGATCCCCCCACCGGAGGACGACGAAGGGACCAGCGGGATCGACGATGCGCAGACCGAGGCGCAGGAAGCCGGTTTGGCCTACGAGGAAGCGAACGCGCACAGATACGTGCGCCGGACTGGGAGGGAGATCCAGGTCCTCGGAGGCTCTTCGATCATATTCCGGCATCCCCACGTCCGCGGACTGCACGCGTCTCCTGATGCGATCCAGGTCGACGCTCATCGCGGGCCGTCCACGCTTGAGCTCAAGCACTGGGCCTATGGGATGGGGCGGTGGGAGTACGAGCCGCCGATCGCGGTCACGATCCAGGGTCTCTGGCAAGCTGAGTGCGCAGGCACAACCTGGTACACGTGCGCGGCGGTGATCGGCGGCGTGCGTTTGCTGTGGCACGACATCGACAAGGACGAGGCGATTGCGAGCGCGATCCTTGAGCGGCTGGTAGACTTCTGGGCCGCGGTGCGCGATGGGCGCGAGCCTTCCGCGACTGGCGACGACGTGCCGCATTTGCGCGAATGGCACCGCGACACGGTGGCGAGCACGTCCGTCGATGTCGAGTCGATCCTGCTGGAGGATCTTGAAGCTGCGATCCGAGCCAAAAAGACCGCCGACTCGGCTTTGGACGAGATCAAAGCGTCGATCATGCAGCGCATGGGCTGCGCCGAATCTGCGCTTATCGGGGGCATTAAGGTCGCGAGTTGGAAGACGCAAACGCGCTCAGTGTTCGAGCGCACAAAGGTCGGTGAGGAGACCTGCCGGGTGTTCCGGTGGGATGACAAGGTCGGCAAGCAGAGGAAGATCACATGGTGAACAACAACACGGGGCTCAGCCCCAACGCGGCGCTGGTTCAACTTCTGGAGACGCGCCGCGAGTCGATCGAGCAGATCGCGACCGCGCACTTGAGCGCTGACAAGCTCCTGAAGATCGTCGGGGTAGCGGTGAGTCGCAACCCGAAGATCCTGCAATGCACGCCGGTCTCGGTCATGCAATGCGTGATGACGTGCAGCGAGCTGGGTCTCGCTCCGGATCCGTTTGGTTCCGTGTACCTGGTGCCGTACGGCGCGGACTGCACGCTGATTGTCGGTTATCGGGGGCTCTTGACGCTGGCGCGACGGTCCGGGAAGGTCTCGATGATCTACGCGGAGGTCGTGCGCGAGGGTGACGTGTTCGAATATGAAATGGGGCTGGAGCCCCAGCTGAGGCACAAGCCATCACTCGCCGCGGGTGACCGGCGAGTGCAGTACATCTACGCCGTCGCCAAACTGACGGACGGCTGCTCACAGTTCGTCGTCCTGACGGTCGCCGACGTCGAGCGCGTGCGTGGTCGGTCGCGCGCCGCCCGCTCCGGTCCGTGGGTGACCGATTGGGACGAGATGGCAAAGAAGACGGCGGTGCGTCGTCTGATGAAGTGGCTCCCGATGAGCGTCGACGACGCTTCAGCTTTGGCTGCGGCCGACTCGACGGAGTACGACATGCGCGACGTCGCTTCGCCCGCGCGGCGTGCCGAGCCGGGCATCGCCGACCTGCGGCACCAGTTGCTCGCGGCACCGGATGCGGCGCCAGACGCAGCGGGGCAGGAAGACGACGACGACCTTCGCGACCGCGTGGTGTACGACGACGGGACGACTGCGGCGGATCAGGAGGGCGCGCGATGATCAGCCACTCGCTGGCCTTCGAATGCTTTGTCCCTGGGCGCCCGGTCCCGCTGGCTCGAGCGATGGTCGTCGCAGGTCGCGGCGGACGCGCTCGAGGGGTGACGCCTGAGCGCTCGCGGGACGCGCTCGGAGCGGTAGCGACCGCAGTGCGTCGCGCGCTCATCGCGAGGGGCTTGACCGCTCCGCTGTTCGCTGCGGGCAGCCCCGTGCGGATCGACCTGACGTTTGTGTTCGCGGGCAACAAGGTCGACAACGGGCGGCACCACGTGGGCAAGCCAGACCTCACGAATCTCGTCAAACTGGTCGAAGACGCGTGCATCGGGCTGATCTACGATGCGCAGATCACGGACTTGCGCGCGCGCAAGCGGTTCGCATCGACCGGCGAAGGGGTGCATATCCGGGCCAGCTCCGCAGATGAAACAGCACCCTAGATCGCGCAACCTGTAGCATGGCCGTGCAGCGCATCGGCGCGACGGTCGCGTCTAGGCATCGAACACCCATCAGCTCCCACATGAACATCAAAGAAGTCAACAACACGCATCTGCGCGCGCTCGCGATGCACTACGGGATGTCGGTCGGCAAGCTCGTCCACGAGCTGAATCCGATCCAGCACGCGGGGCTAAAAGCCGAAATGCACATGCTGTTCAGCATCCTCGGCGAGCAGGACCTTCGGCTCTATGGCGCTCCCCCCGTCATCGCTCCGCCTGTCGTCGTTGATCCGCCGGAGGTCACCGAACCGCCGGGCAGTGGCCCGATCAACGAATGGGGACATCACGAGGACGTCGCCCAACTGCTCGCGGATGACTTCCTCGCGCTGCCGGGCGGGGACCAAGTGGACCGTGAAGGGTTCCTGGCAGCCGTCCGCGAGGGCACCGACCCTGTGCAGTTCTTCACCGGCAAGACCGTGGTAGTGTTCCACGCTTCCGGCGCCTGGTACGGTTCGGTCCACGGATCCCCGGGCATCGCGCTCAACAAGGCGAGCCATCTTGGGCACGCCGCCAATCTGGCGGGGCCCTGGGGCATCGTCGAAGTCGAAGTGGGCGAGGGAGGCCCCTACCCGGTCGGGTGGAAGTGTGGGCAAACCAGCGCATCATCGGTCGCCAAAAGCCACGCGGGACCGGTGCTCATCCGCGGCGGCGCCAGCCTCGGATTCGTCTCCGTGGGCACAGGTGGCATGGCCACCTGGGTGCACAACCACACCGTTTACGCGGAGGGGGCGAACGCGATAGCCATACACATGTCTGTGGCGATCGGCACCCCCAGGATCTTCTCGTCGGTCGAGCTTGAATCGGCGAGTTCTGGAGGCGATTACGGCGGCAGCCCCCAGAAGTGGCACGCCAACATGTACCGCGAGGGGCGCCTTGGGTTTGTGGATGTGGGAGGCACGGCCACAGTCCAAGAGCACATGCTCTACGTCAAGAACACCCAGGGCGGGATCTACGCGCGTCGCGTGCATTTCCCGGTCAGCCGTCGGTGCGGCATCCAGCACACGAACCGTGTCCTTGAAGGCCCGCCGTCGTACGGCACGATCCACCTGCGAGATTGCACATTCGATATCGCGGACAAGTTTTTGTCTGGAGGCGGCGGCGGGTGCATCACCGTGTCCGGCCACGGCGGGACCGTCCTGATCGAAAACCCTACATTCGTGTCTGAGCTGGACACGCACAAGATCGACTGGTCCCACAACGCTCTAATCGTGGCGTGGGGCGAGCCCGACTCGGCAAATGGCGGGGTTCACAAGCTCCCCAGCGGGCGCCACATCGGGCGCTTCGACGTGCGCACCCCGGCGCTGAGCACGACGACGGAGACTTTCTTTCGGCCCGACCGGGAGCCGATCATGCTTTCGTCGATCGATGTCGCGCACATCGACATGCCTGGCCCATCGTCCGACGAGGCCAACATCCACGGAGCCTTCGGGGGTCTCGAGCGCGCCAAGAAGGTCCGCGTCGGGAGCGTCCCGCTCAACCAGGACGTGGGCACGCTCACGGTGTCGGGCCAGGCCGAGAGCTGGGCGACCCTCGAAGTGGTGCTCGGCCCGCCCGCGCAGGTGGTCCCGTGAGCCAGACGATGGCCATGATGCGATTCGCTTCGCGCAAGCTCGGGCTCGACGTCGCTGCGATGGACGACGCAGTCGCGCGCTTGCCTGCGAGCGTGCAGCGCGCATGCTACGCGGGCTGGATGCCCGGCACCACCGCCGAGGTGCTCTATCGCAGGGCTCGCGAGGTCCTCGTCATCTACCACTCGATGAGGGACGAAGCTGCGCTCGTGCAGCTCTTCAAGCGCATGGCGGATCCCGAATGCCGCACGGTTCCAACGTCTGAGATCGAGGACTTCATGCGCTGGGCGTATGCGGTGGCTGCGCGCGCGCGCGAGTGCGGCGACCCTGACCGAGGATATGGCGCCGATGCGCTGGACCCCATCGAGGAGATGCTGCGATGAAGTCCGCCGAATGGCAAGTCGACGCGGCACGCGTCAACAATGCGCTGCGAGAGGTCTACAGCACCCTCATGCACGCGAGGGAGATCGCGCTCGTCCGCGGGCACGTCGATGCCGCAGCCGCGCTGCGCACGAAGATGGACAGCATTGCGCCGCAAATGCGCTACGTCTGGCCGTCGCCCATGCGGTCGCTGGATCTTGCCGCGCTGTTCGACGCGCGATACCAGGCCATTGCGCGCGAGGAAGAGCTGAGCCCTGGGCGCGCGGACAAACTGGCTCAGAACAAGAGCGCCAAGGCGAAACGCGACAAGGCGCGGTATCTCACCTGGATGGCGACGCGCGAGTCCGCCGCGCGCTAGGCGGGAATAGAGTGGGGCCGAGCACCATGGACGAATGCTCGGCCCCACACCCGCGGAGCAGCCAACGGGGTCTCCTTCTAGGGGGGAGAGGCTCATCCTGCCATTCTGAGCCAGCGCGGCCAACGGATCAGCGCAGGAAGCGCCCGATCCGGGACCCGCACCACGCGGTGAGGAGCAGGTAGCCCACCGCCGCAGCGAGGAGCATCACGGCTGCACCGGCTTCGGGCCCGGAGTCTTGCGCCGCCACAGAGCCAGCAGCGCGGCCAAAGCAGCCGCAGCCGGCGCGCCGACGAGCACCGCGACCGTGGCGACCGCGCCTTGCTCGACCAGCTCGCCGCGGGTTGCAGGCTCTTCGACGGGCGGAGGCGTGTAGATCACTCCACCGCCGCCGGGGATCTCGATGACGACCGGGGCGCCGGGGTCTGGCGCTTGCGCATTCGGATCGATGGGCGCGTCCCACCATTGCCGCGCGCCAGCGCATCCGCCGAGCGCTGCAGCCGCGACGAGGACGATGACGATCGTTGCGATTGCGCCGGCAATCTTTTGCCCGGTGCGAAGCTCAAGTTCTCGCCGTCTCATGATTCAACCTCGGTGCTTGCCGGCCCCCAGGTCTTGATGACGGATCGGCCCAAAGCGTAGGCCGCGAACATTGCCGCGATGGGCCACGCGGGAGCCTGTAGCTCTGTGATTGCCCCGACCCCGGCCATGAAGGCCCAGAACTCGGTGGATGTAATGCCCTTCTGCCCGATTGCTTGGAACATGTCAGTCCTGCGGGAACTCCGCTTCCATGGCGTCAACGGCTGCGCGATGTCGCGCGGCCCACTCTTCTACCGGATCGCCAAACGATAGCCTCGGGGTCGTCACCGTGACGCTCGCGCCTTCGCTCAGCCATTCGATCGTTATCGTCTGCATGCTTGCCGTTCTGGCCGCGGTGAGGTTTGCGTCGATTCGGCCCATCGCCGCGTAGAGCCCGAGATTCGCGACGAACCCGGCCGAAAGTAGCGCGACAAGTATCCAGGATGGTAGCGACCTCTGCATCATTTTGGAGACTTCACCTCGATTATGCGAACCCTTTCCACGATGTCGGTTTGCCGGCGCTCCAGGTTCAGCAAGCGGCCGTCGACCCGCGCAGCGTCGCCCTCGTACCGTTTGTCGAGCGCGTGTAGTGCGCGCGCCGTCTCGCCGGTGTGTATCTCCGTGCGCTGCGCCGACTCGTAGAGGCTGCGCATGTCGGACGCGACGCCTCCGATCTGGATCGACGCGCGCAACGCGAGAGCGAGCGCGGGAGACATGATCGCGAGCATGACCCCCGCGCCCCACATAATAAGTTTCATGCTGACGCGAGTCTCTTCGCCGATTTCGTTTCTCATGCTCATGACAGGAACTCCGCCGGCAAGGCGGGCCCGAACCCCATGCCGTCGACCCATAGGTGGTTGGCTGCCGCCGACGTTGTCGTTGTCGCAACCGCGCCGACGCCGAACGCGCGGGACGTGCCTGTTGCAACGTTTGTCGCGATGGTCTGATCGTAGACCTTCACTCCGGTGAGGTGATCGTAGATCCGGAACCGGACAGAGGCGGTGCTCACGTAGCGGATGACGTGCCGATAGATCACGCCTGAAAGCGGCGTGAACGTTGTGCCGCTCGTCGTCCGCACGCTGTTGCTGGCGGTCTTTGCCGCAAGCGCGCCGCTAGCAAGCTCGAAGTATGCCCCGTCGACGCAGTCGGCGTGGTTCGTCGTGTCGATGAACCCCAGCCGGACAAGCGATGCGGTGGCAAACGCGCCGGTGTATGCCGCGATGGCAACGCATGCCGCCCCAGGTTCCCCGAGGATGGTCGCGACGTCTAGCGTGCGCGCGATGACGCCGCTGTTCGCGCTGGCTGCGCTCGCGATGCGAACCGCGCCCGTCATGCCCGCGAGCGCCGTAGCGACAGCCGAGCCGCTTGCGAGCAGCGTTAAAGTGAAAGGGTGCGCGCCGCCAGAGCCAGCCGAATAGTTGTAGAAGTCTTCGAAGACCCACCGCCGCAGCGCGATGGTCGGTGGCTGCATGAGCGGCAGCCAAACGCCGCCGTTCGCGTGGTAGAGAACCCAGCCGAGTTCGGTGTGCTCTACCCAAACTACGCAGCGGTCGTAGATCGTCGCGTCGGGCAGGTCGCTCTCGTCGCCGACGTGCTCTGGCAACGGGTACGGTGTGGTGTAGACCTGCGCAAGCGCTTGGGTCACAAGAGGGCCCCATCCGCTGGAACCGACGTTGATTGTGGGCAGAACCGGGCGGGGCATCTGATCCTCAGACTGGCGTCATTTGGGTGAAGACCTCGGGCGAGTTGACTCCCGAGATCTGGTGGACGACCGAAAACCAGAACGCGCGATCCTGGTGCGTGGTGAGCGACTCTAGCGGCGCGCCGGCATTGGTGAAAAGCTGCGCGTAGGTGAAGATTGCGCCGATGGTCGCGCCCTGATCCACGACGAGCACCGGGCTTGCTGCTGGCGCTCCGAGGTCGTCTGCGTAGATCCGATGGATCATCACGCCGACGACCGGCGGCGACGTATGCACGCTGCCGTAGGGTTCCTGCCCGTATCCCGCCGTGAGGTCTGCGCGCCGCTGGTGCCAGGCGAACTCAAGGGTGTCGCCGACGCGGAACGCTGGCACGTTCAGGCCGAGCCCGCCGGGGTATCCGCGCAGCGCGCCGACGGCGATGGGTACGACGTTCGCGCCGCGGAAGGTGTGTGCTACCTCGTCCGCGTCGGCGAGAGTCAAAGACTCGGTCGCGCTTTGTGCGGGCGCCTTGAAATATCGCGTCAACCCCGGCGCGAACGTGGCGGACGTCAGCAGCTCAAGCTCGACGCGCGGTCCGATGTACACCATTGTGTCGGCGGGCCACGCTTGCTGGACCGTGTCGTATCGAGCACGAACCAGACCGTCAAGCGTGTAGCCTCCTCCGCCGGTAGATGTGAGCGAGCGCAGGAAGCACACCTCAGCCTGCGGGCCGCCGCCGATGATGGCGACCTGCGTCCCGGTCAGCCATGCGGTGGTGTCGGCGGACAGATCGACCGCTGCTTGCGTGCCCACCCCCACGAGATAAGCCGCGGGACCCGCAGCGTGCCCGGGATACCCCAGGATGGGCGTCGTTGCAGCGGGCAGAGCTGCGGACAAGCGCACGCCGGCAAACGACGACTGCGGCGAGCCGATCGGCGTAGCGATCCCCTGCGACGTGGCGCTTGTGTAGACCTGGGAGGATATAGCGATCGTGGTCGCGCGGACTCGCGCAAGCATCGCGCGTTGGGTTCCTGGCGCGGACCCCCACCACGGGGGCACCTCGATCGCAGCCTGAGCGAAGTCCGCCTGGAGCGGTTCGGCCCCACCGCCACCGCCTCCACCACCGCCGCCGCCTGCACCCGGGTCAGTGACCACGAATGCGGGCGAGACGTCGTAGATGTCTTTGACGAGTTGCACGCGCGTGCGGGACGACAGCGCGTCGCGCCCGATGCCGAGCACACGCCATGTCCCGGCGTAGCCTGTCAGCGCAACGACCTGGCCGTTGGCGAGATCTCGAGCCGCGCGGCCGAGGAAGACCTCCCCTCCACGCGCGCGCGAAAGATGCTCCTGCGCCTTGCGCTGCGCGATCTCGCTGGCCGTTTTGAAGTCGGTCGCGGTGTGAATCGTTACCCTGACGTCTTTGGGGAAGTCGACGAGGTGCGCATCGCCATCGTTGACTATCGGGATGACGTTCGTTGTGAAGCTGCGTTCGACGTCGGCGAACTCGAACATCGCGCGCGTCGTTGGAACGCGCCCTTGCTGGTTCTGCATTTCGGGCAGCGGCGCGAGAATGGCATCGGCGGGGATGACCGCGATGTCGGCAGGCGCAGGCGCGCGCATGAGGACGAACCGGATGCGACCGTCCCGGGACAATGTGCGCACAATGCCGTGGTCCATCATGATGCGCGTCATGAGCCCCTCGACGGTGAGGCCGTCGTGCCCGACTACGTTGACCGGCGCGGGATGTGCCTCGAAGTAAACGCCGATCTGCTCAAGCGACTCCAGGTCGAACTTGGATTTGCGCAGCGCCATGCCATGAGGCCAGCCGCCGAACAGGATCTGGTAGATCGCGTGCGCGGGGTTTGCCCCGCTGTGCTGCAAGGTCTCGAACGGCGTAAGCGTCGCGGTCCTAGAGTCCCAGTCTTGTGATGGGATCATCTGAAGACGCCACCAACCAAGATAGCTCGGGTCCTGATTGTCGTCGGCCGTGATCGGGAACTTGACGAGCAGCTTGTATTCGCCGTTGAGCCCCGGCGTGCTGACGAGTTGGAGGTTTTGCGCTCCGGTCACCAGCACATTCTTGCCGACGATGAACGCCAGCCCCTTGTCGGGCGGAACATAAATCCAGTTGCCGTTATAGGGAGAGCCGCCGCTCGGAGTGGTCGCGAACCCCTTCGCGGCGGCCGCTGCCGCGGTGTTCGGCTGGTCGATGCGCTCCCAGTACGGCGCGCTCTTGAAAAGCCCTACGCGCTGGATCCCTACCTCGACGTCGTGTGAGATCGTCGGCCAAAACGGACTCGGCCCCAGGATCTTTCCCGAGCCCTCGCCGCTGATCTCTGTGCGATAGATCAGGCCGCCGATCTCGGCCCAGTTGCTCGCGATGCCGGTCAGCTTGGACAGCAACGCGTCGACGGGCTGCGTCTCTTCGCCCCACTGCGTGAAAAACCGCCCGTAGCCTGAAATGAAGATCAGCGTGCCGCTGGGGTGCGTCGCTGGAGTGATAGGGAAGATTTTCGCGCTGAGCCCCGGGTTGATCGGCGAGCCTTCCTGAAAGATCCCGTGGATCGCGCGCATGGGCCCGACTGCGAGGATGTGCCAAGCCTCCTCGCGATAGTCGGGGCCCGACGAACCGACCTGCGTGCGCAGCCCGACTGCCGCGTGTATCGCGGGAACTGATCGGCGTCCGATGATGACCGGGACCCGCGCGCCCCGGCTCGTGATCGGTGTCGGCGCATCCTGGAACGGCGGCTGAGGTCTGCGCGCAGCGAGCCGTGCGGAGATGAACGAGAGAGCGAGCCCCACGAGCAACGCAACGAAGTTGATCACGCCAGTTTCGCTCGTGAACTGCGGCGCGCGGCGGATCTTCATTTTGGCGACTGCTGGTAGTGGGGTGCGTACTCGGGCATGAGCAGCCCCGGCGCGAGGAACCGATCCGCGTTGAGGTATGCTTTGCAGTTGGCGCTCGTCTTGTCGCACCCTGGCGCCACGTCGACGGTCGCGTTGAGCCACTCGATCGGCACGTCATCGCGCAGCACAAACGTCGACGGCGCGTCTGTGCTCCACTTGCGGACGCCGATGCGCGCGCCCTGGTACTCGACCCACCCGTGCTGGTAGTAGGTCGCGTAAGAGCCGGGCGTCAGTCCCGCGATAGTGACCGTCGAGCCGCTGATCGACTGAATCTGACCCTGCTGCACAAGGTCCTCGATCACGACCGCGGCAGAGCGACAGAAGCCTCGGCCGAACTGGCGCTGGCAAAACTGATTCGCAGCGATGCCGAGAACCGCGCCTTCGGTCAGCCCCAGCTCGTCCAAGCACTCGACCAGCACGCGACCCGTGCGGCCTTTCGGGTTTCCCGTCACGACGTCGACATGCCCGGCCCATAGAACTCGCTCGTCGTATGCGACGCCGTCCGCGCCCGATCGGATCTCGACCACCTGGACGTCAATCAATGGATGGCGCTTGCCATCGGCGAGCTGTGCGAACAGTGCGATGGACGCCGGGACGTCGATGCGCAGAGGGTCCTGCACGATCCCTGGAGCGTCGACGGGGATGCGGACGTCGAGGTCCGGGACTACGGTGTAGCCGAGCGCGCCGGAGACTTGCCGCGCGAGGTTCAACGCCCCGCCGACCCAAGAGAACCGGACCGCAACCGTCGAGAACTTCGAGGTCAGCGATTGGCCGCCCGTCGGCGGTTGCCGCGGTTCCTCGGGTTGCTCCAGCAGCGGCAGCAGGAACGCGAGCGCCTCGGCTGTCCACTCTTCCGCACCAGGCGACCCAGCGAAGAACCTCGACACAGTGAGGTGGATATTTGCTTGGCCTGCCGGCGGCGTCAGCGCCTTGAGCGCAAGCTCCATCGCGATCACGCCGCACATGGGGTGCGCGTTCAACGCGGTAGTCAACCCGTATGTCTCGAACTCCGCGTATGTGTAACCGGGATTTCCGGCGGTCGGAATGTTGCCTGCGAGGAGGCACACCGGCACGACTGCGTTCGCCTCGGCGACTGCGGGATCAATGAAGGCGTGGTAGAGCGCGGACGCTAGGTCGATCTGGTCTTCTGAGCTTGGGCCGGTCTGCGCCTTCGCACCGCCGATCGTCTTGACGAGCGCGCCTGCGTAGTCGGTCCAATGCGGGATGAATCCGCTGCCGATGTAGACGTTCCAAGTCGAGACGTTCTGTTGGTTCAAAACGCCGCGCAGTCGCGTCGACTTCGAGTACCGGCTCGCCGCGAGCGCATCGGGATCTGCGCGGTCGCATCCGAGCGCAAGGAACTGCCCGAGGTGCGCGCCGAAGCTGCGTCCCGTCGTCACCCAGTCGTTCGCGACATCTTGCGAGAGCCCAGCGAGCGACCCAAAGGTCGCGATCCACTGGACGAGGTGAACCATGCAATGCTCGGCGCTGTAGCGGGTGAGCTTGCTCGCGTCGAGCCTGAGCTTGTGCCCAAGCGGCGCGTACTTCCATTGGCTGGGGTCAAACGCGCCCCGCCCAGGGATCGCCGCATCTGCTGCCGCCGAAGTTGCGAAGTAGATTGTCCCAGGCGCGGCCGCGTCGCCCGTATCGCCAACGAGCACCTGCACCATGTAGCCGATGGAGATGACCGCGTGCCCTTCCTGGTACAGGCGGGACAAGTAGTGGAACGCGCTGCTAGTCGGGAGCGCGACGTCGAGGTCCTCGATTGGCCTGCCCGACGTGGCGAACGCGCCACCGCCCTGGACTTCGATGGTGCCCTTGCGACCGCCGACCGGAGCAGGAATGTCGGTGCGGTAGAAGACGGTCGCACACAGGCGCGCATCGATCTCGTTCGCGAGCAACGCCGCGTCGGTCGTCTGGTAGACGTGCCCCGGCTGGTAGCGGATGACTAGCTGCGGTTGGACCATTAGACGATCGCGCTCCAGTCCGTGCCGTGTCTGGCCGCGAGCGCTGAGCCGACGGCATTCAGTTCGTCGATGCTGATCGCGCGCGAGTAGACCGCAACGGCGTTGAGTTGCATCTGCGTGCCAACACTAAGGGACGGGCCGTCCGTGGTCGAGCCAAGCGGGTATCCCATCCACCTGAACCACCGCGTGAGGGTCGTATCCACGCCGTTGATGGCGGACGGCGCGCTGGTGATGGCGCGCTGGATGCCATCGACCCACAAGGTTTGAGCGACTCCCAGCTCGACGCGGTAGACGATGAGCTTGCGGTTGCCATCGAACAGGTCTGCATAGACCGCATTCTGGCCCGCGGGCAGTGACGCAGACGGCAGCTCCTGAGCGAACATGCGGATGCGCCCGAGCTGGAGCGCAAAGGTATCTGGCCCAGAGGAGCCCAGGTAAGAGATGATGTCTCCCGCGCCCGATAGCGGGTCGAGTGCCGCGGGCGGCGTGTTCATGTGCAGGAAGAACGTGACGCCGGTAGTGCCCCACGGTGCGGCTGATGGCGTACCGCTGTCGGCTTCCAGAAAGAGCATGCGGTGCGTGGCGGAACCGAGCCGCACGATGCTAGGCGTTCCGAGGCTCGCCTTGTCCGTGGTGCCAGTCGCGACGCCGGTGGACCCGGTCGTCCGCAACAGCCGCATCGCGGGAACCGGCAGAACGCTGAGGATCGGCACCATGGCACGCAGGCCGGGAGCGCTAGGAACAGAGGGGTCAAAGCGCACGTCGGCCCAGTAGTGGACGGCGCTGTCGAGTCGCGGCCAAAGCTCGGCCTCGGTCAGCGCGCCGTTCGCGGGGTCTGCCGGGTTCGTGGTGGTGGGCGTCGCCGCTCGCAGGGCGTTCTTGGTCGAGTCGATGTAGGCCCACAGGTCCGGCGTGCCGTCGACCGCTCCCGTCGCAGAGGACGCGGGCTCCACGAACCCGAGGATGTCGATGGATGCCGGCTCGGCGCGGGTGTCTTCGACCGCCAGGGTAATCGTGCAGATGCTATCGGTGACCCACTCCTCGCGCAGCACGTCCGCAGCCATCCGCACCAGGTGCGCGGGAGTCACGCGGAGCAACTGGTCGAGGGGCGGAGCAAGGGTGAGGTCCTCGCTGAAGGAAAGGACTAGCTGGCCCGAGACCGGCGACTGGACCGACTCGATGTCGACGAGGATGGGCGCAGCGCCTTTGAGCTGGAGCGCGAGATACCGGTACGTCTGCGCGACGTTGGTCGTGTCGTAGTCGCCTGCGACCGTGATGTTGCTGGCCGTGATCGCCAGCACCGTGCCGATGGACTGCGGGCCGAGAGCCCAGAAGGGCAACGCCCTGCCGCGTCGGCTCTCCAGGATCGATAGCGCGTGCCAGGCGTCCGAGCGGCTGAGGAACGAGTACGCCAGCTCTGCGTCTGCGCCCGTCTCGACGGACAAGAACTGGTCGTAGGACGATGTCCCGATGTTCTCGGTTTCGACCTCGCGGCCCAGCGACATCGATGGAGCCTGGCCCCAGTCGGGGGCGACCGCGAGCACGGGCCAGCCGCGATAGATCTGCGCGTCAGCCGGAAGCGAGCGAGCAGGGAATGCGCTCGGCGCTTCAAGCTCTCTGGCCTCGAAGTCGATCTGGACAATCCCGTCGGTGATCGCGACGACCGGCATGCCGATTACCGGCCGGCAGCGCGCGAGAGGGTACACGCGCGAGCGCTCGGGGAACGATCCGACCAGCGCATCGGCGATGGTTAGCCGGTCGCTCTGGACCGTGACAATGGTTCCGGTCTGCGCAGCGGTCGGCCAGCCGTCCGCGTAGGTGTGGAGGATGAAGCGGCCGCCCGCCACAAATCGCCGGTCACTCGGCGAGCAAAAGATCGTCGTCCCGCTGCTCGATGCCGTCGTTGACGCGAAGTCTGAGTAGACCGGGAGATCGAAATCGCCTTGGGTTGCGCGGGTCATGTTGACCCGGAACTCCGCGGAACGCGCCGCGTCGATGCCGGTCATCTGCACGCCAAACCTGCGGCGAGGGCGATCGAGAAGCCCTACGCGTTCCTCGACCGCAGACGATCCTGCGCGCGCGACGTCGGTGACTTCTGCCGTCTCTACCACGACCGCAACGGACCAGTTGGCGCGCAGGAAGTCGATGGAGCTTTCCGGCGGCGGCGGCGTCACGATGCCTTGATCGAGCGTCGCTTCCCAGGTGTCGAGAACGCGCACGATCTCTACCGTGCTCCCTCCGCCTGCACTTGGTGCGCCGGAGACGGCCAAGCCCGCTTCGATCGACCGCGCGAGGTCGTTGAAGGCGACGTTGATGTTCTCGACGCTCGTCCACGAATCGACGATCGTGGCCTGATCGAGCAGCGCGAAGGCTTCCGGCTCGAAGTACACGAGCTGAATCGTGGCCCACGCATTCGTACCAGCGTACCCGCGAAAGAACTGGATCTCGTCCGTGTCGGAGATGCGATAGGCGAAGTGCTGCCGCGGTGCGCTGGGCGTTGCGCCGGACACTGTCGCCGTCGCGATCATGCCGGTCGTCGCGAGCTTTAGTGCGCGGAACGGGACGGCGAAGTCTGTGGCGATCCTCGTGACCGTTTGCGCGGTGCCCGCGGTGCCCGTAGGAAGAACCAGCGGGTCCTCGGTGATCCATGAAGCGTGGAACACTTCGAGATCGGGGTTCGAGAGGAGGTAGACGAAAGCCCGCGCTCCGGTCGTATCTGCCGCGCCGTTCTGCGACAGTTGAAGTTGATTGTTGGTGCCGAGCGGATGATCGAGGACGTAGCTGCCCGCGTTCACGTTCGGGCTGGCGTGCCGGAACGTGGAGAACGCGATGGTGTGCGCCCAATCCACCGCCGGCTCGAAGACCTTCGCAGCGCCCGGCACGACTTCACCCCGATTGCTGACGAGCCACGCGGAGCCCGAGAACTCGACGAGGACCCACGCCACTGTGACGAGCCCCTGACTACCCGCGCGCTGGATCAGGACCGTCCCTGCGGAATCCGAGCCGACGGTCGTGGTGGTGAAGAAGAGAGTGCAGTGCAGGTTCTGGGCGCTTTGTTCGTCGAGCGCCGACATCTGCGCCATGAGGATCGGCACGCACTTCGATAGGTTCACGCCAGGGGCAAGAAATACCGGGACGATGGACTCTGTTTGGCCGTTAGGGATCGCGGTCTGATACGGGCCAGCCACGACCTTGAACTCGTGTTCGCCGCCGATCGGGCCCGTGTATTCCCAAACCTCAAAGTAGGCGACGATCTGTGACGCCAGCCCGCCAGCCGGGCGCAGGATCCGCACGTCGTTGGGCCCGATGACCGCGCGCACCGAGAAGTCGCGCAGCGTCGTCGCGGAAGCTTGCCCGCCGATCGCGCCAGCCGACGAGTGCATCGTGCCCGTGACGCGCACGAACGAGCGCGTGACGTCTATGGTCGTGCCGAGGCTGACCACCACCGACTGCGGTGACGGCGAGCCTGTGAAGTCTGCGACCCCACGGATGACGCGGATGGGCAGACCCGCCATGTGTCAAACCACCGCCTGGATGCGGTGATTCCAGCGCACCACGACGGCCGTGCTGCTGTTGACCGTGAAAGCCGTCCCCGTGGTGTACGCGACAACGGGCTCACTCGCACCAGGCGACGGGTTGGTCAAGATCGCGCGGTCGACTGCCGTGGCAGTGAACGTGCCGGCCGGATAGCTCACTTTATAAGTCACGGTCTGCTCGATCGCTGGCGACGATGCGGAGTCGGGCATCGCAGTGCCGAAGAGAACGTTCAAAGGGTCATCGTCGTCCGTCTTGGGGAACCCACCATCGCATGCGCGTTGCGACCCCGCGACCTTCGTGGTCATATTCGCGCGCGTGCTCGCGCTATTCGGCACGTTGCCCGCAGTCCCAAGCTCAAGAACGCCATCGAACGCGCCTGCCCCGTTCACAAAGTTCGTCGGCGTTTGGCTCGCGAACCGCTGGAGATAATACTCCGCGCCGGCAGCCGTGACGATGTTCTCCCACCGCGCGCTGCCTCGCTCGCCCGTCGCCTCGTCGTGGGTCTCGATCTCTAGCCAGCCAATCATGTGCTCAGCCCAAGTTGATGGAGTGGTTGACAAAGACCTTGAGCGTCTCGCCGCTGATCTTTTCGATCGCACTGCCGCCGGACAGCCAGGCGCCAGAAAAGAAAAGCTGGCCGAGCGACCACGACGACAGCGAGAAGCTCTGGTTGACGAGCGCGACGCCGCGGATGTTCGCCGACACCGCAGCGCTGGAGCCATACGTCCCGCGGTAGGTCAGCACGAGCGGGCCCGACCCGGTGTTGTCAACGTCGTTGTCGTCGGTCTTCGGATACCCGCTGTCAATGTTGATCTTCGACGTCGTCGTGTACGGTGCGGCGGCATTCCAGGCTGCGATGACGCCGCCGTCCTGGAGGTTCAGGTTTTGGAACGGGTTTCCCGCCGTCCCGAAAGTCGTGTTCTCCCACAGGACCATCGCGAGATTCTGCACGCCTCCACCGTCCACGAACTCGCTCGGCGTCTCTCTTGCTGCGCGTTGCGCGTAGTGCCGCGACCCCGCGTGAGCGATACGGTTCGAGCTGTGCCAGTACCGCTTGGAGCCGTCCGCGCTGGTGATTACCGCGACGACCGTGCCGCGTGCGCCGATCGATTCGGCCGGGTGTGTGTTCGTCATTGGTCCCTCATGATCTTGCGCACCCCGGCGTTCAAAACGTCGCGGCCGTCACCGCTGACGAGCCTATCGGCGGCCTGCTTATCTTCCACCACGACAGCGAAGGCAGATCCCCCGCCGCGGGACATCGACGACGCGCGGATGGTCCCGCCATCGTTGCGCGAGTTGGGCAAGCTGATCGACCCGCGTGGCCCGCCGAACTGCGCGAGGTCCGACGGCTTGATTCGGCCCGCGTTCAACGCTTCAAGGAACCCCGACGCTTGCTGGCGCAGCTTGCGCGAGACGCCGGAGTTGAGCACGAACTCTTGGCCTGCCAGCATCGCGGGGACGTTGTCATAGCCCGGGTCCGATCCTGGCACCCAGCCGCCAGAGTGCAGACCCATGCCGGTCAGTCCGCCCGACACGTTGATGCCGCTTTGAACTGCCAAGCCAGCTTGAGACGCGACGGCTGCGCCAGAGAAGATCCCGGAGATCGCGCGGAAGATGAGCGCCTGCGCGATCATCGCGATCATCTGCCGGATGAAGTTGCGCGCGAACGCGCTGAAGCTTCCATCCGCGGCCGCGAACACCTGCACCAGCCCCGAAATGCCGTTCGCGAGCCCGTCCGCGAGATCCGCGCCGAGATTGGTGAATGAACCCGCGTTCGTGGTGATCGCCTTGAAGCGCTGCTCGAACGACTCCAAGGCGGTTTGCGCCGGGACGATCTGTGCTTGAAGGCCCGCGAAACCGTTGTTCGCTACCTGCGTCAGCGCTGCGTCAAGCTGCCTCAGCGCAACGATCTGCTGGTCAATCTCTGCCGTGTACGCTGCGTCGGCCTGCTTGACGGCCTCGAGGTCCGCGATGGCCTGCGCGATGGACGCGCGGCGCGCTTCGACGGTCGCAGAGAACGACGCCTGGGCCTGCTCCAGCGAGATGCGCCCAGCGGAAACGTCCTCCGCTAAGGCCGTGAAGTCGTCGCCCAAGCTGCGAATGATCGGCGCGCTTTGCCCAACTTGAGCCTGGAGCAACGCGAGCAGCGCGGTGAGCCGATCGATTTCCGGGCCGACGTTTGGCGCGGTGATAGACAGCTCGCCGAGATCTACCTCGCGGGCCTGCGCACTGGATGCCGCGAGGCCGTCGAACGCCGACGCGAGCTGGGTGACCTGGACCTCGAGCGCCTGGAAACGCTCCAGCGCGCCAGTGTCGCGCACGACGCCGGGGTCAGTGAGCTTCGCCAGCTCGTCCTGTAGCGCTCGCAGCTCTTCGCGGACTTGCGGCAGGTCGTCGCGCAGCCCGCGGTTCAGGTCGCCGAATGCGAACTGGATCGATTTGACTCGACCCTCGAAGCTGCCATCGGGCCCGCCGCCGAGCGCCTGCACGAGGCCGTTGACCGAACCGGCGAAGTCGTTTGCAAGTGCCGCGAACACCTCGATGCCGCGCGCAGCGCCTCCGCTTGCAAGCGCGTCGCCCAGTTGCTCGAACGCATCGCCCAGGCTGTTGGTGGCCTTTTGGATTCGCCCGATGTCCGTATCTGCGATCTGCTTCGCGGCGCCCGAGAACCGAGCCTGAAGCAAGGCGATGCCGTCCGACGCCAGCCGCCCTTCCTTGGCAATCGCTCGCAGCTCGGGGATGCGCTCGGCAAGCTGGCCCGCGGTGCCGGACCCGAATGATGCGATGCCCCGCGAGACCTCCTCGAGCGTCGCGCCGGTAGCAGACGAGACGTCTGCGACCAGCCGCAGCTTCGCGGCAAGGTCGTCCGTGGACGTGCCCGCGTTGAGCAACTGCGACGCGGCTTCGTTGAGCGCCTCGTCTGAAAACAGGCTCTGCCCTTGGATCTCCTTCGTCAGCGCGAGAACCGTCTCGAGCGCGTCAACATTCGCGCCGAGAGCAACCGCGACGCGGCGCTCGGACTGCTCCTGTTGGCGCGCCGCAGCAATGGCGCGCGGGATGCTCTGGATGGAGATGTACGCGAGAGCGAGCGCCTTGAGGCGGGTGATCAGCCCCGCGAACCCGTCGCTCGCGGTCTTGGCGGTCTTCGCCGTGCTGTCGAGCGCCTTGGCCGCGCCTTCAACCTCGACCTTAGCCCCCTTGGTCTCCTTGCCAAGGTTGGCCGCCGCATCGCCGGCAGAATCTAGCTCATCGGCCGCGCCCGATCCGTCGAGTTCGTCCGTCGCGTCTGCCAGGCGCTCGAGCCCCTCGGCTGCGGAGTCCAGACCGCGGCGCAGATCGCTGTCGTCGAACTGGCCTGTGATTACGATTTTCGGGTCAGCCATGACGCAACCGCCTAATCAGCTCGTTGACTTTCTGGGCGCCTTGACGCCCGCCTGCGACTGCGCTGCTGCCGTGCCCCATGGCCTCGATCCTGTCCGCGTGCGCGCGGCTCTTGTGCCTCGAGCACGCGGTCAACCAGCCGCGGAACTGATACACCGTCCAGCCGTCGTAGGGCGCGCCTGGCTGGCGGTCGACGAACATCGCGCGATAGGGCAGCCCGCACGCCATCAGCTCGACCGCGGCATCGCGGAGATTCGCGATACGCTTCTCTTGCCGGTGCTCGACCATCGTCGGGTCGTCCGACTGCTCATCGTCCTGCGGCTCGCTGGCCGTCAGCGCGGTCCACGCGGAGAACAGGTCGGTGTGATCGTCCTCTTCCATGCGCGTGGGCGCCGGGAACACGAGACACCGCGTGTAGGCCTCTACGATGTCCTGCGGGGTTGCCAACCGCTGCATCATCGCGACCACACCGATAGGCCACACCCGGACCGTGCCGCCGGCGAGCGTGCAGTCGATCCAGCCGAGTTCGGGGTGCGGTGAGGTTTGCTGCATGGTCGGCCAGATCCTGAAAGGCCAGGCCCGCGCGCGTCGCGCAAAGCCTGGCCCCCACAAACGCGACTATCAGGTCGGGGTCGGGACGTCGCCGACCGTCCAGCGCAGGACGCCGGCGGGCTCGACTGCCGTGAGATCGCTGATCACCGTCGCGCGAATCACGTAACTCGCATAACCGCTGTTGGGGAGCGGGGTGTCCATGCTTTGCGGCACGATGCTGTACCGAGCTTGGCGAACGGTCTTCATCGTGTTCCCCTCGCGCCCGAAGATCAGCGCGCCCTCGCCGACGATGCTCGCAGCGGTCTGCGGCAGCAGCAGGCGGCGGCCAGTGAGAGCTTTCACCGCGTAGACGACGCGCACTGTGATGGGCGTATCGAGCGAACCGCCCGGGATGGCCCAGGCGGGAGCGGTGCGCAGCAGGCCCTCATCGAGCGACTCGACGGACCAATCCGTGATCGGCACGCCCAGGGTCGCGCCAGGCGAAGACTCACCATGGCTCAGCTTGACCTGCACCGCCGTTTCGTTCGCGACCGGGGTCTCGACCGTGACGATGGTCGACGCGGTGAGCGAGGAGATTTGGTACGTCCCAGCGTTCGCGACGTTCGCCAAGCCCGTCGGAGAAAGGATGAACCGATCGCCGATTGCGAGGATGGCGGTCAAATTGGTGCCCACGGTGAAGGTGCGCGTGCTGGCGACGATTGCCGTAACTCCGGCCGCGCCTGTCACCGAAGCCAACGTGCCGACGTAGATGCCCGCGATGGACGCCAGCGGGTACTGCCATGTCCCGGTCGAGCTTTGGATGCGGAGGAACTGACCCACGAACAGGTCGGTGGAATGCGCGACGTCGAACTCCTGGAATGCCGTCGTGACCTCGCTCGGCGGATTGGCCGAGAACAGGTACTGCAAGCTCCACGGAGACATGTTGCGGAGCGTGAGGTCATACGCTTCGTTGTACTCGGACACGCCCTCGGCCACGGTCTTGAGCACGCCGCCGTAGGAGTCCTGAAGGCGGATCGTCTGGATGTCGAAGGACGGCGAGACCTCGGTCAGAACGCCGAGATCCTGGATGGGGTACTTTTTCGCGTTGGCGGTGTCGCGCTTGAAATAGAAGCGCGAACCAACTTTCCAATAATCTGCGTTGGGCATCAGGAGACCTCGTGGTAGGACATGGGGATGGAAGCAACGACGCCTTGCACGCCGATCGTGGAGTCGCTCCAGTCGGACAGCGCGTCGTCTGGGGTTTCAACGGCATCGATCAGCGGCGTGCCGTCCGTTGCCTTGCGTGTGTGCATGTCGGCGATGACCGCGATGATGTCTGCGACGAGCTGCTCCTGAACGACCTCGGACAGCTCGGGTTGCTGCGCGCCCTGGGGCATCCGTTGAAAGACCTCGAACGCGACGGTGAGCGTGCGGAACGCGGCAGGCTGATTGGTGAACGACGCAGGGATCGGGAGCGCGGACGCTTCGACGACGATCGCGACCGCGTAAGGGTTAGAAATGAAGTCGAAATGCAGCCAGTCGATCGGGCCGCGCCGCACGTAATAGCGCCCCTCGCTCTGGATCGCCCAGGAGGTCTTGAGCGCGCTGAGGATCTCGGCTCGCTTGCTCATGACGTGCGCAGCCTCGTCTTCAGAATGCGCTCGATGGCCGAGCTTAGACGGCCGACAATGCCCGGCAGTTGGTCATTGAACCCGCGGCGAAGCGCGCCCGAGCCCTGGATGCGCACTTGCTTCGCGAGCAAGAACACGGCGCGCACGTCGCGCAAGCTCATCGGAGACTTGCTGCGTCGAGCCTTCTTGGCGGCGGCCTTGAGTTTGCTTGCCTCGTAGAGCGCGCCGATAATGTTGCCGGTCGATCGCCGAAACGGAACGAACGTCAGCTTGGTCGGGAAGGACCGCGGACCCGCGGGATAGCGCGGTCGGCCGGCTGCCGTCAACGCAACACCGACCGGGATCGCTAGGGCTTTGCTCTTCGTCGGCTTGATCGTCGTGGTCTCGTCGCCGAGCTGCACGCGCGCGTAGGGCAGCCGGAACGATCCCACTTGGATCGCCGGCAAGCCATCGACCATCGTGCCGCGACCGACGACGCTGCGCGCAAGCTCGCCCGTGCGGCGCGCGCGAGATGTCGGGCCGGTCGGGCCTGAGAGAAAGCCCTTGACGACAGCGGCGCGCACACGCTGACCGTCGCGTTCGAAGTGCGCGACGATGTCTTGCGCGATGACCTCGGGGTCGAGCTTGCGGCGAGCCGTGCGCAGCAGCTTGCGCGACTCGTGGTCGAGTGTGATCTTGAAGGTCGTCACGCGAGAAAGACCCTCCGACGCTTCGCGGTATCGGAGAATACGGGGTGCGACGTGGATGCCGTCAGCGCCAACGCGCCGGGGCTGACTTGCTGGAGGTAGTCGGTCGTCACGCCGTCCCTGCTATCACTGTCAGCGATGATGCGCCCGCCTTGCCAGCGGCGTAGCTGGAACCCGATTTCGAGGAGCAGCGCGCGCTTGATGTCCGCGGGCACGGTCGACGAGGAATAGCCACCGGTCAAGGTCAGCCGCAGGAAGCGCGGCGCGACGTCCAGCTCGAGCACGCTGGCAGAGTTCTGCCCGCTCGCCTGGAGAAACTCGTAGTCATCTTCGGCAACGAGCGCGACCCACGCGTCGGCTGCGTCTTCGCGCTGCTCGACAACGATCGCCGTCGTGTTCTGGAGCGGCAGGTAGATGCGCCGCAGCGGGTAGCGCATCACGATCTCGACAGCGGTGCGCTCGTTCCACCACGCACCCGTCAGGAGCTCAAACTGCGAGATCGCAGCCGCCCGCAGATCGGGGATCAACGGATCAGCGTCAAGCGTCAGGTTGAGCCCCAAGGTGATCTCTGCCAGCTCAATCACGACACGCACCAACCCCCGACGCTGATCGGGTCGTCGCTCACGTTGTAGGGGATGCTCATGTGGGTCGAAGCGAGAAGCGGAGCGACGATCGAAAGCGAGCGATTGGCGGGGGCCATGGCTCGCTTTCGATCGTCTTAGATCACGCCGCCGGGGTCGGCACAGTGACGAGAACCGGCGCGGAGTCAGGCGTGTACTTGGCGCTTTGGAGTACCGCGATCACGTGAGTGGTGAAATCGCCAGACCCGCCGACGGTGGCGGTCGCCTGGATGAATCGCTGCGCGCCGCGAAGATCGACATGAAAGACGATGGATGCGAGCAGGTCGTCCTCCGCGGGGGCAACAACATGCGACGCGCCGGTGATGGTCGTATAGGACCCGCCCGACGTCGCCGAACTCTGGATATTGACCGTCACGGTCCGGGTGTCGGCGACAGCTCCATGGGAAAGCACGATCAGTGCGTCGTCGAAGCCGAGGCGATCGGCAGGGACCGACGTCAGCGCAGTCGCCACGTTGGCGCGGCCGATCATCACGGCCTTGGTGCCGAAACCGGCATTGGTGAAGCTCATTGGATATTCCTCTTGTTGTTGTCAGACGTCGAGCGACGTCGCACGGCAGAACGCGGTGGGTTGGAGGCACAGCAGGTCGTGCGACTGGTGCGCAATGATGGTCACGCGAGCGCGCTTGGCGTCGTCGTCGACCTCGGTTGCGCGAAGGCGGAAGTCCATCCAGGACAGGTCAGCCATTTGCGACCAGTCACCGAACCAGAGTTCCGCGCCGGTGTCGACCAGAGTCGGCGCACCGACCTGGTTTGACCAGACCATCGGGTAGCCGTCGAATGCGCCGACTTGAGCGCTGGCAAAACCTGTGAACAGGTTCGTGCCCATCGCGTTCTTGGCTCGCCCCATGCGCGCGCCAACGCTCTTCTGGCCGGCGTATTTGAAGGGGCTCTCGGCACCGTCGTTGTATTCCGCGGCCTGGATCTTCCAGTACATCGCGCCCAACGCGTCGGTGATCGTCTGCGAGCCAGTACCTGCACCGACGTCGCTCGGGACGTGGTTGTAGAGAACGCCGCTGAACGAGTGAGTGAGAACGCCCGGGGTCAGCTTCAGGCCAAGCGGTTGCTTGTCTGTGCCCAAGCCGTGGATCAGCATCCGGTCACGCATCAGCGCGAACGCGCGCGCGATCTTGCGGTTGGCGATTTGCTCCATCGCTCCCGCGGTCTGCGTGAGCATGCCCCAAGAGAGTTTGGTGTCCGCTCCCATGAGATGCGGCGAAACCTTCTTCGAACCCATCGTGGTCGCGCTCGAGGTGGTCGCTCCCATCGCCTCGGAGTCGACGTAGTAAGCGATGTGGTCGATACCCTCGACCGGCCACTCCATCGTGCCGACCATGCCCGACATCTGAGTCACGCCGAGCCTCGCGCCGACGCTCATCCGAGCTTGAAGCGGGATGATGGCGTTGGCCTGGACCACGTGCGGGATCAGGATTCCGCCGTCGGCCCAGGACTGGCCCGTCTGGCTCGCGTACTGCTTGATGGCTTCGATCTCGAGCCCGTACGTCTTGTCCGACATCAGGTCGCGGCCCATGCGCTGGCCGCCGTTCTTGAGTTCGCTGGCTGCGATTTGCATGCAGCGGAACAGCGAGAACCCAGGCTTTGCAGCGGTTTCCAGCTCCAGGCCCGGGAGTTGGTGCTTCTCGGCGGTGTCGGCGAACGCTTGCAGCTTCGCGATCGTCGCGTCTTGCGCCTCGATCTTGGCGGCCAGCTCGTCGCGCGTCAGCTTGTCGGCCGACTCGCGCTCTGCGCGCAGGCTTTGCACGCTCTCGGTCAGTTTCCCCAGCGTGGCCTTGACCTCCTGGGGGATATCTACTTGGGACATTGTTATTCCTCGGACTAGGACAGCGCGACGGTGAAGGACGTAGCGCGGGAAAAGGATTCCGGGCGCTCGAGCACCACGGAGTAGGGAGCGCGCGCGATGAACCTCGCACGGCCGCGTTTGGCGTCGTCGCCGGACTCGACGATGCGGATCTCAAGCGCTCCCCAGAGCATGTGGATCATGCGAGAGAAGTCGCCGAAGAAGAGGCCCGCGTCGGTCGTGCCGGCGGTGCTCAAGCTTGCGCGAGCGAGCCGCGACCAGCCGACGGAGTGCTCCATCAGCTCGCGCTTGCCAAATGGAAACAGGACGTCCTTGCCAGTTGTCGACTTGACCCGGCTCAGTTTGCGCCCGACCGCGGGCTCGGCAACGTAACCCCAGCGGCTCGACCCGAGTTCGCCGCCGTTGTCGACCGCCAACCAGTAGAAATCATCGAGCAGGCTCGTGATGGTCTGCGATGCGCCGGTGTACGTGGCTCCAGCGAACGAAACCGCGTTGACGCCAGGCGCGCTGGCGATACCCATAACGTTGCCGTCGACGCCACTACCTTGCAGCGCGTAATGGTCGCGGTCAGCAGCGAACCGGCGCGCGATGATGCGTCGCAGCCACGCTTCAGGCGCGGGGCCCGAAGTGTTCAAGAACGCGAACGACACCGGGATTTCCGCGGTGAGGACGCAAATCTCCGGCATGATCGCGCCGAATGCGGTCGATGCTGGCGTGCTCGATTCCGCAGCTTCGGTGTCCTGCGGGGTGAACCGGATACCGCCTTCGTCCGTCGGGATGACGACGTTGCCGACCATTCCCGCGAACGTGCGCGCACCCATGCGCTCGGTAATGCTCTCGGATGCAATCTCCGGGATCAGGCTATCCGTCAGCGCGGTAAACGGCACGAGCGCCGCAGCGTCCGCGTCGTTCGTCATCGCGTACTGCCGAGACGCTTCCGACTCTTCGTCGAAGTCGCGCAGCGTGATCTGCGACCGATAATAAGAGGAAGCCGCAAGCCGGAACGCTCGCGTAAGCTGTAACTGTGTCATGTGGCGATCTGCCGGAGTGCGGCTTCCATTTCTCGGTCCAGCGCAGCGAAGTACGCAGGTGCAGCAAGCTCCGCGTCGGACTCGACCCGACGCATGAGCAGCCGCTTGATTTCGCTCAGCTCTGCGCCCTGCGCGTCCAGGCGCGCGGCGATCGAGCCTTCAAGCGCGCTGATGCGCAGCGTCGAGGACAGCGCGATATCTCGCTCGTGCGTGCGCAGGATCTCGCGCTCGGTCTGCGGGCTCGATCGCTCGATGTACTCGGCGTCGGCTGCCGTGATGTGACCGGCCTCGACGCTCATCTTGAGCGCGCCGGGCTGCGCACCGACCGAGACCAAGCTGATCTCGTGAAGCTCGTTTTCGAGCAGTTCGACCCCGTACTTGCCCAGGCCCAGGCGACCGCGCTCTTCATCGTTTGCGGGCTTGCGGCTTTTCAGATTCAAAAAGCCGGGCGAGACCGCCCTCAGCACGTCCGCACGGGCCAGCCGGTCAATGCGCGCAATGTCCTCGCTCGCTTCGGAAGCCAAGCGAACCGCGCCCGTGGTGACCTTGCCACCATCGAGCATCTCGGTGCGGATGTCCGTCCACGTGCCAATCGGCTGGTCGTAGTCATGACCCCAAAGCGCGATGGGGTTGCGGCGGAAGTTCTCTAGCTTCCATCCGTCTTGCCGCACGATGTCCCCGTAGCGGTTGACCCGCTCGTCGGAGATCACGAACCGCAGCAACCCGCCTTCGGGCTGGACGCTATACGCGACGGACCGACGCATCGGCAGCACGCGCGCGGACGCCGCCATCTGCTCATCGATCGTCTCGATCTGAGACGGCGTCGCGATATCCGCGGCGAACAGGCGCACCAGGCGCAGTCGATCGCTTGCTTCGAGCTTCATTCTTCTCCCTCGTCAAAGACCCCTACAACCGTGCACCGGCAGTTGATGACCTCGCCCGCGTCGCCCTGCGGATCGTTCGGCCAGCGCAGCCCGTTCGAAAACTGCGCGCCAATCTCGACGACCTGCCCATCGAGCGGCGCGTGCGTGTCGCGGACGTTCTCGTCGCGGCTGGTGACCCACTCGTGCCGTTTGAGCCCGATCAGCCGCATCTCGGTCACGCGCGAGAAGTTCGCGACCGCGCCAGCTTCGGTCTGTGCGATCGTCATCGCGCGCGCGTCGATCTGCTGCGAGGTCGCCTGAACCATCGTCTTGATCCGCGCCAACTGAGCGCGCAGCCCGACCGCGACCGATGAGACGGTGTAGCTTTCCGCGACCAGCGCCTCCGCGATCTGCCGGCGCGTGAAGCGGGCAAGCGTGCTCATCGTGCCTTCGGTGACCTTGATCGCCTTCGTTCCGAGGAACGCGGCGGCCGCGGGCGACTGAGCCGTAAACAGCGCGGCCGACTTGCCCAAACGGCGCGCGATCGTCCGCGCTTGAACGTCGAGGATCTTCGCCATGGTTGCGGCGAACGGCTGCTTGAGCGCGTCCGCAAACCCGATGTCGGACGGCATCAGATCCGCAAGCGCGGCCATCATCGCTTCGACGTCGGCCTTGCTCTGCGCTTTGAGGGTCCCGCTCAGGCCGTCGCCCGCTGCGATGTCTTCGACGCGCTTACTCACCGCACGCAGGTACGCTCGTTGAGCCCCGGCGAAGAGCGTCTGTAGCTCGTTGTCCTGCGCACGCGTCGCGGCGGCGTATTCGTGCCACGCAACCGCGCGCCGGTCGTCCTGCATGTCGAGCCGCATGCGCCGATGCACCGCGGGCGCTTGCTGTTCGAACGGGAAAGCGGGCAACGAGGGCGGCAACGGCTTGATGTCCGCATCCGCGATGTCGTCCTCGATGTTTTCCAGCCGTGCAGCCGCTTGGACCGTCAGGCCCATATCGACCCACGTCTTGACGCGCGCGACCTGCGCATCGCGACTAGCTCGCAGCGCCGTCATGCCGGATGAGTCGAAGCCGATGACGATGCCGCGACCCGGTGCCGCAACGTCGACTAGCTGCGACTGGATCTGTTCTTCGACGTCGTGAGCCGCCGGGATGATCGTCTGCTCCAGCGCGACCGCGATAGCCTCTTGGGCCGTTGCGCGGTTGATGTCTTCCACGAACCCGAGGACGACGCGGTTCAATCCGAACGCGGCAATAATCGCGTCGCGGTTCCACACGCGGCCTTCCATGAACGCCATTTCAACGGGTGTGAAGGCCTCGTTGACCGGTTTCAATCCTTGCGTGAGGATCAGCGTTCCGCCTTCCCTGAGCTTCTCGTCGGATACCTCCTTCGCTTGCCTGCCTTGGTCCGGCGTCAGCATCTGATCCGAAGACAGCACAATCGACGGCTGCCCGCCGTTGTTCACCAGCGCATCCGTCATGCGGTCGAGCTGGTAATCCTGATCGGCTTGGCGCAGCGTGATGTGGGCCAGCCCCAAACCGCGCACCGGGTCGTAGGGATTGAATTCGGAGATCCGCACGATCTGCTGCGGGGAGAACTCCATCGTCGCGTCGCCGGTGTACCGGTACCGCTCCACGACGCCAGATCTGGAGTTGATTTCGGCTTGGACCTGCGAGCCGCGGATCGGCATCAGGTGCGCCGGGATGGGATCTGCGGTCGGCAGGTACCGCTCGTCGAGCCGGGCCCAAAAGCATTCGCCGTCGAGCAACCGATAGATCTCGGTTGCTTTCAAAAACAAGCGCGAACCCATCACTGGGTTGGGCCGTGCGAGCAGATCGAGAATCGGGTGCGACTGGAGCTTCGTCGCGTAGTCGGAGCGGTCGGTCCACAGCGCGAGCGGCATGTCCGAGAGCAGCTCGGCGCGTTTGCGGATGCAAAGGTGAACGAGCCAGTGCTGCGTGTACGGTTGCTCGATTGCGTCGCTGCCGCGCAGGCGAAGGCGGGCAATCGCTAGCGTGCCGCCGTGCCAGCTCTCAGCCATCCCGGGGATAGCGAGGCTGTGCATGGCCACGCCGCCAGCCCCTGCCAGCGGCCCGGTGCCGTACGCTCCGAGCGCCATCCCGCCGCGGGTGACCGTCTTTGCGGCCGCGCGCACGCTGGCTGCGGCCTCAGTGATGAATCGAGCACCGTTCACTCCCGGTGACCCGATAGGAGCGCGGCAGAGCGATCAAGCCGACCGCGGGCGCAGTTTCATTCGGGGGACCCAGGGGGTCGGGCTGGCGTCGCCCAAGCTTTGGCGGCCCGGACGAGTGAACTCCGGTAGCCCCCGGATGGGGTTCGGTATCGCCTCCCGGTGTTCCGGTAGGTCACATATCCCGCGGCCTCCATGGCGGCGTGGAACGCTATTTCGGCGTTGTACTTCTTCAGCGATCCCGCCAGGTCGGGGGCACACGCATCGGCCAGAAGGTGCAGTTTCGAGTGGTCGTCCATGCCAAAAGCATAGCCGAAGCAAAGCCGAAGCATAGAACCTCAGAACACGACCGGGCCAATGGCCCCCAGGCGGCTCAGCGCGTACCGGAGGCTGTCCGGCCCGTGCGATGCGCGGTGCTCGGGCATCTCGCGCGCCTCGCCTTTCACCCGCCGCCACTCATAACTCTCGATCTCCCCGATCAGCGAGCGCATTAGGCCGCCAGGCGGAGGCGGCGTGCGCATGCTCTCGCGGGATGATGCGCACGCGGAGGCCAAGGTCAGCCGCGGGAAGATCTCGCCGAGCGGCACGCCGAGCGCAGACCGCACGCGCTCGATGCCCGGGATCACCGAGTTGTCGGCGTCCATGACCGGGAGGTTGGCGCCGATCATGTCCACCTTGAGTTGCGCGGCGCTGGGGTCCACGACGCACACAGCGAACGTCCGCATGTGCGGAGCGATCAGCTCACGCACCAGCGCGATCTTGCTAGCGACCGTCAGCTCGTGCGCGTACCAGGAGCGCTCGACGTGGATCCGGCCGCGCCCGTCGACGTGAACCAGTGTCGCAACAAACGGATCCGCCACGCCGTCGTCGATCCCCACGACGGTCATTTCCCAGGGCCCCTCTCGGTCCTGCATGTGGATCGCGCGGTCCCAGTTGTCGAGCACAAGCCCCTCCGCGCCGACCCACTGCCCGAGCACCAGCCGCCGGTAGTTGGTGGGGCTCATCTGGCGTTGCAGCCGCGCGATGTAGTCCGCGCCGATGTGCGGGTTGTCCGCCGTGGTGGTGCGGAAGACCTCGGTCCCGGGCAGCGCGAGCGACTCGTCAAGAATGCCGAACTGCTCGGCCAGCCAATGCGTCGGAGGCCCCGGGTTCGTCACCCAGTTGAGTTGCTTCTTCAAGCCCGGCACGTCGAGCGAGACGCGCGTGTGGAGCATGTCATAGTCGGCTTTCTCGAACTCCAACGCCTCATCGCCGGTGAATCCGGTAAGCGAACGCGAACCGATCTTGAGCGGGTCATCGAGCCCGAAGTACACGATCTCACCGCAGCCGTGGATTTTGATTTCGGCGCGCTGCTGGTTGTGCTCGTAGCTGCCGCGAGGCAACACGGGAGGCAGGACACCATCGCCTTCGAGCAGCGTCTTGAGGGTCGTCGGCCTGATCGTGTTCGCGTGCTTGCGGCCGATGCCCTCGCGTGCGCCTGGCACGCTCGCGCGCGTGACGACCTTCAAACATGCCGCGACGGTCTTGCCGCCACGCACCGCGCCGGAGTAAAGGCACTCATCCGCGGTCGAGCGAAGGAACGGCCCCTGCGGCCCGAAGACGCGCCATGTGTAGTGTTGCGTCACCCGGCAGAGAAAAGAGAGGACACCACGGACGCGGGCGCAGGGACTCGCACGCAATGGGGGCTGCACCACACGGTTTCGGAGATGCGGCGGGCATTCGCCTCATCGGTCGAGGCCATGCCACTACGAGCTTTCCAAGCTCGGGTGAACCATCCAAGATCGAGCAGCGCGTCGTGCTCCCCCGCGTGCCCGCAGATCACGATGCGCATTTGCTCGTTGTCTCCGTTGGATGCGCACCAGTCTCGCACCGCGTCAGCCAGTGGGCCGCCCACACCGCCGACGGCGTAGTCCACATTGCCTGCGGTGTACGGCGGGTCGAGAAAGACACCGGTCAGCCCCTGCCGCGTCGTCACACTTTTCGTCAGCACGCGCTGCCAGTCGCCCGCAGCAACCCGCACGTCCCGCGTGCGCTCGGACAAAGCCTCGAACCATTCGCGGATGAATTCGGTGCGGGACACCACACCAACTGGAAGCCGCCGGTTCACGCCACGGCCCGCATGCAGGTCCGGCAGTTGCCGTTTCACGCCCTCGCCCCTCGGGCCCTTGATTTTTGTCAGCGTCTGGCCGTCGTGTAGCCACGGGCCCGTGCCACTGCACCAACCGCTTCCGATCCATGCACACAAGCCCCAGCACCACCAGCCTGCTACCTTCGCGTCGAAGTAATCCGGGTCGCCGTGCAGGCGCTCAAGCAAGTCCGCCGACTTGCGCACCAGCCACGAGTGCCTGGCGAACAGGTCGCTCTCGTTGACGGGCCAATCGACGTGGTGTGCTACCGCTTCCCAGTCTTTGGAGACGTCCCTCCAGAAGTTCGCCACGAACCCATCGAGGTCGTTGATCGTCTCTGTCTTGCCGATGCCGGCGCGGCCCAGCAGCATCGCGAGCGATCCAGCGAACGGCTCGACGTAGTTCGGCGGATCTCCAAGCGCGGCCCACACGACGCCGCACGCTCTCGACTTGCCGCCGAAGTACGGGAACGGGGCAGCCAGGGTCGCTTTCTCCATGTCGTTCACCGCGTTGGCGCGACGGGGAGCGGATCGATGAGCCAGCGTGCGGGCCCAGGAGCGACGACGAACGTCGCGTGCCAACGGCCAACCGAGTCGACCTGAGACGCGATCGTCGAGTGTTCCGCCGGACCATCCAGCAGATCGATGCCCGCGGCAGTGAAGGCGAAGGACTGTTTCATCTCACCAGCCGCCAGACCATCCCATCGCGCGTGACGATACCGCGGCGCTCAAGCGCGTGCATCACCATGGAGTAGCCCCAGCCGCATTCCGCGTGCGCTTGCTGCTTCGTGACCGTGCCGCCGGCCGCGCGCATCATCGCAATCATGCGGCTCTGCGGGTCGGTGCCGTCGGCTCGGATCTGGGCACGCGGCATCAGTCTACGGGGCAGCGCTCCCAACCTGCTTTATGGATCGGGGCGTCTCTCACGGGTGAGAGGTTGACGCATCGGACTCCGCGCGACTCGGCCCAGATGCGGATCGCGCGGTAGACCTGGATCGCGCGAAGGGTGTCGCTCCCCCCGGTCGGACGGCGCGGGCCAACGTCGTCGCCTGTCGCGTAGCAGTGCGTCGGCGCCCCGATCGCACGCAGCTCGGGCGCGGTGTGATCCACCCCGAGGAGCGCGACCTCAGCAGCTCCCAGTAGCACCGCCATCTGCACCGCCATCGCAGGGCACGAGCCCGTGCGCATGATCGGGTCGGTCTTGGATTTCGGAAGCTCGAGGTCGTGCTCGCCGGCAAGCTCGAACTCTGCGACGTAGACCCCGCGAGTCTGGATCGGGTGAGGCGCAGCCGGATCGCCGAAAACGTTGGAATGCGCGAAGACTGCGACGGGCTTTTGCTTCACGATTGCCGCGCTGTCGGTCGCGCTCTCGAGGATGCCGATGTCCGCGACGACGACGACGTCGATGGTGCCTTCGGGGGCAATGCGGCAGATGCGGTTGGCTCCGATGACCACGTGATAGGAATGCCGCAGCACCTCGAGGCGCTCAGCGGTCGCGCTAGGGCTGTTGCCGACGATGACCACGCGGGATCCTGCGAGGGATCCGTAGACGTGGTGCCACGCATCACGCGAGCGCGTGCGCGGCGCTTCGATCACGGGTTAATCTCGTCGAGTTCGAGCCTCACCGCGTCGATCTCCACGGCATCAACCTCGAGGGGTTCCTCGCGTGACGCACCATCGACGATCCTGACCACGAACTGCGGGCCGACGTCGCCCGTCTGGTGGACGCGCTGCTCGATCGGACCCTCAACGCGGTCGAGGAGGATCTTGAGCACCGAGGGGTCGGCCTTCGCCTTCTCGATGATCGCCCGCGCCAGGATCTTGGCCTCGGCGTTCCGTTCGCTGAGGAGGATGCGCTCGACTTCGCGGGTGACCGTCCGCTTGCGGGACATCCCCCCCGGGTTACCGCTCACGCCGGGTTTGAACTGAGTTTCACGCTGCGTGCGTTTGACCCGTGTAACCTGCTGTGAGGTTCTCAGGCCCTGCTCAGGGCCTTCAGGGTGCTTTTCAGGCTCCATCTGGCAGGAATATGACACCCCGGAGCCCCTCGCGTCAACCATGGCGTTTGGAAGTTGGCCGGAACTTGGGACCCCGTAGCGCGCCGAGTCCACGACCCGCAATCGCCCGCGCGACGCATGGCACGTTCCCAGGGTTCCGTGCTTTTTTCGGTTCCCGCTGGTG
>Ga0163154_10001657_pt1 | contig 34096 bp, 23 predicted proteins | sample OliLakLV19MP9P1_FD_148649 | JGI IMG/M metagenome (GOLD analysis project Ga0163154, IMG submission 148649) | Freshwater microbial mat bacterial communities from Lake Vanda, McMurdo Dry Valleys, Antarctica - Oligotrophic Lake LV.19.MP9.P1 | ecosystem: Environmental > Aquatic > Freshwater > Lake >... | reverse complement strand
GGGGAGGAGAGGCGAGGGGTGATGAAGAACCGGCTGGTGAACCGGAATCGGCGAGGCGGACGCGGGGCCTTTTGGTGGGCTTGGCTTCGACGGCAGGGGTGGAAGGTGAAGCGTGGGTGGGAGCGGCGACGGCCAAAGCTTGCGAGGTGATGTGGCCGGCCACTTTGGCTTTGAGCTCATGCACGATCAGTTCGGCGAGTTTGGGGCCGATCTCGGGGAGGCGTTGGAGGGCGCGGGTGTCTCGATCATGGATCGAGCGGGCGATGGAGGATGGCTCGATGGTCATGGCGCGAAGGGCACGCTTGTTGCCGAGGCCCTTGACGGTGGTGAGCAGCTCAAAAAAATCGCGTTCGGAAGGGATGGTGAAGCCGATAAGACGAGGGACGAAGCTCGATCCCTGGTTGAGCGATTCGAGATATTGCAGCGTGTGCAGCGTGATGGGGCGCATGAGCATTGAGTCTCCGCCCCACTTTCCGGAGAGCCGTTCGGCCAGAAAGGCGGGTACAAGAACTTCGTAGGCAAGGCCCCCATCGATCGTGATGAGCGCGGTGTTGGCTTCGAGCGATTCGAGGGTGCCGGTGATGCGGGCGAGCATGTTGAGCGAGGGTAGGGTCGATAACCGGGTGAAGGTACGGGTGAGAATGTGGCGCAGGTGGAGCAGCCCACACCGAAGGTGGTTCGGAGCGGCTAGCCACTGGAGAGAGGGCTGAGGGGTAACGGATACTTCAAAGGGCATTCTGGACCATTGACCCTGACGGGTCGGTGGGAGGTGACAAATGGCGCGACGAACAACGACAAGCTGTATGGTGTGGGGCGGCGTGCTGGCGGCGGCCGCGATGGTTTCGCCGGTGATGGCGCAGTGCCAGACCGATTGGTCATTGCATTTGCCTTCAACCCGCACTGATGCGGACATGGCGTTTGATTCGACCCGCGGGCGCGTGGTGATGTTTGGCGGGTTCAGCTCGCCGAGCTATCGCGGCGATACGTGGGAGAACGATGGGAACGGATGGCGTCGGGTGGCGACCACCGGACCCTCGCCAAGGCGTGGGCACAAGATGGTGTATGACGCCGCGCATCGGCGGACGTTGTTGATCGGCGGGTTTGGCTCGCCGGCGATCGGGGCGGTGGAGACGTGGGCGTGGGACGGGGCGACGTGGCGCTTGGTGGACAACCAAGGCCCGACGTTCGCGTTCACTTCGGGTGCAATGCAGGAAGCGGCCGCGGCGTATGACCCGGGTCGCGGGTGCGTGGTGATGATTCTGTCGAACGGTGAGACGTGGGAGTGGAACAACCAGACGTGGATGCGGGCGGCGACGGTTGGACCGAGCGGGGGAGCACGGCGCGGCGTTGCGCTTGCGTATGACCGGGGCTCGGCGAGGATGATTCTGTTTGGTGGTTCGGTGAGCGGCACGCCGCGTGGTGATACGTGGGCATGGGATGGTTTGTCGTGGACCGCGCTTGCGGTAACGGGCGCGCCTGCTGCGCGGAGTGATCACCGCATGGCGTATGACAGCGTTTCGCGGCGGATCATCATGTACGGTGGCGCGGCCACGGGTGGAACGCGCCTGCGCGATACGTGGACGTTCAGCGGAACGGCGTGGAACCTTCTGGTGGCGGGCACTTCGGGACCGGCGACCGTGGCGGGCGGCTCGGGGAGTTGCATGGCGTATGACTCGGCACGGAGGCGGGTGATCCTGCTGGGTGGTTCAAACGCGCCGTGGACGGATATCTGCACGTTGGAAGGCACGACGTGGAGGCAGACCAACCCTGGCCCGAGCGCGCGGAACGCGGCGGCCTCGGCGTATGACGTTGCACGGCGCAAACTGGTGCTGTTTGGCGGTCTGGGCACAGCGCGGCAGGGCGATACGTGGGAGTTTGATGGGAACACGTGGGCGCAGGTCTCGACGACGGGGCCGATGGCGAGGTCGGAGAGCGCGATGGCGTATGACCCGGTGCGTCGGCGCACGGTGTTGTTTGGTGGAACCGGCTCGGCGGGCGTGATGAGCGATACGTGGGAATGGGATGGGACTTCGTGGATTCGGATCAACGTGAGCGGGCCATCGGCGCGCGATCGACACGCGATGTGCTATGACCCGATCAGTGGGCAGGTGATGCTCGAGGGTGGATCAGTCGGCGGGAACGAGACGTGGCTGTGGGATGGCGCGGCCTGGACGCGCGTGGCCAACGGGCCGACACGCTCAAGCCATGCGATGGTGTATCACCCGGCGACGGACCTGGTGGTGCTGTATGGTGGATCGGGCGCGGGCACGGGGCAGACGGCGTGGGGATGGGATGGGGTGAACTGGATGGCCGTCGGCGGACCGGGCCCCAGCACGGCGATCGAGCACACGTTGACGCTTGAACCGATCACCGGCAACCTGGTGCTGCTCGGCCCGTCGGCGAGCGATGCGGCGACGTGGCTGTTTGACGGGCTGACGTGGCGACGCGTCTCGACACCGACGCCGGGCACACTGGGGCCACGGGCACGGAACAACCATTCGGCATGGTACGACGAGGCGCTCGGAAGTGTGTGCATGTATGGCGGAACGGTGAGCAGCAGCCCGGTGCGCGAGACGTGGTTGTACTTTGGCGTGGCCGGGCCAGCACTGGCGCGTATGGCTTCGTGGGTCGTCGCGTGCGATCAGGGGACGGCCCAGTTCAGTGTTGAAGTGGCGAATGTGGTCGGCGCAGCGCCGGTGGAAACGGTGACGTGGATCCGCAACGGGGCGGTTGTGAGCCCGGGACCGACGGGCTTCGGCTCGACGGTCGCAATAACGAGTGATGAATCGACCAGGACCTACACGCTGACCATCACGGGGACGCGCTTCCCGGACACGGGTGACTACTACTGCATTCTGACCAGTTCGTGCGGCGGGGCAACGCGCACCAACCCGGCGCGGCTGAGCATCTGCCCGGCGGACTTTGACTGCTCGGGCACGGGCTCGGGCGATGGTGTCTCGCAGCAGGACATCTTCGCGTACTTCACGGCGTATTTCGGCGGAGACATGCGGGCGGACTTCACGCGGGACGGGTTTCTTACGACGCAGGACTTCTTTGAGTATCTGACCCTGTACTTTGTTGGGTGCTGAATCAGCGTCGGGGTTTTTTGTTGAGTCGGGCATCAAGCCCGGGCGCGGCGAGGTAGAGGACCTGCTTGCCCTTTTTGGTCGTGACCATGAGGCGGAGACGGACGAGCTCATCAAGATCGGCGCGCGAGGTGGCGAGCACAATGCCGTTGGAGTTGGCATGGCTCTTGACGGTGTAGTGGGTGAGCGGGTGACGGAGGGCGTGCTCGAGGAGGAGGCGCTGGCGGAGGTTGATGTTTTTGGCGACACGGAGGAACGCGCGGCTGCGTTGGATCTTGGCCTGCTCGTGGCGAAGGCGCTCGGCGAGGCGGTCTAGGGATTGTTCGATGATGTCGAGGTGATAGAGCACGAAGTACGTGAGATCGCCTTCATCAAGCTCGCTGTCAAGAAACGCCTGCGGGTATCGCGCGTACCCCTTGCGGATCAGTTCGGAGATGGCGGTGTACTCGAAAATGTCGTAGCCGCTTCGCAGGGCAAACCAGTAGAACACGGCGCGGGCAGTTCGCCCGTTGCCGTCGCAGAAGGGGTGCTCATAGCCGATCATGAAGTGGAGGATGCAGGCCTTGACGATCGGGTGCAGGAAGTCAGGGCCGCGACTGTGGTCGGTGTTGGCAAATCGGCAGAGGGACTCAAGCCGCTGGGGCAGATCGGCCGCGGTAGGGGGCGTGAAGATTGCTTCGCCGAGATCGTCAACCACGCGGACATCTTCATCGGGACGGCGAAGCCGACCGGCCTCGTCGGGTTTCGTGAGCGTTCCGCGCGTGAGGATGGTCTGGAGTTCGATCAGCATCTCGAGGCTCAACGCATGATCAAGCCGATTCTTGATCCGCTGCATCGCCACAAAGTTATTGACGACCATGCGCTCACCAGTGGTGGCGGGTTCGCGTCCGGAGCGGAGAAGCTCGACCGCTTCCTTGCGTGTGGTCGCGGCCCCTTCGATCAGCGATGATTCGGCGGCTTCATCCATCAGGGACTTGAAGCGAAGGCGGAGACGCATGGACTCATCGCCGAGGTCGCCGGTTTCGGGCGCGAGAATCGCCGGGCCACCACCGCCGGTCGCGCGGTCAATGCGGTGAAGCGGCTCAAGGGCGTGTGGGCCGAGGCACACACAGAATGACGAAGAATCGGCCTGGAGGATCTCCAGAGATCGCCAACCAAACAGTCGTGAGCCCTTGACCATTGCCCATGCGCTTTCGGGCTTCAGGCCAAGATTACGGGCGATCGGGCGCACCTTGCGCCATGGGCAATACTCGCCGAGCAGGAGCTCAAACTCGCGCGAACCACGGAGCGGGATCGCACCGGGATCGGTACACGAGGGGAGATCCGAGAACCGTAGCGGGGGTTGTTCGCGGTCCATTGTCAGTTTCTGTCAAAAAACACGAAAATGACAATAGACGATTGTCAGCAAAAGTCAATCGCGGCGAGATTGACTTTGGTGGATCGCCAACCCCTAGCTCCCCACATTCAAAACCACCTTGATCCCCTCCCCGCTCTGCATGAGCGCGAAGCCCTTTGCGTAGTCTTCGAGGGGGAGCTGGTGGGTGATGATGTCTTCGAGTTCGAGGCGGCCGGAGAGCAGGAGCGCTTCCATCTGATACCACGTCTCGAACATGCGGCGGCCGTTGATGCCGAGGACCGTTGCGCCCTTGAAGACGACGTGGCTGGCAAGATCGAAGCTGATGGGTCGCGAGGGGATGCCCAGGAGCGCGGCCGTGCCGCCGGCGCGAAGGGCCTTGAAGCCGTCGTCGATCGCGCCCGAGTGGCCGGACATTTCGAGGAGAACATCGGGGCCGTCGCCGCGACACTGTTTGCGGCAGTCGGCCATCCAGTTGGGGTCATTGGCGCGATAGGCCTCGACCGCGCCGAGCTTGCGGGCGAGCGCGAGGCGGCGCTGGTCGATGTCGGTGACGAAGATGCGGCTGGCGCCGGCGGCCTTGGCGACGGTGACGGCCATGAGGCCGATGATGCCAACGCCCGTGATCAGCACGGTTTTCGCGCTCACACCTGCGGACATGACGGTGTGGACGGCGTTGCCGAGCGGATCAAGCACCGCGGCGATGTGGTCGGGGATGGCCTGATGCACGGGCCAGACGTTCTCTTCAGGAACGCAGACGTATTCGGCGAAGCAGCCATCGCGGTCGATGCCGATGATCCGGGTATCGCGGGCGATATGGGCGTTGCCGGTGCGCGAGTTGTAGTCGAGACCGGCGGTGATGTGGCCCTCAGCGCTCACGCGAAGGCCGGGTTGAAAGCGTGTGACCGCGGGGCCGACCTTCTCGATCACACCGACAAACTCATGACCGGTGACGATACCGACGGGGATGCGCCCCGCGGCCCAGGCATCCCACTCCCAGATGTGGCGGTCTGTGCCGCAAATCCCGGCCTTGAGGACGCGGATGAGCACATCGCGCGGTCCGGGAACAGGGATGGGGCGCGCGGGATCAAACTGAAGACCGGGACCGGCGTGGTGCTTGAAGAGCGCACGCATGGAGGGACCAGTGGTGGTAGTAGGTTTGACGGTCGGCGATGCGGACGTCGTGGGCGGCATTTTTGATGGTAGGAACTTGGGCTGAATGAAGATGCCTTTGATGATTGGTCAATGATTCAGCACGCACGAGGGCGTGGGCGAAGAGACCGAGAACCGCTTGCCGCGTCGAAGAATCTCGTGGATGTTCGCAACCCGGCATCGGGGTTGCGAGTACAAGTCGATGACCATCAGACCTTCTTCCTTCCTTGGGTGCGGTAAGGGGCGCAGGGCAGGGGTCGATGAACCGGGTTTGTCATTGCGGTTGTCGGGGTGGGGGCGGCGTTCACTGATAAGGTCTGAGTTGCCACAGGCAAGGCGGACCGGATGAGTGATCGCTGCGGCCGCAAGAGTTCGGTTCATCTTCCCCTGCCCCCCTTCCGCCCTCTACTACCCGCCGCTTGGTACTACCTGTTCCGCCAGTCTTATGGTTCGGCCCCCGGTCTTGTGCCGCCCGCTGGGTTTCTATTCGGCGGGTATTGGCATTTACGAACAAATACCTACTATTTTGGTGAATCTTTCGTCTGAACCCTTTCGTAGAGGTTTCGGCGTGCGTATCTGTATGAATGAGGCGCGTCCGATGGGTGGGTATTGCGCGTTCGACCGATAGACTATTCCTTATGACCCGAGTCGCAACGGCAACATCAGCACGGAACCTGGCGGCGGATGCCCAGGCGTTTTTCTATGTCGCCATGAAGCCTGGGGGAGGGAAGAAGTTCGGGGTTCGGCAGGCGGGGTCGGTCGCGGCCCTTTCGCAGGGGTTGCGGCTTGAGAACATGCTGCTGGTGAGCCATCGCAAGCTGCCCGCGTGGGCGGCGCGCGACAACGAGTTGACGCTGAAAGATCAGGCCGCGTTGAACGAGCAGCTTGGGCAGCTTTTGACGCGCGGTGTGCCGCTGGTCGAAGCGTTGGAAGTCGTGGCCTCAACCGTGAAGCCCGCCTCGAAGATGAAGGTCACGCGGATGCGTGAGATGGTCGCGAGCGGATCGAGCTTTGCCGATTCGTGCCGGCAGGTGGGCGGGTTTGATAACGTGACGATCGCGGTGTACAAGGGGGCGGAGCGCACGGGTGACCTGGGCGGAGCGGCCAAGGAACTCGCGATTTCGCTCCGCCGCCGGCTCGCGGTTGCGGGCAAGGCGACCACGCTGCTGATCTATCCGTGCATCGTGCTGGGCCTCTCGGTGGTGGTGGCCACGCTGATGATGATGATCATCGTGCCCATGATCGGTGAGGGCCTGGCCAAGAGTGATATCAAGCTGCCGCTGTATTCAAAGATCATCATGGGGACGGGGATCTGGATGCGCGATCACGCGCCGTGGGTGGGCGTGGGCGTGGCGCTCGCGCTTCTCGCCCTGCTGCTCGGGCGCGGGCTGGTGATCATGGGTGTGCAGCGGGCCATGCGTCGTCTGCCGGTGGTGCGCGATGTGCTGCTGGCGCAGGAGTGCGCACGGTTCTTCAGCGTGATGGGGGCGATGACGCGCACGGGCGTGCCGATCTCGGATGCGCTGGGGGTTTCCAACCAGGCCATCGCCCACCCGGGCATGCGCAAGCAACTTGAGCGTCTGCGGACGCGCCTGATCGAGGGCGGGCTTCTGCGCAACCTTATTGAAGAGGTGACGACGTTCCCCCTCTCGACGCGCCGGCTGCTGGTGGCGGCCGAACGTGCGGGCGATCTTGAGCACGCGTTCGGCACACTCGCTGGTGATATGGCCGACGAAGTGGACCGGACCTCGACACGCCTGCTGGCGGTGCTTGAACCGGTGTTGATTCTGTTGATGTTTGCGATCATCGGCTCGCTGCTGATGGCGCTGCTGCTGCCGATGTTGACGATTTCGAGCAGTATCAAGTGATGAATGGTGAGTAGTGGGTGGATTTCGTTCCTCAGGAAGCACAACTATGAAAAGCAATCAGATGAGTCGGAACCGGCGGCAAATGGCGGCCTTTACGCTGCTTGAGATGATGCTCGTGGTCGCGATCATGGGCATCCTCATGTCTGTCGCGGTGTGGAACATCGTGGGTCAGTCGGAGAAGGCCCGTGCCACCGGCACGCAGGCGACGATGCGGACGATCCAGTCCGCGCTCGATGCCTACAAGGCCGACAAGGGTTCGTTCCCACCCAATCTTGAGACCCTGGTCACCTCCAAGATGCTCAAGGACAGAATGAAGGATGCGTGGAAGCACGACATCGAGTATCGCACACCCGGCGTGAACGGGCGCGACTACTCACTTGTCAGCCCCGGTCCCGACGGGCAGGGCGGCACCGACGATGACATTGATATCTGGCGCGTGGAAGAAGAAGAGAACGCCGCGGCCAACTGACTGAGACTGAACAAGCCCGCGTGGCCCTGGCACGCGGGAGGAGCCCGGGCGATGGTGCGGCCCCGATGGATAACGAGCGCGGCATTGGCGATGGGCGTTGTCGCCGCGCTGATCCTGATTGTCGGCCTCTTTGTTGGGCCGATGCTCGCGGAGAGCATTCGTGGCGGAAATGCCGGAACGCTTCACGCGACGCGGGCGACGCTGCGAACCGTTCAAACAGCCCTTAGCGCGTACCGCGCTGAACACGGTTCGTATCCGCCGCGATTGGCAATGTTGGCGGAATCGGGCATGCTTGGGAAGCGGATCGAGGATGGTTGGCGGAAGGAGTTCGAGTATCGCACACCGGGCCTGAACGGGCGTGAGTATTCGCTGACAAGCCGGGGGCGAGATGGGCAGGCGGGGACGGATGATGATGTGGATGTTACCAGTCTGGATCGCGCGGAGTGAAGATGAACGTTGGCACCCATGACAACCCGGCGAGCGTGAACGCCATGCGGGTGCAGCGTTTGAACTCTCGCCCACGCGCTGGCCCACGCGCTGGCCTACGCATTGGCCTACGAACTGGCCGCAGCGAGACCGCGGCTCCCGGGGTAACGATCCTTGAGGTCGTGCTGGCGGTGGTGATGCTGGGGCTTGTCGCGGCCTCGCTGACGGGCGCGATCTCGGCGGTTGAACTGATGAGCGGGCGCAACAAGCGGATGCTGGCGGCGTACGAGGTTGCGAATCGGCTGGTGCTCACATATCTCGATAACCCCAAGACGATGCCGGCGAGTTCGCTGCCGCTGGATTACGGGCCGTACACCTTCATGTGGGACATGGATGTCGGCGGCATGGAGATGAAGATCAACGATGCGCAGCGGCGGACGAGTGGTGCCGCGCCGCAGGCCCTTGACCGATTTGAAACCATCACGATCACGATGTACGAGGCGGAGGGTGAGGGCAAGCAGCCGCGCCCCGGTGCGGAGTTGGCGCTGCTCTCACGGATGTATGACCCGGCCGCGCCGCGCAACCCGGAGTCGATGAAGAACATCACCGACAACCTTGACGAACTGATTGGCAAACTGAGTGGCGGAGCGCGCCCATCAAGCAGCAGGAACAGGTCCAAGAGAAGCACGAGCGACGACAAGTAGACCCCAGAACAGCACGTAGAACTCAAGACGGCCACATGGCCGGCGGAACGGCGGCTTCATGAACATGCGGACAAACCTCAAACCTTCTCCCATGCGACGCGGCTTCACGCTGCTTGAGACGATGCTCGCGCTGGTGCTCGGCGCGATGATCGTGATGGCGTGCATGAGCCTTTTCCGCGTGATGGAGCGGTCGCAGGTGCGCCAGGAACTCCGGATGGATGAGAACATCATGTTCGCCCATGCCCACCGGGTGGTGGGGCGTGTGTTCCAGGGCTTGCTGATGTCGGAAGAGACGCTGGGCGAGAGGGAGATCGAGAAGCGGCTTGATGAAGATGACGCACGCAACACCGGTGACCTGGCCGATCAGCCAGACCCCGATGCCCAATCCACCCGCCTAGCCCTACAACCCGACCCAACGACAACCGGCACGATGGTGGTCGCGACCGAGCGTGGCGAGCGGCGTGTGCGCCCGCAGTCGTTCATCGTCACGGTGCGTGAATCGCCGGTGGCGGTCGGGTCAGACAAGTCGGAAGAACAGTCGATGATCGACGATGTCAAGAATGCCGTCGTGCTTCAGCGTGCACTGGCACGCACCGGGGAGCGGGTCTCGAAGGATGTTGATGCACTGGCCGCGCTGACAGATCGTGTTGGGGGAGAGTCGGGCAGAAGTGGGCGGAATGGTCGGTCATCGGAGTCCTCATCCATCGACAGCGGGCGCTCAGAGAGCCGGTCTGATGGTGGGCGCGTAGGAATGCGTGAGCGCACGCGCAGCGGTTCACGCTCAGGCGGCGGAAGATCGGTGGGCGATGCGCAGGCCCTGCTGGATGACGCACTCAGCGGAGGGCGCGCCCCTTCGGGTTCGGATGATCTGACCGCGACCGAGCGGCTGGAGGAGCAGGCTCTGAGCCGCCCTCGCGCCCCGGGCGTGCGCGGCGTGTTCGAGATTTTGCCCGATGGCATCGGCCCCGACGGCTCGGCCATTCAAGCCACCCGCCGCCGCAACACCGATCTTGCTCAGAGCAGTGATGGTCCGACGTATTCGCTCTGGTGGCGCGAGCTGCCACCGCTGGCCGCGACATCCCTCGGGGGCACAACGACCGACGGTGAGACGGCTTCGGAGCGGGCGGCGGATGGTGAACGAACAACCTCGGGCAGGACTGGCTCGCGCACGGCCTCGGAGCGTGCGCGCGAGACGAGGGAACGCACGCGCGAGACGAGCAGCAATCGGGCCGCGGCCGATGCGGAACTGGTTGCGCTGGCCGCGGAGTCCGATTCATCGGGCAAGCGCGAGCTGCTGCTCTCGGGGTTGAAGACGATCCACTGGACGGCCCTTCGCGGCAAGAAACCGCGCGATAAGATCACCGCGACCTACGACAAGGAGCTGCCCGCGTACGTCGAGCTTGAGATCGAGACGGTGGGCGGGCGCAATGAGAAGTGGATGTTCGAGATTGCGTGGGTTGTGGGGGCGGAGCCGGGGAGCGAAGTGCCCGATCAGACCGACCCGCTCAACGCGATCAGCGCCAACGCGCAGAACGGCAACCTGCAAGATGGTGTTGATGCCAACCTGGGCAACGGAACGGTGAGCGATTCTCCCAGGCCGGGCCGCGATCCCGGTACCGGCACTGATCCGCGCACGGGAAAGCCCAGCACACCCACGCAGAACCCCGGTCAGGGATACACACGCGATCCGCGCAACCCGCGCACCACCACGCCAACCGACAAGCCCGGAAACCCGTCCATCAAACTCAACTCGGGCAAGCCCAACTGATGATGATGACCGTTGCCAAGACTGTTCGACCGCGACGCACGCTGAAACGGCGTCGCTCGCGCGTGCGCGGGTTTGCCCTGCCGCTGGTCATCCTGCTCACGCTCGCGGTGGGCATCGGTCTTGGGGTGCTCTTTCAGCGGCACGGGGTCGCCTCGCTCGCGGCGCGGCGTCAGGCCGACAACTACATCGAACGCCACGCCGGGCTTGGCATGCGCGAGATGGTCAGCCGGTGGATGACCACGGTTCGCGGCCGCCTGAAGGACAGTCTGGAGGAGGACGGCTTCGCGTTCAACCTCGAACTGCCCGATGGCGGGCGGATCGATGTCTCGTTCCGCGATGCTCAGGGGACGGCTCTTTCCGATTCCAGCATGTTGACCGGGCGGCGGCAGGAGATTGTGGTCCTCATGAACCACTACCTCAGCGTGCTGCCCGAAGAGCTTCGCCAACTGGCCACCCGTCGGCACGGGCCGAGCGAGATCAGCATCGATGCCGCCTCGCCGGAAGTTCTGCTCGCCCTGGCCCAGTCGATCGTCGGGCCGGACAAGGCGGACGATGTGGTGCAATCGCTCAGGCAACGTCGCGATGACCAAACCGCGGGCCGGAGCCTTTCGTCGGAGCAGGTGAGCCGCGGACTGAGCGAAGCGCGGGTCGAGCCCGAGCAGATCGCCGAGTTTCAGGCGATGCTGGTGATGCAGCCCTCACTTTGGTTTGTGACGGCCGAGTTCAAGACCTCATCAGGCCGGCTGATCGACCGCGCCGGCGGCCTGATGCTGGTCAACCCGTCGGGCAGCAACCCGTACAACCAGAACGGGCCTTTCCTGACCTGGGAAGCCCTGCCATTGGAAGAGGCGACGGATGGGCCATTCGACCGATAGCCGCTTGCTGAGTGCCCGACTGGCCGTCGAGAAGATGCTGAAGACCGGGGCGGGCGGGACCCGGGCGCGGAACTATGATTCTCTTCACGCGCGAACTGCGGGGTACGGATTGCGGCAGGAACACGATTCACAGAAGGAGCTGAGCATGGCCTCACATCGCCAACGAACCAAGGGCCGGACAAGAGCATGGCAGTTTGGCGCACTGGCGCTGGTTGCCGGTGGCGCGGCCATCGCGGTCATGCCGCTGGCCAAGCAACTCGGCCCACGTCCGATGGTCGTCGCCAAACCGACCGAGATCGGCCCTGACCAGGAAGGCACGAGCGGCCGCGGCCTCGGCGCGGATGATGCCTCGATCCTGGCCGCCTTGATGAACAGGATTGCCGGCACCGTTGAGGTCGTACACAGAGATCCGGTTGAGCCGACCGAAGAAGTGGTTGTTGAGATGGCCGTCGAAGAGCCACCCCCGCCGCCTCCGAGCGAGTGGGCGTACAAGGCCTACCTTGCAAGCCCGACGATGAAGTCGGCGATGGTGATGGTGAACGAGCAGCAGATGCTTGTGAGCGAAGGTGGGATCTACGAAGAGACCAAGGTTCTGGAAGTTCGCCCCGACCATCTGGTGGTTGAAGAGGATGGCGCACAAAGGACCATCACGCTCGCGCGTCGTGTGAGCAACGGCTTCCCGACAGATGGCCCGCGCCGGCCAGCGGTGGCGATACGCGGCGGTGTGCCCGGTGGCCAACCGGGCCAACCCGGCGCGGGGCAGAACAACGGCTTCAACCTCGGTCAGAACACGGCCGCCATGGCCGAGCAGCAGCGCCGCAACCGGCTGGCGGTCTCGCCGCCGCCCATTCCGCAGAATGGCGACGGGCAGGACGGCGCGATGGCCGAAAAGCTGCGCGAAATGATCACCTCGATGCCCGAAGAACGCCGCGACATGATGCTCAAGTCCATCAGTGATCAATCGATGGACCCGGCCAAGAGGGTGTCGCTGTTGCGCGAACTCGGGATGCCGGTCGGATTGTCGGTCGAGGATCAACACCAGTACCTGAACCAGTTGGGTGTTTCGCAGGATTCCGACCCCCGGCTGTACGAGCAGATCAAGATACAAGGCAGCGGCAAGTGAGCAAGATGGTTGTGTGCTATATCGAACGTGCGGCGGGCGGGTCGCTCGTCCGGCGCGTGCGGCTGATGAGCGCCGGGTCGGGCAACGCGCTGGTTGACCGCACCTGGAACGCGCCCGCACTGACCTCTTCGGGCGCAGGCGCAGGTGCTGGCGGTGGGTCCGGTGCTGAAACGGGCGCGACCGAGGCCGTGAGCGCGACACGCGCCGCGGCACGGTGGGTGATCGAGAACCTCGCGCAACTCGGCACACGTTCGATCGACTGCATCTGTCTTGACCCCGATGGATCGCTCTGCACATGGCTGAGTTCGCCGAGTGCCGACCCCGCCGTCATCACCGCCACGCTCATGCAGCCCGATGCCGATGATGGTTCGGGTACGGGCGGAAGCGCCGCCCGCCTGCTCGCCCTCGGTGCGGCCTCATCCAGCGGTTTCAGCCCGGGCGATGCCTCGGTGCAGGCTCTGGCAACCCTCGAACCTCCGGGCAAGGGGGGCATGGGCGGGGGCTTGCTGCGGTCGCGCCGAACCGCGGGCTCTGCTTCAATCGACGGGTATCGCGAGCGCTACGCCGTCATGGCCGTGCCCGATGCGCCGGTGCGCGTCTTTCTTGATGAACTTGATGCGCGGGGAATCGATGTTCAGCGGGTCATCAGCCTCTGGCACGCCATGGCCGCGGCGTGGGACCCCGGTGCTGAGCGCGGGTCGATCGATGATGGCGAGCGTGTGGTCGCGAGCGTCTCGCCCGCTTCGGCGATCATTCTCGTTGACCCGCTCGGTCGGCTGGTCTGGTCGTGGGCGCAGGCCGGCCAGCTTGTGGCCGGTGGGGCCATGCGGCTGAAGACCGTCCGTCGGCGTGCCGCGGGCGATGAGACCGATGACCATGGGATGGCCAAGCGTATCGGATCAACAACCAGTGCAGGCGCGGATGCGGCTGAGCAACTGGTCGTAGAGTTCACCGAGGCCGACGCGGGACGGCTGGTGGTCGATTGGCTCTCATGGAGCGCGCAGCTTGGCCACTGCCCGCAGCGCGTGGCCTGCATCGGCCCCGCACCCGCCGCCGATGCCAGCACCGGCTCGCCTGATCCGGCCTTGATCGGCCAGACCCTCGGCGCGGCCTGGCCGGGGGCAACCATCGGTGTGGGTGTTCACGCCGACCCCATCGGGGCGACGTTGCAGCGATTGGTGACCATGGCCGATCGCGGTGACGCCGACCAAACCGACGAGCGCGGCGTGGCGGTCGGTTCGGATGATCCACGGTCTGCACTGGTCGGGCTTTCGAGTCGGCCCGGGCGCGCCGACCGCAGCCTGTACACATGGATGGCTATCGGCGTGGCCGCGGCGGCGCTTTCGGTCGGCGCGATCGGTTGGCAGCTGTATGGCGCGGGTGCCGGTGCCGACACGGCGATTGCCAACATCACCAAGGCCCGCAAAGAATCTCTGGAAGGCATGAACGACATCGTGAAGGACATCGCGCTGCTCCGGGCCAACGAGGCGCGCGACACGTTGATGACCAAGTCGGATGAACTGCGCAAGCAGATCGCCGCGATAAAGCCGCCCAGGCCGTTTCTTGCCGAGCTTGCCCGCGTCTTCAAGTCGATGGAAGATCACGACGGTGTCAAGATCAACTCGATCAGCCTTGGCCCGGTGACGGGGGCGATCGACATGGTGATTCCCGAAGGTCAGACCGGCCCGGCCATCGTGCAGAACCTCGTAACGATGGATGGGGTGCTGATCAAGTGGCAGGGCAACGTGCGTGGAGTGACCAATATCGATGGCCCACGCAACTACGTGATCAGCGGCTCACTCATCCTCGATGACACGCGGCCGGGAGGGGGCAAGTGAGCACGCTCGACCAGACCATCCCGCCCTCGCTCGCCGAGCAGGCACGGCTCGAACTCAACATGGCCGCCTCGGGTTCCGAGCGCGCCAATCGCCCGAGAGGCTTCCTCTACGGCGCGATCGCCCTGCTGATCGTCGCCTCCATCTACATGCTTTTCGGGGTGCGGTTCAGATCGTCGGCGCTGGCGCGCGTCGAAGCGGCACGCCAGCAGTCGGGAAAGATCATCGAACTCGCCAACGAAACACGCGCGCTCCAGAGCAGCCTCGCCTCACGCGGCGTGGATTACAACCCGCAGATGCCCATCTTTCTTGAACAGCTCGCACGCGAGAAGCACGCCGAGCCCGCATCGGCCATCACCGAGATCGGTGTGGGCAGCTCGGTAGCCAATATGCAGCAGAAGAAGTATCGGGCCACCTTCGTCAATCAGGACCCCGAGGCCCTGCTCGCGTTCCTCAACGCCACGCAGGAATCGCCCCTCACCGCCGGCATCGAGATCTCGCGTCTTGAGGTCAAGCCGGGCGCGCCCAATGAGACGACCGGACAAGTGCTGTGGAAACTTGATGTTGACTTCAGCCGGTGGGAGCGTAAGCGGTAAACCCATCCGACAGGCATCGTCGCGCTCAAGGACCGTACACACTCAACGATTCGTCCAACAAGACCCAACGACCTTCACCATGAACCACACGATCGCAACAACGCTCATCCTCGCCGGTCTGGCGCTCACCGTCGGCTGCCAGAAGCCACGCGACTGGACCCAGCCCGAAGAGGCCACCGCCGAGTACGAGGCCCGGCAGCTTGAGAAGTCCACATCGCTTGTCCGCGATGCGCAACGGTTCGAGGCCGCAGGAAGGCCCGAAGATGCGCTGATGAAGTATGAACTCGCCATCAGCACCTATCGCGAGAACTCCATCGCGTGGCACAACGCGGGCATTCTCTACTCCAAGCAGGGCAAAAACATGCAGGCCGCCACCTGCTTCAAGACCGCCAGCGAACTTGCGCCGAGTGACCCGCGCCCACTCTACGAGCTTGGCGTGCTGTGGGATGATCTCGGCTATCTCGAAGATGCCTCGCGGTGGTATGACGAGGCGCTCCAACGCGACTCGTCGCACCAGAACTCCCTCCGTCGTTCCATCCTCGCCGACGAGCTGCGCCACAAGCTCACCCCAACAACCGCCGATCGCCTGAAGACGGCCATGTTGGCCGAGCGCGAGCCCTGGTGGATCAACCGCTTCCGACGCATTCACCAACTCATGGCCGACATTCAGCCAAACTCCTCATCCGCGCCAGACGACCTCTCGCGTCCACCGACCATTTTTGAATCGATGCGGCCATCAGAGATGTTGGGACGCCCAGCTTCCCCAGCTTCACCCGCGCCCGTCGAGCCAGCAACGCCTGTTCCTGCAACTCCTGCCCTTCCAAAATCGTGAACCGGGTGTAGACTCGAAGGGTCGAATGTCCGCACCGCACCCCAGCCGGGTGCGTATGTGCTTTGACCTGGCCCGACGATTCCTCACCCGTCTCTTGCTTCAGGAGTTCACGCTGATGCTGCCGACCCGCGCTGTTTCCAGCTGCCTGCACCGCACTCAGAGCGCGCTCATCGCCGCCTCCGCGATCTTCATCCTCGCGCCCGGCGCGGCGATGGCTCAGGATTCAACCGCCACGCTCAGCGGTTTGCCCGGCGACGCAGTGAGCGCGTATCAGGTCGGCGCGGGCAGTGAGCAGATCAACAACTACGTGGTGGACCTCGCCCCCATCACCAGCTCATGGGGCGGATCGTTCTCGCTCGGCCCGGTCGTCAAGGCAAGTCGCTCGGCCAGCGGGCAATACTTCGACCAGGTTATCGGCGCTCAGTCGGTCAGTTCGCTTTTCTCATCCGGACCACTCGCCCGCCCGAGCTACGACCTCTGGACGACGCCCGGCCAGGGTATCAACTCGACAAGCAACACCGCGCCGGCATCGAGCATCAACGCCGCCAATAGATCGGGTCGCCAGTTCGGGCTTGCGCTGATGGAGTTCGGATTCGGCAACGATGGCACGTTCGGCAATGGTGACGACGAGAGCACCGTGGTCTCGGCGCTCGTCAGCTTCCAGCGTCGTGCCCCGTCGCGCCTCTTCGTCTCGCGCATCACCGCACTGACGAACAAGCCCTCAACCGCCGGCAACGGCACCGCCTCGCTCGGGCTCGGGTCCATCGACGCGGCGGGCAATGTCCACATTCTGGCCGACAGTCAGACGATGGTCGATCCGCTCCGCCTCGCGCAGCGCGAGTATGTGCGAGTGCGTTCGGCCACCCGCAACCCTGCGGTGAACAACCAGCTCTCGGACATCGGCGGGGCCGATGCCGCACGCACCGACATCGTGCGGGCCAGCGACACGAGCATGACGACCCCGGCCATCATCCCCTCATCCATCGGCGCGGGTGGGCGTGCGGTCGCCATCGGTCTGGATTTCAAATCCGATTTCATCTTTGAGCAGGCCGCAAACACCACCCTCACCACCAAGGCCTATCTGCCCGGTGCGGCCGGTTCCAGCCGCGGCAGCCTCACCTTTGTGCCTCAGCCCTTCGCACCCGTCGCTGTCGGGTCAAACAATGCCGGCACGGGCATCAGCCTCGTGCGCACCGACGGCAACACCCGCACGCGCGGCATCAACATCTTCGGCATCAACACCGATGGCTCGGTCGATGCGACGCTGCAACTCCAACTCCCCATCATCGGCGGGCAGATGCTCGACCCGACCGACAGTTGGAACCCCGGCACCAACTTCATCGTTACACCCGCCGTACACGAGTTCACGCACTACGCAAGCCAGACACCCTTCCGTGGTGGCACAGGCCAGGTGGCCTCGGTTGTGCTGTCAACCGGCGAACTTCTCGCCGCGGCGGTGGTCACGCCCACAAGTGGGAGCATCGTCCCGCAGACCATCGACAACTACCTGGTCGTGGCGCGCGTGAGCACGGGCGGCGCCGCAACATGGACAACCGCCGCGCACACCGGCAACGCCGCGGGCGCAGCGGGCGGGCTGAGCAAGGTGATCCTCGGCGACAACGGGCTTGATGGTCTTCCCAACACCGCCGATACCGGTGAGGGCGATGGTGTTGTCGATACCGCGCCCGGCGCGTGGATCGGCCGACTGGCGAGGCTCACCGAGGTCTTCCCATCGCAGACCGCCGGCCCCAGCATCTCGTGCCCCGCGTTTGATCTGCGTGGCAACCTCTACTTCATGGCGACCGTCGCGCTCCGCACAAACGATGGATCGCTCGAGTACACATCCGCACTCCTCCGCGGCAATCGAGATACCTCCAACAACGGGTACAGGCTCGAACTGCTCGCACGCCTCGGCGATGTTCTGCCCGGGCTCAACTCGGGCACGAGCTACCAGATCCAGTTCATGGGCTTCGCCGACAACGACAGCGTGGCCAGCGGCGGCATCTTCAGCAGCAACATCGTGCAGGATGCGATTGGTGGATTGAGCGGTTCGCTCGCCGCCGCCAATGCCCAGTTCGGCAGCCCGCTCTCGCTGGGAGCACTGACCTTCCGTGCCAAGATCGTGTACGACATCGATAACGATGGGAACTACGCCGACCCCAGCAGCGGCGCGAGCAACAGCCCCGATCAGGCGTACAACGTGGCCATGGTGCTGATGCCACGTCCGATCCTCGGCGACTTCAACCTCGACGGCGCGATCAGTGTGCAGGATATCTTCGACTTCCTCGCCGCCTACTTCACCGGAGGCTCGGTCGGAGATTGGAACGGCGATGGTGCCGCCTCGGTGCAGGACATCTTCGACTTCCTCGCCGATTACTTTGGTTCATAGCCCTTTGCAGGCACGCTGTTCACTGGGCCAGTGCCGCGATGCCGCCCATGCCTTCGCCGCTGCGCCCGTCGCGGGCGGGTGTCGGACGGATGCTCGGCACCACCGTCTCAAACTTCACCGGGGCGATCAGCCCTCCGCCGCCCATCCCGCCGGTTGCTGAGGTTGCCGGGTAGCGGTAGGTACGCTCGACCCGCGCGCCGATGCGGCAGAGCTGCTCATGGGTGATCGACCCCGCCGCGCCAGCCATGGTGGAGATGAAGTTTGGCGCGCCGCGTACCTTGCTGAAGAGCTCGACCTCCGGACCCGCATCGAGCGCGCCGATCGGCCCGCTGCCGGTGAGGTATTGCTCCGGAATGTCGGTCACGTCGATGGTGATCTGATCCATGCTCACCCGCCCCACCACCGGGGCATAGAGCGTTTCGCGTCGCGCACCCTCGGTCGCGCCCGCATCGTCCGACTCTCCCCCCGACTTGCGCACCCACGCCCGACCGGTCAGGCCGACATACCCCGGCCCGCCCGTGCCCCGGCCGCCAAGCGCGCGTGGATATCCATCGGCATAGCCGACCGGCACCAGTGCGATGCGCGTCATCTTGCCATCGGCACGCCACGGTGCCCGCCATACGCTGCCATACCCAACGGGCCAACCCGCCGGAATCTCGCCGATGTGCGCGATGGTGGTTGTCCATCGCATCACCGGTTCCAATCGCGCCGCCGCCTCGCCAAACTCAAACACCGAGCGCTCATCGCTCCCGAGGTCTTCGAGCGCAAACCCCAGCATGGCCTGCCCCACACGCACCATGGTGCCGTGATAGCTGCGCGCACGGAACATCGCGCACGAGTTCGACGCGTGCAGGCTCAACTCGTGCGGCGAGACCGAGCCACCACCAGCCCCGCCACCCGCCGCGCTCGTGACCGCGGCCTTCAACACGGGCTTGATGCTCTCGACAAAGTCGCGGAAGAGCCGCGCCTGCTCGCGCGTGAACGGGCCATCGCAACACGGGCTGGCAAAGTGCGTCATGAGTCCAGAGAGCTTGGCCCGCGGCGTGGCAATCAGACGTTCAACCAGCTTTCGTGCCTGCTCGGGCATCGACCCGCCGCGCGAGAGGCCCGTATCTACCTGTACGTGCAGCGGGAGAGTCGCCCCGATTCGCACAGACATCTCCGCGAGTTGTCTCAGTTGATCATCTGAATGCAGCGTGAGGTGGATCCGCCCGCCCGTCAGGTGCCGGTAGACCGGGTCCATACGGTCGATGCCGGTCACCGGCATAAGCACCAGAATGGGCACATTGGCGACTGATTCAGCAATCACCCGCGCCTCATCGAGTGTGTAGACCGCGATCATCTCGACCCCGCCCGCCCCTCCACCAAGCCCAGCACCCCCCGTATCCCTACCACCAACCAACCTTTTGGCCATTCGTACCGCACCAAGACCGTATCCATCCTGTTTCAGCACCGCGCAGACAGCCACGGGGCCTCTGCCGCCACCGCTGGTCTTTGACCGGCCAGCGGCTGAGAGAGGGGGATCGGCAAGCACACCCCGAATGATCCCGAGGTTCCGGTCCACCGCGCTAAGGTCGATCTCTAGCCTGCTGGTCACCACAAAAACTCCGATCGCCGGATGGGTCCGGCGGAATCGCCCATCACCCCTGTATACCCATGCCTCAGACCACGGTTTGGCCGTCCGAACCGTCTTCCTTGTATCGACCCATCCGTTTCCCTACGATCAATCGCGCTCGGCGGGTTCGGCTCGACCGCGCCGGTGGCCTGTCGGCCGCCTTGCCTTTGACCCCTTCCTTCTTTTACGAAGCACGATGACCCCCCCTCCTTCTTCCCGCACATCAGCCCGATCCAAGACCCTACGCACCAAGCCCGCATCGGGCCGGTCTTCGCCAGTCAAGACGAAAGCTGCGCCTGCAAAGCCCATTGCCAAGCGCGGTGCAGCCAGCAAGAAGTCGGCGAAGCCCATCGCGAGAGCATCACCGAAGAAGTCGGCCGCCAAGGCCAGCGCACCATCGGTCAAGAAAACAAAGAGCGCGAAGTCCGCGCCAAAACCGATCACGAAGTCAACGCGATCGAAGGTCACCAAGAAGGTGGCCAAGGTCGCGCCCAGGAAGTTGCTGAACAAGCCCGCCCTCAAGAAGGTCGCGGCCAAGAAGGTTCGCACAAAGCCTTTGAGTGTTTCGCGTTCCCCCGCCGCGCGCCCCGCCGCCGCGATCATTCAACCACCCCTCCCGCGAGCATCGACACCGATGCAGACCGCGCCAGTTCAATCACCACCGATTCATCCAGCACCCATATTGCCCGCGCCCGCGGCGGCGATCTTCCATCCGCCCGCGCCCAAGGCCACCCTCGAACAGCCGCCCGCCGCCGTGCGCCCGGTCGCACCGACTCCGGCAGTCAACGCGGCACCTCCTCAACCGCGTGACCTGTACCGGCCCGAAGCGCACGCGCAGCAGCCACGTCGCGACCAACCGCCGCAGCAACAAGACCGCTCGCGCGATCAGGACCGGCGCCAGCCCGACAACCGAGGCCAAGACCAGCGAGGCCAAGACAACCGAGGCCAAGACAACCGAGGCCAAGACCAGCGCGGCCAAGACAACCGAGGCCAAGACCAGCGCGGCCATGACCAGCGTTCGCACGGACAGCAGCCACAGCGACCCGATCATCGCGGGCGAGATCAACGTCAAGATGGTTCGCGCGACCAGTCTTCACGAGATCAAACTTCACGTGATCAGGGCCGCCCTTCCAACGATCGGCGTGACAACGGTCGCCCGGCGCAGAACCAGGCCGATCAGGACCGACGCGACCGCAACCGCGACCAGATCGCGTGGCGTCAGGGCGGACATCGCGATCCGACCCCGGTCGCTCCCGAGCCTGTCGCACCACCTTCGGTCGCGCCTCCAGGCACATCCGCAGGCGCGCCGCCCACCGCCGCGGCCCCCGCCGCGCCGCTTTCCGCCACCGCCGAATCCGCGGCCAAAAACCGCGAAGAGATCTTCAACAAGACCCTGACCTTTGCGCAGCTCGGCCTGCGCGATACGGTGCTCAAGGGTGTGACCGATGCCGGGTTTGAGTTCCCCACGACCATTCAGGCCCAGCTCATTCCGCTCATCCTGAGTGGCAAGGACATGCTCGGCCAAGCCAAGACGGGCACGGGCAAGACCGCCGCGTTCGGCCTGCCGCTGCTCAGCAAAGTTGAGAAGGGCATTCCCTTTCAGGCCCTCGTGCTGGTGCCGACGCGTGAGCTGGCCATCCAGGTTGCGACCGATCTCAAGGAGCTTGGCCGTTTCACCGATCTGCACATCCTGCCCGTCTACGGCGGGCAGAACGTCAGTACCCAAGCGCAGCTCCTGGCCAAGGGGCCCGAGATCATCGTCGCCACACCCGGGCGTGTGATGGACATGGCGCAGCGGAACTACCTCACCTACCGCAACATCAAGCACGTCATCCTCGACGAAGTTGATCGGATGCTCGATATCGGGTTCCGCGACGACATCCGCAAGATCCTCGGCGCGTGCCCGCGCGAGCGGCAGACGATCTTCGTCTCGGCCACCATGTCGAGCGATGTCGAGTCTCTGGCCCGCAGCTTCGCGCGTGATGCCGAGAAGATCGTCGCCTCCACCGGCTCGCTCACCGTCTCGATGGTCAAGCAGTTTCACCTGCCGGTTGCGCCGTGGGACAAGAAGCAGCTCCTGCTTCACCTGCTCACGCATGAAGAGCCCGCGCTCACGGTCGTCTTCTGCCGCACCAAGCGCACGGTCGATAACCTCGCCGAATACCTCGTGCGCAAGGGCATGGATTGCCACGCCATCCACGGCGATATGTATCAGAACAAGCGCAACAAGGTGATGGAGCAACTGCGCTCCGGCAAGCTCGAAGTGCTCATCGCCTCCGATGTCGCCTCGCGCGGGCTCGATGTCGAGGGAATCACCCACGTCATCAACTACGACCTGCCCGAAGACCCCGACCTCTATGTCCACCGCATCGGACGCACCGCCCGCGCGGGGCGCGATGGTGTGGCCTGGTCGCTCGTCACGCCCGAGCAGGGCGCGCTCCTCACGCAGATCGAGCTGCTCATCAACGCCGAGATCCCCAAGCTCGACTACCCCGACTTCAAGCCCGGTCCGCTTCCTCCCGATGTGCTGCACAGTCAGCAGCAGCAGACCAAGCGCACCGAGAACGCCAAGCAGTTCAACCGCTTCGCGGCACCAGGCTCCGCCGGATTTGCCGGTCCATCAACCTCCGCGCCCGCCCCGGCACCAACGCCGGGCTCAACATCGGCACCGACCCGCTCATCAGCCCCGGCTGTTCCGACCGGACCCGATCTCACCCGCTTCCCCGGCGGCATTGTTCCGAGCCAGGCACCGCTCAAGCGCATGTTCGGCAAGGTCAAGACCGCCCGCAGCATGAAGGCGGCCATGGCCCAGAACCCGACGCCGGTGGTGACCGTGGCCACGCCCGAAGCCGCCGCAACACCACCAGCCGAGCCCGCGTAAAAGTTATCCGTCGAATAATCCCCCCACCTTCGCGCCCGCTGGGCAACAGGCGGGCCCGAACTCCGAGAAACCGGCAATCGTCCGGGGCACCGGTGCGTTCGGCCATGCGCATCGCTTCACCCACAAACCACAAAGGACCTCCATGAACACCCCACTCGCCATGCGTTTTGCCGGCGCGCTTGCCCTTGCACTCGCCTCAACCTCGCTCGCGCAGACCAAAGCTCCTGTGCCGGCCCAGCCGTCGGATGAGCCCGCGCTGAAAGGTCCGGACGTGACCGATCGTCCCGCCGTCAACAAGTCGGGCAAGCCCCGCAAGAAGGCGGGCTTTGGTGGCGATGCGGTCTCGAACGGCAAGCCCAAGCCCATCGCGCCACTCTCCATGCCCGCGTTCATCAAGTCGCTCGCGGCGGTCAAGCTCACGCCCGAGCAGCAGTCGCGGGTCAACACAATCGCGGCCGAGTTCGAGTCGAACGCCGCAAAGTATCTCGCCGAGCACAAGGCCGAGATCGACCAGCTCCGCGGCAAGCTGAGCGCTGACGAGCGGGCCTCGCTCGACCGAATGCTCAGTTCGGGCCGCCCGCTCAAGCTCAGCAAGACGGGCTTTCAGGGCAAGCGCAAGGCCGCGAAGGATGCAGAGCGGCCCGAGGGTGATGAGGTGATAACCAAGCCCGCGCCCACACCGACCGATCGCGCCGACCTGACCGCGACGCGCACGCGCTTGCTCGAGATCTATACCGGTCGCCCGAAGGGGCGTGAATCTCAGGCGCAGATTCTCGCCCTGCTGACCCCGGAGCAGACCGAACTGATGAACAGCGCCCCGCGCGCTGAGAAGTCGCCCCCGGCCGCTCCGCGTCAAATCAAAAAGAGAGACGCCGCTCCCGCGAAGAAGTAATCCCTCTTCGCACGAAGCGGCGTCTTGACCGTTACGCGAGCCTATTTAGCTGCAACCGCTGAAGTAGGCCGCGAGGAAGCAGAAGATGTCGCCAACACCGATGATGCCGTTGCCATCGCAATCGGCACAGGCGATGTTGCCGCTGAAGTAGCAGCTCAGGAAGCAGAAGATGTCGCCGACGCTGATGCCGCCAAGACCATCGCAGTTGGCGTAGCAACAGGTGGTGAAGTTGCTGGATGCAGGGGGCGAAGCGCACGGTGTGCCAAAGCCCTGCCACTGGCCGAGCAAGCCGGCGCACGCGCTGGGTGTCGTCTGCACACACACGTTGCCAACACCGCCGTAGATGGGGCCGGTGCAGCACGCACCGGTCGGTTGCGGGCACGGATTGGGCACGCAGACGGTGCCGGTGCCGAGGAAGGTCTGCCCGCCGAGGTTGGGGCAGTTAAACGGTATGGTGATGGAGCAACTGCCATTGGGTGCGCAGCACGCACCCGGGCATGGCAAAGATACACACGGAACACCGTTGCCCTGATAGCTTCCACCGGCACCCACACAGATGTTGGCGGTGAGCTGCGCACACGTTCCGTTCGAGAAGCAGCACGCACCGGTCGGTTGCGGGCACGGGTTGTTTGGCAGGCACGTCACGCTGGCGATGAAGGTCTGCGGAATGATGCACGCACCGAACGAGATCGTGCACACGCCCGTGCTCGGGTCGCAGCAGACACCCGTCGGACAGACACCGATGAGGCACGCCGTGTTGGGAACCCAGAAGGAGTTTGGCGGCGTCGGGCAGTTGTTCTGGGTCGTCTGAATGCAGGTGAAGTTGGCCAGGCAGCAGGCGCCCATCGGCGGGCATGGGTTCGGGCTGCACAGCGTGTTGGGGAGGAACGTCCACCCGAACAGGCAGAAGTTGCCGCCGATTGTGCTTGCGCAGATGCCGCTGTTCGGATCGCAGCACGCACCGAAGATGCAGATGTTGGGGCTGCACGTTCCGCCCGAACTCCAACTGTTGTTGGGCGGGAGGGGGCAGTTGGCCTGCGTGGTCTGTGTGCAGTTGCCGGCCGCATCGCAGCAGGCACCAAGTGGTGTACACGGATTGGTGGGCACGCAGCTTCCGGCCGGGGTCCAACTGAGATTGGGGGGCACGGGGCAGAGGCCGAAGGTGGTGACTGTGCAGTTGCCGGCGAAGTCGCAGCACGCGCCGGTGCTCGGTCCGCAGGAAGTGGAGGCCACACAGGTCTGACCGAAGATCGGTGTGCCACCCGCGAATGTGCAGAGCGCGGGATCGGTGGGGTAGCAGAGGTTGCAGCAACAGCAGGCCGTAACCGCCGTGATACACGGGTTTGAACTGCACGTCACGTTCGGTGTGAACGAGCCGCCGAGCGCGGTGCAGATGGCCAGCGTCGTGTTGACACACTGGTTGGTCGGGCTGGCGCAGCACGCACCGAACACGAACGTGATGCAACCCGAGTTGATGCACGATGTCCCGACACCGATGAACGCTCCGCCCGTCAGCAGGCAGTTGCACTGATCGCTGATGATGCAGGTGTTGTTGTTGATGCAGCACGCGCCGGGCGGGCAGCATGGGCTTGGGCTGCACGGTGCGCCGGCCGTCCAACTGACGTTGGGCGGTATCGGGCACAACGCTTGCGTGGTCTGTGTGCAGTTGCCGTTCAGATCGCAACAGGCTCCAACGACCGGCCCGCCGCAGGGATTGGAGGGAAGACACGCCACACCCACCGGCTGAATCGTGCCGCCCGCGAAGGCGCAGAAGGCCGGATCGGCGATGAAGCATGTGCCGCAGCAGCAACACGCCTCGGTGGCGCTCGGGCAGGTCGCCGCGATGTTGCACGGGCTGAACGCGAGGAACGTGCCGCCGAGCGCGGCACAATATACGTTGGAGGTCTGCACGCACCCGCCCGTCAGGCAGCACGCGCCGGGTATCGTTGCCGGGCAGACCACCTGCCCGCAGATCGTGCCCACACCGATCCAATCGGCACCTCTGAGTATGCAATCACAGGAAGTGGTCATGATGCAGACGCCGTTGGGGTCGCAGCACGCGCCGAATGTCGCCGAGTTGCACGGTGGTGGGCATGGGTTCGGATTGCAAGTTCCGCCCGCGGTCCAACTCGAGTTGGGCGGCGCCGGGCAGGCCGCGGCCGTGGTGTAGGTGCAGTTGCCATTCGCATCACAGCACGCGCCGAGATTCACACACAGCGAGGCCGGCACGCACGTGATGCCCGGGCTTGGTGTGCCGCCGAGGAAGAGGCAGAGCTTGGGGTCGGTCGGATAGCACAGGTTGCAGCAGCAACAGGCCTGCGACGCCGTCACGCACAGGTTGAAGACACACGGCAGGTTCGCCGTGAAGGTTCCGCCGATCTGGTTGCACAGGTTCTGATCGATATTGACACACGAGAAGCTCTGCGGCAGGCAGCACGAGCCAAAAACGACCGGCGTACAGATCGCCACACTGCACACGGTGCCTGTGCCCGCGAAACTTCCACCGGTCAAGACACAGTTGCAACGGTTGTCCGGCACGCAGATGCCGTTGGGCAAGCAGCACGCGCCGACCGGGCAGGGGACGCACGGGTTCTGAGGCGTACACGAGATGTTGGGTGTCCAACTGAGGTTGGGCGGCACGGGGCAGAGCTGGGCCGTGGTCTGCGTGCAGTTGCCATTGGCATCACAGCAGGCACCGAGACTCGGTGGGCCGCACGGATTGAACGGCACGCACGTCGTGCCCACCGGCTGCACAACACCGCCCGCGTAGGTGCAGAAATTCCTGTCGGTGATGAAGCAGATGCCGCAGCAGCAGCAGGCCTCGGTCGGAGCCGGGCAGAGGGCCGCGTTGCACGTCTGGAGTGGGGCAAAGAACCCGCCCAGAGCGGCGCAGACAACGTTGGAAGTCTGAATGCACGTATTTGAGCCGCTGACACAGCACGCACCGGGAGTCGTCTGAGGACAAGTCACCTGCCCACAAACCGTGCCACTTCCAAGCCAGTTTCCGCCGCTGAGGATGCAGTCGCACGAGCTGGTCTGGAAGCACAGGATGTTGTTGCAACACGCGCCCGATGAAGGCGTTGTGCAGGGCGCGGGGCACGGGTTGGGCGTACACACACCGTTCGCAAAGAACTGCCCCGGCAGCGGACAGTTCTGCGCGTTGGATGGGATGCAGTTGCCGAGAGTATCGCAGCACGCACCGAGCGAACCGCACGGGATGAACGGGCCGCAGATCGCGCCGAAGGTGACCGTGCCGCCCGCGTAGATGCAGAAGGCCGGATCAATGTTGTAGCAGATGTTGCAGCAGCAGCACGCGGCCACCGTGCTCGTGCAGTGGCCGGGCGAGTTGCACGGAATTCCGGGGAAGAACTGACCACCAAGCCCAGCGCACGCCGAGGCGGTGGTGTCAACACACCCCGTGGCGGCGCTCAGGCAGCAGCTGCCGCTGACCGGAATGGGACAGATCGGCTGTGAACACACGCTGCCCGGACCCTGCCACTCGCCGCCGCTGAAGAGGCAGTGACACGAATCATCGAGCGTGCAGATGCCGTTGAGGTTGCAGCAAGCGCCGGGTTGGCAGGGCTGAGGAAGGCATGGGTTGGGGTTGCACGTTCCGTTGGGGAAGAAGATGTTCGGAGGCTGACACGAGAGCGCGGAGACGTTGGCCGTGCAGACCGCCGTCGCGGGGTTGCAGCAGGCACCCGTCGGCACCGGGGGGCAGAGGCCCGGCACGCAGACCTGGTTGGGCATCACCGTGCCGCCCGAATATGTGCAGACGACCGGGTCTTCCATCACGCACTTGTCGCAGCAGCAGCAGGCCTCCATCGGGCCGGTGCATTGGGTCATGAAACACGCGATGTTCGGGGAGAAGTTGCCGTTGAAGAGCGTGCACTGCGTCTGTGTGGTGTTGATGCACGAGTTGTTCGGTGGAATGCAGCAGGCACCAAACACGAACTGTGCGCAGTTCACGTTGACGCACGTGCTGCCAACACCAAAGAACCCGCCGCCCTTCGGGATGCACTCGCACGAATACGTCACCACACAGTTGATGGCGTTGAAGCAACACGCGCCAAAGCCGCACGGCGTATTGGGCGGCTGGGGCTGCGGGCATGGGTTTGGGTTGCAGGTTGTTCCGAAGAGCACGTTCCACCCGTTCGGGCAGGGCGCACCAACCGACTGCAAGCAGTTGCCCGTGACCGGATCACAACAGGCATACGAAGCCACGCACGGGTTGGGGTTGCACGTCGTGCTCGGGTCATAGATCAACGGTGCGGGGCACGGAATCGGACCGAGTGTGCAGATACCCGTGGCCGGATCGCAGCAGACACCCGTCGTAGCGCACTGCCCGGGTTGACAGACACCGCTCGATTGCGGCACGCCGCCCCCGATGATGCACAGCCTCTGATTCACCATCACACAGACATTTGAGCAACAGCACGGCTCAAGAAAATCCTGGCCGCACCCGACCATCGCGCACGTCTGCCCAGGCACGAATGCGCCCCCGACCTGATTCACGCAGACGTTCTGCGAAGCGGTGTAGCACCAGCCCGCCTGCGTGCAGCACGCACCAAAGACCACCGAAGCGCAGTTCGCGTTGGCGCACGTCACACCAAACCCGACAAACTCACCATACTGCGAAGCGCAATCGCACGTATCCGTGAAGACACACCCTCCGTTCGGCAGGCAGCACGCACCTGTCACCGGCTGCGCCGCTGCGGTGTGAACCATCATCATCAAACACATCGCGGCACACAGACGGCCAATCAGTTTCAACGTGCGGACGCAGCAAGTCATGGGCATTCTCCGTTCGAGCACCGGCACCGACACAGCAGAGGCAGATGGACTGGATCACATTGGCAACGCGGTTATCGCCATTCCCCCACTCGGAGGTATATCAGATATCGACCAAATTGTAAAGATTGTGTTCAGACTTTGTAAAGAAGGCGCGGGTTTCCATCTCACATGTTTGTGATTCATTCGTGTCACTTCGCACCTTACCCAACTTCACATTTGTTCAGCACGCACCACCCCAATCAACCACCCGAAATGGGGCCGCCCGTCTTTCGACAGGCGGCCCCCGCAGTCAATCTGCATCAATCGCATCAGCCATTGGCCGATTCTGGTGTTACGGGCATCCCTGGAAGTAGGCAGCCAGGAAGTCGAAGAGATCCTGCACGGTGAGCGTGCCGCTGCCGTTGGTGTCGGCACACAGATCGCCGTTGAAGTACGCGGCCAGGAAGTCGAAGATGTCCTGCACGCTGACGACGCCGCTGTTGTTGAAGTCGCCCTTGCAACATGGGCTGGTGTAGTTGCCCGGGGCGTTGCAGACCGTGTTGAAGCCCATGAACTCGTTGTTGGGACGGAGTGCACACGCAGAGGGTGTGAGGATGAAGCAGGCCGAACCGCAGCAGCAGGCACCGCGGCACCCATTGATCGGGCAGGGCTGGCCGGGGAAGAAGACCGATGGGGTTGAGCACTGGCTTGCCGTGGTCTGGATGCACGAGCCATCCGGACGGCAGCAGGCACCGGGGCAGGGATTAGGAGTACACGTCGTGGCTCCCACATCGGTCGTGCCCTGGGGGCAAGGGCCGAGGTTGAGGAAGCAGACGTTCACATCACAGCAAGCGCGCTGCTGCGGGCAGGTGTTGGGTGTGCAGGTTCCGCTCGGTGCGAGCGTCGAACCGGTTGGGCACTGAAGGCTGCCAAAGATGAAGCAGAGGCCGTTCGGACGGCAGCAGGCGACGAAGCACGGACTCGGCGTGCACGTCGGACCACCAAAGTAGACGCCGCCCTGAGCAGCACAGGCCGCCTGCGTGCTGAGGATGCAGAAGGTGACACCCGGCTCTTCAGGAATACAGCACGCACCGACACATGGGTTGGGGTTGCAGGTCAATGTTCCCGGATCGATCGTGCCAGCCGGGCATGGGCCGGTGAAGATGAAGCAGGCGTTGAGATCGCAGCACGCATGGGTCAGCGGGCAGGTGTTGGGTGTGCAGGTGTTGCCCGGTGCCGGAGTCGTTCCCGAGGGGCACGGACCAGCAAACGAGAAGCACGAACCATCCGTACGGCAGCAGGCACGCACACACGGATTCGGGATGCACGTCGCCGAGCCCGGATCAATGGTCCCCGCAGGGCACGGGCCAAACCAGATGAAGCATGAGGTCACATCGCAGCAGGCGCGCGACTGTGGGCATGGGTTCGGGCTGCACGAGACGCCGCCGAGGTAGGTGTTGGGCGGAACCTTGCACCGGTAGATGGTCGTGATGATGCAGGTGCCATCAGGCCGGCAGCAGGCGCCGCGGCAGGCATTGGGCGTACACGTCGCACCCGGCGCGGCGAGCATTCCCGCCGGACAGGCCGTACCGGCAAGCACGACACACGAGCCATTGGTGCGGCAGCAGGCCACACCGGGGCACGGGTTCGGATTGCACGTCGCCGACGGAACGTAGGTGTTCGGAGGCAGGCATTGGAAGATCGACGTGATGAAGCACTGCCCAGATGTGCCGCAGCACGCACCGAGGCAGGGATTGGGTGTGCAGACATTTCCGGGCGCGGCGATCAGGCCACCCGTGCATTGCACACCGGCAAGCAGAATACACGAACCATCGGTGCGGCAGCAGGCCGTCTGCACCGTGACCGGGCAGCCGATCGGGCCGCACACGCCGCCGGGCGCGGGCGTTGTGCCGGCCGGACACGCGGTACCGATGAAGTTGAAGCATGTTCCGTCCGCCTGGCAGCAGGCCACGAAGCACGGGTTCGGGGTGCAACCCGTTGCCGCCGGAATCAGGAAGCCCTGGCAGAAGACACCAAACGGAATCACGGTGCAGGTGCCATCGGGCAAACAGCAGACCTGACCGGGCTGCGGGCAGTTGTTGGGCACGCAGGTGTTGCCGGGCGCGGCCGTTGTGCCGAGCGGGCAAGAGACGCCGACGAACACGAAGCACGCGCCCGCATCGCAGCAGGCACGGAAGCACGGGTTGGGTGTGCAGCTTGTCGCACCGGCGATGATGAACCCGTTGCACTGCGCTGCGGTCGCGACCAGCGAGCAGCTTCCATCGGACTTGCAGCAGACAAACCCGGGCGGGCACTGGTTGGGTGTGCAGGTGTTGCCAGGAGCGGGCGTTGAGCCGGTAGGGCACTGGCCATTGAACATGAAGCACGAACCATCAGACCTGCAGCAGGCGCGTGTGCAGAGGTTGGGCGTGCAGATCGCGCCGGGTGTGAACGAGAGGTTCGGCGGGACCGGGCACTGCGACGGAGGGGCGATGAAGCAGAAACCATCGAGCGTGCAGCAGGCACCGGTGCATGGATCAGGGAAACAGACGTTTCCCGCGGCCGGGGTCGAGTTGGGCGGGCACGCAAGACCCACAAACAGGAAGCAGGTGCCCGTTGAATCGCAGCACGCCGTCTGAACAAAGACCGGGCAGGTATTCGGTGTGCATGTATTGCCCACGGCGGGTGAGGTGTCCGTCGGACAGATACCACCGATGAACGTGAAGCAGCTTCCATCCACGCGGCAGCAGGCCGTCTGGCATGGGTTGGGCGTGCAGGTGTTGCCCGGAGCAGGGGTAGTTCCCGCGGGGCACGCACTGCCGGTAAAGATGAAGCAGGCGTTCACATCGCAGCAGGCGATCACACATGGGTTGGGTGTGCAGATCGCGCCAGGAAAGAAGTTGACCGTTGGGCAGTTGGCCTGTGTCGTGGTAATACAGCCCGCTGCGGTGCAGCACGCACCCAGACACGGGTTCGGGTTGCAGGTCGTCACGCCTGTCAACAGGGTTCCGTTGCAATCCGCGGGTGTGGGGACCAACGTACACGAGCCATCGGGCCTGCAGCAAACCAATGGGCAAGGGTTCGGCTGGCAGGTTGTGGTGCCGGGGTCGAATGTGCCCACGGGGCAGGGGCCGGTCGTGAGGAAACAGAAATTCAGATCACAGCAGGCGTGAGTGCCACCGGGGCATGGCCCCTGCGCGCACAACTGACCGGCAAAGAACGGTACACCCTGCAAGCGGCAGAGGTCCGGGTTCGTGTCCACGCATCCACTCGGGCAGCAGCACGCGCCGCTTGCGGTGGGCGCACACGATGGCGCGATGCAGGTGCCATTGGCCACGAAGAATCCGCCAAGTGCCTGACAGTTCTGCACGTGCGTCACGACGCAGGTTGGCCCGGTGATCGCGCTCTGAAAGCAGCATTGACCAAACGGCGGCGTTGCCCCCTGCGCGCACGGGTTCGGGTTGCACGGCTGACCGGCCGCCAAAAACCAGAAACCTCGCACCTTGCACTCGCACTCGGTGAGGAGTTGACAAGTGAAGTTCGGACCACAACACGCGCCGCTCGCGCCTTGCGCCTGAGCGGGGGTTCCTGAGAGCATGGCTGCACCCAAACACAGCGCAGCAGCCCAACAGGCAACCGCTGCCAGTTTCATTCTTTTCAACATAGGACATTCTCCAAACGGCATGCAAGAAATTACCAGGGATTCGCCGCCGCGACCACACGTCGAAGCACCCACTCAGGTGTTCATTCCACACCGCGCAAATGAACAACACCCAAGCACGCCTTCCGGCGATCCTCGGGCCAGTATCAGCTCATGCGTTCGGTCTGGAGTGAACAGACAGACTTGGTCAGAAGGGCTTGGGTCACGACAACCCGGCCCGAACATCACTCCCGACAGATCCTTACAGCCCCGACATGGCGGTCTGAACTGCCGCCTTTCGTTGGAATTCCGGGAAAGCGGGTGGAAAGCGCACGGTCATCAACCACTGATGCGTCGCCCCCACCCTCCGACTGACACCGATGCTGAAAGTTTCCGGACGCCTCCCAGTGTAGTCGCCCACACCCTGCGGAAAGAGCAAGGCGTGAACGGCCCGGGCCGCGATTGACAACTCCCGACGATGCGTCTCCGCCCATTGCGGATCCAGCCGCGAGTTACGGATCAGACACGTCTTCCGATCGCGGAGCACAACGCTCGCCTCCGGGTACACTTGCCCATGCGCACACTCACCCTGGTCGCGTTGCTCACCCTTTGCTTGCTGCACGCACGCGCAGCGGCCCAGCCCGCACCTCCCGCGCCCAGCCCCGACAGCACACTCCAAACCAAGTTCTCCACCGAGACTGGCCATGTACGCATCGGCATCGTCGGCCTCGTTCACGGCCATGTCGAAGGCCTGCTCTGGCAATCCACGCAGCGGGCCGACCTCAAGATCGTCGGCATCTATGACCCCGACCGCGCCCTCTTTGACCGCCTGGCCGCCAAGTACAAGCTCGACCCCGCGCTCTACCACACCTCGCTTGCCGAGATGCTCGATGCCGCCAAGCCCGAGGCCGTCGGCGTGATGACCTCCATCAAAGACCACCGCATGGTGGCCGATGCCTGCGCCCCGCGCGGCGTTCACATGCTCTTTGAAAAGCCCCTGGCCTTCAGCAACGACGATGCACGCCACATCGCGACACTCGCCGCGAAACACGGCGTGCTGGCCCTCACCAACTACGAAACCAGTTGGTACGCCTCGCTGCGCGAAGCCAAGCGCCTCGTCGATTCCGGCGATCGTGCCCCCATTCGCAAAATGGTCTTCCGCCACGGCCACAAGGGGCCCAAAGAGATCGGCTGCTCGCCCGAGTTTCTCGCCTGGCTCACCGATCCCGCGCAAAACGGCGGCGGCGCGGTCGTCGATTTCGGCTGCTACGGCGCGGTTCTTTCGACGTGGCTCATGTGCGGCGAGCGCCCCACCAGCATCACCGCCACCACTGCCACGCTCAAGCCGTTGATCTACCCGCGCGTTGACGATGATGCCACGATCATTCTGACGTACCCCACCGCCACCGCGACCATTCAGGCTTCGTGGGTCTGGACGCACGACAACAAAGAAGCCGACATCTACACCGAGCGCGGCTCGATCCACGCTGGCAAGTGGGACGACCTTGCCGTTCGCGACGAGAACGGCCCGCTCAAGCCCATCAAGCCGAAACCCAAACCTGCGGACCTTGAGAACGAGTGGACGTATCTTCGCCAGGTCGTCCGCGGCAAGTGCGCTGTTGACCCGCTCTCGAGCCTTGAACTCAACCTTGTCGCCGTCGAGATCCTTGACGCCGCGCGTCAATCGGTGCGGACCCCGCAGCCGCGTTGAGTGGCGCGATGACCAACGAGGGCACAGTCCTCTCGATCCAGCCGAGTGCGTCGCGCAACCCGTGGAAACCGTGATGCAAACGAACACGGCCCGGGCGTGTGCCGGGG
>Ga0163154_10001653_pt1 | contig 34171 bp, 27 predicted proteins | sample OliLakLV19MP9P1_FD_148649 | JGI IMG/M metagenome (GOLD analysis project Ga0163154, IMG submission 148649) | Freshwater microbial mat bacterial communities from Lake Vanda, McMurdo Dry Valleys, Antarctica - Oligotrophic Lake LV.19.MP9.P1 | ecosystem: Environmental > Aquatic > Freshwater > Lake >... | reverse complement strand
TACATTACGAAAGTGATGGTGTGCTGGGCTTTTGACTCATTTTAACTACTATCTTTGCACATTTTCAGCGCTAAAACGACCCCAAGTCTTTTGATGTAAGGGTTTTAGGCTTTTTCAGCAAACCCTACGTAAATTTACATAAAAAAGTTAGTCCTAGACGCAAAAAAACCTGGTTTCGACTAGGACTCTTCCCGGAAGATAGGAAGGATTCCACTGAGAAACCGGGTTTTTTGCCGTTTAGCGATAAATATCGGTGCGAACATCCCAAGCAAGTGTTAGCGGCTCTAACAATTTTTGCTGGCTGCTAGAGGCGAGTTTGCCTAAATATTTGCGAACAACAAAGGCGTGTTCGAGATTCAACCGATAACCCCGTGAGACATCTTCAAAGAAAAGCGGCTCAGCCCAAATTTCTTCCCAATCAGGATTTTGCCTCGACTCCTCGGCCAACAGCATGAAATCTTCCTCCGCAGGCACAAGTCCCGCCGGCAAATTTCCTTCCAAAATCCGCAAAATCCGCGGTTCGCAGGTACGGGTATTCACGCCCTGACGTTCCAACAACTGCAAAATTTCCTGAAAGCTCAAAGTTTCCTGCCCCAAAACCTGCATTAATTCCCACAGCAGAAAAAAGTCGCTGTACTGCTGCTGCGACACATCCAAAATGTGAGGATAGAGAGCCAAACTCGCCAACCCGCAGGCAACTCGACCAATTTTTTGGGAAATATTTGTACTTTGAGATACAGAATTTAATGCAGAATTGTGAATCTCAAAAATATCTCGATCGACCTGCAATTCCTGGTCTTGAACCACGATCGCATTCGGCAGCTTCTGCCGCAACCAGCGGGCGATCGCAGGCCAAGCACCCATACCCCCCGCACAAATCGCCTGATTAATTCCCGCCGGCGACATTCCCGCGCGGCTGAGCAAAGCATTCAATTCACGGTTCAACTGCTGCACAAAAGGCGCTAAAACCAGACTTTCCAAATCTTTGCGTTTCACCTCCCAATGCTGCTGACCAATATCCAAACTAAAACTTTTTTGATGTTGCAAAATAACTTTTATTTGCCTTGCTGCTTCTAACAATTGCAGGCCAAAAGCAGAACCTTGTAACCGCTGCTGCAATTGATAGCGGCTCGGCAAATCAGGATACCCCGGACGTGGCAAATCGATCGACATTCCCCACGTTTCATTTTTCGCCAACAACTGACAGATAATATCCTGATCGAAAGCATCGCCAGCAAAACCAAAACTCTGGCAAGTAAAATCAGCACGAGTTAAATCTTGAAGATTGGACGGCAACTCAACTAAAGCTAATTCCACCGTCGCCGCCCCCGCATTCAAAATCAAAGTTCCCCCGCTAAAAGACGAAGCATTCACACTCAGCGGTGCAGCTTCTTCACCGCCCTTAGCAGAATCCACGGCTGACGACTCGACTTCCATGCCATTTTTCACAGGAGTTACAGCAGCAAGTAAAGTGGCGATCGCATCTTCCACCACAAAAATTTGCGAACCAGAAGCCACCAGAGACGCGCCCAAAACCGCCTCCCGCAGATTAAACATATAAACATCCGACCAGCCGGCCGGAGTCCCCAAAATTACACCCTGCAAGTCTAAAAGCGCCGCATCGAGAGTTTGGGCCGTCAGTCCCGAAGCCCTACAAATTAAATTAGAAACTGGCAATCCTGCAAAATTCGCCCTCGACATTGCAGAATCCAAAATTTCCCCTGATTCGGCAAATTTTTGCCCCTGCTTCCTCGGATTCAAAGTTGCCAGCAGCGCCCGCACACCTTGCAGCGGCAAGGCGATCGAAAAAGCCTGCAAGGGCGACCACTGCAACAGCGGTTCGTACATCCCAGCAGCCTCCCGCTGATAAGGAATGCCCACCTTTAAAGGCAATTTAAAATTTTCCAGTAAAAATTCTCCTGCAGCCAAAGCCTGGGGTCGGAATCCCACCGACTTGACTGTCACCTCTGACCCTGGGCTTCCTGGGGCTGTTTCCGCCAGCACCGCAGCCGAGGGAATCCGAAAGCTGGCGTCTGCTGCCCAAGCCTCAGCCTGCGATGCTTCCCAGTAAATCGGGTGCAACTGGCCGCTGGTGCGATCGAGCAAAGCCGCAGACAGACCACTGGAACCGAAATCAATGCCCAAATACCAGCTAGAATTCCGGCGTTCTCGGGATGGGGCGATCGCACCTGCTGCAGAATGCCCAGCCGAGTCTTGCTGCTGTGTCCCGGCAAACTCACTAAAATCGGTTTTCCCCTCAACAACTCCTGCTTTACTCTCTGTCGAAATTAGGTTTTTTTTTTGACTTTCTGGAGGACTCGATCGCAGTTCGTAAGTTTCGGCAGTTTCTGGAGGGGGAGAATCCGTCAAAGATCGATCGGTCTCGGTCAAACTAGCCAAAATTTCGTCTAGCGTCAAATTCGAGTCGTCTTCCTCCGCAAACAAATCATCCTCAAGTTCGTTTTCCAAAACAAAGGGTTCATCATCAGATGAGAGTTCCAACACATCGGAGAACAAATCCTCCAGCGTGCCGAGTTCTTCCTCTGCCACCTCCGCAAAGGGATTTTTTGCACCGCCCTCATCGAGGGAACTCGCCGATAAATCCAAGCTGTTAGTGGCTGAGGAATTCGATCGCCGGGAGCTAGTATTTTCCAATCCCTCCAGATTGTAGAGGTCTGCCTCCAAAAGTTCCAGAGTATTGTTGTCCAAATTGAGAGCTCGATCGAGGTCATCTTCTAATGCCTCGACCGGCAGCAAATCCTCGTCCGGCGAAGCTTGGATGTACCCATCATTGAGCCGCTGCGAGGATGAGTCGAACTCGCCAGTTTGAAAGTCACCGACACTCGGCACATGGGGCGTGGCACTGGGGCTGTGAGGGCTAATTTCTACAGGCGTTCTCAACGGCAAAGCTGCTGATTCAGACACAGTAGCGCCGAACTGCTCGCTGAGGTTTTGACCCGTTTCTAGATTTTCTCGATCGTCCGCGTCAAGTTGCACCTCAGCATTTGAGGGTGGTGCTTCTGAAACTTGAGGTACTGTTGCCGCTTGCGGTTCAAATAAATCTGCACTATCTAAAGTTAGAGACTCTACAGAATTCCCCATTACAAAGTCTGAATCTTCATCTACCAAAATCTCTTCCAGAGATTCGCCTTCATTCAGCAGATTTACAAACAAATCTTCGGTCATTTTTAGCGATTCGGCAGTTTCCTGATCCGTCGCTTGATATTCTACACCTTCACTTTTTGTCTCACTTACAGTATTTTTTTCCGGGAAATTTTCGATTTCTAATTCTACTTCAGGAACCGCTTCTCCCGCGAACAAACTTGCATACAAATCCTCAATCTCTTCGTCTGTTTCTGTTAACCTGTTCTCCGATTCACCGCCAGTAAACCGAGTTGCATTTCGAGATATTTCGGGGGTATAACCCAACAAATTATCTTCCAACTCCGGGAGCAAAATAGGGGCTTGAATGCGGTCGCGGTCGCGCCTCAACTGTCTGAATTGCGGAGAAATTTCTGTACCGGCGTAGGGAAATCTGTCTTGTTCTCCGAATTCGCCGGTGCGAATTTCCGGCACCGAGTCTCCCGTCAGAGTCTCTGCAGTATTTGAAAGGGCGGGAGCGACAGGAGATTGATCGGCTGCGGTTGGGGTGACGGTTTCGAGATTATTTGCTAAATCGATCGGCTGTTGAACGTAGGAAGACGCTTCTCGCCCCAACTGTGAGGCCAAGTGGTTGACCAAAGCCGCGAACATCGCCTCGCTCTGCTGGCTCAAACCGTACATATTTTCGAGTTCTTGTCTCAAGGAAGCTTGATAGCTTTGCAGATTTGCTTGCAAAGCCTCGAACACGATAGCCATCCTAGAATCGAGACTCATCAGCAGACTGTCAGCATGAGATTGGAACAGTTGCATTTGCTCCAACCTCTGAGCCGGCGTCAGCAGCGGGTGTTCTTCTGAGGTTTGTCGGTTAAGTGTTACGTCAATAGCCAATTGTTCATCAGGTGCACTGCCCAAAGAGTATGGTGCTGCGCTGCTTTGCAATAACTGATTTTCTAGCGAACTTAGAATTTGGGAGAAATCGCTAGTCAAGGTTTCTTCCAAGCGGGCAGTCAGTACCTGCAAGAATTCAGCAATGATTTGCTGTTGGTTGGCTTGTTGCTGAGCTAGGGATTGTTGCTGCTGCCGTTTTGCTTCTAGCTGTTTGATTTCTTGAATTAGAGCTTGCTGCTCTTGCCGCAGAGCTTCTATGTCTTCTTGGAGCGGCCCTGTCAGGCTTGAACGCAGGTGGCTGATTTCTCCGGTTACGGCAAGCATGATTTGCTCTGCGGCTGAGGGGCGAGGGGCGGGCAGAGGCACTTTGGGCACTGGAACTGGTTGCGGCGGCACATTTGGGCGGGCGGGGGCCTTTGCGGCCGTTAGCTTTGAGTCTGAGGAAACCAGATAAGCGCGAACTCGCTCTAAAAGTTGGCGCTGGTGGACAGTATCAAGAGAACCCGTCCAAGGCAAGCGGGGTGCGGGCTTGCTGAGTACCTCGTCTATCTCAGCAATCAGTGCTTGAATTTTGTACTTCTGAGAATTCAAGGGCGGAACCTCTGGGAATGCGGCTGGGGAGAAACTTTACGGAAAAAAGACTGAATTCAGGCGGCAGCGATGCCAATAGATAGAATAATCTGAATGCGAGTCCGTCAATCGATTTTAGATTTTAGATTTTAGATTTTAGATTTAAGCATTGACCGCACGGATAAATTCGGGAGCTTGTTTATCGGATACAGGTTTTTTATTTCTCCGTCCTGAGTCTGCGAAGGAATGAATCCGGGGGCTTGTATCCTGAATGCGAGTCAGTCAATAATTTACTAATATTTTCTGACAACTGTTAATTAACGTTTTGTCTTCGGATAACTTCTATTGCCTTTGACATCCACCCCGGCGTAAACGCACGGGGATTCCTAAGACTCACGACTTAGGTTTCTGCTTCCGTCCCCTAGGGGATTTCGCACCAGCCTTAACAGATACTCTGTTCTGGTCTTACAGTCGCTCCACAGACTGCCACGGCAAGCCCTGCCGCCAAAATGTTCTTTGCTGCGTTGATGTCTCGGTCATGGTGCGTCCCGCAATTAAGACAATCCCATTCCCGGATATTCAACGGCATCTTGTCAACGATATGTCCGCAATTGCCACACCGTTTTGAACTCGGAAACCATCGGTCAATCTTAATTAAAGTACGACCGTACCAATCGCACTTGTAATCTAGTTGTCTGACTAATTCCCCCCAACTTGCATCACTTATAGCTAGAGCAAGTTTGGGATTTTTAATCATGTTATTCACAGCTAAGTTTTCTACGGCGATGGTTTGGTTTTCACGCACCAACCGCGTTGTTAACTTGTGAAGATTATCTTTCCTTGCATCAGTAATTTCTTGATGCACTTTCGCTACTTTAAGCCGTGCTTTGTGACGGTTGTTTGACCCTTTTTGCTTGCGACTTAAAGATTTTTGCGCTCTTCTAAGTTGCCGATATTTTGCCTTGAATCCTTTGGGATTGGCAATCTTTTCACCAGTGCTAAGAGCGAGCAAGCTTGTAACTCCCAGGTCGATACCGACTTGATTATCTGTTTTGGGTAATGCTTCAATTTCAACATCCACTAGCAGAGAAACTGACCACCTACCTGATGGTGCAAGCTTTACGCTTAAGGTTGAAGGTGTTGCACCATCAGGTAGTGTCCGACTCCAGCGAATTGGTAACGCTTGTGTGCTTTTTGCTAGGTAGACTTGTCCATCTCTGAACTTAAATGCTGACTTGGTAAATTCTGCACTACCACCATTGCGTTTCTTTTTGAAGTTAGGATATTTTGCCCGCCCATCAAAAAAGTTGGTATAAGCCGTTTGTAGGTGACGCAAACACTGCTGTAACGGTACGCAACTAACCTCGTTGAGAAAATCTAGTTCTTCGGTTTTCTTCCATTCGGTTAACATTGAAGAAGTCTCAGCATAGCCTACCCGTTTCTGTTCTGCGTACCAAGCTTCCGTTCTTGTGGCTAAAGCACGGTTGTAGACCAAACGAACACAACCCAAAGTACGTCGCAACAAACTTTCTTGTTCCGGCGTTGGGTAGAATCGATAGCTGAAGGCTTTTAGTGTCATGCTGACCTTAACTACGCTATTTTACATACTCGCACGTCTTGTGTGAAATGGTAGAACTTAACAAAAATTCATGTAAAGCCGTCCTATAAGGACGGGGCTTGAATCCCATTATTGTTGGTCAAATTCTGTGGCTCAGGGGCGAGTTTCCTGACCCGGAGACTGATTCCTACTCGTAAGAGCTGCGATCCCGACGAACTTTTGCCTTCACCGGCTGGAACGGCGGGCTGCACACTGTCACCGCGAGTTTCGTTAGCATGGCGGCGCGCCACTGTCTCTTCATCTTTCACCGACTTGGAAAAAACCTCAAACAATTTGCGATTTGGGATACCAAGATTCGGGATTGTCCCCATATACTGGGTTGAGTAACCTTTGATCATAGCCTTTTATCTGTATTGATGGCTAGATACTAATGGTACAATAATCTTGGGGTAGCAGAAAAGTTTGCTGGGAAGTGGGTGGGTGTCGCTCGCCAAGAGCGCCAGTCTTTAGGCTCGCAATGGCTGTGGATTTTGCCGATCGTGCTGACATTTGCCAGGTTCTAGGCAGTTGCTCGGATTTGGTCGCTGTCTACCGTGCTTGCAGGCTTGTACTCGGGGATTCTGCCTTCTCGACAGCAGGGCAAGAGTGACAACAAATCTCTCAGCAGTGCTAAGCTTGTCTTCGCGAAGTGCTTGTCTTCGGTAATTCGATCGGCTCAGTCGTTTGCCACATTGCTAAAATTTTGTTAATAAAATTTGCTCAGTGGTATATATCTAAAAAATTATGGTATATTCTTTAGTCTCTAGCTCCCAATCAGAGCTTGAGGCTATTAATTCCCATATTGAGCCTTTGACCGCAAAACTTTAGAGGTAAAATTGCCGATTTTAGATCCTTGTTCTCAAATCTTGAATCTCAAATCGAATGACTCGGCTCCAAGCTATTTGTAACTGCCCAGCGCAGCTCAAGCGCATAAATTAAAATGATGGCCTCATGGAAGACCGCTTTAACACCCGAGATCCGAATTCCAATATAAATCAATTGATAGTTTCTACTCCTTTTTTTGCAGGATTGCCCGATCCTGTAATCGAGAGAGCAACTCTCCACATCGTTACCCGCAGTCATCCGTCAAATCAAGTGATTTTACTCGAAAATGACTGGGGAACATCAGTGTATTTTATATTGGATGGTTGGGTGAAAATTCGCACCTACAACCTAGACGGAAAAGAAGTAACACTGAATATTTTAGGGAAAGGAGAATTATTCGGGGAAATGGCCGCGATCGAAGAAGCACCGCGATCGACAGATGTGATCACCCTAGCCCCGACACTGATCGGCAATATGCCATCTCAGGATTTTGTGCAGCTCATTCATACCGAGCCGCTAGCAGGCATTCGCCTAGCTCAACTGATGGCGCGTCGCCTGCGACAAGTCAACCGCCGTCTGCGTTTGCGAGAGTCGGACAGTACCTCGCGAGTAGCAGATATTCTATTATTTTTGGCAGAGGGGCAAGGGAAAATCATGTTAAGTGGAGGTACAGAAATTCCCAACCTGCCACACAGAGAATTGAGCAGCCTCAGCGGGCTGGCTCGGGAAACGGTAACGCGAGTGCTGAGTAAGCTGGAAAAAAAAGGAACTATTCAGCGCGAACGTGACGTTTTGTGCATTCCAGACCTACACGCATTGGAGCGTCTGTTAGTCTAGAAGTATCAGAGATTGCTAATTTGAATCAAATTCAAAAGCACTCTCTGTTAACTACTAATGATGATTTCCCGCCGGAGGTAAAGCTGTGAGTTTTAAGAAAATTTTCGCCGCCGTTGATGATTCCGATCTAGGCCACCGCGTCTTTAGTCAAGCTTTAGAATTAGCTGTGGGTGATCGCGCCCAGGTAATGCTATTTAACTGCGTTACTGTGAGCACGGTGGGTCAGACGGCAGTCCCAATTCCGGTAGATTTGGGCATGAATGTCGAGTTAATGGATCAAGCTTATCAAGCTCAACGTTTGCGGCTGGAAAGCGAGGTAAAACACGCTTCGGGTTTGCTGAAAAATTACTGCGACGCCGCAGCAAAAAAAGGATTGCAGGTGGAATTTGACTGCAAAATGGACGGCGATCCGGGGCATTCTGTCTGCGAAGCTGCCGAAAATTGGGGCGCAGATTTAATAGTAGTGGGGAGGCGCGGCCGCACGGGGTTAACAGAAGCTTTCCTCGGCAGTGTCAGCAATTATGTGGTTCACCACGCATCTTGTTCGGTTTTGGTAATCCAGGAAATTAAACCGGAAAAATGATACTGCCAAAAAGTTGGGCTGAGAAAATTAATCTAAAATAAGACTGACGCAGGCATCTAAACCCGGTTTCTCCTAAAATCAAAAAGCCCAAATAGACGAACCATTGCAAAAATCAGAAAATACCCTGAAATCATCTGCGTCAATCTGTGTTTATCTGCCCGATATCTGCGGTTTCTGGATCGAAGACTTCTGCAACTCAAGTCTAATCAAAAATCAAAAATCAAAAATCAAAAACCGGGAATCAGCCAGCGCCAAGTCCCTTAAAATCTAAAATCTAAAATCTAAAATCTAAAATCTAAAATCGGATGAGTGATTTTTTGTCAGCAGATGCCACGTCTAATTCCGGCAGTTCACCCAGTACAAATAATGAGCAGGAAACCGCCGCTATTTCAGATTTGGCGGGCGATCGCACCAATCCAGATCCGGGGAAGCGCGCCTCTGGGGAAGCGCCTTTAAGGCTGGTAGAAACGGCTTTTTTGGCAAGTACCGCTAGCTTAATTTGGCTGGTAAATTATTACTTTCCGCTAGGGCCTTTGCTGCGGGTTTTTTTCCCGATACCCATCGCCCTGGTTTACTTGCGCTGGGGCAACCGAGCAGCTTGGATGGCAGCTTTGGTATCGGGTTTGCTGCTGTCGGTACTCATGGGCCCGACGCGGAGCATTTTATACGTGATGCCTTTTGGAATTATGGGAGTTGCGCTGGGAGGACTTTGGAGGCGCAAAGCGAGTTGGTCACTCTCTATTAGTGTGGGCGCGCTAATTGGTACTGTGGGCTTCTTTTTTCGGTTTTGGCTGCTGTCAGCGTTGGTGGGTCAAGATCTATGGGTTTACGTAACGGCCCAGGTAACAGACATGGTGGAATGGGTGTTTGTGAAGCTGGGCTGGCTTAATGTACCGAGTTTGAGCACAATTGGGGCGATCGCCGCTGGGATGATTTTGGTTAACAATATTGTCTATTTATTTGTAGTGCATTTAGTAGCTTTGCTGCTATTAGATCGTTTGGGAAATCCAATTCCACGACCGCCAAGCTGGGTGCAAGTTTTGATCGATTATGAAGAGTAGTTATTGGGAATTGTTGACTGTTGACTATTGACTGTTGACTGTTAAATGTTGACTAATTACTGATGACTAATAACTAATAACTAATGACTAATGACTAATGACTAATGACTAACTATGATTGGTATTTATACAGAAATTGAACAGGGGCAGCGGTGGCTCGATCGCTATCGGGGACGAAAACCGATATTTGCCTGCGTGTTAGGATTTACCGCTACTGGCTTAATTCCGGGGATTTCAGCAGCAGGAGCAACCCCGCACGATCGACAATTTACTTGTTTGGCCGATGCAGAATTTTTGTATAACGGCCCGCAACCGTCGCCCCAATATCCTTTGCCGCCCCTAGAAGCGGGTGCCTCGCCGGTACTAATATCTCGCGCTGTAGTCGAAGCTTTGGAACTTCCCCTTTACCTATTTAATGCTGGTTTGCCCCTCCCACCTCCGGTACCTGCAATTGATTTGGGCGGCACTCCGGCAAAGTGTCTGATTTCTGGGAATGCTTTAGAACTCGAAACAGTCAAACATTTGCTCGAACAAGGATTAATTTGGGGAGCTAAATTGGCCGCTCAAACTAATGGCAGCTATTTAATTTTAGGGGAGTGCGTAGTTGGGGGAACGACTACTGCTTTGGGCGTGTTAATGGGTTTGGGTATTGCAGCGGCGGGCAAAGTTAATAGTTCTCATCCTCGCTGCAATCACGCTCAAAAATTGGCTGCGGTGACAGCGGGACTCAATAATGCTGAGTGGGAAATTGGCGGACAAAACAGCACTCCCCTGGAATTGGTAGCGGCGGTGGGCGATCCGATGCAAATAGCGACGGCGGGAATGGCGATCGCCGCGAGTCGCACTTGCGGGGTGCTCCTGGCTGGGGGCACACAAATGCTGGCAGTGTACGCTTTGATGCAAGCCTTAGCCCGAGAATATGCTCTCTTTTGGCGTCCCGAACAAGTGGCGGTGGGGACTACGCGCTGGGTGGCTGAAGACCCTACAGGAGACACTATAGGACTTGCTAAAGATATCGGCGGTGTGCCTCTGTTGGCGGCGCAGCTCAGTTTTGCGGGTTCTCGCTACGGGCAACTGCAAGCTTACGATCGCGGGTATGTGAAAGAAGGTGTCGGTGCGGGTGCGTGTGCGATCGCCAGTGGTCTGACTTCAAATTGGACTCCTCCTCAACTCCTCCAAGCTGTTGAAGCTTTAGCCTCGCGGTGTGAAATTAAACATTAAGTAGATAGTTATAAGAATCGATGCCGGATTTGTGAACTTCTCTCTTTCTTCTCTTTCTTTTATCTCTCTGCGTCCTCTGCGCCCTCTGCGGTTCGTAAAAAAAATCTTGTTCACCAAAGAAATAGAATTCCTATTTCTACCCAAAATCTAGCCTTAATATGCTATTCCCATGCTAATTGTGCGAGACAAAAAACTCAACGTAACGACTCTATAAGTAGACGAGCAGAAATCAACGCAACTTGTATTTTATCGGGGATTAATGCCCGCTTCCCGCTATCACTATTTAATTAGACCCGCCTACGTGTTGCGAGTGCATTCTTTTGGATAGCAACTGTTCTTCCAAGGCGGCAATTCGATTGTAAGCTGCTGTTAGCTGAGCTGTTAAGCGCTGGATTTGAATCTCTGCGCTCAGCTCTTTTTCCAAGCTTTGAGAATTCTTGTCGAAGTAGCTGTCATCTAACAGTATGTCTTTGTGTTCGAGGAGGCCGTCGAGACTGCTGTAGCTTTGATAGGGCGAGGTTTTGTCATTTCCTACCGTTCCCGAGCGATCGTTTCTCTGTTGCTGGGCCAGCTTCGTCTCCTGGGCGGACTCCAATAACTTTTCATTGAGATTTTCTATGAGTTTGTAGATGGCTTCTACTTGTTGCGTCAATACTGTAACTTGCTGGCGGAGCGCTTCCATACAATCATCCTTTGGCTCGTAACTTATATCTTTTCATTTTAGGTAAATCTTTACATAACTTGGATTTATCACTAAATTATTTAATTTTTGACGTAATTGTTGTGTTCCCAATCCTGACGGTAGATTTAGGGAGCCAGCTTGAAGATAATCGATCGCCATTCGTGAGTCGATTGTAGATTTTAGATTTTAGGTTTTACATAGTCTTGGACGAAGGAATCCGGTTTTTTAATGCCCATACTTCGTTCAAACCTTCAATCAGAGTTAAAACATCCGGTTTCTGAGAGTCGGATCGCTGAGCTTTCTGTTAAATTGACTTCGCTCTCGCCAGCGCTTTCAGGATTCAGATGAGTGGAGTTGTCACTTATTATGATGTCATGGATTTAAAAAGGATTTTTTACTTCGGTTGTGTAAAAAGCGTCATCCAACGGCAGATGGCAGCGCTCTCGTTGTTTCGTTATATTAAAAAATGTAACACAGATGCAGTCGATCGACCCGGCTGGCGAGCAAAACTGGCTCAAAGGAACTTGGGGCAGAGAAATTAGGCGTTAAGTTGACGGAGTTTTCCGCATCGGAAAGCTCGATCGACAAGGTAGAAGGTAAAATCAGGGCAAGAGTCCAACAGACTCAGACCGCAGCAGAACCGAGTACAATGGCTCTGTGTTTGAGGAAGAAATAAGACAAATCGGCGCCAACTACCGGACTCGACAAACAATTATTTCCCGGGCTGTAGAACACAAAACGATCGGTCAATATTTAGAAAAGCGGATTCACAGGTGAAACGAAGGTCTTTGCTATTGGGGGCCGCCACCCTAACTTTAAGTCAATTGGCGGCAGGCTGCGACTCGAAGCCGATTCTCAAAATTCGATCGCTCAAAAACGGTATTCCGGCCCAACTGGTAAGCAAATTTAGCCGCGATTTACAACCGTCTCCGCTTTTGCAGGTAACGCAAGAAGCACAATTAAAAGAATTATTCGCTTTGTTGCAGCAGTGGAAACGGACACCCGCAGCCAAAAATCAAGCTGACTTGGTGATGTTGGGAGATTACTGGCTGACTTTGGCAATTAGGCAAAAATTGATTCAGCCGATCGATCCTGCTAAATTTGATAATTGGTCAAAATTGCCCGAAAGGTGGCAAAAACTCGTCCGGCGCAACGATGACGGTAAATTAGATCCTCAAGGTAAAGTGTGGGCAGCACCTTACCGCTGGGGAAGTACGGTAATTGCCTATCGAACCGACAAATTTAAGGCTTTGGGGTGGACTCCGACAGATTGGAAAGACTTGTGGCGATCAGAATTGCGCGATCGCATTTCTCTGCCAGACAGTGCCAGAGAAGTTATCGGTTTAACCTTAAAAAAACTCGGAAAATCTTACAATACGCAGCAATTAGATCAAGTCCCAAATCTTAAAAAAGAACTCGCAAATCTGCACCAACAAGTTAAATTTTACAGTTCCGACGCTTACCTGCAACCATTAATTTTAGGCGATACTTGGTTGGCAGTAGGTTCCTCTGGGGACTTGCTGCCGCTGCTGCAAACTCAAAAGGATATTGCTTTAGTAATTCCAGTTTCGGGAACTGCACTTTGGACGGATTTGTGGGTACAACCGGCATCGGGGAATCCAGTTCCTTTAGTGGAAAAATGGATTGATTTTTGCTTGCAGCCTCGGGTTGCTCCTCAATTATCTTTGCTGGCTAAGGCTAGTTCGCCGATAATTGTCGGCATGAAACCCGAGGATTTGCCGGAAGCTGTTCGCACTAATTCTGTGTTGTTGCCGGATGCTAAAATTCTTGCTGCTAGCGACTTTCTGCTGCCTTTGGGGGATGCGGGGATTCAGCAATATCGATCGCTCTGGCAAGAAATTCGGCAAGTAGTGCAAAGTTAAAATGTAGAGTGCGTCAGCTCTTGATTTATCGATGATCCAGAAAATAACTCGCTGCTGACGCATCCTACTAAGGAATGAGAATTAAATAACTTCCACAAGTTTGTGGGACGGGCGGGACGCCCATCCCACAATAACAATTAAAATTATAAGTTATTTAATTCGCGATCCTAAAATCCTTTCACCCTTCCTCGAATACCCGGATTTGACAGAGATTCTAAATCAATCCGACAGTTAAGCCGATCGCCCTTGCACGAATAAACTGCCAAAGCAGTGCCTTGACGGTTGCAAACTCGCACATTGTAACCATAATCGTTGGCGACAGTGCCAAAGCGGTTAACAAACTGATAGCGTTCCATATAATCGAGCAAACTCCAAAGTTGGCGGTTGACTATGATAATTACCCAAGTATTGCCGGGATCGACAAACCAGCGATCGAGCAATTTGCCACCAAAGAGTTTTTGAGCTAACCACAGACTCGGCACGCTTTTTTCGGTTTGCGAAAGCGGGGGCGAAGGGAAATTAGCAGCGTTGCCAGTCGGGCAGACTGGCTGCTGGGAGAATGCCACAGATTGTCCCCACAGCAAGGCTGTGATGCACGTAGAACTGGCAATTAGGAACAAAAATAAACTTTTTGTCAAAATGCCGTGTTTGCGGTGGGAAACTTGATTTTCGTGGCGCAATTTGTGGTAATTCATCATATTATTAGACTTGAATGGCATAAATCATTCATTGATACAGAAACCGCAGATGTAAGGCAGAGAAACACGGATAAACGCAGATAATTTTAAATTACTCGTTACTAGGCTCCAGCCTAGTAACGCAGATCCGGAGGCTCTGCCTCCATGTTTCCAACCGAGGCAGAGCCTCTAGATTTAGGTTCCCAGGCTGGAGCCTGGGAACCAGTTAATTTTATTATTCTTCAGTCCGCAGAGGCGGACATTGTTTGTATAGTAGCGGTTTCAACCGCCGACTCTTCTTGCTCTTATTTCTGCAAAACTGTTAAAATTCCGATCGCCTAAACAATGAAGCAGGCAGACAAGCAGTAAAAGTAGAACCGCAATCTAACTCGCTAGTAACTTCAATATCGCCGCCCATCATCTGACAAAAACGCTGACTGATAGTCAGTCCCAAACCAGTACCGCCGTACTTGCGAGTAGTTGAATTGTCGGCTTGAGTAAAAGGTTGGAACAGTCGCTCTTGCTGTTCTTGTGTCATGCCGATGCCCCTGTCCGTCACTCGGAAAATTAAAAATTCTGCATCCAAAATTAACAGTTGAGCAACTCTCGGTTGATATTTATTTTTTAATTCTTCACTGGTAATTCTTTCGACAGTAAGCACGATCGTCCCATTAGCAGAAAATTTAGCAGCATTGCTGAGCAAATTCAGCATTACCTGCCGCACTTTCATCAAATCGCCGTGCATCGCGCCGATATTGTCAGAACTCAATACTTCCAAAGTATTGCCGTTTTTATCCATTAGCGGTTTGATAGTTGTGATCACCTCCTCGATTAAGCCTCCAACATCGAAGCTTTCGAGGTAAATCTCCATCTTGTCAGCTTCAATTTTGGAGATGTCGAGAATGTCCTCAATTAGGCGCAGCAAGTGTTTGCCAGCAGTGCGAATTTTGTCTAAATCCCAGACTATCTGTAAGTTGCCTAACTCTTCGGCATCTTCCACCAGCATATCGCTGTAGCCGATAATCGCGTTGAGGGGAGTGCGTAACTCGTGGCTCATGTTTGCCAGAAAAGCACTCTTGGCGCGGTTGGCGAGTTCTGCGGCTTCTTTAGCCAACTGCCACGCTTCCTCAGCGTCTTTGCGTTCAGTGATATCTCGCAGTGTCGCCACCACCGCTTCGACGCTGCCGTCTGTCGCACAAAGCGGGCTGAGAATGTACTCGTAGTCGCGGGTTCCCCAGCTTGCCGTGGGGACAATTACTTCGCCTTTCACGGGTTCGGCTGTGGCAAATATGCCGTGGCATTCGTGGTGAACCCGCTGCATAATTGTTGGCGACCAGCCTAATTCCTGCCAGGTTTTGCCAATCATTTCTCTGGGGTTCATGCCAGCAGCTTGAGCGGCGGTGCGGCTGACATAGGTGTATTTTCCCGATCGATCTACTAGAAAAATTAGGTCAAGGGAAGCGCCGAGAATACCGTCAACTGTTCTGGCGTGTCGGGCTACCTGGGCGGTCATTTGTCTGACAGTGATGGCGCCGCGGACTCTGGCGGCGAGTTCAAACTGCAAGAGTTCGTTGGCTTGTTTGAGGAATAGGGTGCGCTGTTCGACTTCTATTTCCAGTTCGGCTTTAGCTTTTTCTAGGGTGAGTTCGGCTTTTTTGCGATCGCTCACATCTGTAGAAATTGTACCGACTGCATAAGCTTTACCTTCGGAGTTGCAGAGGGGAAATTTCAGAGAAATATAAGTGTGCGGGCCGTCGTCTTGAGGGATGATTTCTTCGAGGGTTAGAGGCGAGGAGGATTCGAGAACTTTCAGGTCATTTTCTCGCAGGACTGCTGCTTTGTCTTCGGGAAAAATATCGCCGTCGGTTTTCCCTGTTATTTGCTCTTTTGCGATGTCGAACAAATTGTCAAAATGGCGGTTGGTGAGTAGGTATTTTCCCTCGACATCTTTGATGTAAATTACTGCTGTTGAGTTGTCTAAAATCGCTTGCAGCAGTGCTTCGCTCTTTCGCAGGGCTTTTTGAGTGTTTTGGCGATCGAGTATTTCTGGCTGCAATTCCCAGTTGAGGCGATTTAAGTCTTGCCAAGCTTCCTGGACTAGATTTAAGGCGATCGCGCTTTTTTCTAGTTCTGTATTTGTCGGCCGCGACTGATTTGAGACGGAGTTTGCGGGCAATTCTAGGGGTTGGAAAGCGAGCGGGATGTGGGGATTTGCGATCGGGCGAGCGGCCGCCAATTTTTTATTATATCGAAAATCTACGGCTAATTGACCATCTAAACTCGATTTTTTAGGGAATAAATCGGGGAATTCGCTGAAATTTAAATGGTCATAAATTAGATCAAACTTCGGGGATAGCTGCTGCGGTTCGGCGCTGGAGTTAGAGGGCCAATTCCCGTCTGCTGTTGATAAATCTGAGTTAGCGGGTTTGGCAATCCGGCGGGCGACTGCAACTGCCAAGGCGAGGGGGGCTGCGGCAGACAGTGCCAACAGCAGCCAATTGTTACCCAGATCGGTTTGGGGGATTCCCCGGACTAAAACTACTGCGGGTTTTCCGGCTAAATTGTTTAGAGATTTTGCTGCTACGGTATAAGTTTGATTGCCTATTTTTATTGGCTGAGCAACTGGTTTGCCATCGGCGGCGCGTGCAGATCTCAGTAGCGATCTGTCCATCCACTGTAAATCTGGCAACAGTTGATTTTTCCTAACGTTTTGTGCACTTACCAAGACATATTTGCCTTCATTAAGTGGTGCATAAATAGCGTAAAATCCCCCTTCGAGTGAATTGACAGTTTCACTGCTAGCAACCATCGGGATTTGGCTCAGATTTTTCCCTAGAAATAAAGTACCAATAACTGTCTGATTTTTGGGATTTTTTACTGGAATTTCTGTGTAACTAACCAGGACACGTTCGCTCAATCCAGACGCCAAAGCGGGCAATTGTTTCTGAATTTTCGATTTAACCAGAGTTTTGCTGGCTGTAATTGGCTCTTTTTTTGCTAATACTGGATAGGCTAGGTTACGAGGATTAAAACTTTGTCCTTCCTGGTTGAGATTAACGCTCAAAATTATCTTCCCATCTTTACCCACTAAAACAGCACTGTGTATTTCCCCTGTTTTGACTTGATTTTCCAGAATTTGCTTGACAGAATTTGGCAAATCTGATATTTTTTTGCCGCTGTTGTAAGCTAAGGCTGTTTGGGCGATCGTTTTGCTATCAGAGGAGTTTTGCAAACGGTCGGCGGCGCGATCGAGTTTGAAATTGTAGTTAATTTCACTAAGGCTCAGTTCGGATTTAGCTTGATTTTGCAGTTCGTTGCTTCCAATTGCCGATGTTAACCAAAGTGCTGCTGCGGTTAATCCGACGGGCAAGATTGTTTGTAAAGTCAGCAGTCCGATTAGCTGTTTTCTGGTAACAGATAAGTTGTAGGTACACGGCTTGAAAGCTGCTTTCAATCTTCTTTCGGAAGTCGCAACTTTAGTTTGCTGCAGACAATTTGGCTGGCTGTCGTTTAACTGAGTATGAGCCATAGTAGTAGATGCGGGATCGGTTGTAGATGACAGGCGATCAATTAATCTGGAAGGCAATCAATTTTAGATTGTAGATTGTAGATTGTAGATTGTAGACTTCGGCGTGAGCGATCAGTTGCACGATTTTAGATTTTATATCGAGTTTGGTTAATCACTCATCATAAAATTCTTTGGTCTCGCCGGCGCTAACCAAGCAAGAAAATGACTGGTATTCTCAAACAAATCAGTTTCTAGGTGTTAATCAGATTATCTTATTTAGTTGTTTTTACATATATAGCAATCCTTGCAGGAGTCGTAATTTTTTTACCCCACCCCAACCCTCCCCTGATCAAGGGGAGGGAGTAAGAAATTCACAAATGATTTATGATTGCTATAATACTGTTGGCTCCTATTTAAAGTGTGTTGGGAGCATCCAAATGAGTGCTTTCACAGGAGTGTTCGCGGTTAGATTTAGCCTTGGCTGTGCAGATGCTCGCACTCCTCAAAAACGCTTTTTGCAAAACCGGGATGCTCTTGCAGACAGTCGTAAAACGAAGTAGTTTATCGATCGACTGTATCGTAAATTCAGTTAAACTGAGAGGTTGCACCATTCTCAATAAGGTTTTTATGGGCGGGCAGGATGCCCACCCCACAAGAAATTAATTCTTTGTGGAACAGGCCGGAAAGCCTGTTAAGCGAGAATGCTGCAAGATGTAAGGTTAAACCAAAGTTTAGCCTAATTATTGCAAAACTTAGATACGCTCGATCGACCTTTTCCCTGCTTCACCTTTTTTTCAATCCCACAACCGCCTGCCTGCTTTGCCGCCCAGTCGCTGGTGAGTATCTTTGAGCAAGTTTGGGATGTCTAACTCTTCGGGACACCGGGGCAAACATTCGCCACAATCGGTGCAGCGGTTGCCTTTGTTGCCGGGGAACCAGTGGCCGGCATTTTCAAACATGGCGTAGCGGTATTTGCCAAAGTCAGTCATGTCGCACCCGACGGCGAGATTGCGGAGTCGCAATACTTCGGGAATGTTGATGTTTTCTGGGCAAGGCAAACAGGCATAGCACTGGCTGCATTTGTCGGTTTTCAAAGTGGCTGCAATCACCGATTCTAGCCGATCGAACGCAGCGATTTCGGCGTTGGTGAGGGGAAAGTCGCGATCGCAATATTTCAGGGGTTGCTCTAATTCTGTCGCATTTGCAGCCCCCACACTCAAAGTCCCAATCCTAGTATCGCTAAGTAAAAACCGATAGTTTAACTCTAAGGGCGAGAAAGGCGAGCACAATTGTGCGAGAGTTTCCGGGGGCGTGTAGAGTTGACCTCCTTTATCGGCTGGGGAAATGATGAAAACGCCCATATCTTTGTGATTGGCGAGTTCAATTGCCGGGGCGTTGCGCTGAAAAAAATAGTAATAATGCAGATTGACAAATTCAAACAAATCTGTATTAATTGCCGCCAAAATCAGATCCAGAGGCCCGTGAGTCGAAAAGCCGACGTGCCGAATGCGACCATCAGCCAGGGCTTTGCGTACAGATTCCATGCAGCCTGTGGGCGATCGCACAATCGCCAAATGTTCCCAAGTATTCAAACCGTGAATTGCCAGACAATCGATATAGTCTAAATTCAGGCGTTTGAGGGATGCGTCGATGCAGCGTTCCATGGCTGCTGCATCCTCGGTTGGGGAAATTTTTGTAGTGACGTGGAGGCGCGATCGATCGATCGACAAACCAGCCGAAAGGGCCGCGCCAAGATATTCCTCGCTGCAACCGTAACCTGCAGCCGTTTCCAGGTGATTGATTCCCTGAGACACCGCCTGTTGTACAGTCTGACAGGCAGTTTCCTCAGAAGCCAAATAGCGCATGGTTCCCAAGGAAAATACAGACAGGTGCAACTCCGTTTTGCCAAACCGTCGATAGCGCATAAATGTTAGGAAGTTTCGCCGGGGCTAAAGCCACTTCTCTTGATCAAATCCTCCGGGCGGAGGTTTGAGATAAATTCCCGGAAGGCGCGGCGTTCGGCTTCATCAGCATCTCGATCGACAGGTATCGAAGCATCGGCGACGACTTCTTCCATCACCCAGATGGGGCAGTTCGTTCGCAGGGCTAGGGCGATCGCGTCGCTAGGTCGGGCATCGATCTCTTTTTTAACTTCTCCCTGACGGACGATCAGGACGGCATAGAACGTGTTATCTTGCAGCGAGTGAATAACTATGCGCTCCAAGGTAAGACTCCATGCCTCTAAGAAATTGACCATCAGATCGTGAGTTAAGGGTCGAGGAGGCTTGTGACCTTCGATCGCGCTAATAATAGCCTTTGCTTGCTCCTGACCGATATAAATAGGCAAAGCCCGTCGCTCAGTAGCGTCTCTCAATAGGACAATAGGACTGCGCGTGGCTGCATCTAAGGCAATTCCAGCGACTTTCATTTCAATCATTCGATCGGCCTCATAGAATTAAGAAACTGTAAGGCAGTGGAGAACTTGGACATAAAAATTACCTAAATCCAGTATGACTTGATCTTCGCCTGAATCTACAACGAATCGGGGACTGTCGATTTGAGATTTGAGATTTGAGATTTGAGATTGACTCTACACAAGAAGAGGAACAGCGGGAAGGCAAAAGCTGGTATGTCTGGTTTGTTTGTGCCTGTGGTTTGATGTAAATAAGCGATCGACTACGGAAAAATACTTATGTTTACAGGACTAATTCAATCTCTCGGAAAGCTGAAGTCGCTAGGCAACGATTATTTCCAAATTTCCTGCACATCAAACAACTCCTACCAGATTTTACAAGATTTAGCCATTGGGGACAGCGTAGCCGTGGATGGAGTCTGTTTAACGGTAGTGGAAGTTCTGCCACAAGGTTTTGTCGCCGTCGCTTCCCCGGAAACCCTGCGCCGCACAACTCTGGGATCATTCCCCGATGCTTTGGTGAACCTAGAAACCTCCCTGCGCGCCGGTAGCAAATTGGGGGGACATTTTGTGACGGGGCACGTAGATGCGATCGGCACTTTAGCCACATCCACCCAAACCGCCAACGCTTGGGAGATGCGGTTTACTGCCCCACCGACAGCAAATTCGGGATGGCAACGTCAAATGGCACCTTACATCGTTTCCAAGGGCAGTATCGCCGTCAACGGCATCAGCTTAACCGTGGCAGATTGCGATGCTGACGGCAATTGGTTTGAAGTTGCTGTCATTCCCCACAGTTTTGGTGAGACAAACCTCAGCTATTTGCAACCAGGAAGTTTAGTAAACTTAGAAGCAGATATTCTCGGCAAATATGTCGCCAAATTTCTCCGCAGCGGCTCAAAATCTCATCCCGAACCGTGGGAAGAAACCCCCAGAATCAACAGTTTGGGAACAATTACACCAGAATTCTTAGCAGAACACGGATTTATTTAATCGTAGATCAAACTCGGCGGTTGAAACCGCTACTATACAAACGAAGTCCGCCTCCGCGGACTAAAGAATAAATTGGTCTGGTGCGTCAGCAGCGAATTATTTTATCAATAATTGACGGCAAAAAGCAGACGCACCCTACTAACTCTTAATTCTCTCTCTGCGCTCTCTGCGCTCTCTGTGGTTAATTAGACCTCTTGCAAAAATCCTTTTCATCAATTGATGGGATGGGCCGGAGAGCCCGTCCTAATTATTTTTGCAAGAGGTCTATTAATAAAAATCTATTCCTCAACAAAATTGTTTTTCTCCCAAAACAATCCCGCAGCAATTCCTACCTGAGAAACTACAAACAATGCAGCAATTAATAGCTTTTGAAAGCCCGGTGCGTGGAAAAATGGATAAGTTAGCAAGTTCAAATAAAATGACGGATGTTGTAGTTTCCCATTAGTCCCGCGTTTCGAGATCATTTGCTGAAACAAAAAAGCACCTCTACCATAATTAAATTGCTGTTTCCAAAATTTGCGAAGAGTTAGGGCGTGTGAGTGATAGACTATAACTTCGGGAGCGTAAATTGCGGCATTGCCCGAATGCAACCACCGATCGCAAAATTCCCGGTCTTCTCCAGCCGCTAGAGAAAAATTTGTGTCGAACCCGCCGATTTTTTGGAATGCCTCAGCGGGAAGGGCAAAATTGTTAGAAGTGAAAAATTGCGCGCGATCGCCAATAGCATTATAGTAACTGTAAAGGTAATCGATCAGTTGCTGGCTGGCAGTAGAATAAATGTTATCCGGCAGCGCGTTTACAGTTCGACCTCCGATTAAGCAATCTGGTGTTTCCACAAATCGCTTTTCCAGATTTTGCAGCCAATCTACCCCCACAGTACAGTCATCGTCTGTAAACACTAAAAATTTGCCTTCTGCGGCAAAAGACCCAGTATTTCGCGCCGTTGCAGGGCCGGAGTTTGGTTGTGTCAGAAGTGTGATATTTAGTTGATGAAGAAAAGGGGAAATTGTAGTTTCTACAGATATTTCGGTGCTGTCGTTGACGACGATAACTTGAAATTTATCGCGCGGATATTCAATTTCAACAAAAGACTGAATACACGCCGCTAATTTATCGGGGCGATTGTAGGTCGGAACAATAATTGAAAATAGAGTTTTAGCTTGGTTCATAGTAACTAATAACTTTTAATTTTTCAAGCGATATAGCACCGACTCAGTATTAAAATCTTTACCGAAAACTGGTTGCAGCGGGCCCTGGGCACTTGTCAGCCAAGATAAAGCTTTTCTGGTAGCTGCGTTTGTCTCAGTCAGCGGCCCGAATCCCACAGTCCTAATTTTATTTTGCCGCAGGTTGTCAATCCATGCCGAAAGTCGATCGGCTCTAAAGGGCACATATAAAACTTGTCTGTCCAAATTTCTCCCGTAAAACAGGTAGCTGCGCGAACTTAAAAAGAAGCCTATTCTTTCATCTGGTACTGTATTTTTATCAATATATTCGTAAATACCACGATACAGCTCTGTGCGTGCAAAATCTCGCTTTTCCCTCCAATGACCAATTACTATCAATCCTATACACACACCAATTATCACTATATAAATTGATTTTCTTCGGCTTGGAAATAGATGATTCAGCCATCCGAAGCCAGGATTGATTTTCCACAATATCGCAGCCAGCGCCAGTGACACAAGATAAAATATCGGATATGGTAATATATCTTGCCAACTGGGGCCTAATATTTTCCAGATACTATTAATAGCTTCTATTGGATTAGACTTAAAATTGTCAATCAACAAACTCCCCCAAACAATACTATCTCCGGTGAAAGAAGCATTTTTAATATAATCAAAAATTGTGTTGCTAGTAATTCCGAACAAACCACTAACCAAAACCACTGCCAGAACAACTAGATTTGGAGTTTTCAAGAGAGTTGCTGTAGCTGCTGCTGCGACGGCGAGTACGCTTAAAAAGGGAAATCCGTATCTGAGGTTAAAACCGAGTATAGGGCTGAGTTGACCAATTGAATCTCCCGCAGTACCGGATGTATAAGGTGTAATTAGATACAGAATTCCTGTGCTGGCGAGAAGTATTATTAAAATAACATTATTTTGATTGATTATTCGGGTTTTACCTTTGATTAAAGCCAGAGGTGCTGCCAATACCTGAAGTGCGATCGCCAGAAAGGGCAGTTGCAATCTAATGATAATTTGTAAGCCGAGAGTTTGCCAGTGCGAAATATTGCTGGGATTAAATTGAGCTGCTAAAGTGCTTTGCCAAATCTTTAGAAGTGGCGAAGCGGGCGGCTGCTGTACCGGAAGTGCTTGCCCAGGTAAGGGAGACGGTAAAGCAAAAGGCTGTAAGGGAACTTTAATAGAGCCGACTTCGCCGACAGGATAATTGATTTGCAGCAAGTTTCTCGCATACCAAAAACATCCTAAAAGCAAGCAACAAGCTATGCCGCACAGCAAGACTGGTTTGAGAAAGTGGCGAATTCTAAAATTAGCTGGTGTAGATTTTTTATTAACCGCGAATCTTTTAATTTCTAATATTGCTAATCCTCCTAAAAGTGAGGCTGCATAGACTATTCCCGTGATTTTTATTCCGGCTAGCATTCCTGTGGCTGCCAAAAATAGGGAAAGTTCGGATTGCGATCGGCTGCTATGATACGATAAACCTAGATACAAACCCACTGTAAATATTGCAGCTAGCGGTAAGTCTGGGTGAATGGTGTTAACTTGGTTGAGCATCATCGGTACTGTCAATACTAAAGATGCTGCTGCTATGCCGTGAATTCGGGTAGATCCAAATTTTACGCTTAAGAGATAGACGGCAATTCCCTCAAGTAACCACGCAATTAGCAGGGGAAAAGCTGCCAGAAAATCTTCTTTGAATGGGATTACACACAAAGCAGATAAAACGTGCCAATTGTAGGGATATACTCGGGCTTGTTCTTGTTCAAAAATCCAATTTCCGGCGGCATCTAATAATGTAAATGAATGGGTTTGATACCAGCGGGCGATCGCAGGCAGGTGAAACCACAATGAATCATAATTGGTTGTGGGTTTGGTTGCGAGAGTTTTTAACAGCAAAAATCCTGCAACAGCGGTGGCAAAAATAATTAGGGATTCTGATGGGCCCAAAGGTTGCTTTAGTTGGGGAATCGGCCACTCGGAGAAGGTAAAAGTTTTGTGGTTTTTGGTAAAAATCAGGGTTAAGCCGATCGCACAAATCAACATTTCTGCTATAATCACCGCAGAAATATTTAGGCGATCGGCACTTCCTAAAATCAAGCCGATACAAACTTGTGCAATGCTCCATCCCGTCAGGAGTACGAGGAGAAAATGGGGAGATGAATAGTTATTGTTTTCTTTGTGATTCTCGAAGGCAAGAGACAAGCTTAAGGGAATCGGGCCGACTAGAATTATCAGAAATAAAATTAATTCCCACAAATGCTGCGCTATTAGCATAAGCTGCAAGTTACCATTTTTTATCAGTTTTTCCTCGTTACCCGAAACAGCCTGGTAACGAGGAAAAGCAGCGATTTCGCGTGCTGGTTGCACAAAACATAAATTTTCTTGTGGGGTGGGCTTTTCGACCGTTCCACAAGAAAATTTATCTAGCCAATTCCCAATTTTTACCTGTTAGCTTGCTTCTGAATTTTGGGTTTGACTGCTTCGGCATCTTTGGGCTTAGAAGTATCAGCTTTTAAGAGTTCCGGGAATGGCGGCTGGAGGTTGTGAACTTCGATGTCCATTCCCAGCGGCAGAGGTGGAAGCTGAGGCAGATCGTTTTCCAAATCCTTGAGTCCGCTAGCGGTTTGTATTTCCACCATTTTCGGCATTTGCGGTACTTTGGCGGTTTCCAAACTGCCGATCATTTTTGCCAGAGCGAATTCTAGCTGAGAGCCCGGGTCGATCGCCACCCAACCCTGGTCAGTCATTTGCCGAACCTCGAAGTGAAGGTGAGGCCCTGTAGACATTCCCGTACTGCCGACGCGGCCGATCGTCTCTCCCTGTTTCACCCACTCTCCCGGTTTCACAAACAGTTCCGAAAGGTGGGCGTAGAGAGTTTCCTGAGACTTTTTGCTGTGGTTGAGAACCACCGTCAAACCGTAGCCACCCAACCAATCGGCGATCGCCACTTGACCGGCATAGGCTGCCAGTACGGGCGTTCCCATCGGGGCCCCCAAGTCCGTTCCGGTGTGAAACCTGCCGTAGCCCAGAACTGGATGAGTCCGCCACCCAAACGGCGAAGTAATTGCCGAAGCAATAGATAGCGGAAACAGCAAGCTTTTGTTGCCATTTCCGGGCAGGCCTGCGGGACGTGGCGTGAGATTGTAGTAAGCAAAACCGGTATTGCTGCCGCTGCTGACACTAACGGCACCGACTTGAACCGGCCCGAGTCCCATGCTGGGCGCTGGAGGGCCGCCACCGTAAGATGCAGATCCGGCATAATATCCAGCGTCTGCCGAGTATCCAGTGTCTGCAGAGTAGGCGATGTTTGCCGAGTATCCGGTGTCTGCCGAGTATCCAGCGCCTGCCGAGTATCCAGCGCCTGCCGAGTAGCGCGGGGGTGCGTAGGCAGATTCCGGTGGGTTTGAACCCCTCCAAACCTGGCTGCCTATTTGTTGAACGGCTTGACCGACTTTACTGACAGGATTTCCGCTACTATTTCCGGCAACAGTTCCCCGAACATCGCCCGTCCGGCGATCGGGCAGATTTCGAGGAGGAGGGGCTGCAATATAGCCGTCGTCTGCGATCGGAGTTTCCTGTCTGTAGTTGGGTTCTCCGGCATTTGCCGTCACCGGCTCGGAAACAGGAGGAGGCGCACAACCGCCAACTCCTTCGCAGCCGGTCGATCGTTCTGCAAACTCTATTCTGGTTGGCGCTTCGTACTCGCTGGTAGCGCCAACGCTGTAGTCTGTCTCGTCGATGTAAGCGTTGGCAGGGTTAACTGGCGCTTCAAAAGGTGGCTCCTGGGCCGTCGCTTCTGGCAGGGGAATCAGCGCTGGCTCCGGCAGATAATATTGGGTGGGAGGTGGTTCGCTGGCGTACTCCGGCTCCCAGGCCGGTGCGGCATCGAAAGGCTCGGAGGGCGGAACTTCTGCCTGCGGTTCAGGGTATGGTTCTGGCGACCCTTGGCTGTATGCGGGTTCCGGGGGCGGGAGAGGAGCTTCAAATAGTGGCTGGAGATCTGCTGCGCCGGGGACGGCTTGTTCTGCTGGCGGAGTTTCGGCTTGAGCCCAAACTAGGCCTTTGCTGAGCAGTCCCAGACTGGCAAGGCAACCCAGTCCCACCAGCAGTGAGCGATCGGACAAAAGGCGCGATCGAGTCCGGGCGCCTGTAGGGTTCTTTTTTTGCTGTTTGGTGTTCAAATGGGCTGTTATTTGCTTGTCTGGAACTGGTTTCACGATTTTTTTTCCCAACTCAACAGGGGGCACAAGGATATCGAAGTCAGGATCGAATGTATGGCAATCCTTGTCTTTATATACAGGCTTAACTGATTTTACCGGGCTTGAGGCAATTTTTTTTACACATAGAACAAGCTCAAATGCCTTACGCATTCAGTCGCGATCGATATCCGGTTTTTTTGATCCCGATGGCACTTGCCTAGAAGTTTGTGACGGCCACACTGTTGACATCCTCACCGACTATCAGGCACGGTGATTCCTAAGCCTCACAACTTAGGTTTCTGCTTCTTAGCAGCGGCCTCCACCCTCAAGGAGATTTGGTCTTATGCTCGCTCCACAGACTAGCCCCGCAAGCCCTGCGGTTTTATGTGTCGAATACCAACAAAAATCTTTGTTGTTTGATTCTAGGGGTGGACTGCCCATTGCCCTGTCCTCTTTTCCCGGTCTACCGATTTTTCTTCCCCGTTGCAATACTTGCAAGCTTTGGTGTTAGGGTTTATGTCTCCATCGTCACGGGTGGGTCATTGACCAATCAAATTATACCAGTAAAGCCGTCCTTTTAGGACGGGGTTTCTACCCAAATTTTCTGATGACTGTAGCTGGCGATCGCTTGACAAATTTTCCTGACTCTGAGTGCGCCGGAGGGTCTGACGGTATCAGTTGGGACTGGCAGAGTTCTGAAGGCTTGCCTTATCTGACTTGCAGCTTGCTTTCTCGCTGGTCTCACGGCTTTTTTACGCGCGATTTCTCGCCCCAGGGGCCGATCAATCTGACGGCAGTTCTCGAACCTGGAGCTAAGGTTTACCGACTCCAACAGGTACACGGCAATGCGGTACTCAAAACGAGTGAGTTGTCCCCGGTTGTGGCTCCGGGCCCGGAAACCGCTGCCCCAAACTATGCTGAGGCTGATGGCTTGGTGGCCGATCGAGAATTGGAGGCGCTGTGGGTTTGCTCGGCTGACTGCGTGCCGGTGCTGATTGCTGACGATCGCACGGGACTCGTTGCAGCAGTTCACGCGGGTTGGCGCGGGACTGCTGCTAAGATATTACCAGAGGCGATCGCTCAACTTGTGGCACAAGGCAGTCAACTAGAAAATCTGAAGATTGTTATGGGGCCGGCGATCGCTGGAGAGGTTTACCAGGTATCTGTGGAAGTAGCAGCGGAACTGGGAGCCACTATTGCTCCTAAGAGTGCCGTTAGTGCGACAGCCGACGGCATTCTAGAGTTTTTGCACCAACTGCCGGAAACGCCTGTCTTGGCCGATCCAGAACCGGGAAAGGTACGCTTGGATGTTCGCCTCTGCAATGCTTTGCAATTGCAGCAGTTGGGAATCGATCTTTCTCAAGTGGCGATCGCTCCTTTCTGTACTTATTCTGACTCGGCTCGCTTTTTTTCGTACCGCCGCGATCGACTTAAAAAAGTCCAGTGGTCGGGAATTGTGAGCGCCGGCGGGACAAGTTCCTTCTGAGGGCATTTGGCAGAAGGTAAAATTTTAGACCGCCAAGATAAAAATAAAAATCTTTGGATTCATTATTTTTTATTTCCAAATGCCAAATGCCTTCTAGTTTCTACCTTCCTAAGGTTTGCTGGTTCCTGTTTTAAAGCACCAAAAACTAGCAGCAAAACTTTTTGGAAAGCGGCCCAAGCCCCCGCCCCGCTTTCCTCTCTTGTTAAGATTACTCTATAACGAGAGTCTTCAGCGGGTTATTACCATGAGTGAGCCAACTCCCTATCAACTGCTTGAAGTCGATGAAGATGCTTCCTTTGATGAAGTGCAAGAGGCCCGCACGCGCCTAGGTGAGCAGTACAGCGGTGACAAGAAACGTTTGGAATTGATCGAAGCAGCTTACGACGCGATCCTCATGGATCGCCTGCGGCAGCGACAGGAAGGTAAAATTAAAGTGCCCGAACGCATCCGCTTTCCTGAGCGGCTGACGCCCCCGCCCGCAAGCTTTACTCCGTCTCCTCCTAGTGGCAGCCCTGCTTGGTTGCAGCGGCTAATCGATACTCCTAGTCGATCGGACATTTTGTTGCCGGCTGGGGTGTATGTGGGGTTAGGCGGACTGAGTATTTATCCGGCGGCTAATGATTCTTTACTACAGTTGACTCTAGCTCTTGGAGTCGGCTGTTGTCTTTATTTTGTTAATCGCAAGGAACAAAAATTTGGTCGCGCCGTGCTCCTGACTGTGGCTGGCTTGGTTATAGGCTTGTTGCTGGGAGGTCTTTTGGGATCTTTGGTCACTCCGGCATTAATAACAACAGAGAAATTTATCGCTTTGTTTACGTTTTTAATTCTGTGGCTGGTCAGCGGTTTTCTGCGATAGTCAGCAGTCAGTTGACAGTTGACAGTTGACAGTTGACAGTTGACAGTTGACAGTTGACAGTTGACAGTTGACAGTTGACAGTTGACAGTTGACAGTTGACAGTTGGCAGTTGGCAGTGGTTAATTATTGTTATTGGTTGGTTCGTAGTTTTTAGGTGTTAGTAGTTAGTTGATTGTTACCAATTACCAATTACCAATTACTAATTAACAATTACCAATAACTAATGACTGTTGACGGTTGACTAATGATTGATGATTGATGACTGTTGACTACTGACTACTGACTACTGACTACTGACTATCTAAGATAATCTCAACTGCTTCGCTCAAATTGTTAGCAATTAAATCCGGTTGGTGCATTTCTAGTTGGGTGCGATCGCGAATTCCGCACAAAACACCAATTACCTTGACACCGTGTGTTTTTGCTGCTATAATGTCTGCCTCCGTATCCCCAACCATCCAAATGTCAGAAGCCGGCGGTAGTTCGGCAAGAGCTTTTGCCATCAACAGGGGCTTATCTTTGACATCCCCGGTTTTAACGTAATCGTTGGGGAGGCAATAGCGACGGTTTTCTGGGAAAAATTTCCCTAAATTGCAGCGGTTGAAGGCTTCATCTAGTTCCCTAACGCGGCGCATGGTCATCACCGCTAAGTCTACTCCAGCGCGCTGCACCTTTTCGAGAGTTTCCAGAGCGGTGGGAACTGGTTGATCATAAATCATGTAGGGTAGGGTGTGGACGGTTTGACGGCGTTTCTGGGCAAAATCGCGGGCTTGGGCTGCGTCTAATCCTGAGAGAATGCCAATTTCGGTTTCGGGAACCCGCGCGCGCTTCATGTCCCAAAACTCGGCTTTGGGGAGTTCTCGCACTCCTTGGCCCGAACGCTGAGTCTCGGCGAGACAATGCTGGTAAACTCGGTAGTAGCGATCGGACACGTCCATAATCGGGCCGTCAAAGTCGGTAATAAGTCTCAGCATTTAGCAGAGTATTTTTAAGCTTTTATACAAATTCTTCGATACTATATCATTTAAAGGTAACACTTTCTTTACAAAAATTGACACAAATACCTAGGGGAGGTAAGGTCTATAGGAATGGTGCTAATTAAAGCAAACATTTGAATTAAACTGTGCTGTTCCTCAACTTTAGCGGTTGTAAGCCATATCGGGGAATTTAAAATTAAAATGTGCCACACAAATAGTGTAAACCGCTACATATTGTTCATAAATCTCAACCTCAATCGAGGCTGATTGTGGCTGCGCTTTATCAAAAAAAGTTGGTCAAATTAATATTTGGTCTCATTTTTGAAATCAGCAAAAAAACTGCTTGGAGAATTTAAAGTGTACTGTTTGCATAAATTAGCCAGCGCTAACAGGTGATGACATATGCCAGTATAAAAATTTTCATGATAAATCGCAGCCAAACAACAACTAACTTTACCGGCTAACCTTTGAGAGAGATGCTCTACAATAACGAGATGCTTCCCACATTAACTGTAGAGAGCAGCCCCAGAAGTATTAATATTCTTCTTTATAAGCTGTTATCCTTACGCAGGATTGAATACCTCACAGTCGATCGGGAACTTAAGATTAAAGAAATATCTTTGAAAGTGCAAGATTTTGCCTACATTCATGAGGAAGTAGGCGAAGGGAAAGACGTGCGCGATAGTTTTCCCGAACTAATCGGAATTGAAGGACTCCTTGAAGATATTATTGAAGAACGACAGCAAGATTGTCAGTTAAAATCAATTAGCCGAGTTCTCAAAGACGGCTCTTATTTGTATCTAGATTTGTACATTTTTGGTTATAAGGGACAAGCCAATGCTGACAGATTGATTATTTTATGCGAAGATGTGACAGATAGCATGGGATCTCAGCCAACCATCGTTCAGGCTGCCAAAAAAACAAGTATTAAAGGCGATAACTTAGCTGCGGCTGGCGATTATATTGACAAAATTATTAATTCCCTAGGGGATGTTTTGTTCGTAACAGGAACATCGGGGCAAATCAAAAAAGTGAATCAAGCTGCACAGCAATTATTTGGATATACCGAATCGGAATTAATCGGCCAATCCATATCCATGATTACGGCTGAGGAGGAATTGTTACGCAAAGTCAGCCAGCTACCTCCTGCACTTAAAAGCGAATATTGGCCTCAAGTAAAAGTAGCTTGCCAAACGAAAATAGGTTTAAAGCTGATTGTTGCGTTTTCATGCTCTACTTTCGAGACAAGCACAGGAAGCCCGGATGCAGATAGCGAGGTTATACAAGATTTTGTTTATATCGGCAAAGACATTACTAAGCAACAACGCATAAAAAAGTGTCAAGAAGCACAGTATGCTGTGACTCATATCCTGTCAGAATCAACTTCTCTAGATAGCGCAACTCCGAAAATTTTGCAAGCTATTTGCCAAAGTTTTGGGTGGGATTTTGGCGAACTTTGGACGCCTGCCGAGGCGGAGAAAGAAACTAGATTGGGTGAGGAAATAAAATCTGAAAAAGATCCGCTTTGGTGCCTGCCACTTTGCTGTCTGATCGAGGAAAATCCTTGTTGGCGGCGGGTTGCAGTTTGGCAGGCAGCGGAGGAAGTTAGGGAGTTTGCCGAAAACGATCAGCAGATTACTTTGGCTGCGGGTGAGGGTTTGCCGGGATCGGTTTCCAGAAGCGGTTCTACGCAGTGGATTACTGATCTTGTGGGCGATCGCAATTTCGTGCGATCGCGCTTGGCCGAGGAAGCGGGACTGCGATCGGGATTCGGTTTCCCCATTCACGCTAGGAGCCAAGTTGTAGGAGTAATGACTTTTTTTTGCCGGGAAGAACTGCCACCGGATCAAGATTTACTTCAGATCATAGCTGTGGTAAGTTCTCAATTAGGGGAATTTGTCAAGCGCAAATATGCAGAGCAAGAATTGCAAGAAGCTGAAGCTTCAATCCGATTTTTGTACGAACAAGAAAAACGGCAAAGTGAAGAATTAGCTCGGCAAAATTTAGCTTTAGAACAAGCCAAATTAGAATTACAAGCAGCTAACATGGAATTGCAGCGGCTCGCTTCGGTGGATGGATTGACTCAAATTCCAAACCGCCGCTGTTTTGACAAAAAATTGGAGTTAGAATGGGAGCGGATGGAGCGAGAAAAAGAGTCGCTTTCTTTAATTTTGTGCGATATCGATTTTTTCAAACTTTTCAACGATCATTACGGGCATCAAGGAGGCGACGAATGTTTAAAACAAGTAGCCCAGATTTTAGCTAGCAACGCTCAGCGGGCAGGAGATTTAGCCGCCCGCTACGGCGGCGAAGAATTTGCGGTGATTTTGTCACAAACCGATATGAAAGGAGCAATGCGGGTAGCTGAATCAATTCGCAGCGATTTGAAAGCTGCGGGAATTTTTCACGCTGCTTCCAAGGTAAGTAAGTTTATAACTCTCAGTATGGGGATCGCTAATACTGTACCTGCTGCTGGTTTATCGATTGAGGAGTTAATTGGACAGGCAGATCGAGCGCTGTATCGAGCTAAACTAGAAGGGCGCGATCGTATAGTTGGCCTAGACTTAACAATAGAATTTCAGGGCCCGAAAGGAGTATTTTCTGATGATTGTGAGAGAAGCTAAAATCGCTGACGCACCTGCAATCGCACGGGTTAATCTAGATACTTGGCGGACAGCTTACCGAAAAATTGTACCGATAGATTACCTCGCGCAACTGTCCTATGAAAAAGCAGAAAGCCGTTGGCAAGAAATCCTGGCAAACGTCAAAAATACTGGAGATTTTGTCTGCGTTGCTGAGAATGAATCGGGAGAAATTGTGGGTTTTGCTGCCGGTGGTGGCGAGCGCACTGGCAAATATATATATCAAGGAGAATTATTTGCCATCTATATTTTGGAGGAATATCAGCGTCAAGGAATCGGACGGCAACTCGTGAGAACAGTTGCCACAAAATTGGCAGAATTAAGTTTGAACTCGATGCTAGTTTGGGTACTGGGAGACAATTCAGCCTATAGGTTTTATGAATTCTTAGGAGGTGAAAAAGTTGACGAAAAACAAACAAGTAGAGCAGGAGTTGCACTCAAAGAAATTGCCTACGGTTGGAAAGATATCGCAGTGCTGATTAACCCGCCGGTATGACCGAAAAAGTGGAATTTTTGTCAATCATCTCTCAAACTTCCCCTCTTCATTTGTTCCCGTTCAATTGCCTCAAACAAAGCTCGAAAATTCCCCGCCCCAAAACCTCCAGCTTGCACCTGTTTGCCGTTAACTAAACTAACTCGGCGCTCAATCATCTCGAAAAAGAAAGTCGGTTCTGCAAAAATTGGCTGGGTAAAGATTTGCAGCAGCATCGCTGCGGGAGTATCTTCTTGCCAATCTGCCAAAATTTCAGAAGCTGCAATTGCTTGCCAATCTGCGGGCAAATAGTTTTGCCGCTGCTGCAATTGGGAGTAGTATGTTGGAGGAACCGGCAGAAAAGGCAAACCGCACGATCGCAAATCGGCAACAACCCCCACAATATTATTAGTTTGCAAAGCCATGTGCTGAATTCCCGGCCCCCGATTTGCGCTCAAAAACTCTTGAATTTGAGAATTAGCTGATGCCGGTTCATTAATCGGGAATTGCACCCCACCTTCAGCGTGCACCATAACTTGACTGCGTAAAGCCGATTTCTCAGTCTGAATGTCAAAATTTTGCTGAGGCTCAAAACCTAATATTTTTTGATACCAACTAACAGCACTTGACAAATCGCCCGCTTCAACATTTAATACTACGTGGTCAATCCGGGTAAACAACGGCAGCTTATCCGAAGCCGATAGCAGTGAATGGCTGCCAATTCGCTCCACGAGCGTATGGCTTAAATCTCCCCAACCAGAGATTTTTGCCCGCTTAAAATAGCCTCCTGCGTTTAGGTCTTCTTGAATCGGTTCCAGGATTTTAGCGCCTTCAGCAGCCGCTCTAGCTACCGCTAATTCAATATTTTTTACCCGAAAACCCACATCGGCAATCCCTGGAGGATGAAACTTCAACCAACTAGCAGCGGGACTAGCGGATGTCAGGGGCGAAGATAAAACAAAACATACATTGCCACTGCTGACAACTTCAGTGTCAGTGTGGCTGTTGGCATAACCTGCTATGGATTGAAAGCCTAACTGGCTGACAAACCAGTCGCAGGATACTTTAGCGTTTTCAACGTAAAATTGAATGCGATCGAACTCCATAATCAATAATTGAAAATGGAAACTGAAAAATGGAAAATCAGCAGATTTTTAAGGCGAAATTGCAAGGGATGGACTGAGTAATGGAGATTTTTCATACTTTTTATTGCGCGTCCACTTAATAATAACCTAAAGATTGAATATCCTAGCTCCCTCTGAAGGCAGAAATAAGTCGGCACTTAAAAGAAACCCCGTGTCTGCGATAACTTAGCTTTGACCGCTAGGCCTTCGCCAATAGGACTAAGGCAAAAAAATGGTTTGACGCGCTACTGATATGGGTAAGGTTCACCAGCCCATGCACCCTACATAGGGCTTGCTGAATAAATGTAGAAAGTTTGCCAGATAAGGGGTTCAAGCTTTTTTGGCTCAAAGAAGTGCAAGTTATAGGATTATAGAGTCTCAAAAC
>Ga0163154_10001651_pt1 | contig 34199 bp, 29 predicted proteins | sample OliLakLV19MP9P1_FD_148649 | JGI IMG/M metagenome (GOLD analysis project Ga0163154, IMG submission 148649) | Freshwater microbial mat bacterial communities from Lake Vanda, McMurdo Dry Valleys, Antarctica - Oligotrophic Lake LV.19.MP9.P1 | ecosystem: Environmental > Aquatic > Freshwater > Lake >... | reverse complement strand
AACGTGAGGCCCTAGCGCGTTGGGATAGCGCTGCCCAGAAACTCGGCAACGACTTCGAAAGCCTGTTTTCTCACATTCGCTTGATCCACTCGATCGGCAGACCCCAGATCATCTCTGCGATGCGCGGGCTCGTCCGCCAGCACGGCTGCCTGCCGTTCCTCGAACGCGTGCTGACACCCATGGCCGACGCGTTCTACCTCATCCGGCGCTTCCCTGAAGATCCGCGCCGCGCGAGCGAATACCCGGACTTGGCCAAAGCGCTGACGTCACTCAATCGGTTCGGCAACGCCGATTGGGTGGCCCCGGCGATGATCGCGATGAGCCGCTTCGAGGACGACCCGGCCGGCGTGCAGCGGACGGTCGTCGAGATCGAGCGCCTCACCTTCCTGTTGAAGGTATTGTCGATCGGGGGCGCCAAGCGAACGCGGCGCGCCAATCAACTCATCCAAGCACTGACGCGCGGTAATTGCGTCGAGTTGGATCAGGCATTCACGGTCACCCGGGAAGAGCAACGCGCGGTGATGCACCATCTGCGCGATATTCACCGGCGCGATGCGGCGCTCGCCAAGTTGATTTTGATGCGGATCGAGGAAGAACTGTCCGGCACGCCGCTGCTGCTCTCGACCTCCGAGTTGACCGTCGAGCATATCTTGCCGCAACGGCCGACGCCGACGAGCGATTGGCGGCGCCTGTTTGGCGAGCGCCGGGAGGCTTGCCAGCATAGCCTGGGCAACCTTGCGCTCGTGCCGCCACGTGCCAACGAGCGGATGCGCAACAAAGAATTCGCCGTCAAGCTGGCGATTTTCGCAGCCACGGGCCCGCGCGCCGTACCGGCATTTCGCGTCAATGAAGACGTCGTCGAGGCGGTCGAATGGACGCCCGAGCAGGTATTTGCCCGCGAGGCGCGGTTAATGTCGGTGCTCGCCCGGTTGTGGCGGATCGACGGACTTGGTCAGGCGCGCGAGATAGCACCTGCAGCCGTCACGCACCGTTCGGCCAACCCCGCCTGACCGTCGCGTTACGTCGCTGGCGTCAGGACGCCCACGACTGCCGCCGTCATCAGCGTCGCAAGTGACCCGGCGATGATTGTGCGCGGGGCAAGGTCGAGGATATCAGCGCGGCGTGAGGGCGCCATGGCGACAAGCCCGCCAATCATGATGCCGAGGCTGCCAAAGTTGGCGAACCCGCACAGCGCATAGGTCATCACGAGACGCGAGCGCGCCGATAGCTCTGCCTCGCCCAGCCCGGCGAGCTTCACATAAGCCAGGAACTCGTTGAGGATCGTTTTGACGCCGATCAGTTCGCCAGCCTTGGTCGCTTCACTCCACGGAATGCCGATGATGAAAGCCAGCGGGGCAAACAGCGCGCCAGCGATGCCCTCGAGGGTCAGCACAGTCCCGAACGGGGCGGTGATAGCGGCAAGCATCAGGTTGACCAGGGTCACCAACGCGACGGCGACGATCAGCATGGCGGTAATGGCGACGAGCAGGTCGACGCCATCGCGCGTACCTTGGGTCACCGCGTCCATGAATGACGTGGTACCGGTTTCGGCAACGTCGACGCGCTTGGAACTGATGTCCGATGCGGACGCTGCTGGCGCTGCGGACGCTTGGCGTGCTTCTGGCACCATCAGTGCCGCAATGATCAGCGCTGCTGGTACCGAAATCACCGAGGCGACAATGAGGTGGCCCGCCGCATCCGGCAGTTGGTCTTTGAGCAGGATCACATAGATGCCGAGCACGGTGCCAGCCACTCCGGCCATTCCGACGGTCATGGTTGCGAAGAGCTCGGCGCGCGTCATCGTCGCGATGTAGGGCCGCACCAACAGGGGTGCCTCGACGTTGCCCATGAAGACGTTTGCGGCAGCCGAAGTGCCGACCGCTCCGCCGATCCCCAGGGTGCGATGCAGAACAGCTGCGAAACCGCGCACGACGCGTTGAAGCAGGCCCCAGTGATACAGCACCTTCGACAAGACGCTCATCACCAGCACCAGCGGCAGTGCGTCCAGCGCCAGGACGAAGGTATTTGCGGGAAATTTGATGTCATAGGGTGCAGGCGCACCCGCAAGATGACCGAACACGAGTTGGACGCCAGCTCGCGTCGCGGTCTGTAGCGCTTCGACCAGCGCGGCTGGATAGGTGAACGCCGCGCGCAGCATGGGCACGTTGAGCAAGAGCCCGGCAATCACGAACTGGAGCGCAATGCCAGCCGCTAGGAGTTTCAGCACGGGGGCGGCACGTAACGCCTGACGCCGTTCCGACAGCAGCCAAGCGAGTGCCGGCAACGCGACAAGACCAAGTGCCGATTGGAGCTGAAGTGTCATGGGTTACCGCGTTGTTGAGCCTGCGCCGTCGGCGCGGACCCTACGCGACGGGTGCTAGGATTGGAACATGGGGCGAGGAACCGGCACAGGGTGACCGGCAAGTCGGCCAGGGGCCGGTGCAAGCTGCTGAAGGGCCGAGGAGGTCGCGGTCGTGAGCCCAGGGAGCGTGGCCACCAGACGTCTGCACGTTTCGAGGTCACCCGCCGAAGCTTTGCCCTCGATGTCGGCACACAGCTTCATCAATCGCGGCGCGCCCATGCTCGCGGCCATCGAGCGCAGGGCGTGGGCGGACGCGACGAGCGCTGGCAAATCGCCGCGATCGCTTGCGGATCGAACCCGCATGACGGCGTCTGGTGTGTGGTCCTGGAACAGCGCAACGAGGCGGGCGACGAGTTCGGTGCTTCCGCCGTCGACGTCGACAATGCGATCGATTTCGGCGGCGTCTAAAAGCGGCAAGTCGGGAAGATCGCAATCGGCGCTGGGGCTGGGCTCGGCTGTATCTACGGCCGCAATCGGATGACGGCTCGCGACGTGTGCCCCTGATGGTAACGGTGACGAGACGGCCAGAATGGCGGTTGCGAGTTGCTCGATGGTGAAGGGCTTGGCGAGGCACGCATCCATGCCGGCGTCGCGCCATTCCTGCGCTGCTGGACCGATCACGTGACCCGTCAGGGCAAGGATCGGCGAACGTTTTAGATTTTGTCCGGCCTCGATCCTGCGGATCGCACGCGCCGCGTCGTAACCCGACATGACGGGCATCGAACCGTCCAGGATCACGAGGTCGAACGACCCGCTGGCGAAGGTGTCGACTGCGGCCTTGCCGTCCTCCACGGTGGTGACCTTTGCGCCCAGCCGCGCCAACGCCTCCGCCAGCACTTCGCGGCTGATCGCCGTGTCGTCTGCAGCAAGAATTCGAAAGCCACGGATTGCCTGCGTTGCTGCGGCGTTAGGGATGGAAGAGCCACCTGTCGAAAATTGTTTGACGACCGGTACTAATGGCAGCTTCACGGTGAAGGTCGTGCCATGGCCGACCGTACTTGCGATCTCGATCGTCCCACCCATCGCCTCAGCGAGGCGGTGGCAGATCGAGAGACCAATTCCGGTGCCACCGTAGCGGCGCGTGGTCGAAGCGTCGGCTTGCACGTAGGCGTCGAAGATCGTCGCGAGTTTGTCGGCCGCGATGCCGATGCCGGTATCGGCGACCTCGAGCACGAGCAGTCCACCGGGCGTTGCGATGGTTTGTGGACCGGTGCTGGTGGTGCCGAGCCGGATGGTCACGCTGCCGCGATCGGTGAACTTCAACGCGTTGCTGGCGAGGTTGGACAGAATCTGCCCAAACCGGAGCGGGTCTCCCATGACTTCGGCAGGGACCGAAGGATCGGATTCGACACGCAGCTCGATTCCCTTTCTCGCGGCCCGCTCTGCGAACAAGCGAGCGGTATCGTCAGCCAGCATCGTCGGCGCCAGTGGCACGCTCTCAAGCACAAGGCGACCGGATTCGATCTTCGAAACGTCCAGAATATCGTTGATGATCGCAATCAGACTTCGCCCCGAACGCAAAATCGTGTCGGCATAGCGTTGGAGGCGCGGGGTCAGTTCGCTCGTCGCAAGTAACTCGGCCATGACGATCAAACCCGACATCGGCGTCCGGATTTCGTGGCTCATGGTTGCCAGAAATTCAGATTTTGCAGCGTTGGCACGCTCGGCCGAAAGGCGGGCCACGTTGACATCCTGGGTGCGCTCGGCAACATCAGACTCAAGGCGCTCCCTGTGGCGGGCGAGAAGCTCATCGCGCGACCGGATGTGACCGAGCATGTCGTTGAAGGCCGATACCAGCCGTCCGGTCTCGTCCCGGCTGGTCTGCGCGACGACGACATCAAAATTCGATGTTGTGCGCACGCCGTCCATGGCGGCGACAAGGTCGTGGATCGGCCGTGTCACGAAGCCGTGCAGCCGCCACACGGCAGCGAGACCGGCGAGCGCCGCGACGAGGCCCGCGCCGACAGCGGCGCTGAGGCTTTCCATCAAGGCACGGAGCAGGTCGGACGTGTCGGCAAGAAGGGCCAGCGTTCCGATACGCTGACCACCTGAAATGATCGGTACTTCGACCGTGGTGCGCCGCGCGCTGGCCTCACCACCTTGAACCAGGACGGCAGCGTCACCGAGCTCGGCCAGACTGACGCCGTTCGTCGTGACGACGCGAAGATGAACGACGCGCGGCATCCGCGCCATGGCACGCAGTGTGGCAAGGACCGCATACCGATCGCCAGCGGCGGTCGCGGGTGCAACCGCAGTTGCCAATACCGTCGCCACTGCCTCGAGTTCGTCGACGAGGGTCGACTGTCTCCGATCCGTCTCGCGCACGGTCGCAGCGGCGGCCGCAAGCAGCGTCGCGACGACCACCGCCAGGCCGACGATCAGGGCGATCTTCGATCGTATCGTAAGTCTGACCATGGCGAAGCAGTGTCAGCTGAAATGGTTCAGGGCCGTTTAGTATCCACCGACGCAAGTTTCGAAAATTTGCCTACAATTCGAACAGTTTTCGAAGCCCGGCGTTGAAACTTATCGGGCATTCAGAGGATTGAGATTGCTCGGAGTTCCAACTTATGACTTTCAAAGTTCTCATTGCCGATGATGATCCGCTCGCACGGTCGTTGATCATGACGGCGGTCCTGCGTGCTGGTGCCGAGGTAACCGAGGTCGCGGACGGCGAGGCGGCTTGGATCGAGCTGCGCAAGGGCGAGTACAGCGCTGCGATCCTCGATCTCGAAATGCCCGGCTTCGACGGTTTCGAGATCATCGGTTGCTTGCGGGGGCATCCTGTCACCAAGCATATGCCTGTCATTGTCATCACGTCGCGCAACGATCAGCGATCGATCGACCGGGCACAGCACGCCGGTGCGACGACCTACATCACCAAGCCGGTGCATTGGTCCGCCTTCAGCTCCCACATCGCACACCTGCTCAAGCTCAGTGGCGCAAGACAGGCCGAAACGTCCCGGTCCAGCGCGAATTCGGTCAGCGTTGATTTAGAGCAGCTGGCGCGCCGTCTCGAGCAATTGGCGGCCGATTCGCAATGCGACCCCAGCTCGGCGGCGGCCCTGCTGCGGCAAGCGGCTGCTTCAGTCCGCATCAAATCAAGTGCGCCGATGCCCCCAGATGCTGCGTCCCATCGGCGAGTATGAGGGAATGGGTTTCATCAAAACTTTCATTCGGTCGGCCGACGGCAGCGTTTCGACCATCGTCGCGATTATAGCGCCGGTCCTTTTCGGAGTGACCGCGCTCGCGATCGAAGTTGGCCGAATGAACCACGCCAAATCGGTGGCACAGGCGGCAGGTGATGCTGCAGCGATTGCAGGCGCGCGTGAATCTACGATGGCTGGCAGCAAACTGGATGTAATTACGGCCTTGGCCACCGAGACCGTCGAGCGGTTCGTGTCTGGAAACGTTGGCCAGTTCAAAGTTCAAACGGCAACCGAAGTCACCAATAATCCAGTTGAAGTTCGTGTCACCGTCAGTACTGAGCTTGAAATTCCGTTCGGCGCATTGTTCGGCCGGCCCGCGATTACGATAGCGACGCTCTCGGTTGCGCAGGTCATCGGCAAGCCGAATGTCTGTATTCTGGGTCTTGATAAGGGTGGCGCAGGGATCATCCATCTCGGCCGGTCTACGACAGTCTTGGGGAACAACTGCTCGGCTTTTTCCAACTCGACCGACCGCGCTGGCATCTCGTCGGCTGGCGGCGGAAAGTTGTCCGCATCGACGATCTGTTCGGCTGGAGGTTTCTCGGGGCCACTTTCGAGTTTCATGCCGCAGGCAATCTCCGACTGCCCTACATTCAAAGACCCGCTGATAGGGCGTTCGGCCCCGCAGGTGGCGGCTAACTGCACGGGGAAAACAAAGAAAATAGACGGGGTCAGCATCAAGTTGCAGCCTGGAACCTACTGCGGCGGGCTGTCGATTGCCAATAATGCGAATGTTACACTTGCGCCCGGTATTTACGTGATCAAGGACGGACCCTTGGAGGTCGGCACGCGGTCGACGCTGACCGGGTCGGGCGTGGGCCTCTATTTTACCGGCGAAAACTCGTCGATCCGCTTCAAGACCGACAGCAACATTTCACTGCGCGCGCCGGTCGACGGACCGATGGCGGGCCTGCTCGTGTTCAGCGATCGCGGGCAATCGGCCACTACGGAATATGTAATCAACAGCGAGAACGCGCGCGTTCTGGTCGGCACAATTTACCTGCCCAACGGCCACTTGGTGATCGATTCGCCAAAGACCGTCGGAGATCTTTCCGAATACACCGCAATCGTCGCCAGAGAGGTCGAGTTCCGGCGGGGTAACGTCGTGCTGAATACCGATTATGGCCGGACCGACGTGCCGGTGCCGGAGGGGATCGGGTCCTTGGGACAGCCGGTCGCGCTTTACCGGTAGCTGATAACTGGCGCTTCAAATCGTCAATGTGCGGCTTCCCAATTGGCGGCGGCTTTCGCATCGACCTTGATCGGGACAGCCATGGCCACGGCTGGCAGTGGCGCTTGCTCCATGACGGCGACGACGAGCGGCAACAGCGGCAATGCCTCGATGTCCGACACTTCAAACACCAGTTCGTCGTGGACCTGCAGCAGCATGCGCACGGACGACAGCCCGGCATCGCGAAGCGCGGCTGGCATGCGGATCATCGCCCGGCGGATGATGTCGGCAGCCGAGCCCTGGATCGGTGCGTTGATGGCCGCCCGTTCGAGGTTGCCACGAACGCCAGGATTGCGCGTGTTGATCTCGGGATAATGGATGCGGCGGCCGAATACGGTCTCGACATAACCGTTCTCGCGGCAAAACCGCTTGGTGCCTTCCATGTAGTCACGGATGCCGGGGAAGCGCTTGAAGTACGTCTTGATATAGTCGCCCGCTTCTTCCCGCGAAATGCCCAATTGGTTGGCAAGCCCGAATGCGGAGATCCCGTAGATGATGCCGAAGTTGATCGCCTTGGCGCGGCGTCGGACTTCACCGGGCATTCCATCGACTGGTACCCCGAACATTTCAGACGCCGTCATCGTGTGGATGTCGATGCCCTCGGCGAAGGCGTGCTTCAACTGCGGTATGTCGGCGATATGAGCAAGGATACGCAACTCGATCTGCGAATAGTCCGCCGACACGATCTTATGGCCCGGTTCGGCGATGAACGCGGTGCGAATTTCGCGGCCCTCTTTCGTTCGGATCGGGATGTTCTGCAAGTTCGGTTCGGTCGAAGACAGGCGGCCCGTGGTGGTCGACGCGAGGACGTAGTTGGTGTGGATGCGACTGTTGGCGTCAAGATAGTGCGGCAGCGCATCGGTGTAGGTCGTGCGCAATTTTGTCAGCTGGCGCCATTCGAGCATCTTGTTGATCAATGCGCGCGCGTCCTCGGGCAGTTCTTCGTTGTCGGCGAGGTCGTCGAGCAGGCTAGCTCGCGTTTCCCATTGGCCTGACTTGGTTCGTTTCCCGCCGGGGAGTTTGAGCGTGTCGAACAACAGTTCGCCGAGTTGTTTGGGCGAGCCCAACTGGAATTTGACGCCAACGAGTGCATTGACCTCGTCTTCGAGACGGGCCGTGCTCTGGGCAAACTGCGTCGACAGTCGCGACAGGATTGCCGGGTCGGCTTTGATGCCAGCGCGTTCCATCTCGACAATGACCGGCAGCAAGGGCCGTTCGAGTGTCTCATAAACGATCGTTTGCGCTTCCGGCACGAGGCGTGGACGCAAAACAAGGCACAGCCTCAGCGCGGTATCGGCGCTCTCGGCAGCATATTCTGTAGCTTGCGCCAGCGGAACGGCTGCAAACGAGCGCTCTGCCTTTTTCGATCCTTTCGGCGCGGGGGCGGCGTGTTCCATCGCCTTGGCGTACGGCGTGCAGGCGTGGCCGAGATGGCGGAGCGCGAGGTCTTCGGCCGTATGGGCCCAGCGGCCGCCATCGAGCGCATAAGACAGCAGCATGGCGTCATCGACGGAGACGATCGAGATGCCGTGCACGGCCATGACCAGCATGGCAAACTTGATATTATGGCCAGCCTTCACCAGTGAAGGGTCTTCGAGGTGCGGCTTGAGGGCGGCCAGGGCGTCAGCCGTTGCGATCTGGGGCACGCCAGCGCCGAAGTCGAACCCGGTACTGGCCGAATGGGCCAAGGGCACGTAGCAGGCGCGTCCGGGGGCAACGGCGAGGGCGATGCCGACAAGCTCGCCGGTGATGGCATCCGTCGACGACGTCATGACGGTGATGGCAAAGCGGCCGGCGTCGCGAGCAAGCCCGAGCCAACGGGCAAGGCCGTCGGTGGTCGTAACCGTCTCGTAGGCTTTGCGATCGAAGGGGATCGACTTAATCTGCTCGTGATACCAGCGGGCACCTGCCGCAGGCGTTCCCAGGCCCACGCCCTGGCCCAGGCCTTGTCCCGGTGGCGATGATGTGCCGTTTGGCAGACCAAGTGCTGCGCCATCGACACCCGTTTTCCGCACGCTGGCCCCGACCGAGACGGCCAGACGCTGGGGTGGGTCGGTGCCAAGCGAAACTGCGATCTTCTGCGTCAGCGAGTTGAACTCCATCGCTTGCAGAAAGCCCAACAGAGCGGCCGGAACGGGGTCCTGAACGCCGAATTTATCGGGCGCAAACGCGACGGCCACGTCGTCTTTCAAGCGGACGAGTTCGCGCGAGATCCGGGCTTGATCGGCAAACGCGATCAGGTTTTCCCGGCGTTTGGGCTGCTTGATTTGAGATGCGCTCGACAGCAGCGTGTCGAGATCGCCGTAGGCGAGGATCAATTCGGCCGCGGTTTTGATTCCGATGCCAGGAACGCCCGGCACGTTATCGACGCTGTCACCGGCCAGCGACTGCACGTCGACAACCTTGTCGGGCGGTACGCCGAACTTTTCGATGACTTCGTCGCGGCCGATGCGCTTGGCTTTCATGCCGTCGAACATGACGACGCCGGGGCGGACGAGCTGCATCAGATCCTTGTCGGACGAGACGATCGTCACGTCGCCGCCAGCCTCGCGGATCAAGCGCGCGTACGTCGCGATCAGGTCGTCGGCCTCATACCCGTCCTGCTCCAGGCTGGCAATATTGAACGCCGCCGTCGCGTCGCGGATCAACCCGAATTGCGGCACGAGTTCTTCAGGCGGCGGCGGGCGCTGGGCTTTGTACTTGTCGTAGATCTTGTTGCGGAACGTCTCGCGGCCAGCATCGAACACGACCGCGATGTGGGTCGGCTTATCGGCAAGTTTGCTGTCGCCGACGAGTTTCCACAGCATCTGGCAAAAGCCGTGCACCGCGCCGACCGGCAACCCGTCAGATGGCCGCGTGAGTGGTGGCAGCGCATGGAACGCGCGGAAGATGTAGCCCGACCCGTCGATCAGGTAGGCATGGCTGCCCTTTTCGACCGGAACGGGCTCGCCCGCCGGCACGGTCGACGTTCGGTTCGAGCGTTCCGCATCGGACGCACTCGGCGGGGCGGGCATTGCTGCGGTATCGTCTGGTGTGGTCATGGCGGCGGACCATAACGGCCGGGCGCGTGGTGGTCGAGCAGGATCAGGCGCACGGATGCGGCTTCGACTTGGCCGGGGGAAGTCGCAACAAATCAACGACGGATCAGATTGTTGTCGCGGTCATGGCCGGGGCGCGGCCCCGGGCGAAGTCACAGCAGGGGAACGAAGACGGGCTGGGCCAATAGGGACCGGAATTTGCGTCGGCACCCTGGATGCACCGGCTAGGGCAAGTTTGCATGGATCGCATATTTCATGTATAAATTACCCTTATATTGAGGAGGCCCGACATGATCACGGTTTCGGCTAGCGAATTTCAGCGTACTCTGGGGGCCGTCAGTGACACGGCACTGCGCGAGGCGGTGACCATTACAAAACAGGGGCGGAACCATCTCGTGTTGTTGTCATATGATGAATACGTGCGCCTGCTGCGCCGCGACCGCAAAGTCGGATTGGCTGCTGATTTGCCCGATCAATGGCTGAACGCGGTGCGTACCGCAGAAGCCCCAGCAATCGGCAACGACGACGTATCGAAGTAAGCTGACTGATGCCAATACCAACTCCGGCACCAGGCCTCGTCATCCGTTATAGCTATCTTTGGAACAGCGAGTATCTAGCCGGGCGAGAAGAAGGCACCAAGGACCGGCCAGCTGCGATCATTGCAATGATCACCACCAACGCGGACGGTCAGCTGCGGGCTCTGGTGCTGCCCATCACCCATAGCGCTCCGCAAAAAGGGACTGCTGCCATCGAGATTCCCATGACAGTCAGGCGTGCCATCGGCCTCGATTCCGATCGATCGTGGATCGTTCTGGCGGAGTGGAACGAGTTCGTGTGGCCCGGACCCGATTTGCGCCCGGTGCCGAACGACACCGGCGGCAACATGGCTTACGGGTATCTGCCACGGGAGTTCTTCGTCCGCGTGCGCGACGAATTCGTGGCAACAGTTGAAGTCGGCCGCGCCAATCGCATCGCCCGAACCGAATAGGACGCGGCTGCATTGAATGAGGTGCGCTCGGTTGAGATGGCACAATTCCGTCTTCGTCCCATCGCCTTTCCCCCGACGGCGGGATCAGGCGATGAGCGCAGCCCGGTGTGCCGGGGTTGGCTCTGCGGCGGTCAGCCGTCCATTCGCCATCACCAAAACGCGATCGGCGTAGCGCGCGGCGAGTTCGGGTTGGTGCAAAGTGCACAGCACGGCAAGGCCGGTTTCATCGGCAAGGCGACGCAGCAACTGCATGATGCCGTTGGCCGTTTCAGGATCGAGACTGGCAACTGGCTCATCGGCCAGCAACACGGAGCTGTTCTGTGCCAACGCCCTGGCAATCGCGACGCGCTGCTGCTGGCCTCCAGATAACGTTGCCGCGCGCTGATCCTCATGGCCTTCGAGCCCGACGGCGGCGAGTGCGGCCATAGCCTGTTCACGGTCGGCAGCCACGAATGTCCGCGTCAGCACGCGCCACGTCGACGTCGAGGCAAGCTTTGCCGCCAGCACATTGTCGAGCGCGGTGAGGCGCCGGATCAGATTGAACTGTTGGAACACCACGCCGATCCGGCCGTGACGGTCTGGGCCACTGCGCTGGCCGGGCTTGAAAAGAATGGAGCCGTCGAGTGTGACCGTGCCGCCGTCGAGCGTCGTCAGCCCGGCCAAGCAACGAAACAACGTCGTTTTGCCAGCCCCGCTCGGACCGAGCACGGCAACCAATTCCCCGCGCGCCAGGTCGAGGCTTGCTCCGTCGAGGACGCGGCGGTCGCCGAGCGTTTTTGTGAGGTTTGTCGCTTCGAGCCGTATCGTCACACCAATCTCCGGCGGATCGCCGCGCTGATCCCGTCGATCACGCTCACCATGGCGAGGATCAGCAGCAAAATGGTGAGGGCCTTGTCGAACGCGAGCAAATCGATGCTGTTTTTCAATTCCTGGCCGATACCACCTGCACCGACCACGCCGAGAATGGTCGACGCGCGAATGCTCCACTCCCACATGTACAAGAGTGTCGACGATAGGCTTGGAAGCACGTCGGGGATCAGCGCGTAGCGAACGACCTTGAGCTTGGCTGCGCCGGTCACAGACACCGCTTCGATGGGACCCGGTTCTGCGGTCTCGATCGCTTCGGACCAGAGCTTTGCGATCGTACCGGCGGCGTGCAAAGCGACACCGAGTACGCCAGCGAACGGACCGAGCCCGACTGCGGCCACGAAGAACAACGCGAACACGAAGCTGTCGATGCCGCGCAAGACGTTCAAAACGGCGCGCGCTGGAACGTTGAGCCAGGGCGACGGGGTAATATTGCGCGCTGCAAGAAGACAGACGGGAACGGCCAGCAGCGCGCCGAATGTCGTACCGACGGTTCCCATCGCAACGGTTTCGGCCGCGCGATAGGCGAGCGTCGACAGTTCGAAGACGTCGGGCGGCCACGCGCGCGCGGCCCAGTTCGCCAATCGCGGGAGGCCCGCCCACAGCTTGCCGAAATCAACTTGTGCAACGTGCAGACACAACGCGTAGAGCGCTGCCGCGAGGGCAATCCCCGCGACAAGCCCGACGCGCGATAGCCATGTGTGGCCATTGCCCGGAGCTGTGATCGATCCTCGGCCTCGGGTGAGTTCCATCGCTACTTGGCGGCCGTCTTCGGCTTCAACCGCCCGACGGCGACGCCAGCGTCTTCGATCAGCTTGTAGCTGGCGTGCGTCGCTGGCACCCAACCGGTGTAGTTCTTCGGCATGAGCGTCAACGCCTGCTCTTCGGTCATGGCCGTGACGGCGTCTTGGATGATTTTGACCATTTGCGGGTCAAGACCCTCGCGCGCGACGAGCGGATCGTTGGGCAGAGGGTCGGACTTCCATACGACCTTGACTTGGTCGGGCTTGATCGTGCCCCGGTCGATGATGACGTTGAGATTGCGATCGAAATCCGTTGCAAGGTCCGTCTGTTCGTTGACGACCGACAGAACTTGAGCGGCATGCGACGCGCCATCGCGGTACTGGAAGTATGTCTTGGGGTCGATATTCTGCGTTTTAAACCAGTGGGTTGGGATCAGCCAGCCTGAGGTCGATCCAGCGTCGGCGAAGGATATGCGAAGCCCCTTGGCGTCGTCTGGCCATTTGTCGATTTTTGCGTTTGCTCGCGCGACGATGATCGAATGATAGGTCGGTTTGCCGTTGTACTTGACCGTCGCAATGGCTTGCGACCCGCCCTCGCTGTTGGCCAGCACATAGCCCCACGGCCCCATCCAAGCGACATCGACCTGCTTGTTGGCAAGCGCCACTGCGATGCCGGCCCAATCGGTGGTGATCACGAGTTCGTAGTCCCGGCCAAGCTTTCCGGCGAGATATTTGAAGAATGGCTCGTAGGCGTTGCGGGTATCGGTCGCCGTCGGCTGAAATGGCCCGACAGCGAACCGCAGTTTTTCAGCCGCCTCGGCAAAGGTAGCTGACAGCAGAACTGTCATGCTTGCGAACAAGGTCATGCAGGCGGTGCGGCGCGATGGCGGGGGAGAGGCTGTGGTCATATCGCAATCCTTTGCTGTGAGCATGGTCTCGTCGAGCGTGTTCGTTAAAAACTTGCTCACGACGTACGATCTGAGCGTACGTGGCGTTACGGACCAGCCGTAACAAAATGGTCAGCTGATCGTAAAACATGTTGTTCCTGAGTTCGGCGGCATTAGGGGAGACAGAATGCAAGTTGTGACCACGGATGCCGCCGTTCAGCCTGCCTCATTGCCGCTTCTCGTCTTCGGCGGGCCTTACAGCAACCTGGAAGCCACCCGCGCGGTTCTCGACGAGGCGCGCCGTCGCAACATTCCGCCACACCGCATCCTATGCACGGGCGATCTTGTGGCCTACTGCGGCACGCCGGTCGAGACCGTCCGACTGATCCGCGATGCTGGCATCTTGGTCATTCGCGGCAACTGCGATGAGCAATTGGCAGCAGGTGCCGACGATTGCGGGTGCGGCTATCCACCGGACGGCATGTGCGACCGGCTGTCGCGCAGTTGGTACGAGTATGCATCGCGCCACCTCGGTGCGGACGAGCGCGCTTATCTCGGTGGTCTACCGCAAACGTGCGTGGTCCCGGTGGGCAGCGCGCGCCTTCTTGCCATCCACGGCACCCTGTCGACGGTCAACGAATTCGTGTTCCATGGGACGCCAGACGCTCGCAAGCGGGCCGATCTCGCAGATATCACTTACGACGGCATCATCGCCGGTCATAGCGGGATCCCGTTCAGCCAAGTGCTGGACGACAAGCTCTGGCACAACGCCGGCGTCGTCGGGATGCCAGCCAACGACGGAACACCCCGCATTTGGTATTCGGTGCTGTCGCCTCTCCCGGACGGCAGCATCGAGGTCGAACATCGCGCGCTTCACTATGACTACATGGCCGCTCAGGCAGCGATGGCAGCAGCCGGGCTCGTACCGGAGTATCGCGAAGCTCTGGCGACGGGCCGCTGGCCGAGTTTCGATGTGCTGCCGCTTAGAGAACGCTCACTTGCTGGACATCCCCTGGGTGAGTCGGTCTTGAAATGGCGTCCTCTCCGCGAAGCCACGGTAACCAGCGGTCGCCCACGCAGCGTGTCAGTGGGCTGACGGAGCGTCGGCATGCGCACCGATGCTCTGGCAAGAATGAACAATCCCGTGACCGCAGCCAGTGTCGATCTCTGCGGCCACGGTAAGCTTGTCAAAAGAATGACAAGAAGAGGTACACACGCGCCGATTCTCAAGTTCGGCATCTGCCTCCAAAGATTGGCCTGGGATAACTTCACGGTGTCAATTTCCTGTATGCAATGACGTATGGCCTCGAACGAAATCCGACTTCGAGGTCGACGTGTAAGTGCTGCTCTTGCAACCCCGTCAGCTATTCGGGCTGCAGCAAAAACACGGTTCCTAGAAAATTATTCGTTAAGTTGATGCGTTCTTCAAACTCACACTCTCATAAACTGCCGTTGTGGCGCTGACCATCGCTGCAACGCTGTAGCGCTGGCGGATCGCCTCGTACCCACGCTTGATCAAACCGGCACGCAGGTCGGCGTCCTGCCTGAGGTGCCGCAGATTGCTTCCGAAACCATCAGCGTCTCCGACATCCGACAACAGCCCCAGCTCTCCGCCGGAGAGAACCTCCGGAATGGCGCCGCCGCGAGTGGCAACGATCGGCACACCGCGTGACATGGCCTCCAACAGGACGAGACCCAGCCCCTCCCACTTCGACGACAGCGCGAATACGTCAAACGCCGCCATAAGGTCGGCCCCATTCGGCCGGGCTCCTGCGAAGTGCACGTGCACCAATCCGGCTCGCGCGCAGTGAGCCCGCAATGCCGTCTCCTCGTCACCGTTGCCGACCAGGCACAGATGCGCATCGGGCAGCCCGGCCATGGCATCGATCAGCGTTCCGAGATCCTTCTGCGGCACGAGGCGGCCAACGAATCCGACGACAAAGGCATCCTCGGCCAACCCAAGCTCACGCCGCGCACCAGCCCGATCGATGCTGATCGGCAGCTCGACGCCGTAGGGGATGACAGTGATGCCATCGGGATCGAGCCCTACGGTGCCCGCAAGATGCGATTTGACCCGCTCTGTGATAGCAATCGTGGCGCCGGTGACACGCTGCAGGGCCTTGAGCCGCAGCTTCCAATCGCTGCGCGCGAAATAGGGCTCGTCGTTATGCACGCTGTCGATGATGGTCCGGCAGCCGGCGAGCCTCGCAGCGACGCGACCAAGTTGGGAGGCGTGCGGCTGATGCGTGTGGATGATACGATGCTGGCGTTGGCGCATCAGGCCGACGAGGCGCGGCAACTGCGCCACCCACGCGGCGCGCCCGATAGCTGGCACGAGACTGCGGTCATATACGAGCCGGGTCACGCGGATGCCAGATGCTTCGAGTTCCAAGGCCTTCGCGCGCAGTCGCGGCCCGTCGTGGACGACCAACATTAGCAGTTCAACGTCGAGGCGCGCTTCGCGCTGGCCGGTCATCAACGCAAACAGGTGGTTTTCGGCACCAGAGAACACAATCTGCCCATCGTAATCGCCAAACGGCGAAACGTGTGTAACAGCCAGCGGCTGTGGTCGGGTCAAGACGCCTGCTCCTCGATCAATCGGGCGTAAGCATCGACCGTGGCAGAAAATGGAAAGGATGCTGCGCGCGCGCGCGCGTTTTGTGCGAGCCTGAGTCGCAAATCTTCGTCCGCGATCAGACGGGCGAGTGCCGCGCCGAGGGCGTCCGGATCGCCGTAGGGCACCACGAGGCCGTCGACACCGTCGGTCACTACCTCGAGATTGCCGCCGATGCCCGACACGACCGGTACTAGCCCGGCAGCGCACGCCTCGAGCAACGTATGCGACAGACCCTCATAGTTCGAGGGCAGCACGAGAACGTCGGACGCGAGCATGTGCTCCCGAACCTGTGCCTCTCGTTGCCGTCCAATAAACCTTATACTTGCCGGGCAAACGAGCTGGGCGTGCAGCGTCTCGAGCATCGGCAGTTCCGGACCGTCACCGACAATTGCGATCTCGCAGTCGGCGAGGTTGCGTCCCGCCAGCAGCAACGTCTCCACACCTTTCCAGTTGGTTAGTCGGCCAACGAACAAAATTCTGAGGGGGCGGCCCGAACGTCGTTCTGCCGCTCGCTCAAGGTACTCTGCCAGATCGACACCGTTGTGGATCGTGCGCAGGTCCAGCGGAACCCCCGGCCAACGACGGACGACGCCCTGCAGATAGTTCGACGGCGTCACGACCGTTTTTGCGAGCGCGAGATACCGGTGACGTTGGTCCGCTATTCTACGAACGGCTGGTGGCGGTTCGACAGCGGCTTGGAAGGCATCGAAGCCAGCAGTCGTTACGCCATAGTTTCGGGCGCTTTCCCACACGGTATCGCCGGGCACGCGCAGGATGTATCGGCGTGGCACGAGGCGTATCGCGTCATGCACATACGTTTCGAGGCCTGCGACCAGGATCCTCTTGTGCGTGAGGAACTCGCGCGCCAGTACTGAGCGCACTTGGAACTCGTAAGCATAGCGGTTACCCGTAGCAACCCTGATCACACGGAATGGCCGCCTCCTGTCGGCTGGATCGGTGGCGTCGGTCGAGGAGCAAACGACCGTCACCACTTGACCGCGCGCTGCCAATACATGCCCCAGCCGGTCGGCGAAGGTTGCTGGCCCGCCGATCAGCGGCGGAAAGATGTTGGTTGCGATCAGGATGCGGGACACATTGCCTCGGCTGCTCACTTTAACGGACGGGCGTTGCCCTGTTCGGCAACCTCGATAAGCATATCGACCCACTGGGCGGCAAGCGTCTCAGGCCGATATCGCTTCGCCACGCGGCGGCGCCCCGCATCTACAAGGGCAGCACGATAGGGCACGTCGGCCAACAGCCGCACCACGCCGGCGGCCAAAGCGTCCGCATCGCCGATCGGGGCCAGCACGCCGACTGCGCCGTCGTCCAACACCTCGCGCGCGCCCGCCGTGCGCGTCGACACGACCGCAACACCAGCAGCCATGGCCTCGACAAGGACGCGGCCGAAGCCTTCATGATCTGAAGTCAGCAACAGCACCGAGGCCTCAGCATAGTCATTCGCTAGGGCCGTGCGAGGCCTGGCGCCGTGAAATATCACCCGGTCCGAGAGCCCGAGATGGCGTACTTGCGCTTCAAGTGACGGCTTTTGCGGCCCGTCGCCGACGATGTCAAAATGCACATCTGATCTCGCTGCAGCGACGCGAAGCGCCACGGCTAGCCACAGATTGAGGTTCTTCTCCGGTGCCAACCGGCCAACGAACAGGACGCCTGGCCGTATCTGTTCGAGACGTAACGCCAGCAGTTCGTCGAGATCCATGATCGGCACAGCGATACTTTTTGCCGACCGTGCACCCCGCTCCAGCAACTGACAAGCCATATCGGAGGCAACGGTGCGTACCGCCGCGAAGCGCGGCAAGAGACGCAATGCCAAGCATCGCCGTGCCCTGCCGAGTGCTTGGCGCAACTGGGACCCGCCCGGCAGTGCTAAATCGGACAGAAAGTCAAAATGCACCTGCACAACGACCGGGATCCGCCCCCGCGCGAACGCTAGCGATGCCCATCCCTCTTCTAGCGGCGACTGCGGCGTGATGACTGATATAGGATGCTTTGCATGTAGGCGTTTTAAGACGCTGAAAAGGCCTGCAGGCCCCCTCCAGCGTCCTGCTATCGGCTCGATGGCGATCGGGCCCAACTGCTTCGACGTTGAGCCGCTGGGAGCGCCGAGCACGACAATCGTCATGCGGCTGCCGGGCCGCCGCGCCTCCAGCAGTTGCGCGTAGAGTTGTTGGCGTTGAGCTGAGTCGGATGGAGCGTCTGTCTGCAGCAGGGCCGTATCCCATCCGACTTGCACAACGTGCAATGTTCGTGAAATGTGCATGGCTAGGCTGCTCCGTCACTGCACGGCCTTCACGACGAAAGGCGCTTTCGAAAGTAGGCTATTGTCTCCTTCAGGCCGTCGTCCAGGTCGACGGTCGGTCGCCATCCGAGCACGGCCGTAGCCTTCGTGATGTCTGGCTGGCGTTGGCGAGGATCGTCGTGCGGCAGCGGTCGAAACTCTATGCTTGATCGTGAGTTCGTCAAAGCGATGACACGCTCGGCCAGCTGCATGATTGTGAATTCACAGGGGTTGCCGATATTTATTGGCCCGGTCACATTCTCGGGCGTCTGCATGAGGCGGATGATACCATTCACGAGGTCGTCGACGTAACAGAACGAGCGCGTCTGTCCTCCGTCGCCATACAATGTTAGTGGCTTGTTCTGAAGGGCCTGCACGATGAAATTGGAAACCACGCGGCCGTCGTTTGGCTGCATCCGTGGCCCATATGTATTGAAGATTCGAGCGACTTTGATCGGCAGGTTGTGCTGTCGGCGATAATCGAAGAACAGTGTCTCAGCACAGCGCTTTCCCTCGTCGTAACAGGCGCGCGGACCGATCGGATTGACGTTGCCCCAGTACTCCTCTGGTTGGGGATGCACGCTGGGATCGCCATAGACCTCGCTGGTCGAGGCCTGGAGGATGCGAGCCCGGAGCCGCTTTGCCAGACCCAACATGTTGATCGCGCCGTGCACGCTGACTTTCGTCGTCTGCACCGGATCATGCTGATAGTGCACCGGTGACGCCGGGCAGGCAAGATTGAAGATCCCGTCCACTTCGACGTAGAGCGGGATGGTGATGTCGTGGCGCATGGTCTCAAACATCGGGTTGGCTAGAAGATGAGCGATATTAGCCCGACGTCCGGTAAAGTAGTTGTCCGCGCACAGCACCTCAGCGCCTTCTCCAACCAGCCGTTCGCAAAGGTGCGACCCGATAAAACCGGCTCCGCCTGTGACCAAAAGCCGTGTGCCGCCCAATTCCCATGTCACGATGTATGGCCCCTCAATTTAGCGCTGATTCTCCCGCTGGCTTCTCGGCGAAAGCGAGTAATTCAGCCGCGCACAACTCGTGGCCCGATAGCATGAATCCAGGAATTATGAAGCGATAAGCGTCATCTGCGGAGTGTTATCAGATTTGACGGTATCGACCCACCTCACAACGTGGCACAAGCGACGATACATTTCGGAAGGCTGGTGAAGGCCGCTAGTTTTGATGGTCAAGCCACTGTTACCTGGTTAATCAAAATCGCTCCTTCCTTGCTGACTTAGCCACTCTTGAAACATCAGCACCGGCCACAAATGATACTGCATATTTCGGCGGCCCGAGAGATGCTCTGCCCACACGCGACGGATCGGCGCGGGGTCGAGATAGCCTTCTCGCTTCAGGCGAGCCTCTGCCAAAAGATCTTCCGCCCAGTCGCGTAACGTTCCACGCAGCCAGCCGTCGATTGGCACACCGAACCCCATCTTCGGCCGTTCAATCAATTGCTGGGGTACATACTTGTAGAGAACTTGGCGAAGCGGCCATTTCGTCTCCCCCTCACGGTTTAGGTAGGATGACGGAAGCGAAAGGGCGAACTCCACGACGCGATGATCGAGAAGGGGAACGCGGGACTCGAGGCTAACGGCCATTGAGGCACGATCGACCTTTGCGAGAATATCGCCCGGCAAGTAGCTCACGAGATCAAGATACATGAGGCGCTGAACGTCGCTGCTCAGCACGAGTTCGCGCTGTCTACCTGTGAGCACGGTCGGTGCGCTCCCTGCTCCGATGACCGGAGTCGGGTGACCCCAAACTGAGACCATGCCCGCGTATAGTTCAACAAGACTAGCAGAGGGCAGCAGGCCAGCAGCTTTGTGAATTCGGTCACCCGGCCGTGTTCCCAAACGATACGGCATGGCTCCGAAAACAGCATCGTAAACCGCTGGTGAAGGCGTCGTCGCCAAAGCTTGAACTGCTCGCCGAACCCATCTCGGCAGTGGCTTCAGTCGGTTCCACAGGGTCTGAGCCAAGGCATAGCGCGAATAGCCTGCGAATAATTCATCGCCACCGTCACCGGAAAGCGACACGGTTACATGCTGCTTTGCCAACCTCGAAACGAGATAAGTCGGTATCTGAGATGCGTCCGCGAACGGTTCTGAGTAGTAGCGCGGAAGTTGAGGTATGACGTCGCGCGCTTCCTGCTCGGAAACGTAGAGCTCGCTATGGGCGGTGCCAAGGTGACGAGCTATTGCTTTTGCCTGCTCGGCTTCGTTGAAGTCCTTCTGTTCAAACCCGATCGTAAACGTTTTCACAGGACATGAACTCATGGACTGCATTAATGCGACGACCGTTGATGAGTCGACGCCCCCAGACAGGAACGCGCCAAGCGGAACATCGGCCATCATTTGGCCTTGCAATGATTGGCGCAACAGACCTTCAAGGCGTTCGACAGCTTGGTCCGGAGTGCCTGTAAACGGCGAAACTGAGCCTGCTTGAGCGACTGCTGAGGCTGACCAATAGGATTCGAAATGAGGCTGGTCCGACGGCTTCGTGAGGGTCAGTATCTGCCCAGGCCCCAGTTTTGAGATGCCCTCGTAGATTGAGTGCGGCGCTGGGATATAATTGTGCCGCATCAATAGTGCGAGACTGTCTCGGTTGACTCCACCTCGCCATTCCGGATGAGCAGTAAACGCCGAAAGTTCGGAAGCGAATACAAAAGTTTGCTGCAGGTAGCCGAAGTAGAGTGGTTTTTCGCCGAGCCGATCGCGAGCGAGCGCCAACGTGCGCAACTTGCGATCCCAAACGGCGAACGCAAACATCCCGACGGATTGCTCCAATGCTCGCCTGACTCCCCAGCGCGCAATCGCCGCCAAAAGCACTTCGGTGTCGGAATGACCCCGCCAAACTTGATCGCGACCAAGACTGCTGCGGAGGTCAACGTGATTGTAAATTTCCCCGTTGAATGAGATCACGTATCGTCCGCAGGCGGACACCATTGGTTGAGCCCCTGCAGGCGACAGATCGACGATGGATAGCCGTCGATGGGCCAGCGCGATCTCGGCGTCAGGATCGGTCCAGACGCCGTCACCGTCGGGGCCACGATGCGCTATTCGATTGCTCATGCGGCGGACGAGGGCCGAATGCCCGTCGGCATTCGAGGTTGGCCCCCAGAAACCAGCGATCCCACACACTAAACGCTATCCTTTGCTGTGGTCTTGCCGTCGGCTATTTACGCCGCCAGTCTGATAAATCGTTTCGTAGGCGCCTACCATGCTGTCCAACGAATAACGCTCCCGAACCAGACGCTGCCGAACGTCGCGCCGCAGAACAGCATCTGCAACGCTGGCCAACGTGGCGGCGATGCCCTCTGCCAGATCGGCCGAATGCCGGGCGCGTACAAGTCGGCAATCCGGCATATCAGCGAGCGCCTCGCCATTGCCGCCAACGTCGGTCGCGACCACCGGCAACCCCGCTGCGAGCTTTTCCAACACAGCATTGGAGAAACCTTCCTCGTGCGAAGCCATGACGCCAATGTCCATCGCCAGCAGCAATTCAGGCACGTCGCTACGACGGCCGAGCATGACGATACGATCCGCAACGCCAAGCTCCTGCGCCTGCTTGATCAAGGATGCTTTGATGCCCCTATCCTCGCCAACCAGGAAAAGCTTTACGTGCGGAAACTTAGACACCACGATCGCGAATGCTTCAATGAGTTCGGCGTGCCCCTTGTAGGGGATGAGATTTGCTACGAAGATTATTGCGAGTTCGCCGTTGTCTAATTCCAAAGTCCGCCGAGTCGCGGTTCGGCTCAAATTGGTAGCGTCAAACCGGGCAAAATCGACGCCGTTCGGGATGACGCGGACGCGTGCCGCTTTATAACCGTCGCGGCGTTCGACGTCTTTTGCAACCGCGACAGAGTTAGCCGTGACGACATGCGACAACCGGTTAGCAACTCGGTCGATCCACCGAACCGACGGATGCCTATCTTGATGCGTGCCAAGCCCTCGCTTGGATGTCAGGACAAGGCACACCCGCGATAGCCGCCCGGCTAAGGCAGTCATGAAGTTCGGTAACGGCAAGAAACCGTGCATAACATTGGGTCGCCACATGGCGATCTCGCGATGAAGCCTCGCCTGTGCGCGCACCACACAAAATGCTTTGCCTAACCACGAAGACGACGACCGTGAAAAGCCGCCATCAACGATGACGATCCCAGCTTCCTCCAAGATTTTGATCAACGGTCCACTTCGATCCAAGGCAAACACCCGAACATTCCAGCCTCGGGAGGCCAGACCAGTCGCAAGGTGTACGAGCTGGGATTCAGTCCCCCCAACCATCAAAGATGTGACCACGAACAGGACGCGACCTTTGTCATTGCCGGTCATTTCGTTGAATTGGGCTGTACTGACCGCGTCGGAGCCCATGATAAGACCAAATAGCACTGGTTTCGCATGCACAGTTTGAGTTCGGCCTGAAACCAACTTCCCGCGCAAACTAGCCGACAGACCTAGCCTGGCATGATCATGCCTGCAATCGCCCTTATCTCCCCTTATGGCCCCTCAACCTTGCGTGCTGAAATTCGCGGTTGCTGGTAGACTTCAGCGAATGTGATCCCGTGCTTGCTGAAGGTCGGGGGAGTTCTTCATGCGCGGATCGGATGCGAGGTCGGGGTCGTCGTTCTCCTACGTCGACCTGGAGCAGCGCGTGCCAGTGTAGCATCCGCTGCGTGTGATTAAGGCGAGCGTCGAGGACTGCTCGCCTTGCTCGATGCCGAGTTTGCAAAGCTTCACGAAGGCCCCGGCCGCCAGTCAATCGCGCCGGATCGGCTACTTCGAGCCTCGCTGCTGTGGCGGCCAAGTTCCTCGAAGTCCACTGCTTCATGGTGGACGCTCTGATAGTCTTTTGACTGCGATCTCAGCAGCGTTGGCGATGATGGAACTCAGCTTCCAAGTGCAGTTTTTTGCCAGAGACCACAGTTCAAAATAGCCTGTGGCCGTTACGCCATGGTCATGTCGGTCTGGCACAGCTATGGCTCGGTTCCCAGCCAAGTTAAACCGCAGGCGACCATGGCGACCTACAACGCACGAATGATGTCAGGCGACGGTGCCGGTGAAGGGCACTACACGTTTGAGGCCGATGCCGACCTCATGAAGAAGACAGCCGATGAAATCGTCGGCGTCTTTTTTCAGCATGTCGAAAAAGAAGTTCTCAAGCATAACGTCGACTGGGAACTGAACGGGGCTAGCAAGAACAAAGCCCACGGCGTGGTCACGGCGATGGGCGGATTGATAACCGACGACGATCACCCGGCGATGCCGTTCCTCGTGATGATCTCGGCTGGGTAAAACCGCTTCAGCGTTGGCGTGGAGACCGCGATGCGCATTGGCTACTGGCTATGTCTGGCCGCGGGGTTGGCGCTTATGCCAGCGCCGCTGATGGCGAATGCTACGGCGGGTGCAGAGGCGCTGAAAACCCTCGCACAAATCGAGACGGACCCAGCGAAGCTGAAAGCCTATTGCGCGTCCTCCAAGGCACTGTTGGCCGCGCCGCCCGACCAGATGGAAGCCGTCGCCGACATGTTCGACGAAACGGTCCGCGCTTTCGGCGAGGCGTTTGGTGCAGCTCTCGATTTGCACTATGAGCTCGACGACGCGTCGCCTGATGGTGCAGCGCTCGTCGCGCTGTTCCAGAAACTCGATGGTCTTTGTGGGAACTGACCGAGCGGTGACGCGCGCTTTGGTCCTCGCCGGTCTTGTAAGCCTCTCCGGTGCAATCCCTCATTTGGGCAAGTCGATGGTATCACCGGCCATTGCCGCTGACGGCCCGGTCGAAGCGGTCAAGGTCGTCCTCGCTGCGATCGAGGCCGATCCGGCCAAGCTCGACTCGTTTTGCGCGCTGATGACCGAACTGGGCAAGGGCGCGTTTGCCGAGGGCGATGGCCGTGCCGAGCAGGTGGGAGCGCTGATTACGGCGCTGGGGCCGACGTTCGAGCAAGGGTTTGATTACGAGCCAGCCTCGCCGGAAGGCATCGCGTTCGAAGACGGGGTTGCCACGCTTTACGAACGGTGCGGAAAGTAGCTTCAGTCAGCATCCCCCGTCTGAAGCGCAAGTTGCGGGAGCGATCACGTGATGTCGCTGTCATCGCTACTGCCGCCTTCGCTTCCGCCGTGATCCGGTAAGCGCGGAGACATCGAGCTATTGCTGGCGGACCGGTCGCATGCTGGGCCGAAGGCTCGCTTGAGCCCAACACGCTTAATCTATTAGTGCCTATATCCGCCCGCGCTGGAGAGTGATTTCTGCCACACGCTCCTACAGGACACCGAGTTCAACGATGCGGAACGTAGAGCAATGCTGCGACTTATCTTTGAGCGTTGCCGGTAGGGTGTGCAGCCAGCCATTGCTCACATACAGCTTTCCGGATTTGATAGTTCCGGTGGTGGCATACACGTCGCCGGTAGCGATCTCGCCTTCGATCCGTGCACTCGCCCAGCCATCGGAACTTACGAGACGATATGCTGTGTTCGGCGCCGCATTTCCAGCCACATTGGCGATGGCGACGAGTTCACTTCCGCTGGCGAGCACGAGACCGTCAGTTCCGACCACGGGCTGGGGCAGGCTCACTTCGCTGAAGCTATCCGGATGAGCTAAGGGGATCTTGAACAACGCGCCATCGCTCTTCTTGGCAACCAACAAAAACCCATCAGGATGTACTTGGATGCCGTTCAAGTTGAAGCCCTGACCTCGAAACCTTTCGTGGGCGAGAAAAACGCTTGACTGACCATCCGGCGTTACTTTGTAGATTGTAGCAGCAAGACTATCGGTGACGTAGGCGCTTCCATCGGAATCAACAGCAACGTCGTTGACGAATCGCTTTTCGCCAGCGCGCAGGTTCGACAGGTCGACATAGTGGATCGGCTTGCCGCTGGCGAGGTCGTAGATGCCGATAGCAGCGATCGCGAATTTATCCGCTTCGACGCTGCGCTCGGCGACCCCATAGTCCGAGTTCGTAACGATCAGGCGCCCGCGCTGCCGGTCAATGCGGATTCCGACCACTGAGCGCAACCGGGCGTCTTCGACGAGTGTTCGGACTGACCCGTCCGGCGCTACCGCAACGACTTTGCCTTTGCGAATAGAGCCAAGAAGGAATTCACCGGTCGCCGGATTGTATTCGATTCCCTCCGGGTAAAGCCCAGGGGCCTCGACTACCAATGCGCGAGTCGTGTCGGTATGGAACTTGAGCCCGGCGGCAACGGTTGGAATAGAAGGCGAACACATCAAAGCAGCGACTACAGCAGCGGACAGCAATCGATCACGTACCATGGGCACCTCCACTTCGTTTGAGTGCATGAGCGTCCTGCACCTTCCGAAAGTGGGTCGAGATGTGACGCCGCACAAATGAGATCAATTGAAGGAACTCATGAGCTGGATTCAGCGCGTTGACGGGAGTTGACATCGGCGTGATCCGCCAGTTTCAGACTGATTTGCTACGTTGACTATGGCGTCAGTGGCGCGATGAGGTGCCCGACGCTGGCGCTCTCGCGAAACTCATCAGCCTCGTCAAGTAGCCATTCCTGAAACGCCCGCACCTTCGCGGTTTCGGCCGACAGTCGCGGACAGACCAGGAAGTAACTCTTTGCCTTGAGCCGAGAGCTGAATGGCACAATCAGTCGGCCTGCCTCGATATCGCGGGCTGCCGTTATCATGCTTACGAGTGCGACGCCATGCCCGTCTATTGCGGCCTGAAGGCATACATGCTCGTCGCTGTATGTGGCGAGGGTTGTGGCCTTGCCTGCGGCCAAGCCTGATTCTCTCATCCATTCACTCCAATTGGGATCGCTAGCCGTGTAGCCGAGCCATTCGTAGCCAATCAACGGCCAGTTGAGCAGCGATGACGGGTCCGATGGGTCGACCGCAAGAATAGATGCGCAGACCGGGGCAACATAGTCGTCGAGAACCCAGGCAACATGCAGGTCCTGATAATGTCCATGACTGTAGCGGATGGCCACATCAATGCCGTCGCTGATGAAATCCATCACCGCATCGGTGCACCTCATGCGCACGCTCAATTTGGGATACCGGTCAGTTAGTCTTGGCAGCCGTGGCCCAAGCCAACTCCCAGCGAAGGAGGTCGTCGTGGTAATCGTTATGACCCCTTCGAGCCCGTCTACCCGCATGGCAAGTGATGCCGCTGCGAGGCGCTCAAAACCCTCGCGCACAAGCCGACCGTAAACCTCCCCCTCCGGGGTCAACCGCAATGCGCGCGGCAAGCGGACGAGTAACTTTTTCCCGAGATGGTCCTCCAACAGGCGGAGTTGGTGGCTCACTGCCGTCGGCGTCACCCCTAGCTCGTGGGCAGCCAGTTTGACACTCAAATGGCGTGCAACCGCCTCAAAAGCCTGAATACTCTTCAATGGCGGAAGTCGAAGCATGGATCGTTCCGCGGATTGTTCGATGGTGTCGGCCTGGCGGTGCGCCACGCGCCGTTACCCCGTCTCAAGCGCAAGTTGCGGGAGCGATCACGTGATGTCGCTGTCATCGCTACTGCCGCTTTCGCTTCCGCCATGATCCGATAAGCGCGGAGACATCGCACTATTGCTGGCGGACCGGTCGGGCTCGTCCGCCTCGTCGAACAGATCGGGCAACTCATCTTCGTCCGCGTCGGCGTCCCCGTCTTCATCGGCAGCGTCGAGAGGCAATTCATCTGGCATCAACGCGGCGATGTCGGTTGGCTCGGGGACCTTGAAGCCAGGTGGCAGGTTGCCGTCGAGGAGGCCAGCGCCTTTGAGTTCGGCGAGGCCCGGCAGATCTTTGATGGCGTCGAGAGAGAAATGGGCGAGGAACGCTTCGGTGGTTCCGTAAGTGACCGGGCGACCGGGAGCACGGCGGCGGCCCCTCGGTCGGACCCAACCGGTTTCGAGCAGCACGTCGAGCGTACCTTTAGACGTTATGACGCCGCGGATTTCTTCGACTTCGCTGCGGGTGACCGGCTGGTGATAGGCGATGATGGCGAGCATCTCGAGGGCGGCGCGCGAAAGCTTACGCTCCTCGGTGGTGTGCTTCTCGAGCAGCCAGGACAGGTCCTCGGCGGTGCGGAACGCCCACTTTCCGGCTATTTTTACGAGGTTGATCCCACGTCCGGCATACGCGTGTTGTAGCCGGACGAGGACGGCGCCGACGTCTGTTCCCGGTGGTAGTTGCCGGGCGATTGCCGACGCATCAACGGGGCCGCCAGCTGCAAACAAGATGGCTTCGGCCATCCGGTCGGCTTCATGTGCCTGGTGGATTGCTTTTTGTGCCTCAAGCGCGGCGAGCGCGGCTTCGGGCACGCCAGCGCGCGCTGGCCCCGGCACAAACGCGCCGCCAGCGTCAGATGGGTCCGTCCCGTCGGGTCGGTCGTCTGTGCTCACAAGCTTGAGTTTAGGCGGAGCCATTTGAAACCTCGACAGAATTCACCGGTTCGACGGCGGTGAGGCCAATTGATTCGCGGCGGCGGATATGGATGGGCGCGAAAGGCGCCTCCTGCTGCAAATCGATCAACCCTTCCCGCGTCATTTCGAGCGTCGCACCAAACGAGCTTGCGATCAGGGTGCGGGTGTCGGGGGCGGCGCTCGACATGCTGCCGGGATTGGCGGCCTCGCGTGCAGCTGAAGCCGCCGCCTCGCGTTGCACCTCGGGCAGGTAGTGGGCGATGAACAGGTCGAGTTGGAGCCAGGCTCCAGCACCCTCGCCGACCATACGCTCGAGCCGGATACGGGCATCCTTGATCGACCAGACACGGCGCGCCTTGACGACGTGCCCGACCTTGATGGTCCGCCGCCGGAGGTCCGCATAGGCGCGAAGCAGATCGTATATTTCAGCCGTGTGATGCGTCTCGCGCACCGTGTGGACCTTGTCGGTGGTGCCCCGGAAAAAGACGTCGCGGCCGAGCCGCTTGCGGGTCAACAGATTGGCTGCCGCTTGGCGCATGGCGTCGAGCCGCATGAGGCGGAAGGCGAGGCGCTGGGCGATGTCTTCAGCGGAGGCCTCGCCGGTCGGTTTGGCTTCCTTCGGCAACAGGAGGCGTGACTTCAAAAACGCAAGCCATGCGGCCATCACCAGATAGTCGGCGGCAAGCTCGAGGCGAAGCTGGTGAGCGTCCTCGATGAAGAGAAGGTACTGATCGACGAGAGCCGTGATCGAGATTTTTGCCAGATCGACTTTTTGCGTCCGGGCAAGCGCTAGCAGGAGATCGAGCGGTCCTTCGAAACCATCAACGCCGACGATCAGCGCTTCGCTGGGTAAAGCAGCCCCATCCGGGCCGGGAGCTTCCCAGGCCTCGATGTCTCTGGTTTGGAGGCGTTCGCCGCCGACGTCGGGATCGTCTGCCGTCATGTCCACCCTGTTGCGAGGCTGGGGACTGGCCTACACCGATTCACGAGAGGTGCCAGCGACCGCTAGAACGCTCGCAAGGTTCGCCTCGGCCGCTGCACGATCGAACGGCTGCGTGGAACCCGTGATTGCAAACGCTCGTGCAAACCGGGCCGCAGCCAAGCCGGTCAAGGCGGGTGCGCCAGCGGCGGCGGCTTCCATCTCGGCCAGATCGCCGTTGCAATGGAGGACAACATCACAGCCAGCCGCGATCGAGCGTTCGGCGCGTTCGCGGATTGTCCCCGACAAGGCCTTCATGCTGAGGTCGTCACTCATCAGCAGCCCGTCGAAACCAATGTCTTCGCGGATGACCGACGTGATGACGCGCGCCGATGTGGTCGCTGGGCCGGTACCGTCGATAGCGCCGTAGACGACGTGGGCCGTCATGGCGGCTGGCAGCTTTGCGAGCGCCCGAAACGGGGCGAAATCAGTGCCCGATAGCTCTGCGTGGGGTGTCATGACGACCGGCAGATCGAGATGGCTGTCGGCGGTGGCGCGGCCGTGTCCGGGGATATGCTTGATCACCGGCACGACGCCGCCAGCGATATAGCCAGCAGCCACGGCCTGCCCGAGGGCGACGACGCGCTCGACCGTCGATCCGTAGGCGCGATCACCGATGATATCGTGGGAGCCGGCGACCGGCAGGTCGAGGACCGGAGCGCAGTTGGTATTTATGCCCAGCGCGCGGAGGTCATCGGCGACGAGCCGAGCGGCATCGAACGCGACCCGGCAGGCGTGCGCAAGGTCGGCGTCCGCGAGTTGGCCATAGGCGAACCCTGGTGGCAGCGCGCGGCCAAGCGGCGGACGAAGGCGTTGGACGCGGCCGCCCTCCTGGTCGATCAATACGAGCACGCTGGTCGAGCCGATCGCGTTCAGGGCGTCAGTGACAAGCGATCGGATCTGGTCGTGGTCGACGCAATTGCGGGCAAATAGGATGATGCCGCACGGGCGTGTTCTGGCGAAGAACGCGCTCTCCTGCGGCAATAGACCCGTGCCGCTGAGGCCGGTGATCAACGCGGTCGCGGTCATATCATCAGCAGCGCGGTCAGAATGCGGTCACCCAACACGACGCGGTATAACCGGCGGCCTTGAGCTGCGTGCAGACGCCAGCGGCAGCCTCGCGAGAGGCCGGCGGACCGACCACAAGACGGTGATACATGCCCTTATCGGCAATTTGCGCCTCAACGACGTCGGGAGCTTTACCGGCGAGTGCCGCGCCGTACTTTTGTTGCATGGCGTTGAACTGTTGAAGCGCCGCTGCACGGCTTGCAGCCGTGGCCGGGACCGATGCCAGCACAGCGACGAAACCGCTGCCGACAGCGGATGCGCCGACACCAGACGGCGCGGCAACCGTTTTCCTGACGGTGACGGGCTTCGTGTCGACGACAGCATACGGGTCAGCTTCAGGGGCGGGGGCAACGGCAAGTCGGGTCGGCTTGTTTGGCGCCGCCGGAAGCCTCGAGCCAGGAGCCTGAGAAGCTTCACCCTGAGATGCTGTTGGCGGAGCCGCAGCAGCCAGCGGTTGGGCAACTGGCGGTTGGGCCGCTGGCGGACGGGCAGCCGACGGTTGGGCCGCTTGCGGCAAGGCCGAGGTTGTCGCTGGCGGTGCACGTGGTGGAAGAACGACCGTCATTCCAGGGATTGGCTGAGCTGTATTCGATTGCGCCGCCGCGACCGCCGACATCGTGACCGGCTGCCCTGGTTGTCCAGCGCCGCTAGTCTCGGCGACCGAGCCATCCAATCTGACGGTTTGTGTCCTGACCGTGCGTGGTCCGCCGTCGGACGAACCGGACAGGTTCTCCATCAGTTTGCTGTCAGCCCCGCCGATTTTGGTACCGCCGGGATTGGCCGGCTTTTCACGGTTGGCCGTTTGCGCGTTACGGACAACCGGTGTGCTCGCGGTGATTTTCGGCGTGGCAAACAGTGTCTTGTAAGCATAGGCAAGTCCGCCGCCAGCCGTAATGGCCAGAACCAGTGACGCCGCGATCAGAAAATAGCGCGGCCTCCGCGGCGCATCGTCCTCGATATCGTCATAATCGTCATCAGCCGTTTCAAGCGCTTGGCCGACCGGCACTGGCGGGGCATAGGCCGGTGTAAGGTCCGGCTCATAGCCACCCTGGTTACCGGCGTGGGATGGGTGACCGGCGTGGGATGGGTGACCGGCGTGAGCTGCGCCACGACCGCCGGTTGGTCGGCCGGTGGAAGGATCAGCGGAGAGCGCTGGCTGCCAAACTTGGGGTTGGCCGAAGGACTGGCCGTGAGGCTGAGGAAACGCCTGGCCCTGCGGCGGACGTGCCAGCGGCGGCACGGGCTGCTGGCCAGTCCGTGGGTCGCGCGTTGGCGCATCGCCAGGGTAACCACTAGCACCATATGGCGAACGTGGATCGGGCTGGTTTGTGGGCCACTGGTCGAAACCGGGCTGCGGCACGGGCCGACCGGTCGGCGGGCTGTCGAACCGGGGCTCACTGCCTCGCTGGGGGTATGGCTGAGAAACGGGGGCCTGTTGGACGGGCGGAACATATGATTGAGCGGCCGGGAACGGGTCGTGGAACGCGGGCTGGCCACCAGCCGGTTGCCGCTGCGGCAGGCCCTGCTGCGGGGTGCGAGGCGGCTGCGAATGTTGCGGTTGCTGCATTCGCGCCGGTCGCCCTGTCGTCGGGTCGGACGGCGGCTGAGCCGGCGGATAAGCCGCCTGCGTCGGCGCGTATGCCCCAGCTTGGTTTTGTGCTGGGTAGCCCATCGGCGGTGTGGATGGCAGGCCCTGCTGCGGCGGGTAGTTCGATGCTTGGGGATAAGTCCCGCGTTGTTGTGGCGCCTGAGAAGGCGTTGCTTGCGGGTAGCCGCCTTGCTGATAGGGCGACGGCGCATAATCAGGGGGCTGGGTCGGGGACGGCGGCGATTGGGGCGAATACGGCTGACGATAGGCAGCAGGCGTTTGCGACCAGTTTGGCTGGCCTTGAGGCGTCTGGGGATGTTGCGGTGTCGCGTAGGGATTGGTCTGGCCAGGATGGCTCAGGTTACCCTGTTGCGGCATCCCGTATGCGGGATGACCGTGCTGGGCGTGCGGCGCGGTTTGGGGATGTTGTCCCTGATGCGGCTGACCCGGATGCCTGCCCTCACCGTCGTGAGCGCTCTGCGGAGGCGTGCCTGCAGGCCCGTTTGATCGCGACATCTGCGTCACCCAACCTTTCACGACGACCAGCTCTAACAATTGCTGTCCTATATAGGACTGGCTATCGACCCACGGATCACTGGATCACGGGTTGATCCGCCGCAGGCGGTCCTGTCGGCTGCTCCCATGCCCTAAACTCGTCGCCGTCACCTCAACTGTCAGGCGTCGAACACGATTCGCGCCCGCATCGGAACTGATACTAGCGCATCGCGTTCGGTGCATGCACTCCGAGGACGCCTAATCCCGAAGTTATCACCTGCCGTGCGGCTTGCAAGAGTTGGAGCCGTGCGACGGTCGTCCCCCGGCTTTCGGTAATGAAGCGCAAATGTGGCGAATCATTGCCACGGTTCCATTGACCATGAACGGCCGAAGCCAGTTCATAGAGGTAGAATGCCAACCGATGTGGCTCCTTGGCCCGAGCGGCCCCTTCGATGATGCGAGGGAAGTCGGCGAGGCGTTTCATCAGAGAGATTTCGCCGGGGTCATCAAGGAGCGATAGTTCAGCATCAGCGTAATCGTAGCCGTCAGGATCGAGGTCGGAGAACGCCTCGGCGGCGTTGCGCTGAACGGAAACGATCCGAGCATGCGCATATTGTACGTAGAAGACCGGATTTTCTTTCGATTGCTCAGTCACCTTGGCAAAATCGAAGTCGAGCACCGTTTCAGGTGTCCGATAGACCATCATAAAGCGCACGGCGTCGGGACCGACTGTGTCGACCACATCACGCAAGGTGATGAAGTTGCCCGAACGCTTGCTCATTTTTACCGGTTCGCCGTTGTCCATGAGCTTGACCATTTCGCCAACCTTGACTTCGAGCGATCTCGAGCCGCTCGATAGGGCTGTGACGGCAGCTTGCATGCGTTTGACGTAGCCCTTGTGGTCGGCGCCTAGAACGTTGATCAAGTGCGTAAAGCCGCGGTCGAGCTTGACCTTGTGGTAGGCCATGTCGGCAGCAAAATAGGTGTAGGCGCCGTCGGATTTCTGCAAAGCGCGGTCGACATCGTCGCCGAACTCTGTCGCCTTGAACAGAACCTGGGTGCGGTCTTCCCACTCGTCGTTTTTTTCGCCCTTCGGCGGCGGTAGGCGTCCGTCATAAATCAGCCCCAGATCGCGAAGAACGGCAATCGTCTCGGCAATCTTATCGGTGCCATCTGCTGTGAGCGAGGCTTCCGAGAAAAACACATCGTGCTCGATGCGCAACAACGCGAGGTCGGAGCGAATTTCGGCGAGCATGGCCTTGATAGCCTCGGCCTTGATGACCGGCAGCCAGACCTCCTCGGGCTGGTCGCGCAGCGTTGCACCATGGATCGCTGACAGCGCCTCACCGACCGGAATCAGATATTCGCCCGGATAGAGCCCCTCGGGTATTTTGCCGATATCCTCGCCAAGCGCCTCGCGATAGCGAAGGTAGGCGGATCGGGCGAGGGTCTCGACCTGCCCGCCAGCGTCATTGATGTAGTACTCGCGCGTGACGTCGTAACCGGCGAAAGCCAGCAGGCTCGCCAGAGCATCGCCGAACACAGCCCCGCGGCAATGGCCGACGTGCATCGGGCCGGTCGGGTTGGCCGAAACGTATTCTATGTTGATGCGTTCGCCCCGGCTGACGCCGCCCCGGCCATAGGCTTCGCCGTCCTGTACGATCTGCGCCACCACAGCTTGCCAGAACGACGGTTTAAAGGTCAGGTTGAGGAAGCCGGGTCCGGCGATGTCGACACGGTCGAGCGCGGGGTGGCCGTCGAGTTTTGCTTTGATCAATTCGGCGATCTCGCGGGGCTTCTTGCCAGCGCGTTTGGTCAGCACCATGGCCGCGTTGGTCGCGAGGTCGCCGTGGCTCGGATCGCGCGGCGCATCGACGTCGACGCCGTCGGTCGACATCTCAGGCGGCAAAGCGCCATCAGACTGCAGCGCTTCGATAGCGGATCGGACAAGGCTCCGCGCTTGGTTTGTGACGGTCATGCGATGTTCGTTCCGTGCGCGCGGCGTGATGCCGTGGCATTCCGGGCCGCTAACGCAGTTGGAACAATGCGTCAACGACACTACGTGTTCGCGACGACATCTGGCGCTCAACTCAAGCTGCGATTTACTTCGGACTGAACACCACGACGGTAGCGCCAGCCTGCTGCCCAACTTCGATGCGGACACCAAGCCCCGTTGCCAGCGCCTTCAGGTTCTCGACATGGGGCCCGAGTTTCACGGTTGTCTTGGCATCCGAAATGGTAACCGCCATGCCAAGATCGCGGACCATCTCGTCGATCAACTTCGAAACACGATGGATATAAAAGACAGACCCCATGAACATGCCTCTCCCTTTAGCTCAGGCCAACGCTGCGTGAACTGAGCCGAAGCGGCGGCAGCGGCGGGCGCCATCGATGATCTGGCGCATGGTGCGGGCGGGTTTTGCTACGACGCTCTCGATGAGGCGT
>Ga0163154_10001649_pt1 | contig 34205 bp, 23 predicted proteins | sample OliLakLV19MP9P1_FD_148649 | JGI IMG/M metagenome (GOLD analysis project Ga0163154, IMG submission 148649) | Freshwater microbial mat bacterial communities from Lake Vanda, McMurdo Dry Valleys, Antarctica - Oligotrophic Lake LV.19.MP9.P1 | ecosystem: Environmental > Aquatic > Freshwater > Lake >... | reverse complement strand
GCTGCGACTACCGTTGACATCCCGTGGCGACAGATCACGTCCAACCAGCCGCACGAGGGCGCTGCAAGTTTTTCGGGGGGGGATCCGACCTGCAGCCCGGTCAGGAAGCCACTGACCGGATCGCCTTCGATGCGGATGTTCTTCGCGCGACTGTTCACCGCGCACCGGCCAACGATCTGAAGGAACTCGCGCCAGCCGCCTGATTGCTTCGAGGTCACCGCGCTCACCATGCACGAATCCATGACACCAGGGGCATTGAAGCTCACGGCAGCATGACCGGAGTGGGCGGCGGCGATCAGTGCGAGTGCCCCGCCGAGAGAGTGACCCGTGATCATGTCACCCTTGGTCAATCCCACGGCTTGGGCGAGCTTAATTGCGTCGACGGCCTGCGGCGGAAGCCCACCTATCCCGATGGCCGAATCATCGAGTAGCGCGTCCCAGAGATCATCGGTTCCGCGGAATGCAAGCACACGGCATCCGTCATTGCGCCGGAAGATCGCAGCGTAGAAACCGAACAAATTTGTGCGGGTATCGGATCTTTTCCAGAGAACGCTTGGCTGAACGGTCGGCTGAAACGTCACTGTGCAATCCCCATCACTGTTGTATGCGGCATTGGCAACGTCAGCAATCTCTACGAAGGTCGGTTTGGATTGCGCAAAGCTCATATCGGATCCCCTCTGAGTGGCTTTCCGACGCCACTAAGGTTTGCAGTTCCCAAGCCCCAGTCCTCCCAGTTGGTTTTGCGCCACGCCTCGCTGTCGTACGCCCCATCGCCCCAGAGCATGGTCGGTATGCAGGACCGCTCCATCTTCTCCCGCAGCACCCACGCCTGACGCATCACCCTGAGCAGCACCAGCCTCCGCAGTAAGTTGCCCAGATTGTACGCCAGGCGAACAGTTGAAGGCGGACTTGGTTGTCGGTGAAACCGCTGCAACTCAGGCGAGTTCAGTTCAGCGAGCGATTATCCTTTTGCCGTCAATACTGATACTCACGCGGCGGAAGGAGCAGCATGTCGTAATTGTCCCAGATCATGTCGATCACACCGCCCACAGTGAACGCTGCGGAGATCCCATCGGCAATTGCCCTCTTCGTGATGTTGTCTAGGACGACCTGACCTACCCGGCGATACTCCGAGCGGGAGGATGCACTGATTGCACTGTCATCGTATCGTCCGATCACCTTGGCAAGATCTTTGCGAGTCCGATTAGTAGAGTTGATTGCTTTTTTCAAGTCGTCGAGCTTGCCGAGCCTCTTGATCTGAGTCATGAACTTCAGGGCACCCTTTACACCGGAGAACAGTTCGATCAGTTCCATACCGGTCTCAACGGTCATCCAGGTTGAGTACTCCAAACCGCCGTTGGCCTTGAACTGTTCCCACTCACGAGGTGCGAATGCCCGGCCGGTCTTGATCCCGCACAACGCAGCGCTGTTGAGGGCGAATGCACCGACCAACATGGTTGCCGCACCCGCGGAGAAATAGATCGCCGCGGCGCCAGCACCGGCACCGCCACAGCTCTGGATCATTGGCCCCCAACGGCCCCAGAATGTCGGATCGCTCTGGTCCCCCGAATCGACTTTTGCACTCACCGAAGCACCCGAGGACGCCACGGTCCCGACTCGTGGCACTATCACGAGCAGAGGACGACGACGGTCGAACGGCTCACGGATAACCACCGGCTGGTGACTCGGATCAAAGAAGACAATGCCGCACAAGGCGGTCTCCGGGTAGAGGTCCGCAACATCCGTCAGCCGCCGCTTGAACGCAGCGCTGTCGGGCTCCGGGGGCTGGCGACGGGCACTGGGAGACTGAATCATGTTTTACTCCATTGATACACCTATAAAAAACATTACTGTCTTGAAGGCGGAACAGGCTCGATCCCGTCCACATTTTGCACATAAAAACAATCCTTTCACAATTTACGCCACGACGCTGGCCGTGCCTCCGGTCGGTGCTTCGTCCCTTCTTCCGGCACGTTCAGCGTCGAGCCCTACCCTTGAAGCCAGACTCTCAGAGTGACTTGTACGGACAACGGGAGCAGGTCATTAGCTTTTGAATCACTCCCATGACCGGCATCAAAGGCTGGGAGAATGAGGGACTGTCAATGCCAGTCACCCGGGTGCTTTGCGACGAACTGTGAAGGGCGACCGGCAAAGGCGTCTTGCCTCAGGGCTGTTCGAGCGATGGGACGAAGCCCATTCGCCCACGGCATCTCCAAGAAGGTTTGCCAGACATGCCTGATGACCCACTCCGGGACATTCCCAAAGTGCTCATTGTGTTCAACTGGCCCCTGGAAGTACCAGATGCCCAATGGAACCTCAATGTGCTCGACCACCCAGCAGCCGTTCCCCCAAATGATGATGTTCGCAAACATGTCGGCTTGAGTCACTGATTCGGGTCTCAGCGTCAGGAACCATGCCTCTGAGAGGTCGGGTCCAAATGGGCGCGAACGGCCTCCGTGGACGCGGTACCAGGTCTCGCGGTGGCTCGTGCACAGCTCTCGCGGTCCGGCCGAGAAGCCCTTTCCCTTCCACCAAGGATTCGACATGGTCAGTTCTCCGCTGTCAGTTCGAGCAGTAGGTCGGCATCTGATCTTGCCCTCAACCGAGCACCGTGGGACAGGCCGAAGCAATCACGCCACCGTGCGCGGTCGAATCACCAAGTCGCGCTGCAGGCTTGCCGCCAATGAGCACGGTTCCGGATCCGCTCGCGATCGTGTCCGGCGATCCGGCGCAGGCCGCTGTATCGCCGGCCACCGCCGCGGGCTGGCCGCCGATCAGGACCGTGGGTGCGCCGGGACCAACGATCGGACCGCCGACATGCGGCTTGGGACCAGGGTCGACCATCGGACAGGTGTGCATGTCCCCTACTCGCGCGAGCGGCCTTCCCATCGCCGTTCCTCCCGCCGCATCATCCGATCAATCTCTACCCCGATTTCGGTCGGTCCGAGTTGACTGGATGCGCGGCTGATCTGATCGAGGTCATAAGACCCTGAAATAAGTTTCAAACTCCTCGCCACTGAGCCTGATACACGCAGGAGGATCCATCGGGACTCGCAGCTTCACCCACTGGCCACTCGTATAGGGATACGTCGTCACAGACTCGACGGTCAGCACCGCTCCGGGGTAACAGCCAAAAAATAGCTTCGTTTCAGCATAGTATTTGCATCTCGTCCAACGCGAATGTTCCAGCAGCCTCGTGCAAATGACGGTTCGACCTACTTGAAGATCCGGAATCATCCTGGCCTTCCTCCCAACTCAGTGTTCCCTCACTTATCAGTCGGGACGCTCAATTGAGCTTGATCACTGGCCCCGAGATCGTGACCGACGCCGGATCAAGAACGATCTTGCTGGCCCCGCAGGTCAGGGTAAGCTTCGCCGAGGCTTCGATGGTGATCTCAGTCGCTGAGTGCTTCGAAGCCGCTTTGACATCGATCTGGTGTTCGCCCGTCACGTTCACACGACGGCTGCCGCTGACAGTCAGTGTGTCGTCTTTGCTTACATCTCTCTTTCTGTTGCCCTTGACTCGCGAGTGTTCGTCACCCCCGACCTCGTCGTTTCGATCCTTCAGCACCTCGTGCACCTCGTCACGCGTCGCGCGAAAATACAGCGTCTCCTGGCCGTCGGTATCGTCCATCGAGATCTCGTTGTACCCGCCCGAGCCATCCAGGCTCTGGGAGCGGATGGTCATGACGCCGGGAGCATCGGGTGTCTTCTTCGCGTTGCGATCTTCGCGGCCAACCGTCGAAACCGGCGGCGCATCGTCGCCGTTGTGGAGTTGGCCGACAATGATCGGCCGATCCGGGTCACCGTCAATGAAAGCAACCAATACCTCGCAGCCGATCCGCGGAATGGCAAGCATGCCCATACCCGGCCCGGCCCAAGGCTGCGCAACCCGAACCCAGCACGAGACGCTGTCATCGTCCTTGTCTGCGCGATCCCAATGAAACCGAATCTTCACACGTCCCAACTCGTCGACGTGGATTCGGTGACCGTTCTGGCTCCCAGTTCCGCGCGGACCAACGACGGTGGCCGTCTGCAACCCGATCATCAGTGGCTTCGATGCCGGCATTTGCGGTCGAAACGCGGACTTCGCTGGAATGCAAGTAAACTCTACCTCGTATGGGGGGCCATCCGCCGGAAGTCCCGACTCGTAGCGATGCCCGAGATCGGTCGTGTGACTTATCTCAACCACCACGAACTGTCGGTCTATGTCTCCCGAACGAGGAGAACGGGCGACGCGGGTTACAACGCCGGGAGCAAGCCCGGAGATGCTGCCGCGGCCGTATACCTGCTCGCTGGCGACTGTTTCAGCCTCGCAGCGGCGACGGAGCCGATCACCTTGCTGCTTGTCCGCGTACAGCCCAGTGAACTGAAACAGCTCGAGCAAGGTTGGGTCGGTCCAAGGCATCTGGCTGCGAGGAACTTGATACTGGGCTTGGAGGCTCTTTCTGGGCTCTTCATAGTCGAAGTCACGCTGGACGAAGTAACGCGAGCGGAGCTCGGATACCGATCGCCAGGTCGAGACGCTGTCGTCGGCGATTGGGCCTCCCGCTCCACCGCTCCATCGGATCTCGGGTTCAGGAACTACCGTCCTGTACTTCGCAACATCGGTCACCACCATCTGATGCGCCGAGGCGGTGTGTTCGAACCAGAAAAACAGTCCCTCCTCGGCAAGCAACCGGCTCACAAAGGCAAAGTCCGTCTCTCCGTACTGAATGGAGTACGGAAGGACTCGAGAGTTCTCGACGGTGTTGAACTTCACGGCGCAAACATCCGCGTGATCACGGAACAGCTCCGTTAGGATATCACGCACGGTTTTGTTCTGGAATATCCGGCAGTTGGAGCGCTTTGTCAGCAGCCATAGCCAAGGTACCACCGTGATCCGATACGCCCATTGTTCGCCGCTCGGAGTTCCTTCCAGAGGCTCAAATTGCGACACAAAGCCATTGAACCACCGAGTTTCCTTATCATCACAGTCAATGCCGAATGACAGTCTCTTTCCGACGATCGTTGACGGCTCGATCTCGGAACGATCAGAGAGCACTAGCAGTTCATACTCGAATAGCCGCGACAAGCCCTCGAATCCACGAAAGTTGACGAGCCGAAGGACGCCATCCCCGAGCGGCGACCGGAGTGGCATCCGTGCATGGCGAGAATCATCGAGAATCGCGTCAAACTGCACGGCGTCTTCCTTCCTGACCAAGTGGACTTGCATGCGACCCTCGCGTTATCCCTCCGCCAGCGAGGAGGGGTGACGCGGGAGTGCGAACTTCGCGAGCGTTTCGTCTTCCTATTCTACTGGTTCCAGTTGACCTAACAGATGCTGGCAGAAGCAACCCCTGCGTGAAGCCGACAGGTCACTCTGCGATGCTGCACTTTGGGGCCAGACACTCTTGAACTTGGGTGCTCATTGCTGAGAGGCGAACCTACGCCATCAGGCTGGCTTTGTCGCGGAATGGCCCTTCAGCTCGCCCATCCGGAAAAGCCGTGTATCCCCACTCGATTTCGCGGAATACCAAACCGAGATTCTCCGTTGGATCGCTGTCTGTGCACAAAATCGAATGATGACTAATTCGAACGGTCTTCAGTTTGATGCTCAAGAAGACTTCCCGCTTGGCGTTAATCATCTTCACGAAGTCGATCTGAGCGTCGTCAAAGGCCTTCCCTTTGGCGCAGGCTCCTGCGAGCAAAACCGATGCCTTGTCCATCGCCCGACTCAACTCGATCTGGCTGAAGCGCATTCGCCCATTGTCGAACCCGCCACCTCTGTTCATGTCCAACTCGTTGGTAATGGCGTTCGTCAGTGACTTTATCTCGATCCAGTCCTTGTGCCCCGGGTCTTCCCCGGCACCCTTGATATCACCCAGCTTCAGAAATCCGGAAGTTGACATAGCTCGTTCTCCTTGGCTTGAGGAACTCGTGATCTCGCAAGGCCTGGCGGTTCCGTAAGTACTTGACCCAGGGCAGTACCAAGCCGACAGCTTGCTGGATGGTTATCGCGTATTTGAACGATTCTCGAACCAACACCAAGCGAATTTCTTGCTGGCTATTGCCTGACCATCGGTCGATCGATTGATCTTTGCCTAAGTACCTGCGGCTACTCCAGTTGCGGCTCCGGCTCGCCCAACTCGCCGAGCGCAACGCGGATGCGCGAGGTCGGTTTGCCTTCGGCCATCCTCTCTAAGAGACGGTCGGCCAGTTTGGACATGAGCAACCGGTTTATGACCTGATCCACATCGCGGGCGCCACTCCGGACCGTAACACAACGCTCGGTAATTGTGCGTATCACTGCTTCGTCGCACTCCAAGCCGGTGCCGTGACTCTCGATCAACCGCTGGCGCAGCCGGTCCAACTGAAGCCTGACGATCTGGCCGATCTCAGAGGGCCCGAGTGGAAAGTACGGCACGATCTCGACACGGCCGAGGAACTCCGGCCGGAACACTCGCTCCAGCTGGGACCGAATGCCCTTCTCGATCGTGGCCGTGTTCATGGCTCCCTCCTCGCCACTTTGGAACGCGTGAAGCAGGTACTCGGTGCCGACGTTCGAGGTCAGCACAATGATTGTGTTCCGGAAGTCCACCATACGCCCCTGACCATCTTGAAGCACGCCATCGGAGAATACCCGGTAGAAAATGTCCTGCACACCCGGGTGCGCCTTCTCGAGTTCATCAAGCAACACAAGGGAGTAGGGCCTTCGCCGCACAGCCTCGGTCAATACACCACCTTGCTCGAATCCCTTGTACCCAGGAGGCGGTCCGAGCAACTGAGACACCTTGTGCTCCTCCTTGAACTCGCCGAGATTGATGAAGATCATGGACCGCTCATCGCCGTAGAGCGCCTCTGCGAGCGCAAGCGCGGTCTCGGTCTTGCCGACACCGCTCGTGCCGACCAGCAGGAACACTCCGATCGGTCTCTTGGGATTCTGGAGACCGGTCCTTGCTGCCTTGATCTTACTGGTGATCTTTTCGAGCGCGTGAGATTGCCCGATCACGCGGGCCTCCAACTTTTCGTGGAGCGTTCTTACCGCCTGGACGTCACCCGTCGTCATGCGTCCCACGGGAATACCGGTCCAGCTTGAAACAACATCCGCGACGCATGCGGCGTCGACCCATGGCCGGACGAGCATTAAGTCCTCTCCTTGAGACCTCAGTTCCTCGCGCATGCAGGCGAATTCCTTGACCGCTTCTTCGCGTGATGAATCACTCGCTGGGTTTTCGAGTTGAAGCCTCAACCCAATCAGCCTTGCGGACACACTCGCTTGCAGCTCCCAACGCTTCTTGAGTTGATCCAGCTCGCCTTCTTCCGCGACGAGTCTGGCCTCGAGACCGGGTAGTGCATCCTGCCGTGCCGCATCGACCGCCGCTTCTTTGCGGCAGCACTCTATCTCCTGTTGCAGCGACCGCACACGCTGCGCATGCACATCGATGATGGCCGGTCTCATCTGTAGACCCGTAGCGATCTTGGCGCACGCTGTGTCAAGAACGCTAATTGCCTTCTCGGGTTGTTGGCGGGACGGCAGGTAGCGTGTCGATACCCGGACAGCCTCGACGAGCGCTTCGTCGAGGATCCTCACTCCATGGGCTCCTTCAAACGTAGGAGCAAGACCGCGCAGGATAGTGACCGTTGCTTCCAACGAAGGTTCACCAACCGGGATCTCCTGGAAGCGGCGCTTCATCGCCGGATCCTTCTCGATAAACTCCTTGTACTCACCCCAGGTCGTGGCCGCGATCATTCTCAACTCACCGCGCGCCAGGGCCGGCTTCAGTAGGTTGGCCACATCATCCTGACCGGATTGCGATCCCATGAGGGTGTGGGCCTCATCGACAAACAGCAAGACTGGGCTCGGCGACGAACGTGTCTCGTCGATGATCGCTTTCAGTCTTGCTTCGATCTCGCCACGAACACCGGCGCCCGCCTTCAGAAGCCCCAGATCAAGCGAGCGGATGGATGCCGCCTTCAGCGGCTCTGGAACATCGCCGCTAACTATCCGCAAGGCCAACCCCTCGACCACTGCCGTTTTGCCGACACCGGCCTCGCCCACGAGGATCGGGTTGTTGGCTCGGCGGCGTCCGAGGACGTTCACCACCTGTTCTATCTCAAGATGACGGCCAAGCACAGGGTCGATCTTTCCGGACCGAGCCTGCTGCGTCAGGTCGATGCAGTACTTGGTCAGTGCACTTCCTTCTTCAGTAGAGCCGCCCGGCAGGGTCCCGGAAGCCGAACCGGTGTGGCCGATGGGCGCAGATTCGGAACTCTCAAGCCCGGATTCCAGCTTCTCATGAAGGCGATGCGCCTCAAGCGCGTGCAGTGTCGGCGAGACAGCCCACAGCCACGACCGCAAATCATCCTCCTCAAGAATGGCAAGCAGAAGGTGCGCGGACCGCATCTGCGACTGGCGTCGCGCAAGGACTCCGTGCTCCAGTCCTATTTGCATCGCCATCCTCAGACGCGGCGATAGAACGGGAGTTCCACGGAACCCGGTGTTCGCTCGGTCGGCTGCCTCCTGTACTTCGCGTGAGACTCTCCCGATGTCCAGATCACAAGCAGAGGCGACTACACAGACATCGGACCGCGGGTCTCGCGCCAGTTGGAGCAGCCAGTGCTCGAGGTCGATCGCCTCGCAGCCTCTGGTATCCATCGCGATGTACAGAGCTACCTTCATCGGGCGGCTCAGCCAGCTCAACATGGTCTCGACGGGCAACTGGTTCATCTGAAATCCTCACGTGCTCGAGAACTTCGCACCCAACGGGCTATCGATGGATGCAGTGTCGTCACTGACCACGACCGCCTCCTTCGTTTCGCGACTCAGCCACTTTCTTCCCTTCTGACCACACCAAGCGTTACGTCCAAGCTGGTAGCGGGAGCGAACTCGCGGTCCTCCAAGGCGGGCGGCTCGCGTCTGACCGGCAGCAATTCGAAACCGAATGGCGAGCCGTGTCTCTGTGCCGGTGTACCAACTTGCGAGCCGAAGAGCGGCGTCGGCTGGAGACAGACGGCCGGGCTGTCGACGTGTCAACTCGACAAACCGCCGCCAAGACACAGGACCAGCGATCAACTCGCAGCGACTGTCGGCCAGCCAGACCCTGCAGCCCAGTACGCCATACCCACTCACAGACCGATCTCCACCGTGGGCCCGTGAGGCGCCGAGACGTGTCCGCTCGACCGCCCTGATCGGCATCCACTCCGGGATAAACTCCCGGCACTGTACATCCTCCCCCAGCCAACAACGAACGAGTTGTCGAAGGCCATAGGACGAACGACGGCGATCTAAGAAGAGCGCGGCACTCGACACCAACTGCTCACGCAGGCACTGATTCCCATTCGCGGCGACATCAGCCGCACTCGCGATTTCGGCAAGGAATCGCCGGAAGACACTCTCTGCCCTTTGTCCTGCCGTTCTTCGCTCTTCCGTCAAGTCTGGTCGGCCTGCTTCAACCGAATCTGCAAGGAGTTCCAGCATTCGAGCTTGGAATGCTTGGAGAACCGCCAGTGCCTCGGTACCACCTAAGGAGTCGAGGACCTCGTGCGTGTAACTCCATGGAAGAACAGAACACGGGCCAACCAGTGCGGACAAGGACACTTCGATCGGTTGGTCACAATCCGCCCTCAGCTTGCGACTCGACGTCGGAGCGAAACCCAGTTCAACCGATAGTCGCAGATGCGGAGTGGTCGTCTTGGCATCATCGGACTGGCCAAGGCGCCATTCTCGCATCATTTGCATGAAGTCGGAGTAGTTTGGCTTTGGGATTTGTGTGCTCACACCGCCCCCTTCCGTAGTTCCAGTCTCGCGAACGCGTTGGCAGAGCAGGAATCCGATACCGCCTCATTTAGGACACGAGCAAACAAGAACGACTCGCCCGGTCTCAATCCACCTTGATCTTCCGCGATATCCACGAGCAGCCGAAGGCCACGATGAAACGCCATCGGCCCATTGCCGACACGGATTGCACTGCGAGAAATCTCGACTCCCTTGATCGCTTCCGCACGGCGAGAGTCGTGCGAAGAATGCAGCATGATCCACTCTCGGAACGCCTTTTTCGCATCGTCCCGGCCCAACAGCGGCAAGTAGCTCAGAGAGGTGTGCGATACCAACCTCCACAACTGTTCCGCACGCGCAACCCGCGCACTCGGCTTCACCTCGATTACATTTCCGTCAACATTCTGCAACCCAGTGCACTCGACTCTTTCTTCGCGTTCATGAACCGTCCACTCAGGGAGGTCGTCGGTCCACTTGACTCGAGCCCGGATGATGCACGCACCCAAACTGTCCGGGTTCATCGCTGAGTCCATCGCTGAGTCCAAGATACTGATCACATCAACGTCTGATTGCTCCATTATCCGTTGACGAACCAGCCACCAAGCCCGGCCACCCAATGACTGAGAGTGCGCGACCGAGAAGAGTGGATGAACATTGATCACCTCGTCATTCGGCCGCGCGAGTCGGACCTCGTCTACGGACCATACACTCGAAGACCGCTTGGCAACCAAGATCTGTGGAGATAGTTCATAGGCGGTCTTGGTACCATCGATCAAGATCGGCGCACAGTCTTCGGAGTACAGATTGACGATCGGTGAGCAACCAAGCAACATCGACCCCGGTTGCAGACCGTTCGCCCCAAGTCGATCCGTCGACTCGCTTGCCGCGAGAAGCAAGCCGATACTCACATCTGCTCCGAGTCCGCTCCAAGCGAGCCGCGGTAGCCGGACATCAACAAACAGAAACCTCTCCGGCATCGTGAGATACTCCCGAAGGACTCGGCGCCCGGGAGGTGACACCGAGTCGTCTGGCAACATCGCGTCGGACGGATCGAACCCAACGGGCAACACCTCGGCTTGCCCGGTCCACTGGATGTTGCCGCCGCGATCCGCCACAAAGGCCATCCGACAGGACTCAACGAGTGCTTGATACAGTCTCCATCGCTTCCCGGCATCGCCGCCGAGAAAGAACCTCAGCCGCGAAGGCTGACGTTGCTGGAAGGCTGTTCCACTCGCCGTATGTAGGTCGATGGTCAGGGCTCTCGCGGCGTGGGGGACGGCCTTTGAGTCTAACTTAAAATCTGAGGCGGACCGCAGCCAGACTTCCTGAACCTGTATGTCGGCGGTATCCACCTCTTGGCAAGTTGACCACTCTGTTGCCTGTCCCGAGCGCCATGTGATCCGAACGCGTGCCCGTCGTTCGATCTTTGCCTGAAGCTGCCGACGAGACTGAAACTGCATGATGGCTGCCGCAGGCATAGGACGCACGAGCGACGGCGCCACAACCTCCCCCACTCCTCTGGTCAACTCGGCAAGGGAATCGTCGAGTCTGCATCGAACGCGACCGGAGAGCATGGCAAACCCGTGAAGCATCGTCTCAACGTGAGGATCGCGGCTTCTTCCCTGCTGCAACTCCAACTGCTCAGCCAACGCACGATCCCGCTTCTCTAAGTCGATAAATGCTTTACGGAGGAAGGCCAGTTCTTCCTGATATCGCTCGGAGAGATTGCCCGGCCCGAAGGGCGTTTCCCACGACGGAGGGGACGGCCGCGTCTCACACATCGGTACGCTCCTTTGCAAACGTCAATGTTCCATCCGGCTCGAGCGATGCGATCAGCCCAAGCGGCGCCTCCGGTTCGACGGCAATCTTGGCTTTGATAGTGAATCGAGTTGGTGAACTCCAGTTGCCCGGCTCGACCGTAACCCGCAGGCCCTTCAAACGTGGCTCCGAAAGTTGGATCGCCTCCCGTACGACTCGTGCCAGCTTCTCACAGGTCGTCCTTGCTCGTTCCTCCAGCAATTCTTGCGCGAAATCGGGCAATCCGGCCCCAAGACACAGATTGGCAGATGGATTCAGTCCTAACGAACTGCTGACTCGCCGAGAGTTCAGAATGCGACGAAGGTTCTTCCGGATCTCGTCGGCCAACTGCGGTTCGGTACCACCCATCTCTTCGGCACCGAGAAGCACTCTGTCCCACCAGCAGAGCCTGAACACGGGCGCCGTTCCGTTGCGGGGCAACATCGTCATTGTCCAATGCTCCCACGCAGAACGCGGGAACCATCAACCCGACACTCGATGTCGATGCCGAACTCCAGCAGCGCACCCGTCCTCGCTTCCAGCGTTGCATACGGCTCGAGCTCCACGCTTGTATGAAACGTGCCAAACCCAACCCGCGTCACTTGAGTTTTAGCTTTCTGAAATAAAGACACACTGTCTTGGGTGCGCTCAAAAAGGAATCGATCAAGCCGACCCTGAATCTCGCCTTCATCATCAATCAGAAGCCCAGCCATGTCGTGCCCCTCGATGACGAGCTCCCTCGCGATCTGGGACATGTTGAGTACATAGGGGAGCAGTTCCCCAAGACCGTTCCGACCATCTCGATCGGCGGTACGAGCTCCCGATGCCGCAAGCTGTGCGTCAAACAAGGTTCGGGCACACCGAAGTTCGGGTCGGAGCGTTTCGCGATCGGATGCGATCGGGGTCAGACCCAGCCTGTACATTCGCCGCTCCAACTCGTCGGTAACGACCAGACGGGTTGATGGCCGCGGCGATACAGCAGCCACCTCGGGCTCATACTCCGGCCGAACCAGCCAAGACAGATCTCCACCGACTCCTGGCAGACTACCTCCCCGAATGTCAGATGCTCGGCCGAGCCGACGATGAGAACGGATCATGGCCGCACCGACGGCGAAAACTGCGTTCCCCCACAGCCAGGAGTTGGCATTGGGGCCCTCCACGCGCTCTTGGTAATGGAAGCTGGGCATCGCGGCAGCCTGATCACCTTTCCACTGCCGATAGGGGAGACGCAGCAAGACGCTCGGCGCCGTGATGCACATGTACCGCGCGTCAGCCTCTCGACGAAAGCGGTTCCATAGATCGCCCGCCGAGGCCGCCAGCGCGATACATGGCTCTTTGAGCCTTGCGAGATCGCCGAAGCATTCAATACCGAACACCGTCGGTCCCGCACCCAGAACGACCGGAGCAAACAACGCCGAACCCACGCGTGCCAACTGACGCGTAGTCTGAACATCATCAGCCGAAAGCACACGTCCCGACTTCTCACCAAGCGAAAAGTCCGCGATGATCGCCGATGCGGGGTCCTTGCCCCTTTTACCAAGCCCGTTGCTATACAGTACTCGAAACAGGCTTGACTGGAAGAGCGAGCCTCCCGGTTGATTGAGGTCGTCTACCAGTCCGTTCCAGTCCGAGTTCAAGAGACGCACCGCGACGGGATTCGAGCCGACCCCCCGCAGAGCACATCTCAGAAGGTCTACCCCCCGCCAGCTCGCTTCAAGTCGCTGAAACTCGGGATCGTGCAGGATGCAGTCTATCTGATCACTGATATGCCTGGAGAGTTGCACCGCCTCTGTCAGCAACGCGTGCTGAGAAGTAATATCGCTTCCCGACACGTTCTGAGACGGGTCGTTTAGACCCAGAAGCTCTCGTCGCCGTCGAAGTGCCTGCTGAACGTGAACGCACTGGCGAGCGACGCCTGCGGGGGTGAAATCGGCCAAGCAGTCAAATCTCAGGGACAACTCTACAGCCGAATCCTCGCTGAGATGGTCAGTGACGCAGAGATTCAACGTCGGCGAGAAGTGGCGGATGACATCATCAACGGAATCGGTTCGAACGAGCGGAAACTCCTGAAGGCGCAAGTCCTCTCGCGGTGTATGTCCGGAGAGCGGAGCGAGCACCACGGCAGTGAACGGCTTGTTGGTCATCGGTCAACCACCGGCTGCGCCTATAACTCGAAGGAAGCGAAGACCTGTCTACTGCTTCTTCGGAAGCTCTGCAACCAGCATGACTTCGTGATGGAGTTGAACAAGAGGCAGCCATGGCCGGATGTGCGCCTTTACCTGGTAATAACCCAGTTTGCCAGGAACAGGAGTTACTTTCATTGTAGCTTCCTTGAATGGGAATTGATATCGCCTTTCACCTTCGGCATTTCCATCAATGTAGTTCATGATCCAGCGGTTTAAACTCCGCTCGTAGTCTTCCGCCTCCTGAAGCGACCCCACCTTGTCGTGCCCCATAATTTTCAGACACTGCGCCAGTCGCGACGAAGCGAAGATGTACTGAGCCATGGTCATGAGCTGGGCGTTCTCGTTGGCCGCCGGGTTGGCCGCGCCGTAGTCACGCGGCTTCTGAACCGTGGAACTATTCACGAACACATATGTCGCGGTCCTGTGATCATTCTCACCAACCAAGAATCCCAGCTTTCCCAGCTCCCATGATCTCGCATGGGCAACTGCGACCTCGCCGGGCCCAACCGCATCCGGCTCACCGCGAACGGTGCGGAAGACGTGACGTGGCAAATCGCAAACCTCGCCCCCACCCTCCTTTCCCGCGGTCTTCAGGCACCAACCGGTCTCCCAGAACGAATCGGTCACTCGAGCAGCATACGCGTACGCCGCATTCATCCAGCAGTAATGGCCGTTGAGCATCCGGAGAGACTCCCCGTCGCCTGAACGCGGCGCCTCATCGAATGCGCGAGAGAACCCAGCGCTTCCCGCCGGATTGTTCGCGGGCGCATATGGCGCGCGTGCCATGAGCCGTGGCATCGCGAGTACGACATACCTCGAATCCTCGACGTTCTCGCGAAAGTCGTTCCACTCCTTGTACTTCTCACCCAAGAACGTACTTTCGAGCTTCATCGGTTCTGGAAGCTCGGCCCAGTGGTCAAACCCGAACAACTCAGGGCTGGGGGCAGCGATGAACGGAGCGAACGAAACCGCTGCGATCTTCGCCATACCCTTGAGCGTCACCAGGTCGTTGTGGCTGAACTCGAAGTCGCCAACGATCATGCCGATGGGGTCCTTTCCATACAATCCAATCCGTTCCGTGTAAAGCAGTTTGTACAAGCGGGACTGGTCCCACCGGAGGGCACTGGTCAGGTCTTCCCGAATCCGGTCCTTGCTCGTGTTCAGCATGCAGATCTTGATGCTCGCGCCTGTGTCGGATTTGAACACCAAGTGCTCCAGCCCACGCCATGCCCCCTCTAGCTGCAGGAACTTGGGCTCGTGGAGCACTTCCGCGAGCTGGTCCGACATCGCCTCATCGATCTTCTCGATCACGCTGTTCACGAAGACCTTGATCCGCGGATCAAACTTGACCAGATGCAATGTGCCGAGCAACGCCCGAAGCATGGGCTCAACCTCACCCCGTGTCGCCGCGGGGACCTTGTCGGTCTTCAGCTGCGTCTTCGTCTCCTGTAGCACTGCCTCAGCCCTCTCATTCACGAGGGGAGTACGAGCTGTTGTGACCGCGGGGCTCGCGTTCGCAGCGGACGGATTCTCGTTCGGCATCAGAATCTCCTGCAGTGGATGGCATCGGGACGGGCAGTCTTCAGGGCTGGTACGCAACGGATCTCATTGGGACGATCGACCGGATTGCGAGGCGGCGAGCTCCGGATGGCTCTTCACGACCAACTCGAGGTAGTTCCGGAGTTCCTTCTCGAACTCTGGCTTTTGCTGTACGAGGGCCAGCAAGTCCGCGAGTCGCTGGCGAATGGCGTTTAGCTCGCGGAGCGGCGGAACCTGGCTGATAATGGCGTCGGGTTTGAAGGAGTCCCGGCTCGAGAATCGAATCGCGACCGGAATCTCGGTGCCATCATTCTCGAGCCGATTCGGGACGGTTGTGACAACCTCCGGCGCAAGGTCGCCAATCACGCGATCAAAGTTTGTGCGGTCAATTTCCGTCAACGTCTGTTCATGGAGCTCCTCCGGAGGCTTGGTGCCGGTGTAGGTGCCAAGTACGACGGTCACGAGCGGTACCGTCTGGAGCGATTCAGCGCCTCCGGTTCCAACGCCACAACCACCCGTCGAACTCGTAGGACACAAGAGGTTCAGTTCCTTCTGGGCGCTGCGCATACTGGGCATGAAGTGGCTCCTTGGCTTGCGGAATGTTCACGAGTGCGGAACTTACGTACGAAGAAGTTCTTGCCTCACTCTGTATACCGATTCACGGGAGAATCACGGAATTGGGCCTGTGCGCGAAGAATCACTTGGGGGCATGCTCGCCAACCTCCTTAAAGAGGATGTCCCAGACTTTCGAGTCTGGCTTGATCTCATCGAGAATGCTCTTCGGGTCCATCGAGCCCCAGCGAAGTGCGAGCCTGAGTGCATACGGAACGAAGCTATGCGGCTCAGCCTGGCCGAAGCGAGCCGCAAGGCTGCCAAGCTCACGGAGCATCATGTCTCGGCTCGAAAAGCCTGGACTTTGGCAAACGGGCGAGTCATCTGTCGGCGAACCGGTGTTCGGACCGGCAATCTCCAGGTTCGGCGATTTCGGAAGATGCGACCCCAGGTACTCCGAAATCTTCCGCATCTCTTCGAGGACACCCTTCGCGGAGACCTGTTCGCCACCGACCGGAGAACCGAGACGCTCCAGTCGAACGATCTCGTCGATGGCGGCTCGGATCGCGTCGACACAATGGCTGATTTCTTCGTGTGGTGTTGCTTCCGCCGACGCCTTGAAGTCAGCCGCTACCTTTGCAGGGTCGGCGTGCTGAGCCGCAAGCAGGAGATCGATGTACGGGCGCTTCTCGCCAGCACCCACGATTGGGATAGATCGCACCAATCGCATGAGCGGGGCATCGTCGTCATTCGCGAGAAGATTCTGAACGAACTTGCGGCGGAGTTGGCGTCGTCGGTCATCGATAGGCTGAGGGTGGAGGTCGTCTCGGTATCGGCTGAGCAGTTCATTCATCAGCCAGATCCCGTCGCCGAGACCTTTGAACTGCTTCTCGCGAACGAGCCCGTAGAGCAGCCACGAAGCGACTTCCAAGTCCTTCGACTTATCGCTGAGTACTTGCCTCACATCCTTCGCGAACTGTGTCCACTCGGCTGTCGCTGTCTTGTCCATGACGGGCCGGCCGCTGAGACGGTCAAAGCGGTCTCGGAGGATTCGGATGTCCTGAGCGGCAGTGTCTGAGGTCGAACGCCAATCAATTCCGACAGGATCGGTGGCCGCGCATGGCTCGAGGAGTCGGCGGAGTTTGTCTCGTTCAATCGACATTTCTGACTTCGAGTACAGAGGATCTGGACCGGTCGAGACTGGCTTCAACCCACAAAGGACAGTTTACCGATTTCTGGCCATGGAGCAATAGAGGTCATCCAAGGCCGTACGGAACAGACGGGAAGCCCACGACGATGAGAATCCCATATCTGCCGCGGCCGACGCGAGCGTGCCGCCCTGAAAAAGTACGACCCACAAGAGTCGGGCTTTGTCAGGAGCGAGGCGGCTAAAGGCCGCATACAACTGCCGTCGCTGCTCTCGCTCGATGCAGGCTTGATCCGGAGAGGCACTTTCGCGATGCGATCCTGAGACACTTCGCATGAGGTCATCTGATCTTTGGATGGATCCAGCCGTCCTGCTGCTCCATGGGCCTGGTGCGGGGTCCTCAGACCATTCATTGTTGTGATATCGAGACCAATCAAACCACGGTGACCGGGAGACGGCGTCGAGGATTGCGCCTTGGATCCGCGTGTACGCAAAGGTCGAAAACGCCACTCCGCGCTGAGGATCGAATGCTGCCGCCGCTTCGAGCAGGCCGACGTATCCATGCCCGACCAAGTCGTCCATCTCGACCCATTCTGGCAGTGAGGCCTTGAGCCGCCACGCGATGGATTTGACCAGCCCGACATGCGGCTCAATAAGAAGCGGGTTTGACGAGAGGTCAAGTTTCGATGGTACATGCGACTCCACGAGAGTGATCCCTGGTAGACCGACCTTTCAAACACGAGGCTCAGACCCCTCCCCTGTCCGAGCGAACCGGAGTCTCGTTGGCTTGGATGTCTATCTGCTCGACGGAGGGGAACGCTGATAAGGATTCCGCCGGGCTGATGCCAAGCAGGTGCATGAACAGATCAGCGTTCACATCGTCATGGTTCGGGGGCAAGGTTGCATTAATGATCGCCCGCATTGCAGACGAACGCTGCTCAAAGTCGGTAAGCCCGAGCTGCGAAATGCGACCAATCAATGCATTCATCTCAACAAGGCGAGCGCTCAGCGGACCGGCAAGTTCCGGATTGCTCGCCGCAAACTCATCGAAGATGAAGTCCCGCAATGCCCCCCCGGGGACTTTGGCCAGCTCTTTATTTGAATTCTGAAAGTCCTTCAGAGCTGCTAGAAGGCTAGCCCTGGCAGTGTTGATGGAACTACTGCTGCTGTACTGCAAAAACTCGGCGATGGCCAGATTGAGACGACGCGACGAAAAGCGCCGTACGTCTACCAAGCTGGCTCTGCTCGCTGTTCGAGAACTCAAGGAGCTTGTATCGTCGACGAGCATAGTCTCAGGGTTCTCGATGAGGATCACCGACACCTCACGCGCGTAGAACCTCTCTCGCTTCGAATGCGGCTCAAAGGGGCTGATTCCAAGCTCGACAAGTGCGCGACGGGTGGCGTCATCGAGTTCGGCCTCGTCGAAGTCGAACCTCTCCTCATCGAGGAAAGCGGGCACAAAGGCGATTTCCGATTCCGGCTGGTCGGGGCCGGTTAACTGACTGAGGCTCGTGACTCCGGCGTCAAAGGACATCCCACGTCCTTGGAGAGCATCAAGCGATCGCGAGAGCTCCTCAGAAGGCAGCAGGATTCCCTGCGCGTTGAACTTGTCGCTGAAATAGACCACGATCCCGGCTTCCGCATTCAAAGCAAGTGGAGAGCCACCACCCTGCACGAGGAGCAGGGAATCGACGAGTCCCGACTCAAAGTCGCCGGTCGGCGGCCCCCCTGGCTCCACGCTGAATGACCGGGTCCTCTCTATCGTACGACCGTTCAGGCTGGTCACATTGAATACAAACCGGGGCAAGGCTTTGCCGGGATTGAACTTCAGCGCACCTCCCGCAATAATGTCCGTTCCGAGATCCTGTTTCGTCTCGACGAACGCCGCGTGATCGTTCGCGTTCGGCAATGGCGTAAAGCCGGCGAATTCGGTTCCAGGATGGCGGACGAGAAACTCCACTTCTTGAGCGCGAATAGTTGCATTACCCGTGACGTACAGGTCGGCCAGTTGCACCTTTGTCGCACCGGTGGACTGGTCGGAAGCGCCCCGGATCTCCAGGTTGCCAACAACAACCACCCGTTGGTCGAGCGAAGTGAAGTGGCGTTCGGACGCGATGATGAAGGACGGCAGATCGCTCGACTCAGGAAGAAGGACGTCGGATGCCTGCAAAAAGCCGTCTATGAGGTACTGCTCAACGTTGGAAATCGACGCGAAAAGGACAGACGCCGCGGGCACATACGGAAGAGCACTGCCTGGCTCAGGATTAAAGCCCGATCCAATGTCAAGCGTTGCAAACGGCACGGCACGACCGAGCGATCCAGCCAGTACAATCGGCGCTCCGCCAACCAGTTGCTCACCATTAAACGTCGGGGTGAGGCGGCGTCCGTGAGGGTTGTTATACCTAACTGTGAGGGAGTCCTGGCCTGCCTCTGCACCATCAATGGTCGAAGAGAAGAACACGCCAATCTGCGGCCCCATCTCGGAGATACCGCCCGTGATGTTCACTTCGCCGTCAATCTCAACCGCTCCACGGAAAACAACGCGCTCACTCGCCAAGACATCCGCATTCAGAAAGATTCGGTCGGCTGTGAGATCAATCGAACCGCGAAGGAAGTCTGCATCGCCCGCTGCAACGCCGCGGCCGCCTGTCAATCCTGCTTGCGACGCAGTTGTACCCACAATCCGAATTTCGTCTTCATCTTTGAAGCGCAGGTTGAGTCCAATTGCTTTCAACCTATTGAAGTTGTTGAGGGGGGAGTTATCGAGGGTCACGTCGAAGAGGTTATCCCCGTCGAGAGCCCGGATTCGGCTGAAGCCAGCAACCGTCATGCCGGATCCATCTTGCTCGATGTGGCCGCCCGCCCTGACCCCAAACGCGCCCGCGAGATCGACTCGGCCAAACCTGATGCCGTCGACGTCACGGATCCGCGCGTTGCGTCCACTCAGGCTCACCGCACCACCGAAGTCATTCCCCGCGTTCGTCAGCGTGATGGCCGTGCCCGCCGTGAACGACGAAATCCCGGTGATCGTCGCGATCCCCGATTGCGTGATGCTTCCCGTGGCCGTCGCCGTGAGACCCGCGACGCCGACCGTCCCCAGCAAGAGATCATTGATGTCGTTGATCGCCGCGGCACCGCCCGACAGGCTCACCGCACCACCGAAGTCATTCCCCGCGTTCGTCAGCGTGATGGCCGTGCCCGCCGTGAACGACGAAATCCCGGTGATCGTCGCGATCCCCGATTGCGTGATGCTTCCCGTGGCCGTCGCCGTGAGACCCGCGACGCCGACCGTCCCCAGCAAGAGATCATTGATGTCGTTGATCGCCGCGGCACCGCCCGACAGGCTCACCGCACCACCGAAATCATTGTCGGTCTCGTTAAGCGTAACATCAAAGACTCGCCCAGTGTTGAATGTGGAAGTTCCGTCCACCTCAACCTTCGTCATGTCCGCTTGACCGATGCTGCCGCCTGCGTTCACCACGAAGTTCTTGGAGAGATCAACGTCTCCAAGCGTGATGCCGTTCTTGTCACGGATCCGTGCGCTTCGTCCACGTAGGCTCACTGCACTGCCGAAATCATTTTCGGTCTCGTTAAGCGTAATGTCCTGATTGCCCCCTGCATCGAACGACGATTCGCCCGTGACTTCAATCTTTGAATCCATCTGCTGGACGATCGCGCCCGATGCGGTACGCGACGCCAGAAAGTCGAACCGGTTCGCAGTAACGTTCCGCAGAGTCAGACCGTCGTATTCACCCAGATAGACCGCGGCGTCCTCGGCGTCTACGAGCAGGCTGTCCGTATGCAAGCCCAGCCTGCGCGAAACCGTGCCGATGGTCGAGCCGCCGGCGTAAAGCTCGACGTCCCTGGCCCAAAGGATCGAGTCGCTACCGAGGTCGCCGATGCTCCCGGCCGTCGAAGAGACAATCAGCTTGCCCAACGGATTCATGGCATCATTGCGACTGACCGTGATACTCCCCACCAACACATCGCCCGCTGCGGAGAGCTTTGCGATATCCACGCCGAACTCGGCACCGAACTCGATCGGATGAACCCACAGCGTCTTCGCGCTGGCCACTATGGGATTCACCAGGTGCGGAACGCCAAGCGGCCCCGAAGTAATTGACTCACCGATCGTGATCCGCCGTGCATGAAACCGGCTCAGATCGCTGACTTGCAGTTGGTCCGTGGGAAGCGTGCCAACGCGGAAGTCAACATTGTCCCGAGACGGCGCGATCTCGATAAGGCCCTTCTCATCAGCCGCAGCCCCGTCGCCCATGACTGTCAGCAGCGCGAGGGGGAAGGGGTCGCCGCGGCCGTTCGGACCCCCGTCACCCGGCTCGAGAAGCTCGATCGACGATCCGAGCAAGCGAGCGATCGGGCTCCTGTCAAAGGCCGCATCTTCGTTGAGTGTGATCTGCACACCAGCCCCGAGCACGATGCTGCCGGACGAGTATTCGGAGTCGGTACCCACGCCACGTGCGTGCCGTGAGTGGGCCTCCAGCCACAAGTCCGCACCGGCGATGTTCATCACAGTACCTTCGCCGAAGAAAACATCGCGCCCGGCTTGGAAGACGACTCGCTCCCCGCCGCGCTGATTGTCCAGAGTCAGCGAACCTAGGCAGCACATAGAAACGTCGGAATCGGCGAGCAGGAGAATATTGCCTTCGGAGCCCTCCAGAACCTCTGCTGCCACGAAAGCTATGTCGCCGCGCACATTCCCAAACCCGTCGCGGTCGGCGATGGTGATGGACTCGGCTTGGATCCTGAGCGTGCCGTCTGCCGTCCCCGATACCCCACGTGCGACACTCACATCGGCCCAGCGAAGATCCACCGTTCCCCCAGAGGCGATATCAACAAGTCCGCCGTCTCCGGAGCCGCCGCCCTTGGCTTCCAGGCTGGCGACGGAATCGAAACTCAATCGTGCGATCTCCGTTTGAAACAGTGAGTTCACGCGTACGCGGCCACCGTCACCTGCGGTCGTCGCGCTTGCACTGATCCACGCATTTGAGCCAATGTACACGGTGTCGGCAACCTGGACGGGTCCGAGCTGCCCACCACCGCTGTCGCCGCCAATGACGATCGAGCCCCCTCCGTCGCGCCCTTCTGCCGAAAGCAACGGCTCTGGAGCTGGAGGTGGGCCACCGGGAAGCGGGGTGTAGTCCACAAACACGGTTTGGCCGACAACTTCGATGCTTCCGCCGACCCCCATCGAACTGCTTGCATCTAGCAGCGACTGTATGCCTCCATCGCGCTCATCGCGAACATTGATCAAGCCCGCGGAATACAGACCGATGATGCCGCCATCGTTCGTTGTTGATGACGCATTGATTCGTCCGTTGACTGTGACTGTCGAGTCGGCGGCAAGAGACGTGTAGTTCACTTCAGTCGCTGTGACTTCACCGGTGCCGGAATGCCAGATCGCGGCGGAGCCCAAGCCGCCCGCCGCGATGCCGCCTCCAAGCGAACTGGACAGGGCACCGTCGGGTACTCGGACTTGGATGCGGTTGTTGAGGATGTTTGGATCGCGCGGAACAACAAGGACTTCTGGACCCGTCGCGACCACGACAGCGCCGGTTGCTACAATTTCGCCCTCTATCCGCACCTGACTGCCAACTAAGAAAATATCGCCAGCCGTGGCCTCGATCCGGGAGTTCTGCAGGACCGATACCGATCCAGCGACGCTCGAGAATCGGTCCATGCCATTGAGAAAGTCATTGTCCTCAATGCGGGACGCGGCGGCCACGAAACCCGCAGCCGAAACGATTGATCCTCCATAGAAGATGACTCCAGCTTCGTTCGCGAGGTACAGAAGTCCATTCGCCCGGAGCTGGCCACGGATGTCGGAGGGTGTGATACTTCCACCGTCTCCCACGACTCGAGCCAGCGTTCGCGCCGAAGGATTGGGTTGTACGAAACGAACTGTCTCCCCGTTCAGAACATTGAAAGACCTGAAGTTGGCGATGCTGCGATCGGAGGCAGTAAACGTGAGGCCATCATCAGACCTCGTGACTGTTCCCGCCGGAACGCTGACAATCTGTCGTTCCTGGGCCATGGCCGTGCTCGCACTGAGCGACAGCGCTGCGCCTGCCGCGAGAACAAGTGCGCGAGTGCTTCTCGCTGCGACAGTGCGGTGGCTCGAGAATCCCGGTTTGGAGTTGCGGATCGGTCGCATGGTGCATCGCCCCTGTGTGAACATAAACTAGAATCGAAGTGTCGCGGCGAAGTGGAGCCGCCAATCACCAGCCTCGACCGACTCTGATGAGTTCTCAGCGTCTGTTACTGCAACGCCCCAATCAAGACGTAGGTTCAGATTGTCGAGAAGTCGTAGTTCGGCCCCAACCCCCGTGCCCACCAGCGTCGCGTCCTTCTCAAAGCTCAGACGGCCATCATTCACGACACGGGCAAAATCGATGAACGCCCTCAGGACCAGATCCCAGTCCGCGCTGCCATAGGGGCGCGTCGGCTCCCAGCGAAACCCGGAGCGCTGGGCTCGGTCCTGAAGCAGGTTGAAGTCGTATGGACCCGGGGCCCGCGCGCGGATCGGGTAGTGCCTCAACTCCACCGAGCCGATGTACACGTTATCCCCGGCCGCGAACGACTCTGGATACCCGCGGACGGTGTAGAAGCCGCCCGCGACGAGTTGTTCGTTCGGGATCAGTCGGCTGCCGAGGGAGTTCTGGCCGCGGAAGCTCAGGGCGATCTCCGTCGCCAGTGATTCCGGTGCATTGCCGGAAAGACCTCGGAGTTGATCGAGGAGAGGCTCGATGAAGAACGAGTGATACGCATTCCAGCGAACTGCAACCCAGTCGTCGTCTGTATCTAAGCGTCCGAGGCGGGCCAACTCGTCAGCACCAGAGGTGACATGCCCGAAGTCGAAGATCACCGATCCTTGGGTGACGGAAGTGTCTCGAATCCGGTCAACCATCACACCCGCGCTCGGCGTGATGTACTCGGCCTCTCCCGTGACATCCGCGAGCAAGTTGTCCGTGCGGACGTTGTCCCATCGGAATCCCCCCACCAAATCTACGAACCATGAACCAGTCTGGGCAATGTTGAGTCGGAAATCTCCGCCAAACCGCAGACTCTCCCCTTGGAAGGCATCGCCGAATCCAATGCCGAGATCACTCGAGGTGTACTCACTCCACGCAAAGTTCGGCGCAAAGCGGAGACGATCCATGATCACCGGGAAGTCGTACGACCCGTACACCGCGTGCGTCGCTTCAAACCCCGCGGTTGAATACTCAAGCTGCAGGATGTCATCGCGGTTGGTTAGTTGAGTGTTTGAGTACCCGAATCGATATCGCCACTCGTCAGTGGTCTCCGTCCCGGTGTTGGAAACCTGCCCATAAGCAGACCAGGGCTTGGATTCCGTAATCAAATAGTCCACACTCGCCTTACCCTCACCCGGCTCACCCATTGCACCGATCGCGGCATCCACGCGGCGCCCTGGATGTCGGTTCACCCGTGCGAGTTGCTGTTCAAGAAGATCTTCCCGGAGCAGGTCTCCGTTCTTCAGCGGCGATCGCTCCTTGATGCTCACATACTCCGGACGGTTGATCGATTGCTCTTTTGGATCGACCCGGCCACCGCCCGCGGCGACCGTCCGGGTGTCACCGACGACCGCCCGGTAGACGCGGATCGTGTGCTCGGTCGGAACGTCCGCCTGGTCGCGTTCAACGTTTGTCGGTGTGATCGTGACCAGATGCCCCATCAGCCCGTAACGCCGCTCCATTTCCGAGCGGACTGTGGTCACTATCGCTCGGAGGGCCGAGATAGAGAGTCGATTCTCGCCGGTTCCGATCGCTCCGATGCGGATCCGCACTCGCGGCATGTTGCCCCTTGGAGCAATGTACCCGAGCGGAGTGGGCGTTAGCTCGACCTCCATGTCCTCGATAGCGGCACGCGCCGAGTCGTCGTCAGGCAAATCAGGATGCGCGATCGACAACTCGGCGTCATCGTTGCCGAGGCGAGCCTTCAGTTGATGAGACACCTTGCGAAACGGTCCATCAAGCGATTGACCCCGATCATCTGTTTGGGCGGGAAATGCCCATGTCACCAAGATTGGGAGAACATCTTCCTCGAGTGGAACATCCAAGTTTGGAAAGCCCGATGGTGCGGTGAGGGGCGGCCAAGGTTCCGGAAAACTGGGCGAGCGTTCGGCATACAGCCATGGCACCTTCTTTACGTCCGGGGCAACAAATGCACCGCTGACGCCGTGCGTCTTCTCCAGCCTGGACTGGATTGCAGCGCACACAGAGATGATCGCGTCCCAAGTCAGGAGCGTCGCGCCGTCCCGTCCGATGTCGCCGATCCTCACCTCGACGAACTCTCCGACAGGCAGTTCCTGGTCGATCTGATCACGACGAGTGGAGAACAGCTTGCCGTCGCATGGATCTCCCTCTGCGAGGAACACCCGATTCGCGACCTCGGCAAATACAAAACCGGTGTGCGTCTCGCCATTCTTGAGCACCAGCCGCACCCGAGGTGCATCGAGCACCCCGTCGCGGGAAGAAAGCAAGACAACGGTCTCGTCCATCGCAATCAACGGCGGCAAAGCCGCGTACTGGCTGAGGAGTGGATCAGCAGGCAGCCCGTTGTCGGCGGCGGGCTGGACACCACCTCCGGATTCGCCGCCCTGCCCCGGGCGGACGAGCGGCCGACCTTTCTTCCAGCCGCCCTTGTCGACCGGTTCACTGCTTGGCGTCACAATCTGATCGGAACCATGGGCATAGCGAATGCGGATCTGACGGACGGATATCCCACCAACGGCGACCACCGCTGGCTTCGCGTCGGCTTCCGCTTGCGTGGCTACATCTTCAGGCTGGCCCGCGCAAGGCGAAACGAACAAGGTCAACGCGGAAGCGATCCCCGCCACCATGCCAATGCAGTAAGCCCCACGACCGGGCAGAGGGCGATGTCTGTGCATGCTGCGGTGCCTCCACGCCAATTTCAACACGAGAGTGAGTGCAGGCTGTGGACCTCGCGGTCGTGACCCCAGCGCTTACGAGAACGCCAGTATCACCGATCGCTATAGCGGCTGTCAAGAGCCAATCGAGATTCTGGTTCCATTTAAACACGCCGGCATGATTTCAACTCCGACAAACCGGCACCAGCTTGGTCTCAAACGCGCAAAACTTGCGCCGCCACACGTCCCGGTCGGCAGGAGATCCGCCCACGCGCCGTCTAGGTCGGCCGAAGCCACGCACTCACGGCGTCGCACAACTTCGCCAGAGAATCCTGCTCAGCCTCAATAGCCGCCTGCTTCGAGCGGGAGCCGACACCCGCGGGGAGATCGGCGGCGCTCACCCCCCCGGAATCCGCCATTTCCGGTCTGAGAAGCGCTCCGATATCGACGGGGGACGGTTCACCGGCGATGAGGCACAGCCGACCCGTTTCATCAGCAAAGAACGCCGCGGCCTCGTCACGACGGCCGAAGGCTCCAGCGAAGTACAACGTGACCGCACGGAGAACTTGCCAGGTGCTCCCCGTCGGCATCATCAACTCGCGGAACTGGCTCGGCCACGGACGCGAGACTGCTCGCGATCCGGCACGCTCCCACGCTTCCTTTGAAGACTCGATCGCACCGGCAAGAACGTTGTCCGGATCGGCCGATTCAAGAAGCGCAGCCGCCGGCTCTACCGAAAGTTCGGGTGACGGGAGCACTTCCGGCGTACTCCAATCGCGTCGAACAGCCGCGGCGACCGCCTCTCGACTACTCGCCGCGACAACCGCCGCCTCAACCTCCCGAAAATGCCCGACGGCACTCACCCACTGTGAGCGCTCACGCCAGGGCACGATCTCCGCGGCGAGGACAAGCGGGAACATTCGCTTGCCCTCAGAATCCGAGCTATCCCAGATCCGCCCGGCCCAGACGCGGCCCCTGAACCACCAGACAAACGAATGCCCGAACCCCGCCCGAATCCCCTTGGGCGCTTCGAACTCCACTCCAAGGCTGGACGGCGTTTCCAGAAGACCCGGCGACTGAAGGCATGCGCGCAAGACCGTGAGCGGCCGCGGCTCCTTCGCCCACTCGACGCTCCGTTCCTGGAGGAACCCCGCGTAGCACGGATGCTTGCCGAAGAGGCAGACCGGGCCGCGCTCTCGGATACTGGGCATCGTCTCGCTCCCTGCTCCGCCACGGGTCACTTGGCCACGTCCTGTTCCTGAGAGGTTGCTTAAGGCTGGAGTTTACTGCGCCAGGCATTCAACCGTGTCTTTATTTCGTTCATATCGTTTTTTGTCCTGAGTTTATGCGACAGTGTGAGTCGAAATGGTATGTAGTACGGGTTGTTATTCTCGTCCTTTTTTTCGGACACCAAGGGTACATCAAGTGTATCTCCTGAAACAGGGTGCCAGTCTGGACACGACCTCGCCCGGTCCAACCAATCAATCGCGGCACCCTCGTAAATGATCGCTTCGGCGGAGGGTTCTTTGGTTACCTTGATCTTTACTATACTTTTCCCCGTGAGATCTGAAGTAGCCCCCCTCGAAATTTCAATGATTGATTTGTTATCACAAACTAGCTGCATATCAATGAATGGGTCTGACCAAATCCTTAGCTTTAGAACATCCCTCGCGATCGCGTTAGGAATAAGTTCCACTTTAGTCACACTCAACGACGCAATTTTCATAAGATACTCAAGATCGATTTCCAACTGCTGAGCATCGTCCGGCTTCGGACTCGCAGCTTCGTCGAACTCCTTGAGTTTCCCAGAAATGCCGTCAGTGCCCCCATTTGGACTTGTTTCTCCATTGCCCGTGAGCAGCGTGCCTTGCAGGTTTTCAATGGCCGTTATCACAGCATTATTCTTAGACGGAGCCTCGGCACCCCCACACAGAACCATGTCGCCCTCACCGCGCCAGATGAACACATCCTGCGCATCCAGCACAGTACACAGATTGTCGAACGCATTCCTTGTCTTAACCTTGATTAGATTGTCCAACCATGCCACCGTTCGAGTATCCCAGTAGAGACTCGGCGTAGTAGGCTCTGTCTCTGAGCTTGGACTCGCAAGGACAGTACAGTCTTTCTGATCGCCTCGAAGCCTCCCGATCCAAAGCGTCGTCACTTGCGTAGCACTCTCAATATTCTTTAGAACCTGACTCTCAGCGCGGATCTTCCTGAGTTCTTCCGTTTGATCGCTCCCCTGAAAGGGCTTACTAACCCACTCCAGAAAGTCAGCCATGCTCTGTGAAGACTTGGCAACACTGGCATCATCCAGCAAACACACATCAATCTGGGTGACAAGGTCTTTGTAATCATGCTTGTTGGAAAGCTGGCCGTATGCCAGATCGAGCCAGTACTTGTTGTGCTCTTTGCGATAGCCCTCCATCGCGGTTTTCCATGACCCATTCTTTGACTCTAAACTCTTAAGATATGCTTTGAACATTGCCGTCGAGTCGCCTATTGCCGTCGAGCCTCCGCCCTGTGGCACACTGACCGTTGACAATAGATTGTCAATCTCGGTGAAGTCGTCGCAGAGATTGCGTCCGATGTCATCGTCGAATTGTTGATTTACCGTTTGTTGATCTACCGTGAGTCCTTTGAGTTCGCTCGCAGGCCCCGATAGTGACGGCTGCTTAACGGCCTCATCTTGGACGAATTCCTTGACTTTGTCGATAGTCGTGAACTCACTTTTTCCAATTAGCCACTGTTCAACTACATAGATCCGATGCCGATCGCGGATGTGATCCAGGTCCGAGAGCAGCCGACATTTGTCAGTCTCTTTGAGCGCCGGCACCTTACGAACTCTCTCGCGGTATTTCTCGATCATCATACTGGCAGAAGTAAGTTGCACCGATAACCGCTCCGTGCCCATGTCGGAATGGCCGCCAACGCTTTTCGGTGACGATGTGTGATCAAGAAGCCCGTTAACATCATTCAAAATGCTGTGTATCTCTTTGGCGACATTCTTCGACACATCGGGCGGCTTCACTCCCTCGCTGGACGAAGTTGTCAGCCATTCGAGGGCAATGAACGGGGCAATGAACGGATCATCTGTAGCGGGCATCGTGCTAGCAGTTTGTTGATTCCATGCCTTCACATGCAAATCTGCCTTTGTTTTTGCTTTTTTCGCTTCGGTAACAATGCCATCGCTGCTGTCGAGCAAAGAGTCAAGCCAAGCAATCGGGTCTTGAAAGTAATTATCTGTTTTCCATTTGTCATAGTCATCTGAACTAGACAGAAGAGTTGCTTCAGCAACCCACCACTCGCGGAACTTGTTCGCGTTCGTCACTTTGCCGTAAAACTCGTTGACTGGACTATTCGTGTCCTCCCCGCTCACATACTTGTCCCGCCAAACTTGGTACCGATCAATCCAATCCTTCATCTGCGACTCAGCAATCTGCTCTTTGAAGACTCTGTCTTTGAAATCCTTTTTGAAGACTCTGTCTTTGAAATCCTTGTCGGTCCAGATAACGTTCCACCATTCTTTCTCACCTTCCTGGATATTCGAGAGGTCCGAAGATGACATTTTAGGGTCGTTGGAGTCACTCGGGAAGTCCTGAAGGGCACCCAAGAGCGTTTCGCGCTCAGAGATTTCTGATTCACTCGACGCCTCGCTGTACTCGATCATCGCGGCAAGCCACTTGGCCGCCAGCAATGGTCGATCATCCGCGTCCTTCTCGCCACTTGGTTTCCAGGCATCGCTGTTGTCATTCGACAACTGTTTGCTCATCTCGTCAAGTCGATGCTTCACGACCCGCTCTGCGATGTACCGGTTAAAAGCCGATTTCAGATAGTTCTTAAGATCACCAACTGTCTTTGCCGCAAACCACCCCGCCTCTATCCCGCCTTCTGTGTTGAATGATTTGCTCGCCGTGACAATGGAGGCAGAGACATCGTTCAGCTGGGATACGTCTTGCTGCTTTTGAAGAGTTTTGGCGGTGGGATCCTCAGCGAGGTTTTCCCAAGCCTCTGTGTATTGACCCACACTCTTACTCAGTGCACTGGCGCTGTACCAGCTGGCTGAAACCAGCACCGCGAATACCATGATCGTGCAGCCGCACACCGCGAGCATGGCTTTGCGGCGCCCATCGCTGTAGCTGGCATCGCGAGTGAGCAGGTTGCGCTCTGGGATCACCTTCTTGAGCAGGAGATCGGTAATGAACAGCGGCCGCGGCCGGAACTTCAGCCCTCCCGTGACGACCTCCTGGAGCGGAACGCCGGCAAGCTTCGCCCGGCGGGCATCGAGGCTGCTCCCATCGCGTCCAGCGGTCGTGAAGTAGATACCGCGCACGAACAGGCCCCGCCGGTCGAATCGGCTCTGCGGAAAGATCTTCCCCAGCGCATCGCCAAGCGCCACGCCAAGGTCGGACATCGCCGAAGTAAACGCGAACCAGGCCACCCCCGTTTTCGCCTCATAGAGCGTCTCCGGTCGGGACGGGGCGCAGGCGGCCTCCGAGAGCATCGCGAGCCTGCGACGCCGGAGTTTTTCCACAACTTCCCTGAGATGCCCGGGGACCTTTGATGCGTCGAACGGCCGGTCGAGATCCTCCTCGGGAACCGGGTTGCTCCACCCCAGCATCTGATCCCGCCTCGTGTCCTTCTCGAGGTGTTCGGTCACGACCTCGAAGCCCGGGAGCTTGTCCATCATCGTTACGACGATGTACACCGGGTATCGAAGCTGGCCGAGGCTCTTGCTCAAAGCGTCGAAGTTCTCCGCCGCGGCCTTAATGAGCACATCGATCGCCTCGCGTGCATCTTTCTGCACACCGCCTTTGACAGGGACCTTCCGCTGCTCCGCATCTTCCGGGCGGCTCTTGATGAGATGCTCAGCGCTGAGCACCAGCAGCAAGCCATTGATGGGCTGGCGCGGCCGCGTGGACTTGAGGCTCTTCACGAACCCTGGCCAATCCCACTCCCGCCGGCGACCGACATCCTGCGCCTCTCCCTGCGCCGTGAATAACTCACCGGCGGTATCCACGAAGACCGCCTCTTCCGATATCCAGAAGTCGACATCGGTGGTCCCGGCTCTGCCTGCTTCCAGATTCTGGAAGGTCGGGAACCGCAGGCGACTCTGGCGGAGGACTTCCGTCTTCCCTGTCTGCGGATATCCAACGACAAGAACCCACGGCAGATCGTAAAGGTTCACGCCCTTCCGCTTCAGCGTGTCCACCGCTTTTTTGATCTTCCCCCATATCTTCTCGTGATTCTCGAGCAAGACCGTACCAAGCTGTGTGCGGCGCTTGCGGAGCAGCCAGCCCACGAACTTGAAGAGCATCACGCCGATCGCCAGTGCGGCAAGGACCGCAGCGATGACCATCGCGGGCATTGCCATTCCAGCCGCGGCCAAGCCGACGCTCACCAAGAGCGTGGCAACGCCGCCACCGACCGCGATGCCACCAAATGACGACTGAATGCGCGAAAGCCATTCACTGAGACCTGCCATCATGGTGAACCCCTTTATCAGTCGGGTGTCTACGGGTTAATCGCCTTCGCGTACCCGCGAAGTGCTCTCATTTGCCACTCGTGAATGAACGGATAGGCCGCAACTGCTCCAACAACCATCAGAACGCTGAGCCCAACCGCGACACTCAAGGCAGTACGAGGAGGGACTATCGGGGGCCGCTCGATGGTGTGTGCATACGACTGTGGGCAGATCTGCCGGTCGAGTTCTTCAGAGCGGAACGGCCCCTCGGGCTCAACCGCCAACAACCGCGAGCGGATCTTGCCGACAGTATCCAGCACATAATGGAGCTTTCCACGCTGCGCGGCGTCATTGTCGGATTCTTGCACTGCATACTCGCCGCGGAATCCCATGCCCATGCAGGCGAGATAGACGGTGAGCCGCTCCGCCGATGCCCCGGCGCCGAGCGCCAGTTCGCGCTCGAGCATCGACCAGAAATCGTGATCGCCCGTGGCGGTCCGGCACAGCGGACCTTGCTGTAACTCCGGCCAGTGATCGATCCCAAATCGCTGACGGAAGAGATTATCGATCAGGAAAACAACCGGGCAGTGCACCGCATCGAAATCGGCCCGAAGCCCCGCACCATCACACCGTGCTCTCGCCTCCCCGATCAACTGCTCGATCCTCTCCCTGGTCTCGATCGGATGGGGGCTGTGGTCTTCCGGAGCCCGGATCACCTCGGACACGCATTCAAACAGCGTCTCGAACTCGTCAAGCAGTCTCGCCATGGGTGATCGCACTCCTATGCAGGATCTTCGCCGACCAGGAAGATCGCTCTGTCCCTCAGAGTTGTCTGTTGATTCCCCGACACGAGCTCAAGCCCGTCATAGGTCGCGGGCATGTTGTTCGGCGCATTGAGGAGAAAGTATGCCCGTCCGGTCTTGAGACCCGGAGGCACCCCTCGCTGCTCCTTCAAATCAAAGCCGAGCACGTTCCTGTTCTTGGCAGTCACGGGCGGTCGAAGCTGGAGAACGCCATCTCTTGCCTCCTGCATCAATGCCGGATCCTCGGGGAGCGCGAGCCACCGTCGCCCTCCGCTCATTCGCGCAGAGGGGACCTTTGCATAGACACCGTTGATGCGTGGCTCCGTAAACGGCTCTTCCCAGATCGTCGCCCTGCGCACGGGCTCGAGGAGTTTGACGATGTCTTCGACGACAGCGCTAAACTGTGGGCCACAGTCAAGGTGCTGGTACTCTCCGTGCCGATCGCTGTCAAAGGGATGCGAATCATCTCCTGAGAGCGGAACCAGTCGCGCATGCAGTTCACGCAAGCGACAATAAAGCTCCGCAGGGTGCGGGCCGAGCGTTGTTTCGGCGGCGTGCTTCACCGAGGACAAGCTCGCCGCGGCAGCACCAAGTTCGCACAATCGCATTTGATCAATCGATGACCGATACGCGTCGGAGCCAAGGGCGGTACCACGCCGGCGCAGTTCCTGACGAAGTCCATCCCGGTTGTCTCGCACTCGTGCGAGCAAGAACTCAAGGAGGTCCTTGATTGCCGGCGATGCGGAGACCCCGAGGCAGGGTGGGATGCGCTGGCCCATCATTTCCAGAGCCACGGCCCCTGCACTCGCCCGGATACGCAGCATGCCCACCGGCATGGTCTCGAGACCGTCTTCCGGATCTCCATCAAGCAGGAGGCGAGCGTTGAGACGTCGCAGCGAGATCGCCTGATCATCCGTTCCGTTGTTCTCATCGGGCACGTCGACCACATCGCGCACAAACCTCCGTATGCGACGACTGTCAGAGTTCGAATCGACGTTGGGCTCGCGCTCTCGAAGTCGCGGCAGCCCAAGCTTGAGTATCTTTCCGTCTGAGCCCGTCTCAAGCGATCGATCGATGTTGAGCGACTGAACGTCGGCATTGCTCTGCGAATCGATCTCGATACCTGATGGCAGGATTGCGTGAAGTCGAGTGAACTCGACCTTGAACGCGGCCAGGCTGGCAGCGTCCATTTCTGCGCGGATCAACCCCCATGCCCAAGGACGAGTGCGGGCAGCGACTGCGCCCAATGCACCCTCGACCCCGCGGTGTGCGAGCTGAAAGTGGTGCGGAAGGAGATCCAGGCCTTCATGCCAATGTACGGTTGGTCTCACGCTCACCGATGAGGTCCTGCTGTAGAGAAACTTGGGCTACCCGACGAGTCCGCTAGAAAACCGCTCCACGCGATCCGTTGCCAAGGCTAGCGAGAATCGGGGCAGCATATCCGTTTTAGCCGTTGCCGTCAGCCCGAATCTGATGAGACGAAGTCCCAGAGACCGCATCCTGAGCCATCGATGGTCGATGGACCGCTGTATCGCCCGCCCCCCTGGCAGCCGACCGGAGAGCCCGATGCGCCGCATTCCCGCCAATGTCCCAGTGTTCTTTGTCGTACTTGCCGTCTTGTCGGGGTGCACTCAAACTTCAAGCCCAACGCACCTAACCTCTTGTGCAACAAACTTTTATGGCGGCATCAGCCCCATCTCAGTGAGCTCCAGCCGCGCCCTCGCGGCTGGCGATGGCGTGATTTGGCCGAAACACGGACCTGACCCCGCACCGATTGTGCGTATGCAAACAGGTCCGGCTGGCGGCGCATTTGCTCCGAGTGCCTCTGTGGCCGCATCTCAGGTCGAAGGCCACGAGTAGTACGGATCCCGCACAAGCCGCCGGATCGGGCCCGGGCGTGGAGCGCGTTTGTCAAGACGCTGCGGCGATTGCTCCGCGATGGCATCCGGCTCAGAAAGCGGCCCGACTTCGAGCCGGGCAAGTATGCCCGGCGGGTCCGGCTCATCGACCAGCGGCTGATCGCGCTGGCAGACACGCACTACGACGATCCCGACG
>Ga0163154_10001648_pt1 | contig 34208 bp, 26 predicted proteins | sample OliLakLV19MP9P1_FD_148649 | JGI IMG/M metagenome (GOLD analysis project Ga0163154, IMG submission 148649) | Freshwater microbial mat bacterial communities from Lake Vanda, McMurdo Dry Valleys, Antarctica - Oligotrophic Lake LV.19.MP9.P1 | ecosystem: Environmental > Aquatic > Freshwater > Lake >... | reverse complement strand
TTTCGCAGAATTTGTTGCGTAAGCCGTTGACGTGGAGGTGATCGACGCCTGCCAATCGCATGAATTTCGAGAACGCTGGAAATTCTATGCCGAGCAGCGGGTGACGATTGAACATTCCCCAGCCTGCCCGGTGTCCATGAATCGGCAGTTGAGCATGGCGGCGCAGCTCGATCACGCCGACGAAGCCAACCGAGATCAGGTTGATCATGACACACGTTCCGCCGTGTGCCAGCACAATATCATGACCGCGCCGCATGTCATCGAGATCGCCCGTGATGTTGAAGGCGTACATCAACTTTTTGCCTGTGCGTTCGGCATGGTTATTGATCACGCGCATCACCGCTTTGACGCGCACTTCCAGCGGGGAATGCGGAGAATTGGTCTGGAGTTCGTCGTCTTTCACAAAATCCAAGCCCGCTTCACACAACGTCCGCACGAGATCGGCGGTTTGATCGGGCGTCAAACCGACACTTGGCTTGATGATCGTGCCAAACAGCGGGCGATCTGTAACCCCTGCCAAGCGCCGTGTGCCTGCAACGCCAAATGCAGGGAGGCGATACGCCGCAGCGACCTCAGTGGGGATTTCAACATCGAGCAGTTTTAAGCCGCTGAACGCGCCTAGCTCAAACAGGTTGCCCGCCACCGTCGAAAACAACGCCGTCAGCGATGCACCGATATTCGCAAATGGGAATGACAGCGTGACTTGCGCCCGCTGAAATTTGCCGTCAAACGTTTTTGGTAGTTTGCTTCCGGGCAGCGCGGCGCTGTCAACCGCATCCAGCAGAGTCAGCTTTTCGACCCGTGCGCCGTGTGCTGCCAGCAGTTCGGGTGTTTCACCGGGAACCCTAACGAATGTCCCGGCGGATTGCTCACCCGCCATCATTTCGGCGGCGGCGGTAGGGTCTTGCGCCGTTTCGATCAAGTAATGCGCGATAATCCGGTCATTCATGAGCTTTGATCCAAACGCACGACGGCATACGGCAGCAGGTTGAGAACCAGTCCAGCGGCGTCCACTATGATCTGTTCACCCGGAGATGCACAATAGCCTTCCGAATCGCGTATTGCCCGGTCTGCTGTCGTTTCGTCAAGCGATTTCAGCTTAAATGTGCCACCGATGCCATTTACGATCACGATTTGCTGCTCATGCGTGTGATCGCGTACAGCGGCATAAATCCCACGCACGACCTCATGGTTCCCAAGACGGATGTAGCGTACCATCCCGGCTTTATAGTCCAGCGTTAGCTTGCCCGCACGCAGTGTGACCCGCTCTGCTGTCGGCAAACCACTGCCATCAAGCACACGAGAGCGCATGATCAGTCTCCAGCGTCAGCAGCGCGAGCTTCAGAACTGGCGCTATGGACAGGGCGAATGAAACGCCGTTTGAGCTTTTTATAGTTAGCTTCGCGTAAGCTGTCAAAGAAAATGGCAAGGAAAATGATGAACGCGCGCGCCATCGGCTGTAGATACAGATTGACGAGGTTGAACTGTAAGCCGATGCCAACCATCTGGATCAGCATCGCACCGATCACCGTGCCAAACACATTGCCGACACCACCGAACAAGCTCGTGCCGCCCAGAACCGCCGCCGCAATAGCATCAAATTCGCGTGTTTCGCCAAAACTGCGATCCACCCGTCCGCCTAGCTGAGAAGCAAGGACAAAACCGGCGAGTCCCGCGCAGAACCCAGAGATGATATACACCATCGCTAGGTTGCGATCCGTATTGATGCCTGCTTTCTTCGCCACGTCGATGTCATTGCCGACGGCATAGACCTGCCGTCCGAACTGCGTCTGTGTCAGGATAAACCACGCTGCCAACACAACCAGCACGAACATCACAATCGGCATGGGGATCACCCCCAACACCATCGTTTGTCCGAAGGCATTCATCCGTTCGGGGAAATCGATTTGCTGCGACGAGGTTAGCGCCGTGCCTAGCCCGCGTCCGACCACAAGGGTAGCAAGCGTGGTCATAAACGGGATGATCTTCAATCGCACAATACAGAACGCATTGAACGCGCCGTAGAGTGTGCCGACCAACAACGACACGAACAGCGCAGGAACGATCTCCAATCCGCTGGAACGCATGAGTAAGCCCGCGCACACGACTGACAGGTACATATTCGACCCAACCGACAGGTCGATCCCGGCAGTCAGCAGCACGAAGGTCATGCCCACACCGATGATCCCGGCAAACACCGCCGCCTGTTTAATGATGTTCAAGATGTTTTCTGGCAGCCAGAAGCGCGGAAAATCAATACCAGTGTCCCCGATCGCCGTGCGCGGCGAAGACAACCCGAAGATGATAAAGACGGCGATGAACAGGAAAATCGTCGAATTGTTCAGAAAAAATCGAAATACATTGAAAGGCTGCTTCTGCATAGTTAATCTCGTTTCGCCTGTCCATCATGCACGCTCATCATCGGCAAATCCTGCTCACGGAAAGCAGCGCGCAATATTCGTTCGTCCTGAAATTGTTCGCGCGTGAATTCGCCGTAGATTTCGCCGCGGCTCATCACGAGGATGCGATCACACATGCCGATCAACTCTTCTAATTCTGAGGAGATGATCAACACGCCGCTGCCCTCTGCCGCCAAGCGGTCAATGATGGTGTAGATTTCGTATTTCGCGCCGACATCGATCCCGCGTGTCGGCTCATCCATGATGAAAATCGACGGACGCGACAGCAGCCATTTAGCGATCACAACCTTTTGTTGATTACCGCCGCTCAACGATTTGACGGGCTGCTGGCGAATATCGCCGCTTTTAAGCTGCAAGGTGTTCGCCGTCTCGCGTGCCGAGTCAAACATCTGCCGCTGATCGATGACTTGCAGCATACTGCGCGCGAATTCAGGCAGCGATACAAGGCTGATGTTGTTGGCAATGTCGATGCTCATCAACAAACCTTCTTCGCGGCGGTTTTCGGTGACGAACGCGATTTTGTTGTGGATACTGCTGCGCGGCGATGGCTTCCTAACCAATTCGCCTTCAACGACGATTTCACCACTCTCAAATTGATCAGCACCAAAAATCATGCGTGCCAGTTCGGTGCGTCCCGATCCCATGAGTCCGAATAAACCCAGCACCTCACCTTTGTGGAGTGTGAACGATATATCCTCCACAATCCCACTGGCGCTGATATTCTTCGCTGTGAGCAGGGGATCAGTGGTCGGGCTGGTGGTACGCTTCGGATACAACTGCTCGATGCTGCGTCCCACCATCAGGGAGATCATGCGTTTGATTGTCAATGCGGATGCAGGTTCGCAGGCGACGAGTTCGCCATCGCGCATCACTGCAATTTGATCGGATAACTTTTGAACGTCGCCCAAGATATGAGAAATGTAGACAATCGCTTTGCCTTGCGCCCGAAGCTGCCCCATGATGGCGAACAAGCGCTCGGTCTCGCGTGCCGTCAGTGAGGTGGTGGGCTCGTCAAAAATAATCAATGAAGCATCCTGATACAGCGCTTTGGCGATCTCGACCAATTGACGCTCACCGGGAGAAATTCGCTCAACATAGGTATCAGAGGGTATGTCAAGCCCAACCGAAGCTAATAATTCGCCGGTCAGCGCCTTGATTTTCGCCCGGTCGATGGTACGAAGTACACCCATTCGCGGAAAATTGCTGATAAAGATGTTTTCGGCGATAGTCAGGTTGGTAAACAGATTCAATTCTTGATGGATAAACGCGACTCCGGCGTGCTGCGCGTCGGCAGGGATGCGCGGAGTGTATGGTTGCTCGTTTAGGGTCATGTGTCCGCTGTCAGAATGGACGACACCACCAACGATGTTCACCAGCGTCGATTTCCCTGCGCCGTTCTGCCCGATCAAGCCGAGTGTTTCCCCGGCGTTAATGCTCAGGCTGACATCCTTTACGGCAGCAATGCCAAAAAAAGCTTTGGTTAGGTTATGGAGTTCGAGTAAAGAGGTCATACGCGCTGCTCACGATTAATCAAGCGGGTGCGCGTGATGTCAATCAGCGCCGCCAGCAAAATGATCACACCTTTGACCGCATCGATAACGAACGGCGATAATTGCATCGCGTTCAAAATATTGGAAAGCAGTACGAAAAAAGCCACACCAAAGAATGTTCCGCGTACTGATCCTTTACCGCCAAAAAGACTAGTTCCGCCGATCACCGCTGCTCCGATAACGTCGAGCAGCAAGTTGCCGCCACCGAGTGAGGGTTGCCCGAAGCCGATCCGCCCAGAGTACATAATCGACGCTACTGCCGCGCAGAAGCCGCTGAACATATACACCCGCGTGATCACGCTTTTGCCGGGAACACCGGAAATTTCACTGGCACGGCGGTTTGTCCCGATGGAGAACATCTGCCGACCAAAGACTGTACGCGACAGTAGAAATTGAGAGATGAACGCCAGTCCAACAGAGATCACGAATGGATAGGTGATGAACGACAAAATGTCGCGCCGCGCGATGTCTGAGGTGAGTTTAGGACCCAAATAGATCGATAGGATGTCCCCTTTGCCCAAGTTAAGAAACGCTTCTGGCAAGCCGGAAATATTGCGCGACTGTGTCAACCATAGGGCAAAAGCGGCGAAAAACGTGGACGTTACGAGCGTCACCATGAAAGGGGCAAGGTTGAAACGGGTGATCGCGTAGCCATTGAGGAAGCCAATCAACGTGCCAGTTACTAACATCACGACTACGCCGACAGGGACAGCCCATTCGCTGCCCGCCAGAACACCGCCTTCGGGACGCATCAAAGTACCCCACAGCGGGCTACGATCAAAAAATGACGGATCGAGCGTTTGCGCCATGACAATGGCGCCGACCACACTGGTGATACCCATGGTCGCGCCGACTGATAGATCGATCCCACCCAAGATCAGTACGAATGTTTGACCAATCGCCACTGCTAACAACGGCCACATGTTTTGCAGTTGGTTGGCGATGTTGCCGGGGTTTCTCAAAGAGGGAAAGAAAATGGCGGCGGTGATGAAAAAGAACAAGGTCAGATATAAAACAAAGTAGTCTGAAAGAAGAAAGTCTTGAATCGCCCGCCTTATTGGGGGTCCGCTGCGTGGTTTCGTCGCCTGTCGCTGGCTCAGTGCGTGCGCCGAACTCAAGCGATCATCAAGTATAGACACAGATCATCCTTCATCTTCTGAGGTGCGCCGGAACGCCCGAACGGAGAGAGAAGAAGGGCGACTCCCAAAGAACTCGCCCTTCTGTACACGGTTTACTGGTTTAGGAAGCCTTCGTCATACAGGACACAGCCCCACATGTCGCTGCGTTGGAAGTGGATATTCCCCGCCGTTAAGGCGAAGCCGGGGTCAAGCAGAACTTCGTTAGGCTGGGTCTCGCCAGCGGCGACTGCTTGCAAGATACGATCAAGCGTCAACTGCGCTTCAAGGAACAAATTCTGAACGCCAGTACCATCGACATAGCCTTCGTCGATCAGCATACAAGCGGTCGCGTCGCCATCCAAGCCTGCCAGCAGTACGTGACCGGGCGTGCCCATCGGCTGCCACATGCCACGCGGCTCCAGGACGGAGCGGATCGTCGGGAACAGGAAGTCAGACGATGTGAAGATGAAGTCAACGTTCGGGTTTGCTGTGATGGCTGCTTCGAGGTTCGCCAACGCCGTCGCTGCGTCCCATTCCGTCGCAACTTCAATAGGGGTATTGAACAAGCCCGGGTAGCGTTCGTTGTAGCGGTTGATCACATTGTAGAACCCATCACGGCGACCAATGGCGTTCGTGTCTTGCAGGGCGCCTACCAGAATCAGCGGGGTAATCGGTTCGCCGGTAATTTCGTACTGACGCAGCGCCTTCTGGGCAATAAACTCAACGGCTTGTTCGGTGGCGCTCACATTGTCGGCAACCACGGTGATCCCGCGTGAAAGGTCATTCGGGGGGCGATTAAACACGGCAATCGGTATATCAGCAGCTTGGGCTTCGTTGATGATAGTAACAGCACTGTCGCCATCTTGCGGGATGATGATGATGCCGTCGACGCCCTGAGCGATACACTCACGAATTTGCTCTAGCTGACGGTTAGGGTCTTCGTTGGCATTGTATTCAAGAACTTCGACGCCTTGTTCGCGGAGCGTATCCGTAATCGCCCGGTGTCCTGCAACCCAGAATTCTGTTTCGAGGTCTTGGAAACCAAAACAGATGGTAATATCTTCTTGTGCGCTAACAATGGTGAAAGTGAGAGGAAAAACAACCAATGCGAGAAACAGCACGAGGCTGATCTTGCGACTAAAACGCTTCATTTCAAATCTCCTCAAATTCTTAACTAAAAAACTCAAACGCGTACCACTGCATTGCTGATTTTGATTATCTAGCACCTCCTTGCCGATGAAAACGCTTTTGCCTCGCCGTTATCGTTCACACGGAACGCTGAAGCCACTTGGATGGGAAAATAATCTTTCCGGTTTATGACTGCGCTGTCGATTGGAGTCGAGTGAGTGCCATAAGACACTCGGTTTCAACACGCTTGTTAATGCGTCGATTTTCAGCTTTGATGCGATCCAGATTATGCACTCGGTAGCCATCAAGAATTTGCTGATGATCTTGGATGGCGAGAAATTCATCGTAATTGGTATGACCTTCGGCGCGGAGGTAGAGAACTGCCGCGATTTGTGCGACGATCTCTTGCCAATTACGGATCAGATGCGGGTGATTGCTAGCCGCAATCAAATATTGGTGGAACGCCATATCCGTGCTGCGGACTTTTTTGAAATCGTTTTGCTGGATAAACAGGTTCTGACTTTCGATGAGGTCGTTCAGGTTATCGTAATCCTGATGACCAAGCCTGTTGATGACGAGTTCGGCGGCGAAGTTTTCGAGTGTCACACGCATAGAAAACAGCGCACGGATGTCATCAGCCGTAAAAGCACGAACAAAACAGCCACGATTGGGGATGGATACGACGAGTGACTCGCGTTCAAGGATGATGAGAGCTTCACGCACCGGGGTTCGACTAACTCCCAACTGTTCGGTAAGTGTCACTTCAACGATGTGATCTTTCGGTTTTAATCGCCCTTCGATGATAGCAATTCGGATTTGCTCAGCAACTTGCTCTCGTAGGGTAACTGCACGTATTTGTGAAAAAACAGTCATTATTTGGAGTCTCTAAGAAGGGCTGCGAGCTACCTAATCAAGAAATTGAATAATGTATTCTGCTTCATTGTATACAATCTATAACCCATCTTGTCAATATTGTGAATTATTTCTCGAAGTCCTATGGTACGAGTTCTCTAAATATCGCCCATGTTTTATGCCTGACCGTCAGCACCGTCGAGAATTACGACAATCACAAACCTGATGTTTCAGGCGACTGTACTGCTTGTTTGCCGATTTCTTCACTCAGGATATCATGATATGCCGCTCTCGATACAGCCATGTAGAGCGGTTCAGCTAAAGACAACCCTGACTTTCTGCGATTACTTCCGCTTCTTCGGGCGCATCTTCAGTTTATCCAGTATCCCAACCATCGACGCAGTGAGACGCATGTCAGCAGTTACGCTGTCGGGATCGACCTGATCGAGCATCTGTATCCAGTGGCTCGCACCGGTCAGCTCGCCTTTCGCACGCCAATAGCTGATGAAAATCAGTGCCACGGCGCGGAACTCAGAAATGTGAAACCGCTGGCGCGTCAGCAGCGGATCAATCCATGTGTGCGCCTCGTCAAGCTGCCCACCACGGATGCACATTTCTGCCATTGCCACGCGGGCGAACAGGTAATCTGGATATTCGGCGGCAAGTCGGCGATTGACTGCGTCCGCCTCGTCGTGACGTTCGAGCAGATGCAAGGCATTTGCCGTGTGATTCAAGAAAGCGGGGGATTTCGGTGCGAGCGCCAGCCCCTTTTCTGCTTCGCTGAGCGTGCGCTCAAAATCGCCAGCGACATACGCTTGATGCGCCGCCTCCAAGTGTCCTTGTGCCGCCTTCGGCAGGGGCTTGCCGCCGTCGTCCGCCTCCGTGTAGATTTCGAAGTCCAGCAGCAGCAGTTCTTGTGGTTCTCCTTCAATGATCAAGGTGACCGGTTCGGAGCGCAGTAGCATTCCATAACGAGACGCAAGGTTCGCCGCCACGATGCGCTGCTCGTCCCCTCCACGCCGACTGCGCGCAAAATCGGCTAGACCGGGCAGCGGATAGTATTTTGCCAGTTGGAGCGCGGTCTTCAATCCATCAGGGTCGCCCCGTTCAAGCAGAAGGGATGCTGAGGCTTCAAATCCCGGCGTTTTCGCCAGCAAGCGTTCGATCTCCCCTTCCACCGCCTCATTACTGCGCTTCACACCACGCTCAATGGCGGCGATCATCGCCTCAATCCAACGGCGCGGAATCCAGTCATTAAACGAGAAATACCATGCGCCATGATTGCGAAATTCGCGCAGATTACGACGAGCGATCTTGCCATACATATGATTGTGGGGGACTTTCTTCCACTCTGCCTGTGCCTTGGTCTCAGCACCGAGAAAGGCATAGGCAGTCCCGGCGAAGTGGTGCAGCGCGGGTTCCATCACAAACTTTTCTGCCTTGAAGAACGGGACAGCACGCTCATACACCTCAATCACGCGCTGATGGTCGTGGGCATAGGCGCAGCTTTCCATGACCTTCACCCAGTGATCCGGGTTCGACGGCGATTCTTGCGCCAGCCCCTCGATAAGCGCTTGCGCTTCGTCCAGTCGACCGAGCTTCACTAGCAGTTGCGCCTTCGTGCTGCGTGCGAACAGATTATCGGGATGTTTCGCCAGCCCCTCGTCGGCGACTTGCAGCGCCTTGATCAGATCGCCATCCACCATATACGACAAACACACGTTGTTGAGCGGTGAGGGGAAGTCGGGCATACTGCGCGCCGCTTGCAAGGACAACCGCCGCCCTTCCGCCGTGTCGCCGTTGGTGATGAGGAAACGCCCTAGCTCGAATGCCGCCATGTCATCAATGTTGACATTTGCCGGGACTTCGCCTTTGTCGATCAAACCCTGCACGAACTGATCGATGGGCGCTTTCATCTCCGTGATCTGTTTGATCATGCTGCCTTGCGGAAAGCGCTTCAGATAGCTATCCAGCGACTGCCGCGCGAGAAAGACACACTCCATGTTCATAGCGGCGTATGCCAGATTAAAAACGTAGGCATCCTCCTGTGGCTCAAGCTGCGTCAGGGTGCGCGTCGCCTTCCACAGATAGAAACCGTTCTTCACTTCGACGGCGATCTCGGCAAGCACCTCCCAGCCGTCCGCCACCTTGGGGCGTTCACGGGTGAGTTCCAGCGCCGCCGCCAGCGCCTCATCGTAGCGATTTCGCCGGACGAGGTCGTCAATTGCCTCCAGCTTCTTAATATCTTTGGGTTTGAGCGATTGAGCCATCACAGCACCTCCAGCACACACATCATCACCAGCGCAATAATGATACTGAGATTGCTTAAATCTGCACAGATAGGGTCCGCCGTGAATGAGCTGACGGGCAGAAAGGAAACGTCGACAACCGGCAAGGTGGCGCTCAGAACTCGGCAAGATTTAGTCTCCCTTGATGGTCAAGTCTGAATTGTCAACGGTTTACATGGGTAGTACCTACCTAATCGTCAACGTTTCCTGTTTCGTGCGCTCTAAAATGCGCCGGAATCGTTTTTCGGGCGCTGTGTGCTTGACGCCTCTCCTCCAAGTGTGTTATCTTGCAAGTGTATAGTTTTTGAATAAACATTATTACTCCATAAGGATTTAGCATGAACGAAATGCGAGTTGCACTCGGTCAGTTTAATGAAATGACGCACGAGCGTCTTACATTCGCCAAGCAAATTGGCGTCGTTGGCGTGCAGATGAATACGCCTCAGTTCCCCGACGAAACCGGTTATTGGCGGGTCGAAGACCTAGTGCGGGCGCGCGAGAAAGCCGAAAGCTATGGACTGAAACTCGAAGCGCTCGAAAATGTCCCTCTGAAATGGATTGACAAAATTCATCTGGGTTTACCCGGACGTGACGAACTTATCGAAAATTACCAGCGCACGATTCGCAATATGGGCGAAGCGGGAATCCCGGTGCTTGGTTATGGCTGGATGCCCAATTGGGTTTGGCGGACACCGATGGAACTGGGGCGCGGCGGGGTGCGAGTCACTGCCTTTGACATGGCGAAGATCGACAGTGCGCCGCTTGTGGCTGGATTACGCACCGTTGAGGCGTTGGAGGGGCGTACCATCTCGCACGATGAAATGTGGGCGAATTACACCTACTTTATGCAAGCGGTGATCCCCGTCGCAGAAGAAGCAGGTGTGACACTGGCACTCCATCCCGACGATCCCCCCGTGCCGGAATTGGGCGGGATCGCACGCTTGTTCCACGATCCTGCGGGCTTTCGGCGTGCAGTCGAGGAGATCGCGCCGAGTCCGAATCACGGTCTCGATTTTTGCATGGGCTGTTTCAGTGAGATGGGTTTGGACGTCATCGAGCAGATCGAGTACTTCGCGTCACGCGGGAAGATCACGTATGTGCATTTCCGTGATGTGCAAGGCTGCGTTCCTAACTTCAAAGAGTCGTTCTTGGGCGAGGGTAACGTCGATGTGGTGGAAGCCATGTGCGCCCTAAAGCGTAGCGGCTTCACGGGCTTCATCATCGATGACCATGTGCCGAAGATGACCGATGACTCCGACTGGAATCATCGCGGACACGCCCACCAAACGGGGTACATCCTTGCTTTAGTCGAGGCGGTGCAGAAGTTATGTTGAGTAATGGGTGATGAATGATGAGCAATAACTAACGGGCGAATGGACAGGGGTACGCATTGAATCTGAACGAACTCGTCTAATTTCTTTCATTATAGGTCGCTCATCACGCATTACTAAATTTTTGTAAATTGCTTTTAGAAAGGAAAAACACGATGTTGCGTAAGGGATTCCTGATTGTTGTGGTCTTGTTGCTAGGCACGCTAACATTCATGCCCGCCGTTGCACAGGATGCAGTTTTCACCTATTGGGGCGGGCTGATCTTCTCAGAGACCGCCAATCAACTGCTGGTAGATCGCATCAACGCATGGGGCGCGGAACGCGGCGTCCCCGTTGAAGTCGTCATGATCAACCAGAACGAGACAGTGCAGCGTGTTTCAGCGGCGGTTGAAGCTGGGACGATGCCTGATGCGTTTGACGCTGGCTTGGACTTCATGCTGCTGTTGGCACTTAACGGGCAAATCGAGCCTGTGACCGACATCTACGAAGCGGTGGGAGAGGCGCACGGCGGTTGGACGGAGTCACTGGATGTGGCGCTGCGCTCCACGCCGGGTCTGGAGGGCGAATTGTACGGTGTGCCATTCGCCGTTAACGGCAATGTCCTGTTTCGCCGCAATGATGTGTTAGAGCCTGCTGGTTTTCCCGATGCGCCGGAGACATGGGAAGAATTGTCCGTGATGGCGGCAGCGCAGACTCCGCCGGATAATTACGGCATGTCGTTCGCACTCTCGAATGTAGGCGATGGCAACTTACAAACAACGATCCTGCAATCGTGGGGCGGACGAATCGCAGATGATGAGGGTAGGACTTGCACAATCGACAGCCCCGAAACACGCGCATATCTCGAATGGGTAACGGGCGCGTATGCCGATGGTTTGTTCCCGCCCGGCGCGACGACGTGGGATGGTGCGGGCGATAACACCGCTTATCAATCCGGGCAGGCGTTGTTCATCGCCAATCCGGGCAGCGTCTATTTGTATATGCGTGACAACGACCCCGAATTAGGCGATGGGACGCGCTATTCGGCACTTCCAGCGGGTCCTGCGATGCGCTTGTCACCATTTAACGCACAGCTTAGGCTCGTGTCTTCCAGCAGCGACCAAAAAGACCTTGCTGCGGACTTGTTCGAGTATCTAGCAGACCCGACATTCATGGAAGAATATTACAACAACGCCATCTACGGACCCGTGTTGGCGGATCAACTTGAGTTCGCCATTTTCGACAGCAGCCCCGTTCATGCGGGCTTGATCGATCTCGCGCTGAACGGCACGCCGCAAGGCTTTCCCGACCTGAACAACGCGGCGTTCGCAGAATATCAGACTAACTTCCTTACCCCGAAGATGGTACAACGGATAGTAGTCGACGATTTGAGCATTGATGACGCGGTTGCCGAGACGCAAGCCGCCTGTCAAGCGATCTACGACAAGTACGAATAGAAAATAAGGACGAGTGATGAGTGATGTTTGACGAGGAAAAGCATTTTTGAGCTTCCTTATCAACTGTATCACTCATCACTTTTTAGAGATGGGCTGAATAACCTCATAAAAAATTATTGGGTAACAAATATCCTAGAAGTTGGTTTTTCTCGTTACTCACCCGTGTGTATTCGTTATTTTTAAGGGCTTTTTATGGCACAAGACGCGCTCTCGCTTCCCTCTCCCCGCCGTAGTATGACGTTTAGCCAGTCGGGCAAGCTGATGGGTTACTTGCTCGTCGCTCCGCTGTTGATCTGCATTCTGGTGCTGGTCGTATATCCTTTCGTGTTCGCGGTCTGGATCAGCTTCACTGATCGCATGATTGGCACTGAAGGCGCGTTCGTCGGGCTGGAAAACTATATTAATCTGGTCAAGCAGCCTAGTTTTGCCGCGGCGGTCAGCAATACGGTTGTGATGGTCACCGCGATCCAACTGCTCAAACTGGTGTTCGGGTTAGGGATCGCCGTCCTGCTTAATCAGCCGATTCGCGGACGCCAACTATGGCGCAGCTTGATTCTACTGCCGTGGGCGATGCCCGCGTTCGTAGCGTTCATCACATGGAAACTGCTGTACGCGCCGCAAGCGGGAGCGTTTAACTACATTCTGATTGGAGTGGGTTTAGTCGATTCGCATGTCGATTTCCTCAGCAGCGAATTGGCGCTTCCGAGCGTGGTAATCGCCAGCTTTTGGCGCGGGTTTCCGTTCTGGGTGATCTCCTTCCTAGCGGCGATGCAGGCGATCCCGCGCGAACAGTACGAATCCGCGGCGCTTGACGGTGCGTCCGGTTGGGGACGCTTCTGGCATGTGACGCTGCCTGGCATTCGGCATGTGATCCTCGTCGTGGTGTTGACCTCGACGATTTGGACGACGAACAGTTTCGAGGCGGTCTGGTTGCTGACTGGCGGTGGGCCGTCAAACGCGACGATGACCTTCCCGCTGCTATCGTACTACGGGCTGCAAAGTCTACGCATCGGTGAGGCGGCATCGGCGTCGGTAATGCTGCTGCCCATATTCGCAGTACTGGCGGTGATCATCGCCGTGCGCCTGCAGAAGGATGATTGACGCTATGCTCGACAGACCGAATCTGCTGCAAAAAATGATTTATTACGCACTTCTCGTGCTTTTAGCGCTGATGATCCTTTTCCCACTGTACTTTATGATCACGGTGTCGCTCAAAACGCCACGCGATATTTATCGCACACCGTCGCTGCTGCCGGTGAATCTGACACTCGATAATTACATCGAATTGTTCACTGAACGCAATTTCTTGCGTGCAATCGCCAACAGCGTTTTGGTGGCAGGGCTATCGACGTTTGTATCGGTGTTGTTCGCCAGCATGGCGGCATACAGTCTCGTCCGCTTGAAGTATCTTTATCGAAACTGGATTGGGCGCTTCATCCTCTTCGCCTATTTGACGCCGAGTGCGCTACTGTTCATCCCGTTGTCGGTGATTATTGCACGTTTACAACTGGGGAACACGCTGCATGGCTTGGTGTTCGTCTATCTGACGTTCGCCGCGCCGCTCAGTACATGGTTGTTGATGGGTTATTTTCGCGGCATCCCCATCGACCTCGAAGAACAGGCGATGGTCGATGGGGCGACGCGGATGCAAGCGTTCACTCGAATTTTGCTCCCCTTGAGCAGTCCGGGGCTAGTTGCATGTGCAGTTTTCACATTCACAGCGGCATGGAACGAACTTTTATTCGGGCTCATCTTCATCACGTCTCCAAATTTACAGACCGTTCCGGTCGCATTGAGCTACTTGATCACGGGAGATGTGTTCCGATGGGGATTGATCATGGCAGGTGCGGTGGCGGCAGCGCTACCAGTAATGATCTTGTACTTCTTGGCGCAACGGTTTGTGGTGCAGGGCATGGCATCGGGCGCGGTCAAGGGATAGCCAAGGATCAGCCGAATGTTGGCAGCGGTTATGGACATGCGGATGCAAGCGCCTTGCGGTTCTTTGCGCCAGCCGTCAACGGGAGAAGCAGTGCGATGATGCGATCAAAGATCGGTTTGTTGAGTGACATGATTCAAACGTCTATTCTTAAACCCTAACTCACCCGCAATTGCGGCGAACTGTTCAAGCCCCTGTCAGGGCTACTTTGCGTATCTGAGGGAGAAACTGGGTTTCACGCAGCTTGCCGATAGTCGTGATGCAGCCCACCAAGCACCGGAATTGCGACGATTTGGCTTTTGGAGGTGGATTCAGGATCCTATGTTGGATTCTTTGTACATCCGTTCGAGGATTTGTGGTTGAAGCTGTCTGACTACGCGGCAACCTGCGAATAATGGTGATGCAGACCTCCGAGAATGGGCTGCGCAGTGATTAACCCAAACGTCAGTTAGGGATAAGAAACCGTCTCCAACTGGCGCAGGTCGAGCCGAATGGACGGCTTCTTGGGCTGGTGGCAATAAGCAACAAAGGGCAATCGCTCTATCTGCCCATACTTCTGCAACCCGTAGAGGATGGTTTTGGCACCTGCCTTGCGATGAAACTGCTCGGATAATTCGCGGCGCAGTTCCCCGACCATTTTCTTCGCTTCCTCAGGGATGCGCGGTGGGGGATGATGCGGGACACGCGAACGACTGCGAAACGTTTCGAGGGGTCAGTGCAGTAGCGGACCTGATGCGGGCAGCCCAACGGCGCACCCATTGCAAATCATGCTTCAGTTCCCGCGTATACCGACGCAGACTCCAGTCAGGCTGCCGTTTCATCAGTTCGTACAGCTTGACGCGTTCTAACACCCATGCGTTTTCGCTATCCATTTGGCTATCCTTTCGTTTCATTCTAGTTAAAGAAAGGATAGCGATATTTGTTATGAGTCAGGTCGATGTTTTCGGTTGAAAACGCGGTTCATCCGCTCGGTTAGGTCAACACTTTTGCGTTTAACAAGCTGCCCGTAATGTAGGTTGTCGCTGGGTCGCCACTTCTTGAACACAAATTGCCTGCGAAACGAATTTCTGTAGTTTGGTCGTTCCGCCATACAGTATGTTATTTTTTCGCAACTCAACACGCATAATTTACGTAGTAAAAGTAGAAATTCAGATTACGCGGAGATAAGGCAATAGGGAGTTGCAAGCCGACGGTCAACCTATAATCCAACTACGTCCCATCGTTCTTCACTTTGTTGAAGCCGAGGAAAAAAAGGAGTAACGCCTCATGTCCCGCAAGATGTTTCTCTCTCTCTTTTTGATGCTTGGTCTGTTTCTGGCAGCCTGTTCTTCTACTCCCACAACTCCAATTCCACCAACCCAAGTGACTCCAGTCACCGGGGGCGATCATTCGATCTATTTTGTGATTGGCTCGGAAAACGAATCCGTCATGCAAAACATCGTGCAACCTTGGTTTTCCCAGCAAGGCTGGACTGCCAATTACGTGAAAATGGGTAGCGTCGATCAAAAGATCATGCTGCAAAGCGGGGAGATGGTCGATACCAATGGCGTCGCTTTCAATGTCATGTGGCCCGCTAACAAGGCTTGGGCGCTGATCGGGGATACGCATCATCTACTGGTCGATAATCCGAATGCAGTGTTTTACACCCCTATCGTGGTTGCCGGACGCCCCTCCATGTTTCAAGAACTCGGTTGGACGGAGAACACGATCTCAGTCAGTGAATTGCTCACGGCAGTTCAAGCAGGTCGGCAATTGTGGACGAGTAATCCCACCCAGAGCAACAGCGGAGCCGTTTTTATGATTGGCTTAGCAAATGGCTTTGCAGGCAATGATTCCACGACTCCGCTTTCCGAGGAACAAGTCAATAATCAAGACGTACTCGATCAACTGCAAGCGTTTTATACCCAGATCAATCACAGCGCCAGCAGTACCGGTTTTGTCACCAATAACTGCCTCGTTGCTCCCAACTGCGATTTGCTCGTGACCTACGAGACACTGGTTATCCAGTATAATCAAACTCATGCGAACGATCCTTTGTCGGTGAAGTATGTTTCGGACGCCTTCCTGTACTCGGACGCTACACCCCAGTTCATTCGTAACGGCTTTGCAGATGACGCAGTTAAACAGGACGTATTCAATCAATTTCTCGCTTATATGCAAACACCCGAAGCGGAACAGCAATTGATAGCACTCGGTGAACGCCCTGCAAGGAATGGTCTACGTTTGGATGAAAATGATGCGGCTGTCCGTGCCATTTTCAACCCCGCTTGGGGCATCCAACCTACGCTTACGCTGCAACCTATCACCCTCCCTGAAGGTTCAGTTATCGAGCGCCTCTTCTATAACTACCAAGTCGTCGCCCGCCCCGCCTACGATCTGGTCATGTGTCTGGATCGGTCAGGGAGTATGGATGGTGACAAATGGCAGCAATTGATTACCGGGTTAGGCTATATTTCGGATCAAGATCAAGCTGCTGCGTATCAATTGTTGGCTCACCCGAATGATCTAACGACCCTCGTCACATTCAGCGGGGATATTGGCTATACCTCTCCAGCAATTAACGGCGCTGACTATACCGCTTTTCAGACTGCATATGACACCATTGTGTCTCAAGGAATAGGGGGAGGCACCAATATTTTCGGCTGCCTAAGCTATGCGCTTGATCTATTTGCCCAACATCCCCAAGTTGAAGGTCAGCAGCATCTGCTCGTCCTGATGACCGATGGAATGCATACCGAAACCACGACGATTGATGATTACTTGAATCGTGCGGGCAACATGGCAGACTTGAAGGTGATCGTTGTTGGTATTGGCAGTGATGTGGACTTGGCGCAATTACATCGCATCGTTGATCCGAGACAAGGTCTGCTGATCATTACCAGCCGGGATATTCGGGCTTCTCAGTGGAACGAAGTCAACGCAAGCAGTATTCTTGAAGCCATGAGACAAACAGTGGGTTCAAGATAAAGGATCAAACAGATGCAAAAAAGACCGTTCTTCGTTTTGCCCGAATGGGTAGACCTGATCGTTGCGCTGGCGGGGGGGGGCTTAATGTGGCTTTGGATTGACTCCCTCGTCCGCCCCACAGATTTACTCGTGATTGTCGCCGCACTCGCCATAAAACTGGTTGTCGTCGCCGTGACCTATGTGCTGATCTTAGTGATCGTGCGCGTCTTGATGGAACCTACCCGGCTCTACCGTCAGGGGTTAGCGAAATACAATCAGAATATTCGCCCCCCACTGCGCGACTTACAGCAAGGAATTGAAGCACTCCGCCGAAAAAGCCCGGAAGATGCTGAGAGTCTCCAAAAAGCCATCACAATCACAGACGGTCAAATTGTTCGTGAGTTATTCGAACAAGGGGGCATTGCGTTTTATCAAGGGATGTCGCAGCTTCAACCTAAAGTCGATCAGTTGGCTCAACTGATCAATGGTCATATGCTGCTGCTCGAAAACCCTAGCCTTGTGCGATCTGAATATGAGCAGAAGTTAGCCGTCAACCGAGCCGGACTTCGGGGGTATCTTGATTACGCGCTTGACTTATCACAGCGTGTGCATAGCAAAGAAATTTTCAATATGACGACTGGCGCCCGTATGCTCCAAGCGCTTCAACACGTAATCCCTCAAACGGAGACAAAATATGAACCGAAGACTGATCGTCCCACTGATTTTGCTGCTGATCGTGATCGTCGCGGTGACGCTGATTCCAGCGGTGACTTCAAGCATTCAGTCGAGTCTGCCGCAAGTCACGCCGACAGCGACTCCAGTACCCTTCGTCACGATTAACTGCATCATTGGCAGTGAAAAGCAGCCTTTCTTTAACGATCCGGAAGTCATTCGGGCGTTGCGAGAGGATTATCAAATTGCCGTAACCTTTACGACAGCGGGGTCAATCAATATGGTGACCACCCTCCCGACCGAGGAGTTGAGAAGTCAACAAGTCGATTGCCTTTCACCGTCCAATAACTCAGCGAGTACCCTGTTCGAACGATATCACAGCCGAACCGATTTTCCGGGTTATCAAACAGCGGACGTGTTTTACTCGCCCCTAGTTGTGCTAGCCGTTGCAGAAGCCCGTGATGCCCAGATGCGCGCCGGGGTTGTTCAAGAGCGCAACGGCTACTACTACATCATCGATGTGGGGAGATTGGGCGACCAAATCATCAACCGAACCCTCTGGACTGACCTTGATCCGTCTGCGACCTTACGTGGACCCATCAAAGTAGGCAGCACTGACCCGGCAGCAAGCAATTCGGGAAACTTGCTCTACTTTCTGCTTGGGAATGCCTTCGCAGGAGACGCGTCCCAAGCACTGCAAATGAGCGACTTACCGACAGTCCTCCCACTGTTGAGTAATGTAAAAGATAGTCAGGGGCTGCAAGCCAATCGCTCGGAAGATTTCTTCAATCGATGGATCAGCGGTGTAGCAGAGTATCAGTATCCGCTCGGTTGGGTCTACGAGTCTCAAATTCTTGAATACTCGAACCTTAGTGGAGTCGATTTTCAGTCACGGCTCAATTCTGAATTTTCTATCCTCTACCCAGAGCCGGGAGTCTACAGCGTACATCAGTTTATCGCGCTCTCCCCGAACGGTCAGCGCCTCATTGCAGCCCTGCAAACGCCTGCGCTCCAACAACTCGCATGGGATCACGGATTCCGCAGTTTGACGGCGGGCGTCGTCAATGATCAGCAAGTTTTTCCTAATTTGCGCGTTCCGACTCGTCTGACGGCTGTCACCAGCTTGCCAGATGCGCCTGTGATCGAACGTATTGTCGCCTGTTTGAAAGATGATACGCAATGTTAGTAGGTGAAGCATTGTTAGCCAAACGGCGCATTCACCTTTCAGCTATTTTCCGTCTACAGCTAGTCGAATCGAACCTAGGAGAAAGAAAATGACGTCAGGTTTCCAACTTCCGGCACTGCCTAGTTCACTGCAAAACATCACTCCAGCCGCCCCCACGATGGCACTTGCAACCGCTAATCCCACTGAAGTGCTGACCAAACCGGTTACGTTACAGCTTAACTTGGAAGGTCCTCGTTATGACGCGCAATCCCATGTTGCCCCTGGGCGGCTGGAGCAAATTCGAGCGTGGTCAGCATCAGCCGTGCGCGACCCCGGCTTTAACCCGGCATTTATGGCGAATTACGCACGCGCAATCAACCTCGACACCGCGATCCTCGAAACGGTGTTAGAAAATACACGGGCGCTCAATGCTGGTGAAATAGGTAAACTCACTGTTGAAGCGACCCGCTATATGGATCAGGTCAAGAACCGAATTCCGACTAATGTGGTCGATCAGCGTTTTATCGAACGTGTCCAGCAGCAGCAAGTCCGGTTTCAGGAAATTATCGACAAGGTTGTTCGGATTGCGCGTATGATCGAGGATGCATTACGCCAATATCAAAGCCTCGCCATCCCAATTGCCCAAGTAGAGGCAAAGCTTCAAGAGAAATACGATCTGATGTTTCAGGCGATTGTTCTCAATAATCAACTGGCAGAAAATGAAGATGATCAAACCGATGAGCTTGTCTCTCACACTGCAACTTTAGAGAGTCTGCTTGAGGCTATCGACGCTTACGTCGTCGAACTTCGCGGCAAACTCGCAGATGCACCAATAGAGTCGAGCGACATCAATGCCACCATCACTCGGCTGAACGGTATAAAACCCTTAGTTACCAAAGCCCTCATGATGTTGAAACCGATGATCGCAACCGGAAACAATGCCGTTCAACGGTATTTGAACTTAGCTAACATGGCGGGTGGTCACGCTTTGGTTTTGGGCTTGTTCCTCACTGCCGGGTTGTACCGCTGGAAAAGCGATATTGTCACTCAGTTGCAGGAGATGCAGCTTATGGCAGTAGGTCTCGCAGAAGTGAAACTTGAACAAACCTTGAACGAGCAGGCGCAGCAATCGGCGGGAATGTATAAGCAAGCCGTTCAGCAATATGTTGATATGCTCACGCGCTGGACGACCACCGTCGAGACGATGGAAAAAATCACCCAGGCTTCGCGTGATGCTCAGCAGCTCTTGGCGAATGGCTATGGGCGTCTCAATACGGAGTACCAAAAGACCTCAAGTGCCGTAGAAGACGCTATGACCCAAATTGCACATGATCAAGATGAGTACAATGTTGCCATTGAACGTCTGAGCTTACAGAGTTAGAAGCGCAAGTTGTGAAAAGCACGTTGGCGCAGCAAACGGGAACCGTTGATAAAACAAAACGTGCTTTCGCGTACAGCTCACTGTGGAAATATCGCGGGTGCAGCAAGCGGGAACCGTTGATAATTCACGGTGGGCTTTCGCACTCGTGGGGGGGGGTACTCAGAGCATGTGAGGGGGTGAGTTCTTTGGATTGTCCAAGGGATGGGTTGATTGATGTTTTGAGAAGCACCCTAGCTATACCAATCAGGCGGCGCGGGTGGTTGAACAGGACGGTAAGTGCCTGTTGATTTTGCCGAACGGTGCTTCGGGTAAGCTGGTAGCGCGTATTCCTAACGGGTTGATGATCACCGGAAGATTGATGGAAGTCCACCTGTCCTACGGAAAGATCAGTGCCGTCTGTGAAGTACCCGATGAACCAGCGTCAGCCAAAACGACTATTGGCGTCGATCTGGGCGTGAACACGCTGATCGCGGCGACGGACGGTGAAACTGCTGTGTTGATCAGTAGACGCGAGGCAAAGGCGACGGTTTAGTGGCGCAACAATAAACTCGCCAGTTTGGTGAGCAAGCAGTCCAAACACCAGCGCGGATCGCGCCGACACAAGCGCTTGCAACGCCGGAAATACAAGCTGCTCGACAAGTCCCGCGCTCGTATCAAGGACATCACGCACAAAGCCACACGCAATCTCAAAAACGCTTTTCCGCAGGCACAGGTCTACGTCGGCAAACCGTTCAACGAGGCGTCGCAGAAGATCGGACGCCTCTGGGCGCAGCAAGTCTCTAGCGCCAGCAATGCCAAGATCATTCAGCAGTTGGACTACAAGACCGCTGGCGCTATCCAAGTCAGCGAACATTATTCTTCGCAAACGTGTCCCGTTTGCGGAGGTCGGCACAAGTGCCGACGTACCTATACCTGCAAAGTTTGTGGGTAGGCGTGGAGAGTATCACAATGGTTTTGGTCGCACAAATACCGAATCACGGTAAATTTGCTCTAAATCCAATTTTCGGAGATTTTAAAGATAATTTAACATAAGAGTAGTTATGTTTAAAATTTCACTGGCATAGTTATATACTCTACGCCTATATTAGAGGGGCTAACCAATGTGTGCAAATTGCCTATCGCACCCTACAGGTCGTTTATTGCATACAATGCTGCTGATTATGGTTTGAGGCGGCATGCTTTTTATCAATTTCGCGGCGAGTGCGCAATCATCTCAAAACGTTGAAATCGCGGTTGCCCTCTCTTTAAGTGGGGATGGCATTTCATTCGGGCAGCCAACTCTTGAGGGCATTCAACTCGCAATCGAGGAAGCCAACGCAAGAGGTGAAGGTCCGCACATCAATCTCACCGTCTATGACGATCAAAGCAGCGATGATGAAGCGGCGGCAATCGCTGAACAAATTGCTGCCAGCCCCGCAGTACTCATGCTTGGTCCATCCTTCAGCACCGCCTCGCTGGTGGCTGTCCCAGCTTATGCGGATGCAGGGCATGGTCTCTCTCCCTGCAACGGCTACATCGGACTTGATCACACAGAATCCCACCACCTTCCGAGTGATCTTTAAAAACAGCGATCAGGGCGAAACACTGGCTACTTATCTCGTGCGTGTGCTGGGTCGGCAGCAGGCGGCGGTGTTCGTTGTGGATAGTGCCTACGGACGCACCTTACGAGAAGGGTTCGAGCGCACCGCCGAGCAGCTCGAAATTGATGCCCAGTATTATGTGTTTGAGACAGAAGAAGATGGCGAGGGGATGGCACGTCAAGTCGCTGCCGAGATTTCTGGCTCACCCGTCATATTTCTGACGCTGGACCCGGAAGGAGCGCGGTTGCTTACCACGCTGCGACGGCTGGGCGTGACCGGGCCATTTCTCGGTGGCGATGCTTTTGGGGATGAGAGTTTTAACCGGCGTTTGGTCGATCTACCCGAGGAGCAGACGCAGCCCGGCTACTTCACCGACAATCTCTATGGACTCACGCCTGTCATCCTCGATTCAGCCAACGCCGACACGTTGGCATTCGCAGATCGCTTTAGGGCGCATTTCGATCATAATCCTGTCTGGATGGCGGTTGCGGGCTACGATGCGGCGAACCTGGCGGTTGCTGCGATCAACGCCACGATGGGCAACAGTGAGGCTCAGGTAGACCTGAACGCACAGCGGGCGGGTGTGTTGAATTACATGTCTACGCTCAATAGTCCCTCACGGGCGCAGCCGGGCTTATTGGGGACCTTTTGGTTTGACGAAGAACACGCCCGTCCCCAGGCAATTCGTATCGGACGTTTCAACGGCGGTCGCTTCGAGTCCGCCCCGCTGCAAATTATCCCAGTAACGAACCCCAGTGCCAGCGAAGTGGAGTCGGGTGAGGTCTTCGAAATCGGCAGCAATCGCTACGCACGCTTGCAGCGCGTCGTTTATACCGGCGTCTTTGTCAACGAAATCCCCCGCGTCGACCCATCGCGTTCCAGTTTCAATGCGGATTTCTACCTTTGGCTGCGTTTTACACAGGACGCCGGACCAAATGCATTTGACCCAACCGATCTTATTTTCCCGAATATGATTAGCGGCAACTTTGACCGGGAGAATCCCTCCGAACAGCGCCAAATGCCCGATGGTACCGCGTATTGGCTGTGGCGTGTGCAGGGGGAGTTTCGCAATGATTTCGACCTGCGGAGCTTTCCGTTTGATCAACAAGCCTTATTATTAACCTTCTCCAACGCCCGCGCCCCCATGGATCACATGGTTTACGTGGTGGACAATCGCACCGCGAATGCCGCAACACGCGTTGCTGCGGATGTGGAATCCAATGCGCCTCTGGCGATTGCCTCGCCCTTAGCCTTCCGCAATCTGACGCAGTGGGATGCCCTTGATGCCAATGAGAGGCGGGAAAACCTTGTGACCGATTCCCCGCTCGGCGATCCAACCCGGGTGGGTGTCGAAAGCCAGCGTGAGCTGTCCGGTTTCCTCATCACGATTGAGTTGCAGCGGCGCACCGTCGCTACACTTGCCAAGAATCTCCTGCCCCTGCTGCTTTTGACCCTGATTATGTATGCCTCCCTCTACTTTCCGGCGGCACTGGTGAAAGAAAAAGTGACGGTGGCGATCACGGGTGCATTGTCGGGTGCCGTCCTGCTAACAGCCATTAATAGTCAATTGGGTAGTGTTGGCTATACGATTGCGGTGGAATACATCTTCTATGTGTTTTTTGCTCTAAGCCTTCTTTGTATCCTTTCGGTACTGACTATTGAACGCCTGCGCGCTGTCCATCGAGATGGGGGGGCATCTTGATTGAGCGTTGGACGCGCATCGTATTCATGCTCGTTGCCGTTGGCACGGTGGTTGCTATGATATCCATTTTCGCATAACAACGGGTTTGGTAGGCGTGGCGGACAACTTGATGAATCTGCGTCTGTTTCCTTCCCCCCACACCTACCCGCAGTTTCAGCCGTTTCTCGATGCGCCGGACGGCTTCAACGATGATCGCTGGTGGGAGGGGTACCGAACGACTACAAGAAACAGGCAATGTCCAGTGCCGTCGCGCAGTATGACAAACGCGATTGCCCTAGACTGACCCCCATACCTTTTTGGTCAACGGTATCGGGTTTGTTAATGGCTTGCGTCGCCCCACAAAGTTAGACTAGAATAGAGGGCAGATCGCGGAAATTTCATCTTTAATAAATGAGGTTGTTTCATGACACGCAGTACATATCCTGCAAATATCATTGCGAAACGTTACACCTCGATGAGCAAATTGGGCGCTGGCGGAATGGGCAGCGTGTTTCGCGTGGTTGACCGTTTGACGGGCAACCATGTAGCGCTAAAGCAGGTGGCAGTCAAAACATCTGCGCTGCATATGCAGGATGACCTGTCGATGCATGTTGCGCTCAGTCATGAGTTTCAAACACTGGCGGCGCTTCGCCATCCGAATGTCATTGGCGTTTTAGATTACGGGTTTGAAAATTTGGCGGACGGCTTACAGCCCTTTTTCACCATGGCGCTGGTTGAGGGCGGGCGAACACTGCGCGAAGCCAGCCTTAACCGCCCATTTGACGAAAAGATCAAGCTGCTGGTGCAGGTGCTGCAAGCCCTTGTCTATGTTCACCGACAAAATATCATTCATCGTGACCTAAAACCGGAGAATGTGCTGGTCACCCCCGACGACGTAGTGAAGATGCTGGATTTTGGTTTAGCAACCTCATTCGGGGAGACCAACAGCGGGGAACTCGTTGGCACGGTCTACTATATGGCGCCTGAACTGTTTTTAGGACACGCCCCCAGCAAAGCCAGCGATTTATATGCTGTCGGGGTCATGACGTATGAAATGCTGGTGGGGCAGCATCCCTATGACGCCGACAACAACTTCAAACTCATTCAGAATATGCAGACAAGCGAACCGAACTTTGATCTTGTCGATGAGGTGTTCAAAAGTCACTACGCCGACGAAAAAACCTCGACAGCTTCAACATCATCAGAAGAAGTGACGACGGATGTAGTGGGCGGGAAGTCCACGATTTTGCTCACGCAGGTCGAACAAAGTCAAGCGAACGAACTGATACGAAGCAACCCCATCTCCTACACGAACTCGCTTAGTTACGTGCTTCGGCGGCTGCTTTCCAAAGACCCTGCCTATCGCTATAACGATGCACAGGAAACCCTGCATGACCTCAGTCAGATTATCGGTATTGATTTGAATACCTCGATGCTCGGTCTGCAAGATAGTTTCTTGCACGCTGCCCGTTTTGTCGAGCGGGATGTAGAACTCAATCGGCTGTCGAATGCGCTGGCGCAAGCACGGATGGGACAAACCAGTTTATGGTTCATTGGCGGTGAAAGCGGCGTTGGTAAATCGCGCTTGCTCGATGAATTCCGTACCGCTGCCATGATCCAAGGCGCCTTGGTACTGCGCGGTCAAGCTGAGGTGGATGGTGCTAATCCGTATCAAATCTGGCGCGAACCACTGCGCCGTCTGCTGCTGACCATTGATCCTTCCGCGCTCGCCACCGTCGATCTCAGTGTGTTAAAACAGCTTGTGCCCGACCTCGATTCACTGCTCAACTTGACCGTCCCCGACGCTCCTTTGCTCACGGGGGTCGATGGCGAACAACGTTTGAACACGGCAGTCCTCAACCTGTTCAAGTCGTATTTTCAGTTCAATGACCCACCCCTGTTGATCATCTTGGAAGATGTGCATTGGGCGACAAAAGCGCTTGACCTCGTAACGTTACTCATGTCCAGCAGCAGCACCCATCCTATGATGCTCGTCGGGAGTTTCCGCGACGATGAAGCGCCCGAACTTCTCAGCCAGTTTCCCCAATCTCAGCTACTTGTGCTGTCCCGTCTCAGCGAAGATGCAATCCGTATGTTGAGCGAGTCCATGCTGGGTGAAAGTGGTAAGAGCCGGCACATTGTCAATTTGCTCCAGCAGGAGTCGGAAGGCAATGTCTTCTTCCTGACCGAAATCATCCATGCGCTGGCGGAAGAAGCGGGCGATCTGGCACAGGTGGGGAAAACCACGCTGCCCGCACGACTGTTCACAGGGGGTATGAAGCAGATTGTCCAGCGGCGTCTGGATCGCGTGCCGCAAGTGTTTCGTCCGCTGCTGCATCTCGCCGCTGCCGCCGGACGCCAGCTTGATCTGCGGTTGCTTGCTCAGGTCGCTGGCGAGGTGGATTTTGAAATGTGGATTACCACGTGTGCCAACGCGACGGTCATTGCGCTGCGCGATGAACGCTGGCAGTTTGCCCACGACAAACTGCGCGAGCATATTCTGAACAGTTTTACGGACGAGGAAGTCGCCGCCTTACATGAGCAGTTAGGTACGGCGTTTGAAGTGGTTTACGCAAATGAACTGGAACAACACGCGGCGGCATTGGCATACCACTGGTCATTCACACAGAATCAGGCGAAGAAAGTGCGCTTTTCCATGTTGGCAGGGGAAGCCGCGATGAAGATCAGCGCGTTTGCCGATGCCCAATCCCATTTTGGGCAAGCCCTCGACTCGTTGAGCGGCACGTCTGCCACACGAGGAGAACGCTCCACTGTGCTAACGCGCTTAGGCGATGTTGCAGTCACACTGGGTAGATACGATACGGGGTCAGCATATCTCGATGAAGCCGTTGCGCTGGCGCGTGAGATCAACGACAGTAAACCGCTGGCAAAGGCGCTGCAAACCTCAGCATGGATTCATCTGCGTCAAGGGGCGATGGAACAAGCACAAGCCACCCTTGAGGAAGCCTTATCGATTGCCAGCATAGGCGGACATCACGAAGAAACGATGCTGGCATCCTATTTGACCTCTGTGCTGCACGTGATCAAGGGGCAGTATGCAGACGCGCAGCGCAGCGCCAACGCCGCGTTACCGTTGGCGATTGCTATGGCGGATCGGGCGCATGAAGCCGATATTCGCAATGTGTTGGGTGCAATCGAAGAGGGGTTAGGCAATCCGCTGGCTGCATATACGCAGCTCAATACCGCCTACACGATTGCTAAAGAAATCGGTTATCGCTATCTCATGGCGAACGCGCTGGGGAATATGGCGCGAACGGCGTATTTTCAAGGCAAACATGAGCAGTCGCTGCGCCAAGCCGAAGAGGTTTTGCAGTTGTTCCGCGAGATGGGCAGCATTTACCCTGAAGCGATCATGCTGTACTTCATCGGCTTCAACAAGATCGCGTTGGATCAAGCGTCTGCCGCGTGGAAAGACCTCGTCGCTTCCCTCAAGATCAGCCGCCAGATTGGTGCGACTCCGATGATATTGATCACACTGACGGGCGTAGTACGTTTATATTTGAAGATTGGACAGCCCGAACAGGCGGCGGAACTGCTCAGTTTTGTCATCCATCACCCCGATAGCAAACAGGATGTCGATGTGATGCGCGACGCTGAACCGCTTCGAGAAGCAATGGAGCGTCAGACCGAAGCATGGGAACGGGGTAAAACCCTGCTTCTGGAGTCCGTCGTCGCAGACCTCATCGCCCGTCATGAATAAGCCGCGTTTTCGACCTGATTTGCATGTTGAAGTGGTTGAGCCGGACAACGTATTTTTATTGTCGGAAACCGCCTATCACACCTTGAGCGGGCGGCTCTATGCCATACTTGCGCCGCTCATTGATGGGCGGCACAGCGTTGAGCAAATCGCACGGGCGCTGTCCCCCGCTGTTAGCGCGACACAGGTGCATTACGCGCTGCATCGGCTCAAGGAGCGTGGTTATGTCATCGACGCTGACCTGACGCTCCCCGAAAGCGAAGCCGCTTATTGGTCGCTGCATGGGAAAACCGTACTAACTCCCCTATATGAAACGATCAACGTGTTGTCGATTGATGTAGCGGACATGCTGACCCCCTATGTTCAGCAAGCGGGTTTGCACGTCGATGCCGCTGCGCCGTTTACGCTCGTAGCCGTCAACGATTATCTGAATCCCGTATTGGCAGACATCAACGCGGCGATGCTGCGCGATCAGCGGGCATGGATGCTGGTCAAGCCTGTCGGGGCATTCCTCTGGGTGGGACCTGTGTTCACCCCCGCTTCAAGCGCCTGTTGGGAATGTTTGGCGCAGCGACTGCGCGGCAATCGCTCGGTAGAAGCGTTCATCGAGCGTACTAATGATCTGTCCACCCCAATTATGCTGTCACACGCGGCATTGCCTACGACAACAGGCGTGGCGGCGGCGCTTGCCCTTCAAGAAGCCTATCGCTGGTTGCGTACAGGCGACAGCAGCTTGATCAATCGGCTGACGGTGGTTGACCCGCACAACTTCACGCTGACGCATCACGCGCTCGTTCAGCGTCCTCAGTGTCCCGCCTGTGGAGATGCCAGTCTGCGCGATCCGCGCCCTATCACGCTGATGTCTCGCGGGAAAATAGGCACTCGCAGTGCCGCCGCTGTGGATACCCTCGCACGCTATCAACATCATGTCAGCCCGATCACGGGGGTGGTTCGCCAGTTAGACCGCGTGCCGAGTCTGGGAATACTGCATGTCTACGCAGCAGGGGCAAATCGTTCACGTCCGCTGCGCCAATGGGCGTGGATGCGGCGGACGCTGCGATCTCACAGCGCGGGCAAAGGCACCGACGAGACGAGCGCGAAGGTCAGCGCGTTATGCGAATCACTGGAACGTTACAGCGGCATGTTTGATAGCACCGAACCGCGTATCGAAGCGACGTTTACCGAACTTGGAGACGCGGCAGTTCATCCACATGATTTGCTAGGATTTAGCGAACGTCAGTACGCGACTCGCGCCGAATGGAATCCGACTGCGCCGCCTCATCTTGAAGTGCCAGCGCCATTCACAGATCATAAAACTGATTGGTCGCCTGTCTGGTCGCTCACCGAAGCGCGGTTCAAGTTTGTGCCGACGGCGTACTGCTATTACGGCTATCCGCTGCCTGACGACGATGTATTTTGCATCCCCGACTCGAACGGGAATGCAGCGGGCAGTTCGCCCGAAGATGCGATAGTGCAGGGTTTCATGGAATTGGTCGAGCGCGACAGCATCGCCCTCTGGTGGTATAACCGCGCCCGCCGTCCGTGTCTTGATTTGGACAGCCTGAAACACCCCTACATCACCCAAGTCCGCGACTTTTACGCCGCGAATCACCGCGAATTATGGGTGCTTGATCTCACCACCGACTTGGAGATTCCCGCGTTCGTGGCGATCAGCCGCCGCGTGGATAAACCCGCCGAAGACTTGATCATGGGCTTCGGAGCGCATTTTGACCCCATTGCTGCCGCGTTACGCGCCCTCACCGAATTGAATCAAATGCTGCCGTCCGTGCTGAGCCTTGATCACATCGGTGACTACTATTCGGAATCATCATGGGAGCGGCGCTGGTGGACAACCGCGACGCTGGCGAATCAGCCGCATTTTGTGCCGCTTGACCAGCCCATGCGCTCAGTTGCCTCTTTTCAGCGCCACGACACCGATGATCTCGCTGAGGATGTGCGTGTCTGTGAGCGCATCGTGCGCGAACAGGGACTCGAAATGCTGGTGCTGGATCAAACTCGCGCCGATATTGGCTTGCCCGTTGTCAAAGTAATCGTGCCGGGACTGCGCCATTTCTGGAATCGTTTCGCGCCGGGGCGCTTATATGATGTGCCAGTGAAGTTGGGCTGGTTGCAGCACCCCACGCCCGAAACCGGACTCAACCCTGAACTGATGACCCTTTAAGGTATTCCTATGCCTCTCAACATCGTGGACTCAACCGATTCGCATCACATTCCCATTCGCACACTGGTTCTGGATGGAACGCCGTTAGCGGTCTGGACGCCGATCATGCCCTATATCCGTCTGCATCATCCGTTCGATCCCGACGGTGTTTACATCCTGTCCCGCTTCGCCTATTTACGCCGCGCTGAGGAACAGTGCGTGCTGGAACATCCCGATGCGCTCGTGCGAATCGACTTTCTGGATGGGCGGGCGCTGGCACTTTTCGGGCAGTTGATCGGCGGGTTGGAAGTCGATCAAGCATTTCGAGAATTCATCGTGACGGCAGGGTTCATGGATGCAGTGGTTTCCGAAAATGCAGCATCACGGAATCGCTGGTCATTTCATGATCGGTTGTTTCAAGCGAAAACGCGCACAGGTGGGCGGCGTTTGCAGCAGCCGAAGTATAAGGTTGATGCGCCAGCCGATTTACCCCCTGTGGTCATTCCGTTAAATCCCCACGCCACGTATATTCCGCTCTACAAACCCGACTTAGCTGCCCTGACGCAAACAGACCCCTCCTTCACAGCCGTTCTGGAGTCGCGGCGGACGCGCTACGACTACGCGGACACGCCAATCACAGTGAATCAATTAGGGGAGTTCTTGTACCGCGCAGCGCGTATTCAGCGGGTCGTGCAAGGGTCAGATTATGAAGGCAGCTTGCGTCCATCAGCAGGGGCAGGAGCGTTGCACGAACTCAATCTGTATATTGTCGCCGCCCGCTGCGAAGGATTGGAGCAGGATATTTATCTTTACGACCCGCTGCGACATCAACTGGGGAAACTGAATACCTCGTTTGGTTTTGATGATCTGCTTGCGAACGCAACCATGATGACGGGCGGGCAGGTGAGTGTACCGCAGGTGTTGATTGTGATCACGGCACAGTTTGATCGCATCAACTGGAAATACCCTGACACGGCGCTCTCGCTGGTGTTGAAAGATGTGGGACTGCTGTACCAAACGATGTATTTGGTCGCAGCCGCAATGGGACTCGCGCCCTGTGCGTTGGGCGGGGGGGATGCGAAACTGTTCAACCGGATTGCCGAACTCCGCGAGCATGAACAATCCGTCGGTGAATTCTTACTGGGGAGTTCTATACAAAATTTATAAACATAAATCCTGTAAATTCTAATTGACATTACAATAAATATTCGCTATTCTAAAAATGTCATTCGTTATGTTGGGAGGATGAAGGTTATGTCGTTAGCACATGCTAAACAATTTATTTCATCCATCGAAGCCGACTCTGTTCTCCAATCACGTGTAATCGCTTCTCACTGGAATACAGGCGTAATTTTGCGCGAAGCTGCTGTCCGTAAGTATTCTTTCACCGCTGCCGAAATTGAAACCGTCCTCGACGAGACTTTCGGTGTGCTGGCAGAAGATGTACTCTTTAATGCGGCGGGTGGCAAAAACGACGACGCGGGCAATGACAAGCATCCTAATCCGCCGCCCGGTCAAAACCCAGATCGCGGTTCGTGGTCGCCGCCGCCCGGTGATGTGTCGGGTAATTCGTGTCTGTTTGGTTGGCGCGGCTAATCATGATTCGGCGTTAAACGAAGCCCGTGACGAACGGGCTTCTCATGGATGCACTAGATGTCTTTACAACCGCCTATCTACCGACAAGCAGCACTCGAAAAATATAAGTCTCCGCAGCCGCTCGATGAAATCCCGCAGTTGACCCCGCTCCATGCGTGGGTTGCGCTGGCGGCGCTTGCTTGTCTGATCGGCGCTGCACTTCTGTGGGGCATGTTTGGCACGCTCATCAGCCAAATCGAAACGCAGGGGGTTGTCCAATCTGGCACGCTGGTTGTCACATTAGACGCGGCGCAAGCGGCGCAAATTCAAACGGGCATGATCGTCCGCGCCCTCTGTTCAGGCGCGTCGCACGCCGGAACGGTGAGAGCGATCATTTACAATACTCAGCAGCGCCTATTTGAAGTCACTGTCATGCTGGATTCTTCTCCGCCCTCAAACACCCCTTGCTCTGTCTCTGTCATCACACGCGAAGAACACCCCCTTCAACGTGTATTTCCCGCCCATTAAATCGCTATGACCACGCGACTCAAAACGCCTTTGCTGCTGCAAATGGAAGCTGTCGAGTGTGGGGCGGCGGCGTTGGGTATCGTGCTGCGCTATTACGGTCATTACGCGCCCTTAGAAGAACTGCGCGTGGTATGCGGCGTATCGCGTGACGGTATCAACGCGCTCAATATCCTCAAAGCGGCGCAGGGATACGGACTCGAAACGAACGGACTGCGGCGCAGCACGCTGGAAAGTCTGCGTGACGTTGCGCTCCCCGCGATCCTCTACTGGAACTTCAATCATTTCGTTGTGCTGGAAGGCTTTGACCGTGACCATGCCTACCTGAATGATCCCGCTGTCGGGCGGCGCATCGTCTCCCTGTCGGAAATGGACGGCGCGTATACGGGCTTGGTTCTCACCTTTAAACCGACCCCTGCTTTCAAGAAGCGCGGGCAGCCTTTTCGCCTGCTTCGCGCTTTGACCGAACGTTTGCATGGCTATCGCACGGCGCTGGCATTCGTCATGCTAACCACGTTGTTCATGGTCGTTCCCAGCTTTGTCGTGCCTGTCTTTTTGCGCGTATTTGTTGATGACATCCTGATCGGTGGGCAAGACTGGATCGCGCCCCTTTTGCTTGGCATGGCAGCCGTCGCTGTGCTGCGCGGAATGCTCAAGTGGTTGCAAGGGAGTGCGCTGCTGCGTTTGGAAATTCGGCTTGGCACAGAGACCGCCGCAGGGTTCTTCTGGCACGCGCTCAATTTACCCTACCTGTTTTATACGCAGCGTGCCGCAGGGGATATTGCTTCTCGCGTGAGCGCCAATGACCGCATCACTCACTTGATCACGGGCGAACTAGCGATCACGTTTATCAATCTGCTGCTGTCCGCTTTTTACGTCGTCTTGATGCTCACCTACAGCCCCTTGCTCACACTGATCGGCGTGACGTTCGCGCTGCTCAACCTGTTGATCTTGCGGTTTATCTCGCGCCGCCAAGCCGCCGCGAATCAACGCTTGCAGCAGGAACGGGGCAAGCTCACCAGTGCCATCACGAGCGGCTTGCGCTCCATCGAAACGCTGAAGGCGCTTGGGGCAGAATCTACATTGTTCGCCCGTTGGACAGGGTTGCAAGCCTCGATTGTGAACGTGGAGCAGGAAGTCGGCACACTGACCAACTGGCTTGCGGCGCTGTCGGTGTTCCTGTTTGCCGTCAGCGCCACGCTGATTCTCGGTGTAGGTGGAACGCTCGTGTTGAACGGGGCGCTGTCAGTGGGGATGCTGGTTGCGTTTCAAAGCATCCTGTTCGGCTTCAACGATTCGATTGAGCGCGTGATCGGTCTAGTCAACCGCGTACAGGAAGCCGAAGGCGACTTGAACCGCCTCGAAGATGTGTTGAACACGCCGCGTGACCCCGCCACAATCGATTCGGCAGAGGGAAATACCGCATTAACTGGACAGGTTGAGGTACGCGATGTGTCGTTCGGGTTCAATCCCCTGCAAGCGCCCTTTCTCCAGCACATTTCTCTGAACATCAAAGCCGGAGAACGAGTCGCGCTGGTGGGAACGTCCGGCAGCGGTAAATCGACGGTAGCGCGATTGATCGCGGGTTTGTATCCCGCGTGGCGCGGCGAGATTTATTTTGACGGAATGAGCCGTGAACAACTGCCGCGTGCGGCGATCACATCAGCGGTAGCGTTGGTGGATCAGCAAACCGCGTTGTTCAGCGGCACGATACTCGATAACCTGACGTTGTGGGACAACACAGTCATCACAGCCGATGTCATGCAAGCGGCAAAAGATGCGGCTATCCATGAGCGTATTACGCAGCTTCCCCAGCATTATCACGCCCACGTTGAAGAAAACGGCGGCAATTTTAGCGGCGGCGAACGTCAGCGTTTCGAGATCGCGCGGGCGCTGGTTGGCAAGCCTAAACTGCTCATTCTGGATGAAGCGACGAGCGCCCTTGATTCCGAAACCGAAACGCGGGTGCTGGAAAATATCGCATGGCGCGGCTGTGCCTGTTTGATCATCACCCATCGCCTCGCTACCGTGCGGGACTGCCATCGTATCCTTGTGTTGGATGGCGGCAGAATTGTGGAGCAGGGCAGCCATGACGAATTGATCGCCCAAAATGGCGTTTATGCCAGTTTACTGAACAGCGATCAGCTTGAGGCTGAGCCACTCCCTGTTGAAAAAGTCACCCTTGATGGCGCTGCTGAACAATACAAAACGCTGCTCAACCGTCCGAAGGGATTGCATCAAACCGATGCTCTGACATCAGCATGTGAGCAAATCGGTCAGGCGCTTGGGGTGTCCATCACGATTCCGCCACGTTTGAGCGCTTATAAATATCCCGCGCTTGAAATTGCCGCCTGTTCGGGCTTAGGCGTGCGCCGCGTGGCGCTCACAAACGTGAAGCGCATCGAGGCGTTTAGTGCCGTGCTGGCGGTTGCAGATCACCAGCCCGTTGTCCTGCTGCAAGGCGCACGGATCACGCCGACAGCGTATGAACCAACGGCATTTCTATTCTACAAACCGCTGCCCACTCCCCTAAATGTAGCGCGAGTTTTCCGGTTTGCGTGGCAGATGATTCGCGCCAATGTTGGGGTGATTCTGGCAGTTGGCATCGTGAGCGGTTTACTAGGCATTGCGCTGCCTCTGCTGACCTCAGTCGTCTTTGACGATGTGATCCCCGCCCGCAGTCAAAATCAAATGCTGCTGGTGGTGATCGTGCTGATCCTCAGTTCTGCTGCGCTGGCATTGTTT